>WNFB01000823.1_pt1 | contig 25878 bp, 26 predicted proteins | sample 5400501 | NCBI WGS metagenome assembly WNFB01 (sample SAMN13153341, study PRJNA577476) | soil metagenome | isolation source: 200 cm saprolite under Douglas fir tree site 2 hole 1 | place: USA:California | collected 2015-04-18 | reverse complement strand
TCCACTTGGCGGTTGCCGTTTGCTTACATCTCAGGTCATGTGTCTTCGTGAAAGCTGCATGCGGGAAAACCGCACGTGCAGTTTGAGCGGCGGACGGAGGCTAGCGTGCAAGCGCGCCTCCTCCGACCCGACAATGGCGCCGAACTTCCAAGCCGCGTCGGCGTAAAGCTCAGGCGACTCCCGCCCCAAGTGCAGAATCAACCACAATGTCGGATCGCGTGCTGTTGACGATCGCTTTCAGCTCGGCTTGCTCCTCAGCGGGAACCGCAAACTTATTCAGTGTCTGCTGAAAGTCGTCTAGGAACGCCTCCCACTCCTTGGCGGTAATTTTCAGATGGGCATGGGAGTCCGCCATTGATCTTCCCGTGTATTTTTGCGGGCCGCCTGTAGCCCAGCAAACCATCTCGGTCACCAAGTACTTGAATCCTGCGGGCGGTACGCGATGATGCGCTTCGTCTACCAAGGGATTCGCATTCAATCTCGGGTCTACCATAATTCGGTCGATGAAGTCGTTCACCACCGTAGCGATGCTGTAGACTCCGCCAAGTCTATCGTAGAGAGAGGCCTTTTCTACTGACTGCATAATATGCCTCCGAACAGCCTGAGAGCATATCAGAGCCGTATTCGAAGAGCTAGACCGATTCAAACTTGAACCAGATAAACTTGTTACGGACAAATCGCACACGTGTTTGCCACTCATCAGGACACAGCGAACAGCGATTCTGGGCGGTCGGCAAGCCGGAAACTAACAGCCACAGCCTCTTCAGCTCTTGCGAACACCCGCATCGACGAAATGTCGCTTCTCGCCAACTGTCCCGCTACCGGCAAACCGGTGCATTTCCGTCCTAGCCCGTGAGTTTCTTTTCCATCAGGACGGCTGCCTCCGCGGGGCCACGATAATACCCCGCCCGCCGCCCCGTTTCGGCAAATCCGTGCTTGCCGTAAAATGCGATCGCCGCGTGGTTGGATTCTCGAACTTCCAGGAACACTCGGCTCGTTCGCCGCGTTCGAAACTCGTCCAACGCCGCTCTCAGCAGCGCCCCGCCCTCGCCCCGTCGTCTTCGCGCTGGCACCACGGCCAGATTCAGAATTTCTCCCTCATCGGCGATCTGCCGGCCGATAACAAATCCCGTCACCCTTCCTTCCACTTCGCTGGCCAGCGCCACCGCGCCGCGCCAGCCCAACGACTCCATGTAACTCTTCTCCAGCCAATTCGCCGCTTCCGCCGACTCCCTCAAAACCGCCGTCGCCGCCGCCGCGTCCGCCGCACGGAACACCCGGATGGTTGCCCCCGTCCCGTCGCGCTTGATCTCAGCCTCCATGCGCTGCGCCCTTCCAGAAAATCTCCGCATCCGACCTTCGCACGTAATTCGCATCCACCGAAAGCGCGTCCGTAAACCGCCCCGCCGCCAGTTCCCTCATCCCAATTCTGCCAATCGCCGGCGCGAGCACACTCGAAATGCTTTCGACCTGCTCGCCGCGCGCCTCCCGGGGCTTCCAGTTCTCCTCTGAAGCCAGGCGAGCTGCATCGATCGAAACCCAGGAAATACTCCTGCCTTTCGCCAGTTCCGCCGCACACTCGATGAATCTTCCCGGGGGAATCACCATCTCTTCCCCCAGCCGCTCCAGATTCTCTCCCTGCCGCTGAAAAACCGCCCCAAACACCTGTTCGCGCTGTGCATCAAAGAACGCTGCCACATGTGCATTCCCCGCAGTCGCCTGTATCGCGATCGCCTCCAGGCGCGACACCGCCGCGATCCGCTTCCGGTGGACTTCGCCCCACGCCTTCACCGTAGTCAATCCCACTCGCACGCCCGTAAACGAGCCCGGCCCTGCGGCAACCGCATATCCATCCACTCCGTCCATCACCACACCGGAAGTCCCCAGCACCCGCCCAACGGCCGGAAGCAGCCACGACGAGTAATCTTCACTGGAGTCATGCACCATAACCTGCAGCACGGAATCGTCCCGCAGCACCGCCACGCTCCCCCGCGAATCGCACGTATCTATAGCCAGAACAATCACATCCGTATTCTATCGCATCCCCGCCGCATCGCTCGACTTCCACTCTCCCATTCGAACGCCTCCCATCCCAGCCCTACAGGCCCAATCGACTCGTCTCCACACGCCGATTCCAATCGTGTCCCCATTCGAATCGTGCGCACCCATTCGAATCCCCCATTGTTTACCCTGCTTAAACTCTTATCCCCTACGCTATGCCACCCCCCTCGAAATTCGTCCATCCGCAAACTAGTTTGCATCGCAAACCAAACTTGCCCCTGCCGCCCATAGCAATTCCAGTGCCAAATTCGTACCCTATTTTCCCTAACCTCCTCATTCCACTGCATATATCTTGACTCTTGCAGCACAATCCCCTTATACTCGTTCTGCATCTCTCTGGGGGGCAACCGAAGCTATGGACTACAAGATCGGCGACAAAGTCGTTTACCCGAATCACGGTGTGGGCAACGTTGAGCAGATCAGCTACGGAATACTAAACGGTAGAACCGAACGTTACTTCATGATTCGCATTGTTTCCAGCGGCTTGCGCGTTATGGTCCCGCAGTCGAACGCAGAAACCGTTGGCCTTCGTTCTGTAATTCGTTCCGTGGAATCCACCAAAGTTCTTGGTTTCCTCGAAAAGGGCAAACTCAACTCTCATCACGATTGGAAGCACCGCTTCAAAGAGAACTCCGAGCGCATGCGCACCGGGTCCCTCCTCGAAGTCGCCGTCGTCCTCAAGAGTCTCGTTTCCCTCAGCCGCAGCAAGCCCCTCTCCTTCCGCGAAAAGAAAATGCTCGAACGCGCGAAGTACCTGCTGGTCAGTGAAATGGCCACTTCCCGCAACACCACCGCGGAAAGCGCAGAAGCCACCGTCATCAAGTCGCTCGCAAAGGCCAAGCTCCAATTCCCCGTCCTAACCGAAAAATTCGAATAGCCTTTTGTTCTTCTCGTAGGGGCGCAGCACTGCTGCGCCCCTCTTTTTTAGCTCTCTCCCATCTGCGCGCAATCTCAGTTGCCCGCTCTTTCTTCAGTTTCTCGGCCCCGAGATCGCGCTCAGTGTGACGCCAGCCTGTCGGAGCGTCCGCGCCACCGCCGCGGCAATCTCCGGAGCGCCGGGAGTGTCGCCATGAATGCAGATTGTTTGCGCGTCAACGGCGACTTCGTTGCCGTCACTTGCAATTACTACTCCTCGATCCACGATGCCAAGCGCTTGCCACGCAGCTTCCTCGGGATTGCGAATCAACGCGTCCTCAAACTTGCGCGAGCACAGAGTTCCATCCGGCTCATACCGGCGGTCGGCAAACGCTTCGGCAGCAACCGCAAACCCCGCTGATCGAAAAACATCGAGCATCGGCGATCCAGCGAGCCCCACTAGCACAACGTGGCGGTCCCACCGAGCGACACCCTCCGCAATCGCACGCGCAAGCTCGCGATTGCGCACTGCCTGATTGTAAAGCGCGCCGTGCGGCTTCACATGCGCCAGCCGCGCGCCGCAGCGTGCGGCAACTTTGGCAAGCGCACGCACCTGTTCGAAAACAGAATCTGCAATGTCCTTCGCCGGCAGTTTCAATTCCAGCCGCCCGAAATTCGCGCGATCCGGATACCCGGGGTGCGCCCCAATCGCCAGCTTCCAGCGAAGCGTCTGTTCCACAGTTGTCTCCATCGTCTGTTCGTCGCCCGCATGCCCGCCGCAAGCGATATTCACCGACGTGAGCGACGCCATCAACGATTCCTGCGTGCCGTCCGCAATGGCCTCCGGCAGTTCGCCCATGTCGCAATTCAAATCCATCTTTAGATGATCGCGCTTCATCCCAAAATCAGTTCCTCCGAGGCTAGCAGTTCTTCTTGTTCTCTCAACAGGGTTCGCGCCGTTTCCCAATCGACCCGTTCGAATCGAATCTCATCGCGCGGGCGAAGCTGCCCCAGGCAGTGAAAATCCGCGGAAATCACATTGGCGATCTTCGGATATCCGCCCGTGGTCTGCTGCTCCACAAAAAGAATAATCTGCTGGCCTCCATCCGGCACCTGGATTGCGCCAAGTGAAACTCCTTCGCTAATCATCTTTCCGCCGGCGCCTTCCAGAACGGCTCCGCCTTCCAGCCGAATCCCCATCCGATTGGACTCTTCCGCAACCCGGTACCTGCTCTCATAAAACATCCGCTGGGCCGCCTCTGGAAACCAATCGCTCTGCGGTCCCGGCGTGACGCGCAAAACCTTGCGAGGCAACACGTGCTTCAGAGCGTTCGCAGACAACCTGCGTTCAGGAACGGCCCCATTCGCAGACCCGATTTTGAGCATATCGCCTTTCCGCAATGATCGGCCCTCATGTCCGCCGAGCCCGCTCAGGATGTGTGTCGACGCGCTTCCCAAAAAAAGTTTCACCTCGATTCCGCCCCGAACGCACAAGTAACATCGCGCTCCCGAACGCGTCGGCCCCAGCCGCAGCGTCTGGCCCAGCTTCACTTGCATCGACGCCCACAGCGCAGCCTGTGCTCCATCCACCGTCGCCCCGAAATCGGAGCCCGTCAGCGCAACGATGGCCCCATCCGGAAATTGAAACGTGCCGCCGAGCAGCGTCATCTCCAACCCGGCCGCCCCCTCCGCGTTGCCTACCAATCGATTTCCCAGCCGCAGCGAAATCCCATCGGCCGCCCCGGAAGCGGAAACGCCCACCGGCCCGAATCCCTCTCGCCCCAAATCTTGCACCGTCGTGAACAGCCCCGGCTCCTGCACCTGAATCACGCCCATTCCTTCTCCAGCGCCGCAAATCGCTCCGCGGAAATCGGCGCAAATCGCACGCGATCTCCAATCGAGAGCAGACTCAACTCTTCGCGGTCAGCCCGAAACATCGCCACTGGCGTTCGGCCGATCAATCTCCATCCACCCGGCGTCGCAAACGGATACACACCGCTTTGATTCCCCGCAATCCCCACGCTACCAGCCTGCACCCTTCGACGCGGCGTCGCCAGCCGCGGCGTAACCAACTCTTTGGGCAATTCACCGAGGTACGCAAATCCCGGCACGAACCCCAGAAAATACACAAGGTACGTAGCCGAGCAGTGCAGCTCAATCGCCTGCGCGGAAGAAATTCCGTGCAACGCACACACATCAGCCAGGTCCGGACCGTACTCTCCTCCGTAGCACACCGGAATTTCCACGAGCCGCGGCTCCGGAAGTTTCACCTCTTCGAGCCGCGCAAGATATTCCCGCAGAATCGCTTCCACTTCGCCGTGCGAAATACTTAGCCCATCGAATCTGACCAGCAACGAACAATAAGCCGGATGCAGATTGCGAACACTCGCAACAGGCTCCGATTGAAGGAGCCGCAGCAGCTTCATCACTTGTTGGTGGGCAGTGAGGGAAATTTCTGTGCCGAAGGTAATCAGCAGCGACTGATCGCTAGCAGGTTGGAATCGCGCGCCTTCGCTCGCCGATGTATCCATGCTCGCGAAAGTATACCCCACGTCGCTTCGCGTGCTTGTAGGGCCGGCCTCCCTGGGCCGGCCGTCAATCACCAGAATCGCTGCCCGTTATTTTTCTCCATCATAGAGAGCGAGGTTGCAAAACCGTAGCCGCAGCCTGCAAGCTGATAAGCATGCCGGAACTGCCGGATATCGCTGCCTACATCACTGCACTTGAACCACGCCTCCTCGCGCAGCCGCTTGAGCGCGCTCGCCTGGCGAGCCCGTTCCTGCTTCGAACCGCCCAGCCCCCACTCGCACATGTGGAGGGCCGTGTCGTGCGCGAACTCCGGCGAATCGGCAAGCGCATCGCGATCGGAGTAGAAGGCGATCTCTGGCTCACCCTGCACTTGATGATTGCCGGCCGGCTCCACTGGCGGCCGCCAATGTCAAAACTGACGGGCCGCAACACCCTGGCCGCGTTCGATTTTCCCGGCGGCTCCCTCGTGCTTACCGAAGCTGGCACCAAGCACCGCGCATCGTTGCATGTGCTCGCTGGCGAGGAGGGCCTGTCTTCCGTCGATCCAGGCGGCATCGATGTCTTCACGAGTGATCTTGGCTCCTTTCGCGACGCACTTACTGCCGAGAACCACACGCTCAAGAGAGCACTTACCGATCCGCGCCTGCTGAGTGGAATCGGCAACGCGTATTCGGATGAAATCCTGCACGAAGCAAAACTCTCACCTGTAATGCTCACGCACAGGCTGAAGCCGCACGAGTGGGAGACTCTGTTCACCGCGACGCGCCACACCCTCGGGCTGTGGATCGAGCGGCTGCGCGCAGAAGCGGAGGCCGCCTTTCCCGAAAAGGTTACTGCGTTTCGCAAGGAGATGGCGGTTCACGGACGCTATGGAAAGCCATGCTTGAAGTGCGGAGAAAAGATTCAGCGGATTCGCTACGCGGACAACGAAACGAACTACTGTGCGCAATGCCAGACGGGGGGAAAGGTTCTTGCGGATCGCGGCTTATCCCGGCTATTGGGGCCGGACTGGCCACGCACACTCGAAGAACTCGAGGCCCTCAAGCGTCCTTACAAGTGAAACACTGCCGTGATACAGAACGTAGCGCATTTCCACCACACGAGATGATTTTTCTACGCGAGTGCGAGGCTGGGATCGGCGTTCAAGGTCACATCCGCGACGATGCCGCTTCGAAACCGCGAATACGCCGCCGCCGCGATCATCGCCGCGTTGTCCGTCGAAAGTGCCCGGCTCGGAAAAAACACCTCGACACCAGCAGCCTTCGCGCGCTCTTCAAACGTCGCCCGCAACTGGCTGTTCGCCGCCACTCCGCCCGAAACCAACACGCTCTCGACGCTCAACTCTTCCGCCGCTCTCATCGTGCGCTCCACCAGGTCGCGCACCACCGCATTCTGAAATTCCCGCACCAACCCCACCGTCCTTGCACTGCAAAGCGGCATCAACTGCTCAAATTTTCTTTCCCCGCGCGCAAGCGCTTTTTCTCTTGAACGAATCTCCTCGGCGTAATCCCCATTCTCCCGCACGTGATACAGCACCGCCGTCTTCAGCCCGCTGAAGCTGAAATCCAGCGCATTCCCTTTCATCTTCGTCGCGCCAAACTTCACCGGCGCCGGCGCGCCATTCGAAGCTGCCGCCAGCCGGTCCAGAATGGGCCCGCCGGGATACCCAAGCCCCAGCAGTTTCGCTACTTTGTCGTACGCTTCGCCCGCCGCATCGTCCCGCGTCTGTCCAATTTTTCGATAATGCAAACGCGCACTCGCATCCGGTACACCGGAATTCTCCGCCTTCACTTCATACAAAACAGTGTGTCCCCCGGAAACGATCAAGCACATGGCCGGCAATTTCGCGCACCGCCCCGCTTTGTGCGCCTCCAAAAAAACCGCATGAACGTGCCCTTCCAGATGATTCACCGGCACCAGCGGCTTACCCAGCGCCTGCGCCAGCGTTTTCCCATACGTAATTCCCACCAGCAGCGCGCCCACGAGCCCCGGTCCCTGCGTCACGCCAATCGCATCCACGTCCGAAAGTTGCATCCCCGCCTGCGCGATCGCTTCTCGCACCACCGGCACGATCTGCCGCAAATGCTCGCGCGATGCCAGTTCCGGCACCACCCCGCCATATTTCCGGTGAATATCAATCTGTGACGCCACCACACTGGACAGAATCTCCCGCCCGTCGGCCACCACCGCCGCCGCCGTCTCATCGCAAGAAGATTCAATCCCCAATATTCTCAAGCTCACGCTCTGCTTCCTGAACATCCCGCTTCTACCGTATGCTAGCACACGCTCGTAGCTCAGTTGTTTTGCGCCGGCTTCCGAATCTCACGACGCACCGTCGGTAACGTTTCCGCAAAATTACAGTTTCGCCCGCATTGACAAAATCACTCCCTCGCGGCTACTGTGCACAAGCGAACTGCTGAGACTTTCTGCGCCGCCTTTCGCAAACGAATATGCCAACCAATCCTTCGAACTTCTCGCACAAACCCATCGCCCCGCAAAACCGCGTCCGCAAAGCTGTCCTCCCCGCCGCAGGCCTCGGTACGCGCTTCCTCCCCGCCACCAAAGCGCAACCCAAAGAAATGCTCACCGTCGTGGACAAGCCCCAGATTCAATACGTCGCCGAAGAATGCGTCGCCTCCGGCATCGAGCACATCATCATCGTCACCGGCAAAGGCAAGAATTCCATCGAAGACCATTTCGATTCCGCTCCCGCGCTCGAGCGCTTCCTCGAAGAAAAGGGCAAGCACGATCAGGCGGAACTGGTCCGCAAAATCACCAACATGGTGCAAGTCAGCTACACGCGCCAGAAAGAGCCTCTCGGCCTCGGCCACGCCGTGCTCGTCGCGCGCGATCTCGTCGGCGACGAACCTTTCGCCGTTCTTCTCGGCGACGTGCTCATCCCCGGAAAAAATCCCGCCACCAAACAGCTCATCGGCGTTTACGAAGCCACCGGCATCGGCGCCATCGCCGTTGAGCAAGTCCCCAAAGACAAAACGCATCTTTACGGCATCGTCGACGCCGTACCCGCCACGCAACCGCCCTTCGGCGAACGCCTCCTGCGCATCCGCGACCTCGTCGAAAAACCCAAGCCCGAAAACGCGCCCTCGAATCTCGGCATCACCGGCCGCTACGTCTTGCCACCTGCGATTTTCGATTGCCTTGCCAGCACCAAGCCTGGCGCCGGAAACGAAATCCAGCTGACCGACGCGCTGCGGCTTCTCGTCAAGGAACATGGCTTGTGGGCTTACATCTATGAAGGAATTTCCTACGACGCGGGAGACAAACTCGGCTTCCTGAAAGCCACCGTCGAAATCGCCCTGCAAAACCCCGAACTCGGCGCCGCCTTCCGCGACTATCTAAAAACCTTAAAGCTATGAGGGAGCTTGCGTCGTCCGATGCGGCTACTTCTTCCCCGCCGGCTTCTTCTCTTTTGATTCCTTGGAGGGTGTCTCTTTCTTGGCCGTGTCTTTTTCCTTGCTCGAACGATCCTTCTCTTTGTTCGAAGTATCTTTCTCTTTGCTGGCGGTTTCTTTCGCTTCCGCTCCGGCCTTATCCGCCTTCTCTCCGTCCCCGCTCGGCTTTGTCTTCGCGTAGTCCGTCACATACCACCCCGCGCCCTTGAATTGAATCGAAGGCGCGGTGATTACCGACTCCACTTTCCCGCCGCAATGCGGACACTTCTTCAAATGCGGCCCGGAAACGTTCTCAATTTTCTCTGTGTTTCGCCCGCACTTCAGGCATTTGTACTCGTACAGGGGCACTAACGCTCCTCCAACAAGCTGTTCAAACCTCAAAGTATAGCATGCAGCCCAAACGCCTTCGGAACGCGTGCTAGACTCATTCGCATGAACGCGCAGGCTCCTCCGGAAAATGCTGCCAGCCCCACCGGCTGCCTCTATCTCGTTGGCACCCCCATCGGCAATCTCGAAGACATCACCCTCCGCGCTCTTCGTATCCTCAAGGAAGTGGACCAAATCGCCTGCGAGGACACCCGCCACACGCAGAAGCTCCTTTCCCACTACGACATTCGCAAGCCTCTTGTCAGCTACCATGAACACAATGAACTGACTCGCGCTCCTGAACTCGTCCTCGCCCTCGAGCAGGGCGCGAAAATCGCTCTCGTCAGCGACGCTGGAATGCCGCTCGTCTCCGACCCCGGCCACCGCCTCGTCACCCTGTGTCTCCGCCACAGGATTCCAGTCGTGCCCATTCCCGGTCCCTCCGCACTGCTCGCTTCCCTCTCCGCCTCAGGCCTGCCCAATGAAGAATTTCTTTTCGTCGGCTTTCTCCCCGCCCGCAGCGGCGAGCGCCGCCGCGCCCTCGAACGTCTCCGCATCGAAGACCGCACTCTAATCCTCTACGAAGCTCCTCACCGCATCGCTGAATCCGTCGCCGACGCCCGCGAAATTCTCGGCGACCGCCCCGCCTGTCTCGCCCGCGAAGTCACCAAGCTCCACGAAGAATTCCTCCGCGGCAAACTTTCCGAAATCGCCGCCTCCCTCGAAGAGCGCCCCGCCCGCGGCGAAATCACCTTGCTGATCGGCGCCCCCGACGCCGGCGAAGCTCGTTCTCATGCCGACTCCACGCAATCCCTCGCCGCCCGCGTCGAAGAACTCATGCACCAGGCCAAGCTCGACCGCAAAGACGCCCTCAAGCTCGCCGCCAAGGAACGTGGCCTCACCCGCCGCGCCGCCTACTCCCAAATTGTTGACGCGCAGCCGGATCGCGAAGAACCGTGATCAACACTCGGCGAGATCCGGATTCGACTGTACGAGCCACGCTTCCACCGCGCTGCGCTCGTTCTTGAGCTTAACCATAAATATGGTAGAATGACTGTATGCGCACCACGATCGACATTCCATCGCCGCTCTATCGGCGTCTGAAATCTCGCGCTGCCCGTGAAGGCAGTTCCGCCAAACAGCTAATCCTGCGCGGAGTCGAGAGGGTGCTTGGCGAAAGACGCGGCAAGTCCACGCGCAAGCGCGTCAAGCTTCCCTTGGTTTCCTCGAAGCGGCCCGGAACCGTCCATCTCGACAATGCCAGAATCTACGACCTCATTTCTTTTCCCTGATATCAACGTCTGGATTGCCCTCACCTTTGAGGGCCACGTCCATCACGGCTCCGCCGCGGCCTGGTTTTCCAGCCTGTGTGACGATCACCGCCTCTTCTTTTGCCGTTTCACCCAGCTTGGACTTCTTCGTCTTCTGACCGCACCACCCGTCATGGCGGGCGAAGTGATGAATCAGCCGCAGGCGTGGCAGATCTATGACCGTTGGCTCGAAGACGACCGCGTCTCGTTCCTCGAGGAGCCTCCTCGCCTCGAACGTGCCTTTCGCGACCTCACGCGCTTGCGCCGCCCCGCCACCAAAGACTGGGCCGATTCTTACCTCTGCGCCTTCGCCCTCGCGTCCCAGCTCACTCTGGTCACCCTCGACCGGACGCTCAGCCGTAAGTCCCGCAAATCCCTGCTCCTCAAAATTTGAGTTTTCGCCCCCCGCAACCCGCCATGGTCCCCCACGCCGCGCACATCCTGTTGGTTGATCCACCACGAAGAGTAGCCCTCTGACCAAGACGGCAGCCTGGACCACACGAAATGCTTCGATAGCTCTTGACAAAAATCACGACTGTGTTATTCTTGGAATTGAGCAAAAATGCGGCAGGTCACTGCCGCATTTTTCTTTTGGGCCCCTCGATTAGTCACAAACCCATTCGATTCAATTCGTTACGCACTCTTTCGCTTTTTTGCAAACTGTCGCATTGTGTAAGTCTTTTCGTTTCATATTCTTCCGCACTCTTGTGAAACAATAGGAATCGGCAAGCCCTTTTCCTTCAATGCATTGCGCACTCTTTGTCAAAGCATGGGGGTGAGGGGGGGGTACCTCGCCGACGATTCCTAAAGTATCGCTTTAAGTTGCAGAGCTATTTCTAACGAACGAAACCAGTTATCACGCGCTGGATGCTCTTTGCCGCCGATTCCGAACAGAACTTTGGCTGGAACCGCGGCCCGCAACCACACCGTGACCTTTTTCCTCCCCGGCAGTTATTATTCGTAGAGCTATGGTGGCCACCCGACGTCCGGCACGGAAGCCTGCGCCACAAGCCGCGGACGAGCGCCTGTTCGTCGAAGCGGCACAAAGCGACCCGGCGAAGTTCGATGCGCTGTATGAGCTGCATTTCGATCGGGTCTATGCATTCATTGCCAGCCGTGCCCGCGATCGCGCCACCGCGGAAGATCTCACCTCGGAGGTGTTCCACAAAGCGCTCGCCAATTTGCCTCGTTATGAGTGGCGCGGGGTGCCGTTCGTGGCCTGGCTGTTGCGGATCGCGGCGAACGCCATCGCGGACCAATTCAAACGCACCGCGCGTGAGTTCCCTTCCCCCAACGATCCGCCAGAGGCTCCCGCCGACCGCGATCTGCAAGCTTCTGAGTTGCGCGCCATTGAGCATCGCGCGACGTTGTTCCACCTGGTGGGGCAGCTTCCGCGGGTTCAGAAGCGTGTAGTGTACGAGCGATTTGTGGAGCAACGGAGTATACAGGAGATTGCGAAGCGGCTGGGGAAGACCCCTGGGGCCATCAAGCAACTGCAATTGCGCGCGGTGCAAAATTTGCGGGCGCAGATGGAGGGTGGCCATGGCTAAGCGCTCCCTCGCCTTGCAGCTTGATGAGGCGGTGCAGGCAATGCTGGTGTCGCTGCCGCCGCGGGCAGAGAAAGCGCCCGACCGCGAGCTGGTTCCACTGATGCGCGTGGCACAAGCGTTGCGCGAACTTCCGCGCAAAGAGTTCCGAGCAGCACTCAGATCCGATTTGCAAAGGAGAGGATCCATGAACGAAGGCACAGCAGCATCAGGAGCGGGCGCGGCGGCAGCAGCAAGGGCCCTACATTACCAGCGGCCGGGATTGACGTCCATCACGCCCTACATCATCGTGAGGGGCGCCGCGCAGTTCCTCGAGTTCTTGAAGGCGGCATTCAAGGGCGTGGAGCAGATGAGGATGCCGACGCCTGACGGCTTGATCATGCACGCCGAGGTAGCTGTGGGCAACGGCGCTATTGAAGTGAGCGACGGGAGCGACGCGTATCCGGCCGCGCCCACGGCCATTCATCTCTATGTGGACGACGCGGACGCCACGTACGACAAGGCCCTTCAAGCCGGCGCCACCTCCATCTACGCGCCGACCGACGAACATCCTTCAGGCGACCGTTGGGGCGCCGCCAAAGACCAGTTCGGCAATCTCTGGTACATCGCCACGCCGAAAGGCTGGACTCCCGGGCCTGAAGGCTTACGCTCTGTGCAGCCGTACCTGCACCTGCGCGAGGCGCACAAGATGATTCCGTTCCTGGAGGCGGCGTTCGGCGCCGAGGCCATGGGCGTCCATAAATCACCTGAGGGCGCGGTGCTGCATGCGACGATCCGCATCGGCAATGCGACGTTGGAGATCGACGAAGCTCACGGCGAGTTCCAGCCGATGCCTTGCCACCTGCACGTGTACGTGCCGGACACGGATGCGGTTTACGCGCAGGCGCTGCGGGCGGGGGCGACCTCGATTGAGACGCCGCAGGACAAACCGTATGGAGACCGGGCGGCGGGAGTCAAAGACGCGTGGGGGAATAGCTGGTTCATCGCGACGTATCTTGGGCGGTAGTACGGAAACAGTAAGGGAATGGGTCTGAAGACCGGCCACTACAAGAACGATGAGTACACGCTAGGCGGCGGATTCGGAGCGGAACATCCGCTGGAATCGCGGCCCTGTAAACCGTACGCCGATCAGTTTCTCGCCGTCCCACTGCGAATCGTTCACATGCACGACCTGGCCCTGCGTCGCGAAGTCGGCTTCCCCGCGCCGCGAAGCGTAGTTTGAAAACGGAATGCGAATCTCGAGCTCGGAGCCGATCGCCACGTCAAAACGCGTCATGAACGCGGCGCCGCTGCGGCATAGGTTTTCGCTGGAGGTTTCTTCTTCGAAGACGACGCCGCGTTTGTCGCGGCCGCTCACGCGCAGCGGCAGCCGCACCGCGATTCTACGTTCCATGCGCTGCTTCAAAACTGGCGCGCTCACTTGAGGGACCATGGGCTGGGTCCTCATTTCTGGCGGCCCCCGCAAGGGTCGCCACAACGGCGCTCCGGCCCTCAAAAAAGCGTTCCACGCTTTCGAGGACTCCGGCGGGCGTATGCGCCGCATGTACGATTCTTCGAAGCTCGCTGCCGTTTCCCACGCCATGGGTAAACCAGCATGCGAACTGCTTCATTTTGCCTACACCGTCGGGCAGCTGGGCATCATTAATTTGCCTATAGTAGTCCATGAGTAAACGGTGCCGCTGCTCCTCGGTGGGCTGATCGTAACGGCCCGTCCGCGCGTACTGCTGCATCTGCAGGAAGATCCAGGGGTTCGTCGGCGCGGCCCGGCCAATCATCACCGCATCGCACCCGGTTTCGCGCACCATGCGCGCCGCATCTTCCGGGCGGTTGATGTCACCGTTGCCAATGACAGGAATTTTCACCGCTTGCTTCACCGCCGCGATCAGGCTCCAGTCCGCCGCGCCGGTGTAACCCTGTTCGCGCGTGCGCGGATGCACCGCCACGCCTTCGACGCCGATGTCTTCCGCCATCTTCGCCACTTCGACCGCGACGACGGACTTTTCATCCCAGCCCGCGCGCAGCTTGATCGTCAGCGGAATCTTCACCGCCGTGCGCACCGCGCGAAAAATTTCTCCGAGCAACGGCAAATCGCGTAGCAAGCCCGAGCCGCCGCACTTCACCACTTTCTTCGCCGGGCAGCCCAAATTAATATCCACGGCGTCGTACCCGAGGTCTTCGACCATCTTCGCCGCTTCCGCCATCACCGCAGGATTCGCACCAAAAAGCTGCGCCGTAATCGGATGCTCATCCTCTTGAAAATAGAGATACCGCAGCGTCTTCTTCGCACTGCGCGTGATGCCCTCGGAGCTGGTGAACTCCGTCATCAGCAACCCGCACCCGCCCAGCCCGCGAATCACGCGCCGGAAAAGCGTATCCGTCACCCCAGCCATCGGCGCGAGGACCGCAGCGGGGCGGATCGTCAGGTCGCGAATTTGGAAGCTCGCCGGAAGCATGGATTCCAGTTTAGGCTGGTGCGCCCGGGGTAGCAAGACGGTGGGTGATCGGTGTTCCGCTGCCCAGGCTACTTGGAGTTACCTGAAATTAGGGTAGTGTCCTAATTTGACGCGTTGGCGGTCTTGTTGCATAAAAGAGACCAAAGGAGAGCTCTGTGGGCGCAAAAGAGAAAATGAACTCGATTGGCCAGCCAGTGCCGGAGTTGCCGGTCGCTGATGTCGAACGCGCACAACAGCATTACAGAGATGCACTCGGCTTTGAGATTGGATGGCTTTGCCCAGGCAAGGAGATTGGGGCCGTATCACGCGGTGATGTGGCGATATTCTTTCGGAAGAGGAGGCCGCCGTTCGAACCTGCCGTTCACTGGGTGTTCGCTGAAGATATCGATGCGTCGTACCAGGAACTGAAGTCGTTAGGTGCGAACATCGTGGATCCTCTGAAAAAAAAGCCTTGGGGATTACGGCAGTTCACCGTAAAGGATCTGGACGGGAACCTCTTCTATTTCCACCATGACCAACCATACGTCGCATGACAAGCGGCTGGAGCTGGCCGCTGAAAAGCGCGGCTGCTCAACCGCAAGCCGTGCAAATTAGGACACTACCGAAATTAGGGCTTGCAAAGTGTTTTAGTCGTGGCGGGTAGCGCATCCTTAAAAGCCTGAGACGGCTCCGGGTGGCCTACCCTTTGCGATTTTGTTTTGTGCAAAGGGTGGGCAATTCTTTGCTTCGCTTTAACCAGCCGCCGACGATAGAGCTATGGCGCCCAGCGCTGGCGGCCTACCAAACCTTGCTGACGAGCCGAACTGCCCTAAGTTCCCGGCAGTGGGTCAGTTTCTGATAACCCAGGCATGCGGCCGCTAGGTCACCACTTCCCATAAGCGAACCTCGGGCACGGAATAATTTCGGATTGCCCGTCATATGGCCAAGGGGATACAGTGCCGCCGGGTGATCTCTGGAGGCAAGACATGAAAGCGTCTTTGCTTTATCGAATCGCTTCTGTTCTTCTGCTGCTTTTTGCCGCCGGACATACGTTTGGGTTTCGCCAGAACAATCCGCAATGGGGAGCGGACGCGGTTCTTGGGTTAATGCGCTCCGTCCACTTTGACGCGCAAGGGTTTACTCGGACCTATTGGGACTTCTTCAGCGCGTTCGGGCTTTTTTTCTCCGTGTTTCTTTTGTTCGCCGCGGTATTAGCGTGGCTGCTGGGGGGACTTCCGGCAGAGACTTTGGCACGCGTGCGCAGCATTGCGTGGGCGCTCGCCATTTGCTTTGCAGCAGTCACAGCTTTGAGCTGGAGATACGCCTTCACTACCCCCATCGTTTTCTCAGCCATGATCACGATGTGTTTGATTGCTGCGGCATGGCTTTCAGCGAAGAAGCCAGTCTGAAGCCGTTGATTGCGCGTGTTCTGAATTCTATTTCTTTTGGGTGACACCGGCCTAAGTCTTTCCGCGATTTTTGGCGAGTTCAGTAGTGGCGGGTGGCGCACCCTACGGTTTTCAGGGTGCGGTTTTTCCCGGATTTCATCTTCATCACTGAAACAGCTTTGGGTTGGCGGGTGCCCCACACGCCGCCCTTGCGTGCGGGGGGTTGAACCTTTCTCCGAGCGTGGCTTTAGTCACGACGCGGTCAGGCCAAACGCCACCGGCGCCCAAATTCGTCTTAGGATTTCCCGGATTTTATCGTCATCACGGAAACAGCTTTGGGTTGGGCACGTTTTCTTCCGCTTTGACACTAGCGGACTTCAGGAATTGGTCGAGGCGGAGGAATTTGCGGCCGAGGGCGCCGCTGTAGGCGGACCACTCGGGTTCGCCGGAATCGAGCGCCAGTGCGGCGCGGGCGGCGGCGAGTTTGGAATCGAGATCGTCGAGATAGTGGAAGGCGAGCGCTTCGCGAATCATCGGCAGCTTCGGCGAACCGAATTCGTATTGGCCGTGGTGGCTGATGAGCAGATGCTGCACGACCGTTTTTAAATTTGCCGGAAAACCTTCGATGGCCTCCATCGCTCTCGAAACCGTCTCGAATTCCATCATGATGTGCCCGAGGAGCTGGCCTTCGACGGTATAGCTGATGGCGCGCTCATAGCAGAGTTCATCGAGTTTGCCAACGTCGTGCAGAATCGCCGCAGTCAGCAGCAAATCGACATCCAGCTCCGGATAGTGCGCCGCGATTTGCTTCGCGAAGGCGCACAAACTGATAACGTGTTCGAGCAATCCACCGAGATACGCGTGGTGCATTACTTTCGCGGCGGGAGCGCGCTTATACTTCGCGGCAATTTCCGGATTCGAGACAATTCCCGTGACCAGCTTCTTCAGCCACGGATTTGCAATCGCGTTCGCGTATTCGAACAACTGCGCGTACAACTTTCCAACGTCTTCTTTTGTGTGCAGCAGAAAATCGGCAAGATCGATTTCTTCCGGCTTGGCAAGCCGCAGCTGCTGCAGCGAAAGCTGCGGCCTATTGCGGTAGATCTCCACGCGCGCTTGCACTTTAACGAAATCGTCGCGGTTGATGTCCTTCACTGCGGCATCGAATTGATCCCACATACGCGCTTCGATCGTGCCGCTGCGGTCGCCCAGCTCCAAGCGCAGGTACGTCTTGCCCTCGCGGGTATTGCGAATTTCTTTTTCGTGAACGAGAAAAAACGAAGTGATGTTTTGTTCCGTGCCGAGATCGGTGACGAACGACGTCTTCATGTTCCCGATTGCGCTCCGGAGCGTTTGCCAAACAGGAGGAATTTCTTGCGGCCCTTTTTCACCTTGCTCGCTTCCGGCGTGGCGCTCACTTCCTGAATCTCGGAGTTGCCTGGCCCGCCCGCGGCATCCACGTAGCCCGGCTTGATCACCACAAAGCTCTGCTCGCGCAGCGTCTTCAGGTATTCGCGCATTGCCGGTTCCATCCGCGCGCCGTAGAGTTTGTCCATGATTTCATTTTTCACTTTGGCAAGCGATTGCTCGCCCTCGTCGTAATGCTCGAGCACCTGCAGAATCAGGAATCCCTGCTTGGTTTCCGTCACTTCCGTCAGCTCGTTCTTCTTCATGTTGAAAACTTTGTCTTCGAGTTCCTTGGAAAGTTCTCCGCGCTTGTAGAGGCCCAGGAAGCCGCCCTGCGTTTTCGTATTGCTGTCGGAAAACCGCTTGGCCATTTCGCCAAAATCCTCTCCGTCCTTGATGCGTTGCAGCGTGGTTTCCGCTTTTTTCTTCAAGTCGGGAATCTCTTCCGGCTTCTTCCCCTGCGTGCTGACCTCGATTTCCCGCAGCGCCACCTGTTCCTGACGCACGTATTCCTTTTTGTGCGCCTCGTAATATTTCGATACTTCCTCATCGCTGATGGTGATGTGCGAGCCGACCTCGCTGCTGACCACTCGCTGCGTCAACAGCGTATTGCGAATGTTGTTCTTGAAATCCTCCCAGTTGAGCCCCTGCGAGGTCACCGCCTTTTCCAGCTCTTCCATGCTCTCGATCTTGTTCTGAATGCGGATGGCATCGAGCCTCTTGATCAATTCCGGCTCTACGCTCACGCCCATGTCTTTGGCGCGCTGGACCAGCAGCGATTGGTCAATCAGGTCGCGCAGCGAAGTCTTCTGTCTTTGCTCGATCTCCGCTTTCAGCTGTTCCGGCGTGCACTTGCCCTGGCAATCCTCACGGGCGCCTTCCTCGGCGCTCTGCCGCGATTTCTCATATTCCGACCGCGTGATAATTTCGTTGTTGACGCGCGCGATGATTTCTTCCACGGTCCTGCCCGCATTCGGATCAACCGCTTTCTTCACCGGAGCTGCGGGAGCTTTCTTGTCTGTTTCGGGCGCCATTCCCGGTTTTTCCAGCACCGGAGCCGGCGGCTTCGCTTGCGGCTTGTCGGCGGGCTGTTCCTGTGCCGCGAGGGGCAGGGCGGCGCACAACGCCGCAATGACAACTAGTTTTCGCATTCATTCCTCACAACTGAAGTTTAGCTCTGCCCCTGAAGGCCGAGCAATACGTTTCTCAAAGCCGCGGGGAACGATTCGCCCCGCTTCACTTCCATCCAGAGCACGCCGCTGGGATCGAGCTTAATGCCTGCTCTTGAGCGTACCACGGTCACCAGTTTTGCCGGGTCCAGGGTCGTCTCCGGATGGAAGCGCACGGCGATCCGGCTTCCCTGCCGCTCGACCGCGGAGATGCGCAACCGCTCGCACATGGATTTGAGTACGGCGTACTCCAAAAGGTTTTCTACGGAAACGGGCGGAGCGCCAAAGCGGTCGGCCAGCTCCTTTCGAACGTCCTGCTTGTCCTCCTCGGTGGCGATCGAAGAGACGCGCTTGTACGTTCGCAGGCGGAGGTTTTCGCTAAGGATGTAATCCTGCGGGATTCGAACGTCGAATCCGAGGCTGAGCGTGGTACGCAGCTCCGGCGCGGCTTCCTCGCCCTTCAGTTTCGAAACCGCGCGCTCCAGCATCTGGCAGTACATGTCGAAACCGATAGCTTCAATGTGGCCATGCTGCTGGCGCCCGAGCATGTTGCCGGCGCCGCGCAGCTCGAGGTCGAGGGCGGCGATTCGAAAGCCGGCGCCCAATTCGCTGAATTCCTTCATGGCGGAAAGGCGCTTTCGGGCAATGTCCGAGAGCACCGTCTCGGGGGGAACGAGCAGATACGCGTACGCGCGCTGGCTCGAACGGCCGACGCGGCCGCGTAATTGGTAAAGCTCGGCGAGACCGAGGCGATCCGCACGATTGATCAGGATCGTATTGGCGCGCGGGATGTCCAGACCATTTTCGACGATGGTCGTGGCCACCAGCACATCGGCCTCATCGCGGATGAATTTCAACATCACGCTTTCGAGTTCTTTCTCGCCCATCTGGCCATGCGCTACCACGACGCGCGCCTTCGGAACGAGCTTTGTGACCATGGCGCCGAGCGAATAGATGGATTCGACGCGATTGTGAATAAAGAAAACTTGTCCCTCTCGCGCGAGCTCCGTTTCGATCGCGCTCTGCACCAACTCTTCCTGAAACGGCGCGACGACCGTCTGAATCGCCAGGCGGTCGCGCGGCGGCGTCTCGATCAGGGACATATCGCGAAGGCCCACGAGCGACATGTGCAGGGTTCGCGGAATCGGCGTCGCCGAAAGCGCCAGCGCGTCCACATTTTTCCGCATTTCCTTGAGGCGTTCCTTGTGGGCCACGCCGAAGCGCTGCTCTTCGTCCACGATCAGAAGTCCGAGGTCGGCGAACTTCACATCTTTCGAAAGCAGCCGGTGCGTGCCGATGACCACATCTACCTTGCCGGCTTCCAAATCTGCGAGAATTTTCTTCTGCTGCGCCGCGCTGCGAAAACGGCTGAGCATTTCGATGCGCGCGCCAAAGGCCGCGAATCTTTGCTTGAAGGTTTCGAAATGCTGGAAGGTGAGCACCGTAGTGGGCGCAAGGACTGCAACCTGTTTGTTGTCAGCGACCGCTTTGAACGCCGCGCGCATGGCCACTTCCGTTTTGCCGTAACCGACGTCGCCGCAGAGCAGCCGGTCCATGGGCTCAGCGCGCTCCATGTCGCGCTTGATATCGGTGATGGCGGTGATCTGGTCGTTGGTTTCCTCGAATTCGAAAGCGTCTTCGAACTCGCGCTGGAAATTTCCGTCCGAAGAAAACGCAAATCCCGGCGTCGTCTTACGTTGCGCGTAGAGGGCAAGGAGCTGGTCGGCCATATCCTCGACCGACTTGCGCGCGCGCGTCTTGCGGGTGTTCCAGGCGGTGCCGCCGAGTTTATCCAGCGGCGGATGCGCGCCTTCCAGAACGCGATAATTTTGGACCAGATCCATTCTCTCCAGCGGGACGTAGAGCCGCGCGTCGTCGGCGTACTTGAGCAACATAAACTCGCCGTGATGGCCACCGGATGCAATTTGCCGGAGCCCTTCGAACTGCCCGATGCCGTGGTCCACGTGCACGACAAAATCGCCGGGTTTCAGTTCGGCAAAATCACTGAAGAAACCCGAGGTCCGAATCTTGCGGCTGGGCCGCTCGACCGTGGGCGTAACGTCGAACAGATCCGCATGGCCGTAGATTGTCAGCTTCGCTTCGGGAAACGTCACCCCCTCCGCAAACGGCGCGCGAATCAAAAGCATGGCGGCGGATTCCTGCGCGCCTTCCGCAGTGAATCCCGCGGCCGCGTCTTCGGACTCGCCGAGAACGTAGGGCACTTCATATTCGCGGCAAATGTCGGCAAAGCGTTCGATTTCCCCGGTGCTAGCGGCGGTGAGAAAGACAGTTCCGCCGCTCGCGAGCTGCGATTTCACGTCGCCCATGCAGGCGACGACGTCGCCGTGAAAGCGCGTACTGGGGCGCGAGGAGAGTTCGAATTGGTGCGCGGACCCAATGCCGAGCGCGAGCTGCTCGACATGGATTTGCGAAGTCTTTTCCAGGGCCGCCGCGAATTCTTCCTCCGACCAGAAATAGTGACTCGCGGCTGGAGAATTCGCCTGCCCGTGCCGCTCGTAATTCTCTGTCGCGGACGCCAGATACCTCGCGGCCGTTTCACGGAGAGCTTGCGGCTCGTCCAGAAAAACAATCGGCCGGAGCGAGCTCTCTTTGAGATCGAAGAGCGCGCTTGGCCCCGGCTCGCCGGCTGGCCCAAAAAAAGGAGGCGTCTCCCAAGCAGCGTCGGCATTCAAATCGGCTTTTTGCGGCGTGGGGACGGACCATTCGGTGAGCGGCAAGAGCGTGGTGCGTTGCACCGGCGCGATGGAACGCTGCGTCCTCGGATCGAATTCGCGCAGGGATTCGACGGTGTCTCCGAGCAACTCGATACGCACGGGACGCGGGGCTTCCGGGGAAAAGACGTCGATGATTCCTCCGCGCACGGCAAACTGCCCGGGCAGCTCCACCATTTCGGTGCGTGTGTAGCCCACGGAGCCGAGATGCGTGACGAGCTCGTCGTGGGGAATCTCGGTGTCCTTGGCAAGCGTTCGCGTCAGGTACAAATAAACGGCAGGATCCTGATAGCGCCAGAGCGCGGCGGCAACCGGCGCGATAGCGAGAGAAATCTGCCCATCCGCAAGCCGGAACAGCGTGGCCGCGCGGCGTTCCAGAATGTCCGCGTGCGGGCTCCGCGATTCCCAGGGAAGCGTGTCGAAGGCGGGGAGCGTGGCCACGCCGCCCGCCGCTCCGGGAAAAATCCCGCTGAAAAACCGCAGCGTTTCCGCGAGCGATTCCGCGCGACGGTTCGAATCCGTCACGAAAAAAGCGGGGCGGCGAAGTTCGTGCGTCAGATACGCAGCGACAAAAGCTTTCGCGACATCATGCAGGCCGGCGACCGAGACATGGCCGGCACCTCCGCGCAGTGCGGCCAACGCGCCTTCCATCGCCTCATGGCGAAGCAAAGCCTCCAATCTTTCGCGGACGGCAGGAAGTATCATGCTTGGGTGATCAGGATTCCGCGCGAGAGGTGCGCGCCCCTTCACGAATTCTCTTCAGAATAGCGGAAGTCGAATAGCCGGGGACCACAGGCACGGAAACGACGCGGCCGCCCGCGGCTTCGACTTCTTCGCGTCCCACGATTTGGTCGCCGGGCCAATCACCGCCCTTCACCAGGACATCGGGAAGCAGCCTGGCAATCACTTCGCGCGGCGTCGGATCGTCAAAAATGACGACCGCGTCCACGCATTCCAGCGCGGCGAGAATCTCCGCGCGCTCGCGTTCCGGGATGATGGGACGGCCTTCACCCTTTAATTGGCGCACTCCTGCATCGCTATTCAGCCCAACGATAAGCGCGTCTCCCAATGCGCGCGCCTGCTCCAGGCTGCGGACATGGCCGGGATGCAGCAGGTCAAAGCAGCCGTTGGTGAAAACGACGCGGCGGCCGTTGCGTTTCTTGCGGCCAAACCGCAAAATCGCTTCCTCCAGCGTGAGAATCGAACTGTTCAAAGGGTCTCCATACGGACTTGGACAAAACTCAAGATGAGCCCACTGAAAAACCAAGTTTATCACGCGCGGGAGGCACGGCGCCTGCACGGGGCGCCCTCGCGATGAAATCCGCCAGCGCTTATCGTGCCGTCGCCGGAGTCTTGCTCTGCGCGGCGGGCGCGTGGCAAGCGATTCCTACGGCGTACCACGAGCAAATTTATTTCGTCAACGCCGGTGGCTGCCGCCTGGCAACCACCATCCTGGAAAAGCCTGGGGCAGCGACGCAAGGCTCCGTCGTGCTCTTTCACGGAATTTCCGCGAACAAAAAGATCATGTCGTACCTGGCCCAGGGTTTCGCCGAGCAAGGGCTGCGCGTTTTCGCACCAGACTTCCCGGGACACGGCCGCTCGCCGGGGTCATTTTCTCCCGCACGCGCGGAACAATGCGGCGAGGCTTTGGTCAGAGAACTCCTCTCGCGCGGGGCGATTGCGGCTGACCGCACGATTCTTGTGGGGCACTCGATGGGAGGTGCGATTGCTGTTCGAATCGCGTCGCGGGTCCCCGTGGCGGGCCTGATCACGATTTCGCCCGCGCCGATGCGCGCGACCCACGGCGTTTCCCCTGAAAAGCTCCTGTTCCGTGATCCGCCACAACTGCTCCCTCATTCTTTGGTGATCGCCGGATCGCTCGAGCTCGAATCCATGCGCAAGAATGCCGCCGACCTGGCCGCCTCGCGAAATGACGGCACGACGCAATACCGGGAAATTCCGGGCGCAACCCATGTCAGCCTGCTTTTCAGTTCCGCGGCTATGCGCGCCGCGCAGGAGTGGTCTGCGCAAATCCTGCAATTGCCCCCATCGCCGACTTTGCCCTCTCATCGTCCGCTCGTCGGCGCGCTTGCTGGCTTTGCCGGACTTTTGCTAATCGCCGGACCTTTCCTGCGCGAAGCGGTTGGAAAAGTTTCGTCGCAAGATCTCCCCGCAACCGGCCCGAACATCGGAGTTGTGCGACTCTTCCTGGAGTTCGGCGTGGGTTCGATCCTCGTCGTGCTGCTCCTGCAATTCTGGATTCCGTTGAAAGTGCTCGGACTTTTTCAGGGCGACTATCTTGCAAGTTTCTTGTTGATTCTTGGATTTGCTCTGGCGGCAAGCCATTGGAACACTTTCCGCACCGCCCTCTCCAGTTCTCCGCGCGAAATGATTTCTGCGGCATTCGCCGGGCTGGTCCTGTTGTTGCTGGTTACCGCGTGGTTTGATCTAACCTTCTACGAAGCGTGGCTCACTCCCATGAAGTGGGCACGTTTCCCGTTTCTCCTTGCGGTTTTGCTCCCTTATCATTTCGCCGAAGAGACGCTCCTCGGTCCGCCCCAGGCCGGGAAAGTATGGCGCAGGATCGGCCTGGCACTGTCGCTGCGGCTCATCACCTGGGGCGCGCTGATGGCCGGGGTGCTGATTCTGCACAGCGGAGAAATTTTAATGGGCCTGCTGGCCGTATACATGGCACTGTTCAATTTGATACAGACTGGTGCGGTGCATATCGTGCACAAAGGGATCGGATCGGCGGGAGCAGCGGCAGTTTTCGGTGCTATACTTCAGGCTGGTTTGTGCTTGGTGATCTTCCCCACCAGCTAATGGCCCACAGGCCAGGATCCCGCGGCAACGCGCGGAATTTCAGCACGCAGCGAGACTTTAACCATGGCGGAGATAGCAATCGTCGGCGGCGGGCCCTCCGGCGCAATGTGTGGTGAACAGCTCGCTCGCGCGGGACACAAAGTCGCCATTTTTGATGAGCACCTGGCGTGGGAAAAGCCGTGCGGCGGCGGGCTGACCCACAAAGCCATCCAGTGCTTCCCTTTCCTGCTGGAAAATTCTTACCCGAAAAAACTTGTACATTCCGTGGACCTGATCAGCAGCGAGGAGCATCGCGCTACGCTCGATATGCCGCATCCGATCGTGATTTATTCGCGGACGGTGCTGAACGGCATGCTGCTGGATCGGGCACGCGAGGCGGGTTGCAACGTGCAGCGCTCGCATGTCATGAGCGTGGATACCGCCGGGACGAAACCGCGTTATTGCCTTGAAGGCGAATGGCACGAAGCCGATTTTCTGGTGCTCGCCGCAGGCGCCCGCAACCAACTGGTGCCGGAGACGCGCCCCTTGCAGCGCGACGAGTTGGAAATGACGCAGGGCTATTTTGTTCCGCAGACGGCCGACGCCATCACGATAAAATTTCTTCCACACTTTGAAGGCTACATCTGGTCCTTCCCGCGCTGCGATCACCTGTCCGTGGGAATTTGCGGCAGCATGGCTTCGCACACGAGCACGGAACTCCGCGGCCATCTGCAAAAGTTTGTGGAGAAGCAGGATATTTCCACCGAGGGCGCGAAATTTTACAGTCACGTGCTGCCTTCTCCTCTGGAGCGCACGCTTTCCCAGCGGCCCGTGGTCGGAAGAAATTGGGCCCTGGTGGGTGACGCCGCCGCCTGGGTAGATCCTCTGACCGGCGAAGGACTTTTTTATGCGATTCGCTCCGGCGAATTGCTCGGGCGTTCGCTGGCCGCGGGGTGCCCGGAAAAATATCCCGCGTGGGTGAAGGCTGCGTTTTCGACGGAGCTCGAATTTGCGGCGCGCATCGTGCGCCGGTTTTATCGCGGGTCGTTTCTGGGAAGCGCGGTCACGACGCGCATGGTGCAGTTCCTGCGCCGCAGCCCGGTCTTCCGCCAATTGATGAGCGACCTCTTCAGCGGCACCCAGGATTATTCCAGCCTGAAGCGGCGGCTGTGGGGCCACCTCGGCATCACTCTGAGCGAATTCATCTCCAGCGTGCTCAATCTCGATGGACCGGCAAGGGCGCGCGTACCTCGCACAGGAACCGCGGGAGATTAAGCAGCTTCGTTCCTCCGTAGAATATTTCCGTGTAGATATTCGCAGGTTGCGGACATCTAAGACGCAGGGTACTCTTCATCCCACAAATCATGGCCGCTGAAAAAGATTCCAAGTCACAATCGAAAACCGAGAAGCGCAAAAACACCTGGAAAAATCTTCCCGACGTTTGGGCATTGATGAAGCCGAGGCGCGGGTTGCTCGCGCTGGGCTTCCTGCTCATGGCCATCAACCGCTTGTCGGGACTGGTGCTCCCGGCTTCAACAAAATATTTTGTGGATAATGTGGTCGTCAAGAAAGAAGTAGGCGTGCTGACGCCGATCGTCCTCGCCGTCCTGTTTGCCACGATCCTCCAGGGCCTCACTTCCTTCAGCTTGACGCAACTGCTTTCCAAATCCGCGCAAAAAATGATCACGGAATTGCGCCGCAAGGTGCAGGCGCATATTGGCCGGCTGCCCATCTCGTTTTACGACGCGAACAAGACGGGCGTGCTCGTTTCGCGCATCATGAGCGACGTCGAAGGCGTGCGGAACCTGATCGGAACGGGCCTGGTTGAATTTGTGGGCGGGCTGATGACGGCGGTGATCGCGCTCGT
>WNFB01000822.1_pt1 | contig 25879 bp, 19 predicted proteins | sample 5400501 | NCBI WGS metagenome assembly WNFB01 (sample SAMN13153341, study PRJNA577476) | soil metagenome | isolation source: 200 cm saprolite under Douglas fir tree site 2 hole 1 | place: USA:California | collected 2015-04-18 | reverse complement strand
CGATGTTCGCCTGGAGGACGAGAATGGCGCAGTCGAGGTACGACTGAACTCGCCTGGAAATGTACAGATTAAGAATCGAAAGGGCGATATTGAAGTCACGTTGCCGGGCAAGGCGGGTTTTCAGGTGGACGCGCGAGCGCGAAACGGGGAAATACATTCCGATTTCTCCGAGCTGAAGATTGATAACGCCAATGACCAAGCGACCGCCACCGGAACCGTTGGCAGCGGTGGGGCGCATCTGCAAATCACAAACGAGCATGGGGCGATTGAAATCCGAAGGGGATCGGCAGTAATTGCGGCGCCGCCCTCACCGCCGTCGCCTCCGTCACCCAAAGCGCCGAAAGGATCGCCCTCGCGGGAGTCGAAGGAAGTGGAGCCGACGGAAAACTGAAGGCTTCGGAGTTCGGACTTCGGTTAGGGGGAAGGGACTCTCATTAGGTTCCCGCGGCCTCTTTCACATGATTCCATAGATCAATCGTTCAACGATCAATTCGATTCCATCCTCTGTCTCACCAACGCTTCCGCCCGCCGCAAAACCTCGTCCTCCGAAAGGCTCGTGGAATCGAGGATCACCGCGTCACTCGCGGGCACAAGTGGCGAGGTCACGCGGGTGCGGTCGCGCAGGTCACGTTCTCGCAGTTCGGCGGCCATGTCCTGTGCGGAGGGGCCTTTGATCTTCTGCTGATCGAGACGGCGCTGCTCGCGTATGACAGGATCGGCGTCAAGGAAAATCTTCAGGTCGGCGTCGGGAAAGACCTTGGTGCCGATGTCGCGTCCTTCCATGACGACGCCGCCACCAATGCCCATTTCGCGCTGCCGGGCCACCATCCACTCGCGGACTTTAGGATGCACGGACACGCGCGAAGCGGCCTCGGTCACGTCTCGCTCGCGAATGCGCGAGGAAATATCGTGGCCGTCGAGCAGCACACGATTTCCACCGATGCTGGGCTCGAGCTGGATGCGCGAGTTCTGCGCCAGCTTGAGGAGCGCAGCTTCGTCTTCGAAGGAAATGTCCCATTCGATCGCTTTCAGCGCGAGCGCGCGGTACATGGCGCCACTCTCAAGATTGATGTAGCCCAGCTTGCGTGCTAGGCGCGAAGCAATGGTGCTCTTGCCTGCGCCGGCTGGGCCGTCTATGGCGATGATGAGCTTGCGGGATGATTGATCGGTCATTTTCGAGCGAGGGCAAGATGCCCTCCCAGCCGGCGGAATGCCGCGCTACATCAAAGTTCGTTTTCAGACTAAGTCAGGACGAGGTAGGTTAACAGAAGCTTCGGCCAACAGAGAAAACGGCTCTCGGTCTGTGCTCAGCCTGGACGCGTGAGGACGCCTGTCGCTACATAGTCTTCATCAACTTAGGGACGGCGCGGCGCCTGTGCCCGACGACGTGTCATCGGTTGCTGCGTGCGCGTGGCACCCGACGGCACTGGCTCGGGCTTGGGTGGTGTTACTTGAATGAGCGAGCGATTGCCTACATGCACGAAGCTCAATTCACGTGCGGCAAGGAGAGCGTTGGTGGCTTCTTTTATGCGGGAGCGCGCCACGAAATTTGAGAAGAAACTGTCGAGGTCCTGTTCGTCAGCCGCAACCACGCAACCGAGATATTTCGAGAGCAGAGCAGATAATGCTTCGCCTACCGAGAGACCGATGCCCTCACGCACCACATCGGGCGACCAGCGGTAGAGCACATCCCAATAGGCACCTTCGCTCGGATTGTAGTCGACGCGCGTGATGCGCAACTTGGACCACAGTTCGCCCAGCGCATGATCCAGGGCTACAAACGAGATGCTGCCGCCCAAGACTTCGCGCATCTTCTGCTTCGATATTGGCCCGTCTCGGCGGATGACTTCGAAAGTATCACACGCCAGTTGCGAGTATTCTGAACGCGGGCCACCCTTGGGCACTTGTTTAGGATTGCGTTCGCCAACGAGCGCATAGAAATACGGGAAAATCGAAGCCGCCACCAGAAATGTACTGTTCTCGCCGAACATGTTGGCTTCGTAGGCGCCGCGCTCGCGCAGCAAACGGATCATCAGATCGGTCGCTTCTTGAGCGCGCGGATCGGCGAAGGCGTGCTGCCAGTCAGGCAGGTGATCGTCGCATCCGATCCAGGCCCCAATGAAGGTCGGCACCAACACGGGCGGGCGCTGCGGATACATCAGGCAGAATCCGACCGACTCCATGAATGCGCGCGCATCTTCGATAGTGCGGACGGGCTGCCCGGTGAGATGCCATTTCTCGCGGCGGAGGTGCTGTAGTTCCTGCTCAGTCATAAGAACCAGCACTTAGCAGTTAGCATTAGCCCTCGAACGTGACTGCGGCGCCTCCGGCACGAAGGCGTCGCTGGGCCAAATGCTAAGTGCAAAATGCCAAGTAAGCCAAGCGTTCCTCTCCTCAGATCCTTTTGAAGGCTTTCTGAATGTCCTTCAGAGAGTATCGCAGAACTACGGGCCGTCCATGCGGGCAAGACATCGGGCACTCGGTTTTGGCGAGTTCGGCGAGCAGCCACTCCATTTTGTTCTGCTCCAGTGGCATGTTGACCTTGATGGCGGCATGACAGGCAATCGATGCAGCGATACGGGCGCGCACCGTCGCCATATTCAGTTTCTGCTCCTCGAGTGAAATCTGATCAAGCAACTCATGCAGCATGTGCTCAATATCGGAAGCTTCGATGCCTGCGGGTGCGCTCTTGATAGCGATGCTACGCGTCCCGAACGGCTCGGCGTCGAAGCCGCTCCCGGCCAGTTCGTCGGAAATTTCGGTGAAGACTGCCTGCTGTGCGGGCGTGAGTTCAAGGATGAGCGGCATAAGCAGACGCTGGCTTTCGACCTCTTGCGCCGCGCGCTGCTGCAAAACTCTTTCGAAGAGCACGCGCTCATGGGCCACGTGCTGGTCTACGATCCAGAGCCCCTCATGATTTACTGCCAGGATGAACGACTCGCGAATCTGCCCGAGAGGCTTCAGTGAAGCCAGCGCAGGCGCGAGGTCAGACGTCATTTCTTCCGGCTGATCGGGAATCCGAGCGGTGCACGCGTCGCCAGGAATGACCTCGGGAGCACGGGCCAGAGCGACACCTGCGTTCGCTTCCACGCTCATGCCAGCATCGAATTGAAATCGCTGCGTGATGGGCGGTGGAACCGGAGCTTGCAGCTTGAATCGTCCTCCGGTTGCGGGCTCGTACAGCGCGCGCCAGCCTACATCGGGGCCGGGTGGATGCGCGCCGGGCGTGAGTGCAGGGCCAGCCGTCGGGTGGGCGTTGATCGCAGTCGTGAACTGCGGCACAGGACGCGCTTTCATCAAAGCAGCCCGGACCGAGTCGCGCACGAAATCATGCAAGACCGTCTGCTGGCGGAAGCGCACTTCTGTTTTTGAAGGATGAACGTTGACGTCCACCTCGGCCGTGGGCAGTTCGAGAAAAAGTAACACCACGGGATAGACGGTCGGTGGCAGAATATTGCGATAAGCATCGGTGAGCGCGTGCTGGATGAGGCGATCTCGGACCAGGCGTCCATTGACGAAAACGTAGATCGAGTTGCGGTTGAGCTTCTGGATCTCAGGCTTGGAGACGAACCCGTGGACGCGGAGTTCGCCCGGATCTTTCGGCCCCGCATCTTCCTCCGCTTCCCGGCGCCACGGTGGCGGCTGCGGCAGCCCGATATGCGCGAGGGGCTGCATGGCGGCCACCGGGAGCAGTTGGTCCAGAGTGTCTTTGCCGAAAACCTGATAGATACGCTCGCTGCAGCCAGCTACAGGCGGTGCGACCAGCATGGCATTCGTGGCCGAGTGTAGCTCAAAGTGCTTATCGGGATGCGCCAGCGCATAGTGCGTGATCAGTGACGCGATGTGGGAAAGCTCGGTCGCCTCTGACTTGAGAAACTTCTTTCGCGCGGGCGTGTTGAAAAACAGGTCGCGGACGGTAATCGAAGTTCCTTCGGGCAGGCCGGCTTCTTCCACGCGGAAAATCTTGCCGCCATTAATTTCGACGACAGTTCCGGCCTGCTCTTCGGTAGCGCGGGTTTCGAGGTGAAGACGCGAGACGGAAGCAATCGACGGCAGCGCCTCGCCACGAAAGCCGAGCGTGGCCACAGTGAGCAGGTCTTCAGCAGTCTTGATTTTGGAGGTTGCGTGGCGCTCGAAGGCCAGTAGGGCGTCGTCCCGCATCATGCCGCACCCATTGTCGGTGATCTGGATGAGTTTCTTGCCACCAGCCTCGATTTGAATTTTTATCCGCGTCGAACCGGCATCGAGGCAGTTCTCGAGAAGTTCTTTGACGACGGATGCAGGGCGTTCCACGACCTCGCCAGCGGCGATCTTGTTGGCAACGTGCTCCGGAAGGACGTGGATTCTGCCCATGATTTTCTAATGGCCAATGGTCAGGGTTGTGCCCAGTTTCGCAGATGAACGCAGGAGAAGCCAAGTATTAGATAAAGGTTTCCGACAGAGGTTTCCCATGCCATTTTCCTCCCCACCTATGTGAAGGAGTAAAATCTTCGTTTTCCTCGTGAGGGTCGCGTGAGAGGAGTGTTTCCGGGAACTCACTTGGCTGCGCCTCAGGTTGGCGATATAGCCCCTGATTTTGATCTTCCGGCCTTGATCGGAGGCGTAAAGAAGAGGTTCCATTTGAGCGAGCAGTGCGCGAAGAAAACCCTGGTGTTGGCCTTCTATCCCCTCAATTGGGAGCCGCTCAGCGCGAATCAAATGGTGCAATATCAGATGGAACGGAAAAAATTCACTGAGCTGGATGCGGAAGTGGTGGGCCTCAGTGTGGATTCAATCATGAATACCACCGCTTGGGAAAGGGAGATTGGACCTTTCGATTACCCGCTGTGCAGCGATTTCTGGCCACACGGCGAGGTCAGCCGCAAATACGGCGTGTTCCGCGAGCAGGAGCCGTATGCAGGAGCAAGCGAGCGCGCCATTTTCATCGTGAACAGGCGGGGCACGATTGTGTTTCGTAAAATCTATGAACTGGACCAAGTGCCCGCGATCGGTGAGACACTAGACGCGCTTCGCAGGTTGTGAGCGGAGAGCATCCTAAGGGGAGCCTGATTCGTCGCTATCTGCAGTTTCTCTTCGGCGTGCAGCGGCAGATTCCTCGCGGGCTGAGGCCACTCGGAATGAAAACCATAGAGAATAGTTTTCGCACACCGCTGAAGCCGTGGCCTGATACGAATCGAAAGCTTTCAGCACTCTATTCAGAATGTAAGCAACCATCGAATTGCGTCGCCATTGCTGCGAATTTGTAGCAGCGACATAGGAACTCGATGAAAACCTTTCCCAGAGTGCTGCTCGTTTCAGCTCTTCTTTTTTGTTGCTCCAATAGTACCGGTGCTCCCGGACAGCGTCCCGCCCAGCCGACAAATCCCCCGTCGACAATCTTCGGTTTTCGGGATTCTGCCGCCGAGATGAACTCGGAGTCGCGATTCCTCGCAGTGCCCGATCCCAAGTTGGCCGAGGAGCACTTGCGCACTCTGACGCAGGCGCCCCACATCGCGGGATCGCCTGAAGACAAAGCCACGGCCGATTACGTGGCCCGCAAATTTCGCCAGGCTGGACTGGATACGGAAATTGTCGAGTATCGCGTGTGGTTTAACTATCCTGCGGAAATCAGCGTGGATGTGACCGCTCCTGAGGGCCTGAAGATGCACGGGCCGACACGCGAGCACGTGGACGGAGGTCCGCTTCAGGATGATCGTCTTCAGAATGATCCGCGGGTAGTGATGCCTTACAACGCGATGTCGCCTTCGGGCGATGTCGAAGCCCAAGTGGTCTACGCAAATTACGGTTCGCCGGAGGACTTTCAGAAACTCGAGCAGCTGAAGGTAGACGTGCGCGGAAAAATCGTACTGGTGCGCTATGGGCAGAACTTCCGCGGCGTGAAAGCCTTCGTGGCCCAGGAACACGGGGCGGCGGGTGTGATCATATATTCCGATCCGGCGGACGACGGCTGGCGGCGCGGCGATAAGTATCCCAAGGGCCCGTGGCGTCCGGATACCGCAGTCCAGCGCGGGTCGGTCGGCTACATGTTCGAGTTCGCCGGCGATCCGACAACGCCGGGAATCGCGTCCGTGCCATCGCTGCCGGAATCGAAGCGTGTCTCGCCGGAGCAATCGCTACAGATGCCGAAAGTTCCGACCACGCCGCTGTCTTACGCCGACGCGTGGCCGATCTTGGAGCATCTGGGCGGGCCAGAATCGCCGCGTGAGTGGCAGGGATCGCTACCATTCACTTATCACGTGGGACCGGGGCCGGTGAAGGTGAAGATGCATTTAAAGCAGGATTATCAGTTCCGCATTATCTGGGACGTGATCGGGCGCGTGCGCGGTAGCGAGTTGCCCGACGAGTGGGTGGTCGCGGGTAATCACCGCGACGCGTGGGCGTACGGCGCCGTCGATCCCAACAGCGGCACGGCGGCAATGCTCGAGACCGTACACGGAATCGGCGCGCTGCTGAAATCTGGCTGGAAGCCTAAACGCACGGTCATTTTCGGTAGTTGGGACGGCGAAGAACAAGGTCTGATCGGTTCGACCGAATGGGGCGAGCAGCATGCAGACGAACTGGCCAAGGCGGCGGCATATTTCAACATGGATGTAGCGGTTTCAGGGCCGAAATTCGGCGCGTCTGCCGATCCGAGTCTGAAGCAGTTTGTTCGCGATGTGTCGAAAGCAGTGCCGAGCCCCAAGGGCGGCACGGTCTACGAGGCGTGGCGCAAGGCGAATCAGACGGGGAGCGTACTTGGTCCCCAAGAAGAAGCCACGGGCGGCACGTACCGTCCTCCGGAGGCGCAAACAAAGGCCGATGTACCGGTGGGCGATCTAGGAAGCGGATCAGACTACACCGTGTTTTTGCAGCACCTGGGCGTACCGGTCACTGACATCGGCTCCACCGGCGCATACGGCGTCTATCACTCCGTTTTCGACAATTTCAACTGGTTCAAGAGATTCGGCGATCCCGATTTCATTTACGAGCAGGAGATGGCGCGGGTCTACGGCCTGCAGGTTCTGCGCATGGCCGATAGTGATGTTCTGCCGTACGACAATGAAGAGTACGGAAAAGAAATTGCGGCCTATATCGACGCGGCGAAAAAGAAAGCAGAAACCAAGTTCGGAAGCCGCCCCCTTAACTTTGCGGCGGCGGCCGAGGCGGCGCATCATTTTCAGGAGGCGGGCGCAAGAATTTACGAAAAGCAGAAGAAAGTTCCGGCGGATGCGGCCAGGCTCAACTTGACCTTACGCGAAGCTGAGCGCGCGCTGCTCATTCCGGAAGGCCTGCCGAACCGGCCGTGGTATCGCCATGCGATATATGCTCCGGGACAGTACACCGGATATGCGGCGGTGGTGATTCCGGGCGTCAACGAAGCCATTGATAAGAACGATGCAGAGCGGACCGCGCAGCAGATCGCTGCATTGGCCGCGGCCTTGAATCGGGCGGTGAAGGTTCTGGAAAGCTATCGCTGATACATCGTGCAGGATTTCTCACTTCGGGAAAAGAGCAGACATTTGTTTTGCCGACTATGGATGCGATTGCAGTAAAATAAGGTGGACCCAGCGGCTTCTGTTGGCTGCAGGAGACGGCGCGGGTGGCCAGGAATTTTCCGCGCTGATACTTTTGCGTGCCGAAATTCTCTTCACCATATTTTCGCCACTCTCGTCCCTTGAACCCTATGCCTCTGGCGCGAATCATCACACGTTCCACGGAAGAATCTCAGGAAGTTGCCGCACAACTGCGTGCTCGCGGTTTCGAGGTCGAGATGGCCCTTCCCGGAAACGTTCCTATCAGGCCTGCGGACCTGGAACTGAGAGTGCAGGAGTGCGCGCCTGAGGAGGCGCTGAGACGTGCCGACGCGCTGTCAGGTAGCGAAGACCTCTGTGTCTATATTGCGCCCGGGGCAATTGCCGGTTTGCGACCCATTGTAGTGATTCCCTTCCTACCAGAACTGCTGCGGGAGAAAGCGCCAATAACCGATTCGGTGACCGCCTCAGCTCAGCCCGAGGCTTCTGTACCTGAACTTTCAGAAGCCAATATTTCGGAAGCCGACGCCAAAATTGTGTCTGCGACAGCCGATGTCCCTGAAGTTGTACTTACCGAAGCTGTTAGCAGCGAGATTCAATCCGCCGAATTGGTGCCAGAATTGTTTGATCCGGTCATCGACCGGCTAGAAATTTTCGTGCCTGAGCTTTCCGAAGCAAATCTTTTCGGAGCCGATGCTGAAATTACATATGCCGGGGCTGATGGCGCTGAAATTGAAGCTGCTGAAGCGGTGCACGAAGTCTTTACGCAAATGGCTGATCCGTCCGTCGCCTCTACCCAGACAGATGTTTTTGTGTCTGAACTACACGAATCTGAGCTCTCCGAACTTGAGCTTGCTGAGGCTGGGCCTGGAGAGGCTACCGCACAAGATGGATCTGCGGAAGCTAGGCACGAACTCATTACGCAAAGTTCTGAGATCGAGGGCACGGCGACGACAGAGAAAATCGCAGGAGAAATTCCTGTTGCTTCTGAACCCATGAAGGCCGCGGTAGCCCACGAGGAACTCGCACCCGAATTTCACGAACCTGAGCTCAGGGAGATTAGGAACGTCGCAGCCGAACCAGAGTTGCCCCCGGAAAAAATTGATGTGTCCGCCATTAAGGTTGAGGCCTCCCCGGAAGAAACTGCGGAAAGAGCGCAACCGGCAGCCGAGCGCGTCACCTCAGCGGTGCTGGCAGACGCCAGTGCCACCACAGCTTCTTCCAAGCACCACGTGCACCGACAGAGCGAGAGACCAAAAAGCAGTTCTCCGGATGTGTTTTTCTGGAAGCTCGCGACCGGTTTGGCTGCCTTGGCAGTCTTAGTTTTATTGGCCGGAGGAATTATGCATCCCCGAACACCATTCTCTTTCGATATGGTACGGCGTTCGGAAGAGCTCCAACAGCGCGTTCCATTTGCTCCAGGAAAGGCCAAGAACAGCGGAGCACACCGCGATTCCTCACAGGCAGTGGTCGTGATCAGACCGACCGTAAAGACCGTATCAGCAAGGTCTGTGCCGAGGTCATCCGCAGCAACCTCGATTTCCAAATCTGCAAAGTACTCCGCAAAAACACACTTGAGGCGCCGCTCTGTCCCTCCCAGAGAAACCCGTGTCGTCAATGATGAAGTGGTGACGCGGCATTACGGGGAAAAAACCGCGCCACCTGCGGTGCCGACCCCGAAAAAATCCGCCGTCAAGCGCTATTCCGATCTCGATTAGCAGGCCAATTTTTCGTGTGAACTATTTTAGTGCTCCTTCAGCGGGGCAAGTTCGTGGTCCGCGCTCTCGCTCTTAGCATAGACAGAACCTGAAGACTAAACTTTTCTGTACGCCGTAACTTTCTTTGGTTCCTGGATTGCAGTACCTTAGTAGGAGTTACCCTTAACATTTCGCGCCCGCTTGCGGGTTGGGAGATTTTGTGATGAGGCATTCCTCCGTTTACCGTCTCTTCCTGATTCTGGGACTGACAGTGTTCCTGTTGACCGGCTGTTCGCGCGACCCCAACGTGCGCAAGCAGAAGTATTTTGAAAGTGGACAGCGTTACTTCGAAAAAGAAAAGTACCGCGAAGCCGCTATCCAGTTCAGCAACGCGATCCAGGTGGACTCTCGTTTCGCCCATGCTCACTATCAGTTGGCGCAGACCTATCTGAAGCTGCAGGAGTGGACTCGCGCGTATCAGGAACTGTCGCGCGCGATTGAAATTGAACCCGAGAATTATCAGGCCCACATCGATCTCGCCAACTTGCTGATCGCAGGTCGCGACCTGAAGCAGGCCAAGGAGCACACCGATCTGCTGATCATCAGGCAGCCTGACAATCCCGAAGTTCACGTCGCGGTGGCCAATCTCAACGCCGCTCAGGAGAATCTCGGAGTCGCCCTGCAGGAGATGCAGAAGTCGGTGGCACTCGGTCCTGATCGCTGGCAAACCTATCTCAATCTCGCCCTTCTGCAAATCCGGGCCAATCAGTCTGACGCTGCCGAGGCTAATTTCAAGAAGGCGGTCACCTTGAATCCCAAAGCCATGAGCGCCCAACTTTCGCTCGGCAGCTACTATCAATCTCGCAATCGCCTCCCGGAGGCCGAACAGCAGTTCCGCCGTGCCATCGAGGTTGACCCGAAGGATCCTGACCCTCGTGCCGCACTGGCCCGTTTGTATATGGGCGAGGGCAAAAAAGCGGAGACCGAGGAGTTCCTGAAACAGGTCAAGCGCGATTTACCTGAGAAGTCGGTTGGTTATCGAATGCTCGGCGACTACTACTTCGCCACCGGCGACCTGGACAAGGCAGTTGCTGAGTATGGCTCGCTCAACCAAGCACATCCGAAAGACATTCAGGTCAAGAAAAACTACATTCAACTTTTAATTCTCAAGAACCGTCTGGACGAAGCGCGCAAATTGAATGACCAGGTTGTAAAGACAAATCCGTCGGATACCGAGGCGCTGATTTTCAAAGGTCAGATTCAGCTCCGTGACGGACATGCCAGAGACGCAGCCGATTCCCTGCAGTCAGCGCTGAAAGGTGATCCCGACAACGGTGTTGCGCATTATCACCTTGGGGTGGCATTCGATCAAATGGGCAATCTGGCCCGGGCGGAGAGTGAGTGGCGACAAGCGGTGCGTTTGCGTCCCGATTTGTCAGAAGCCCAACGGGCTCTCGCCGCTGTCGCATTGCGCAGAGGAGACATGGACTCGCTGGCCCAGACTGCGGATCAGATCATCCATGTCCAGCCCGCCTCGCCTGACGGGTATGTGCTGCGCGCCGTCGCTGAAATCAATCGCAAGCAAATCTCTAAGGCCGAGGAGGACATCCGGAAGGCCATCGACGTCGCTCCCCAAAATCCTGCTGGCTATGTTCAGACCGGCAACTTACGTCTGCTCCAAAAACAATATGGCGATGCCGAAAAGTATTACCAGCAGGCTCTCGACCGCGATCCGAATTCATCCGAGGGCCTGAGTGGTTTGATGAACGCTTATCTGGCACAGAAACAGGCAGACAAAGCTATCGCGGCCGCTAGCGCTCAGCTGGCGAAAGTTCCCAACAGCAGCGCTTTTCACGATCTGCTGGGCACGATCCTGTTCAACAACAAGAAAGATATGAAAGGCGCCGAAGAAGAATTGAGGAAAGCGGCCGAACTGGACAAGAATAATTCCGACGCTTTGCTCAAGCTGGGGCAGGTGCAGGTCGCCCAAGGATCTGTCGACCAGGCAATCGCCACCTATCAGCGATCTCTGAAAAACAATCCGCGCGAGATTCGCTTCTACATTCTCATTGGCGAGCTGTACGAGTCCAAACAAGATTGGGAGAAAGCCAAGCAGATGTATCAGAAGGCGCTGGAGATCCAGCCTGATAACCCGCTGGCCTCAAATAACCTTGCGTACGTGATGCTACAACAAGGCGGCAATGTCGATGTGGCGCTCTCGATGGCACAAACCGCGCGCCGTGGAATGCCGAACTCTTCCAATGCCGCCGATACTTTGGGCTGGGCCTACTTTCAGAAGGGCGCTTACAATATGGCGATCGATCTCTTCAAAGAAGCTTTGAAGAAGAGTCCCGAGGAAGCCACCTACCATTATCATCTTGGACTGGCTTATCAAAAGGCCAAGCAACCGGCCCTCGCGAAGCAACACCTCGAACGGGTGCTGAAGATCAACCCCAAATACACCAACGCCGACGAGGTAAGAAAGGCTTTGGCGCAATTGGGGTAGGCGGCGGTTCAGTCGCCATCCTTCGCGCCTGGGGTGATTTCCGATTCTTTTGAGCAACAGTCTCGGTCGAAAGCCGGCACGAAAGTGTTCGGAACCCTGACCCTCAGTGTTTGACGCTGATCTTTCTCAGCCTTACACTCGAATTGCAGTGCGGGCCTGTTAGGCTCGATTCGCCTGCGGACGAATTAAGGGAACGGCTAAGAGCTCGACTGAGATTCGACCATTGGCCAGAGTCGGGTACAGATGACGGAAGAGGAAACGTTGAGTCCCACCGAAACCAGAGACAGTGTCAAACGGGAAATTCAAATCGAGATTCCCGCCGAGGAAGTGACCCGCCAAACCGAATCGCTGATCCAGAAATATCAGAAACTTGCGCGCCTACCCGGTTTCCGGCGTGGCCACGTGCCAGCGTCTATTATCCGCCAGCGTTTTACCGAAGACATCAAGAGTGAAGTGGTTGAGGCTCTGGTGCCGCGCTATTTTCGCAACGAAGCGGAGAAGTTGGGGTTGAAGCCAGTGTCGCAGCCGCGAGTCACCGACCTGCACATTCACGAAGGTCAACCGCTACGCTTCAAGGCCAGTTTCGAGATCATGCCGGAACTGAAGGTAGAGGGCTACAAAGAACTCCGGGCGGAAAAACCGCAGGTTAGCGTCACGGATGAAGAGGTCGAAAACGCGTTAAATGATCTTCGGGAGCAACATGCAACGTTTACCTCTGTAGAAGGGCGTGCACTGGCCGACGGCGATTTCGCCCAAGTGTCATTCCACGGCAAGCCGAAAGAACCAGAACAGCCTAGCGCTCCCGATATGGGAACAAAACCCGTGCACATGGATGATGTCCTGGTGGAGATTGGCGGCAAGAATACGATGCCGGAGTTCACAGAAAACCTGCGCGGCGCATCGGCAGGCGAAGAGCGGACCTTCGAAGTGAGATATCCGGAAGACGCGTCTGATAAGCGCCTGGCCGGCAAAACTTTCACCTATACCGTAAAGGTGAACTCGATCAAGCAGAAGAATCTGCCCGAATTGAGCGAGGCTTTCGCCAAGCAACTCGGCGAATTTGACGATCTGGAGGAGGTGAAGAAGCGAATCCGCGAAGGCCTGGAAGCGGAACGAACCCATGCCGCCGAACATGCAGCCAAGGAGAAACTGGTTGAGGAGCTGGTAAAGCGTCATGAGTTCGAGGTACCGGAAGCTCTGGTGGAGCGCCAGATTGATATCCGGCTGGAGCGTGGCTTGCGTGCTCTGGCCGCGCAGGGCATGCGCCCCGAGGATATGAAGAAGATGGACCTTGCTCGTTTGCGCTCCGGCCAGAGGGAGCAGGCGCTGAACGAAGTCAAAGCATCGCTGCTGCTGGAAAAAATCGCTGACGAGGAGAAAATTGAAGTCAGTAACGAAGAACTGGATCAGGAGATCGAAGCGCTGGCCAAGCAGTCAAAACAGACTTCGGAAGCCATCCGTGCTCGTTTGACACGTGATGGGGCGCTCGATAGAATCCGGTCTAGAATCCGCAGCGAGAAGACCCTCAACTTTCTGTATCAGCAGTCCGCCTAAGGCGGACCACTTTCGACTCTCCCCCGAAAGCGAACTATGTCATCGGGGCAGGAGTGTGGCAGATGAACGTGAACGATCCACGAATGATGCTGGTGCCCATGGTCATCGAGTCGACCGGCCGCGGCGAGCGGGCGTACGACATCTATTCCCGATTGCTGCGCGATAACATCATCTTTATCGGCACCCCGATCGATGACAACATCGCCAATCTGGTGATCGCGCAAATGCTTTTTCTGGCGCAGGAGGATCCGGAGAAAGATATCCAGCTCTACATTAACTCTCCGGGCGGATCTATCACGGCGGGCATGGCGATCTACGACACCATGCAATATGTGAAGAATGACGTGACTACGATCTGCATCGGGCAGGCGGCAAGCATGGCAGCGCTGCTCTTGGCCGCCGGCGAAGGTAAGAAACGTCTGGCGCTTCCCAACTCGCGCATTCTGATTCACCAGCCATCGATGGGAGGATTGTCGGGCCAGGCCACTGATATTGACATTCACGCTCGCGAGATCCTGCGTATGCGTGAGATTACGAACCAGTTGCTGGCCAAGCACAGCGGACAGAAATTAGACAAAGTTGAAAAAGACGTAGAACGCGATTTCATCATGAACGCGCAGCAGGCTAAAGAATACGGAATCATAGACGATATCATCTACAAGACGAGATAAGAGGTATGATCGGCCGATGCCGATCAATTTCCTGAAGGTCTCGGCGAGAAGCGACTCCTCCCCCAAGTGGAGACGCAGCAAGGGCTGCATCTTTGGCAAGAGCGGTGTGGTGGAGACGTAGCTTGCTACGTCTCGGGAGAGAGGCGAAGTGAGCCGAGCAGGAAAAGGAGCACCCGAGTGAAAAGCAGATCAGGCACGGACGAGATGTTGCGTTGTTCTTTCTGTCATAAGTCGCAAGACGCGGTAGCCAAGCTGATCTCTTCCCCCAGCGATTACCCGCGCGCCTATATTTGCGATGAGTGCGTGGCAGTCTGCAATTCCATCCTGGAAGATGACCGCACGGCAACTCCCGCAGCGTCGACTCCCAATCAGCTGCCCAAGCCACAAGAGGTCAAGGTATTTCTTGACGAATACGTAATTGGTCAGGAGCAGACCAAAAAGAAGCTGGCGGTCGCCGTCTACAACCATTACAAGCGGATCTATATGAACCGTCAGCGCAATGGCGACGGTATCGAACTGACCAAATCGAACATCATGCTGATCGGGCCTACCGGCACGGGCAAGACGCTGCTCGCACAGACCCTGGCGCGGATGCTTGATGTGCCCTTCGCGATCGTGGACGCGACCACTTTGACTGAGGCTGGCTATGTTGGCGAGGACGTGGAGAACATCATCCTCAAGCTGCTGCAGGCGGCTGAAGGCGACGTGGGGCGGGCGCAGACCGGCATTATTTATATTGATGAGGTAGATAAGATCGGCCGCAAGGACGAGAACCCGTCAATCACTCGCGACGTCTCCGGCGAAGGCGTGCAGCAGGCCCTGCTCAAGATTCTCGAAGGCACGATCGCCAACGTTCCCCCGCAAGGCGGGCGCAAGCACCCGCACCAGGAGTTCACGCCCGTCGATACCACCAATATCCTGTTCATCTGCGGCGGCGCCTTCGTAGGGCTGGACAAGATTATCGGGCGGCGCGTAGGCAAGAAATCCCTCGGTTTCCGTGCCAGCGAAGAGGTCGAAACCGAGGACGCACAAGTCGCCCGCAAGCAGAACTATGAACTTCTGAGTGATGTACAACCGGAAGACCTGATCAAGTTCGGTCTTATTCCCGAGTTCGTGGGCCGTTTGCCGGTAGTAGGAGTATTGCAGGACTTGGACGAAGCGGCGTTGATCGAGATCCTCACCCGTCCGAAAAACGCAATCATTAAACAGTATCAGCGCTTGTTTGAATTTGAGAATGTGCGGCTCAAGTTCAGCGAAGAAGCGCTGCGGGCGGTTTCTCGCCAAGCCATGGCTCGCAAGGTTGGCGCACGCGGGCTGCGCATGATTCTGGAAGAATTGATGCTTGACCTGATGTTTCACCTCCCCAGCCAGAAGAAAGTGAAAGAGTTCGAAGTGACGCGGGAGATGGTGGAGAAGCGGAACGCCTCGCTTGCCATGATGGAGAAGGCAGGTTAGGGCCGATGAGATTTCGATAGAACGCAACTTGCTGCGTCTCCTATATAATCGTTTGGGAGCCACCATAAGCGTGAACCGAAAAGACGCTAAACAACCGTTGAGAAGGACGACCTCGCAAGCAACGTCTCTACCCCTACGGCAACGGCCGAGCCCCTGTATTTGGGAGAAAGAGTGACCTCAGCCAAGGAAAAGTTTGAGACCAGGAAGCTGCCCATGATGCCCATCAGGGACGTGGTCATCTTTCCCCATATGATGACGCCGTTCGTGGTGGGACGAGAATCAAGCGTCCACGCGCTCGAAGAGGGCCTGGCCGCAGATAAGAAGATTTTCCTGGCCACGCAGCACGACGCCAGCGTGGACGAGCCCAAGCCCAACGAGATCTACCAGGTAGGCACGATCGTGAACATCGTGCAGAGCCTGAAGCTGCCCGACGGCAACATCAAGGTTCTGGTCGAGGGCATCGAACGCGGCAAGATCCTGCAGATCACGGATACCGAAGGTTTCATGCAGGCGACGGTCCGAGTGGCGCGGTACTCGGCCGAAGTGAATCCGCAGATCGAAGCCGGCATGCAACGGGTCACTTCCCTTTTCGAACAATACGTCAAGCTATGCCAGTCGTTGAATTATGAAACCATGATCGCGGCTGTGCGCATGGAAGATCCTGCCAAGCTGACGGACACCATTGCCGCCAATCTCCAGCTCTCGATCGAAGAGAAACAGGAATTACTAGATATTTTCGACCCCTCCGAGCGTCTGAACCGTATTGGCGACGTGCTCGACATCGAAATCGAGAAGCTGAACATGGACCGCACCATTCAGTCGCGGGTCAAACGGCAGATGGAGCGTGCGCAGAAAGAGTACTACCTCAACGAGAAAATTAAGGCCATCCAGAAGGAACTGGGCCGCGGCGAAAAGAGCGAATTCGACGAGTTGAAGAAGAAGATCGACGGCGCCGGGATGCCCAAAGACGTGCGGGACAAAGCCATGCAGGAGCTGAAAAAGCTCGAAGCCATGCCGCCCATGTCGGCCGAGTCGACGGTATCGCGCAATTACCTGGACTGGCTGCTGGCAGTGCCGTGGAAGAAGCGATCCAAGGAAATCCGCAACATCTCACGCGCCGAAAAGGTGCTCAACGAAGATCATTATGGGCTGGAGAAGATCAAGGAACGCATCCTTGAGTTCCTGGCTGTTCGCCAATTAGTGAAGAATCCCAAAGGCTCGATTCTCTGCTTCGTTGGACCTCCGGGCGTGGGCAAGACCTCACTAGGCATGTCCATCGCCAAGGCTACCGGACGCAAGTTCGTTCGCATGTCTTTGGGCGGGGTGCGAGACGAAGCCGAAATCCGCGGCCACCGGCGCACCTACATCGGTGCCCTGCCCGGGCAGATTATCCAGATGATGAAGAAGGCCAGCACCAAGAACCCGGTCTTCATGCTGGATGAAGTCGACAAGATGTCGATGGATTTCCGCGGTGACCCGTCGGCGGCGCTGCTCGAAGTCCTCGATCCCGAGCAGAATTTCATGTTCGTCGACCACTACCTGGATGTGGAGTACGACCTCTCTCAGGTGTTCTTCATCGCCACCGCGAACGTGATCCACACGATTCCTCCCGCGTTGCAGGATCGCATGGAAGTGCTGCGGCTGCACGGTTACACGGAGCTGGAAAAGATTGAGATTGCGAAACAGTTTTTGGTCAAGAAGCAGATGGCGCAGGCGGGGCTCACGGAAAAGAACCTGAAGTTTACCGACGAGGCCATCACAGCCCTTATCCGCTCCTATACGCGGGAAGCGGGCGTTCGCAACCTGGAGCGCGAGATTGGCAACATCTGCCGCAAAGTCGCGCGTAAGGTGGTGAAAGAGGGCCAGACCTACAACATCACCATCAATGCGGAAAACGTTAACGACTTCCTCGGAGTAATCAAGTTCCGCGACACGCTGGCGCACGAGAAGAGCGAAGTCGGGCTGGTGACGGGTCTGGCGTGGACTGAGGTCGGCGGCTCCATCCTGAGTACCGAGGCCACGGTCGTGGACGGTAAGGGCAAGCTGATGCTGACCGGCAAACTGGGCGATGTGATGCAGGAATCGGCGCAAGCCGCTATGTCTTACGTGCGTTCACGCGCCGCCCGGTTGGGACTCTCCCGCGACTTCTATCGTAATCTGGATATCCACGTTCACGTGCCCGAGGGCGCGATCCCAAAAGATGGGCCTTCCGCCGGGATTACAATCGCCACTGCAATTGCCAGTGCGTTGAGTAAGATTCCGGTGCGTCGCGATCTTGCCATGACGGGCGAGATTACGCTCCGCGGCAAAGTCCTGCCTATCGGCGGACTGAAGGAAAAACTATTGGCGGCGCATCGTGCTGGGCTGTTCGAGGTGGTTCTCCCGCAGGACAACGAGAAAGACCTGGCCGAGGTGCCGGAGAATTTGCGCAATGCTATGAAATTGCACTTCGTCGATACCATGGACAACGTGCTGGCGATTGCGCTGGAGTCGCCACTGCCACAAGTGGCCGGAGAAGTGGACCAGCCAATTGCACCGCCCATTACTCCGCCGCCAAGCGGGAGTCCGACGGCGCACCAGTAGCGGTTCTCAGTTCATAAGCGCGCCCTTTTCTTTTGCTATCTACTCTCTCTCGCGGTAGAGACGTTGCTTGCAACGTCTCCACTGTTTCTTCCGGCATCGAAGGAGAGGCATAACGAGCTACGTCGCTACAAAGTTCCTCTGGTCATCTTAGAATGAGATAAGGGAACATGCGATGCAACATAATCATGAACAAGGCCAGGGCAAGGTTTCCCGCAAAGGCACGACAGGGTTGATTGTCGTGGTCGTGGTGGTCCTGATTCTTGTGATCTGGCTCCCGCCGTACCGCTGGTTCTCTCTGATCAGTTTGGCCATCGGCGCGGTCGTGGCCGCGATCCTGTACCTGTGGCACAAATACAAGCCAGTAAAGCCTGAAGACGTCGATAGACGGCCGTTGAAACTAGATTAGGGCCTCCAGCATGGAGCCAAAAGCCCTGGCCGAGAAGTCATGACACCAGACGTTATCGTCAAGGCCAATCCACGTCGCGTTGGTGTCATTGTGCAGCTTGCTGAGGATTGGGCTACGCCACTAGACTCGGATTTGGTGGGCCAACCGCCATACCAAGAGGAGAACGGGTTTCAATCGAGCTCCGAATCCCGGTCTTATCACTTGCAAGTTGTAACCCGAATCGGGAAACTGGTGTGGATGCGCGTTCTGACCCGATTCCTGACCGCGGCCACTGACGCACGCCACTTCCCTGCGCCGGCCCTGCCCGAGATTGCCTTCTTGGGCCGGTCGAACGTAGGCAAATCAAGCGTCATCAATTCGTTGGTTGGTACGAAACTCGCCCGGACCAGTTCTACCCCGGGTCGGACCCGCAGCATCAACTTCTACGAAGTGCGTTGGCCAGGGAGGCCTAAGGCAGATCTGATATTCGCCGATTTGCCTGGATATGGGTACGCGCGGCTCGCGCGCGAGGTCGTCCAGCAATGGCCGAGTTTCATTGAGCCGTATCTGAAAGACCGTCCCTGCCTGACGTTGTGTGTGGTCCTGATCGATGCCAATATTCCGCCGCAGCCGAGTGACCGCCAGTTGCTGGAATTCCTGGCTGCCGCGGGGCGCATTTTCGTGATCATCGCCACTAAGAGCGACCGGCTCTCGGGAAATCAGCTCCAGAAGTCAATGCAGGACCTCGCCAATCAATGTCAGGGAACGCGCATCCTCGCCTACTCCGCAAAAACCGGCACCGGGCGAGAGGAGTTGTGGCAAGAAATCCGGCTGGCGGCTGATCGTGTTCAGCAATCCCAATCCTGAACCATTCCCTAGGCGGGAGACCCGGTTCTCTGAAACGATCAAAAACTACCTTCGTAACGGGGTTGCGGCAACAAAACTCTTCGATGATGCAGAAGAGAGTTAATCTGCGCATGGAGTTTAGACAGCTATGAGTTGGAGTTCGGCTCCAAAGAAGGCACACGCCGATTTGGCCGCGGCTAGCGCTCCTGGATGCGCACATCCGGATGCAGCGAGCACATCGACCCCCGGCTTGGCTCCGGCGGAAGCGAAACCCGCAGCGGCTCGAGTTGAGAGGAGGAGAGGTATCCGATATAGATGCGAAGGCAGCGCCGACTTCCGCGCGGAGGGCAGCGACGTGCGCATCTGGGGATCTCTGTCGGACATCAGCCAGGACGGCTGCTACATCGAGATGACGGCGACCTTCCCTGTGGCCACAATAGCGAATCTGGTGCTTGAAGCAAATGGAATCCGACTGCGGCTGAAGGGAAGAGTGCAGGTAAACTATCCCTTTCTCGGGATGGGAATGCGCTTTTCAGAGGTCTCGGAGGAGCAACGCGCTCCACTGCAGGAATTGCTGGATTCGCTCTCCAAGCCAGCCGCACCCCATCCAGAAGGGTCGCCGGACTCGGAAGGTACCCCAGCCGCAAAGCCACCAACGGGAACTTCGATGCCTGTAATCGTCGACCCCTCCGCGGCCTTGAATGCCATAGTGAGGTTTTTTCAAACCGAACAATCGCTGACCCGCGAAGAGTTCCTAGACCTAATATGCATAAGCCAGCCAAGGGCTAAGGCCGCATCAATTTCTCTCTAGTCCAGCCCGGTTCCGAGTCATCGGGTTGGGCTAGCTGACGTTTGTGCGCTTGGTGGCACCCGAGGGTTGGCAAGCTCGCCCAAGTTACTTTCGTTTTTTTGGCTAGTCCCGGCGTCTGAGCGCAATTCATTGTCATCCGATATCATGAAAAAAGTTATGGCGCGTTACCTGATAACGGGAATTGCTGGCTTCATCGGATCAACCCTTGCGCACGCTCTGTTGGAGCGCGGAGAACAAGTACGTGGGGTAGATAACCTCGCTACTGGCAAGCGCGAGAACCTCGCGGAAATCCTGCACGGCGTCGATTTCCGCCAGACCGATTTGCTGGATCTGGAGGCCATGAAGAGCGCATGTCAGGGTGTGGACTACGTGTTGCACCAGGCCGCGATTCCATCCGTGCCCCGGTCTGTATTGGACCCATTGGGCAACAATCGCAACAACGTAGATGGGACGGTTAATCTGCTGGTGGCTGCGCGCGATGCCAAGGTGAAGCGCGTGGTTTACGCAGCGTCTTCATCCGCCTACGGCGACACACCGACGCTGCCCAAGCGAGAAGAAATCATCCCGAACCCGATTTCTCCGTATGCCGTCGCAAAGTTGGCCAGCGAGTACTACATGGTGTCGTTTTATCGTTGCTACAGATTGGAAACTGTCTGCCTGCGTTATTTCAACATCTTTGGACCCCGGCAGGACCCCTCGTCTCCATATTCCGGCGTGCTGGCCAAGTTCATCACCCAAATGCTTGCGGGAGAACAACCGACCATCTTCGGAGACGGCGAACAGAGCCGAGACTTCACCTACGTGGATAACGCCGTAAACGCCAATCTGCTGGCCTGCAAGGCGGCAGCGGCGGATGTAGCCGGCCACGTCATCAACATTGCTACCGGACATCGCATCACGTTAAATGAGACCTTCGCGGCATTGCAGAAGCTGACCGGCTACTCCGGAGAACCAAAATATGGCTTGGAACGTGAAGGGGACATCAAGCACTCATTGGCCGACATCTCTCGCGCAGAGAAATGCCTGGGCTACAAACCGGAAGTAAATTTTGAAGAAGGACTGCGCCGGACGGTAGCCTGGTACCGCAGCCAGATGAAATTGACGGCGGTGTAGAGCAGGCGTCAGGCGCCCCAGGCTACGGCACCCGCCTCTCATTCTCGCAGCAGCTTACAAATTCCACGACAACACCACACTCTCGTTGACGCAGCATGCTGAGTCTCCGCCGATATTCACCCTGATTCCGGATGCCGGAAGCCGCGCTACCTTGGTGATCTGGGGTGCGATTACCAACGGGATTAGAGTGCAAACATGACACTCTCGTCCATGGTGGTTTCTCGCGACTGGCAGGAAGTCAGTGTGTTGGAATGCGTCCTCGGCGGCTTGCATATTGATGTAGATGTGGAATCGGAACCGGAGCGGGCCTTTGCCAAGCTCGCCAAGTCGAAGGTTGATGCTCTGATTGTCGACTGCGATCTCAAGGGAGCAGAGAACTTCTTGCGCCACATGCAGGATGAGCGTCATCATCCCAGTTCCGTCCCGCTGGTGATCGTCAGCGGCTCACGCGGCCAGCATGGGCTTGTGGGCAAAGGCGCGATCTTCACTTTCGAGAAGCCGATCTCTGTGGAGCAAGCCGTGCGTACGCTTTCTGCGGCAAGGAACCTGATCTTGGACGGAAGGCTTCGTTATCACCGGCAGCTTTTAGAAATGCCGATCTCGGTGAGCTACGGCACCAACAAACGGCTGGAAGCCCAGCTCACAAATCTCAGTCAGGGCGGGTTGAGGATCCATCTGGATCCTCCCCTGAAGATACGAGGACCCGCTCGAGTTTCCTTCGGACTGCCGGGAACCAAATGTACCGTTAAAGCAGAAGGAGTCATCGTCTGGCGGGATCAACTCGGCAATGCCGGGATTCGCTTTGTGCAGATGAGTAAAGGCATTCAGCGGGAGTTGCAACTCTGGCTTGCGCAACAGTACTTCACGCGTTAGATCCGGTGTTGGCCGTTGGCCGTCGGCCGTTGGTCGTCGCTCGCAGGTCGCTGGCCAAATGCCGCTGATTGATGCTTCCGGCATCCGGCTTCTGGTACTGGATGGCACTCGGTACCCGCTTGAAAATAAGAAAGCAGACGCAAGCAAGTGCGTTTCTACGAGAGTGTCATAGCTTTGGTCGGATTGCGCTCGCCCTATACCCCTTTTTCTCTCAGCCTAAATTTCATTCCGTTTCGACCACCGACCAATGACTAACGACCATCGAGTTTCACCTGAACCGCGGCGCTTCATCTTCCCTCTGCGAAACACGTTGCGACTCGAGGGCGGCAATCCTGACCAGACGTGAGCCTGGGGTAGTGCCGCAATAAACAACAAACAAAAATTTGTACAAAGCGATAAAGGAACAAGCGACGAAGAAGGCCATCCCCGTGCTTACTGGCCAGGAAGGCAGCGTATGTGAGATCGCCAAGAACACAAATGAGAACAGCAAGACCGAAGCCGAGATGATGAGGCCGTCCACCAATCCTGACAGACTGCCCACAGAGATCGGAACCGGCCACCAGGAGAACTCCAGGAGTGCGCTGGTTGGGTCTTCGTTTTCCATGAGCGACGAGGCTTCTTTTGAGCGCAGGCGAATGGCTGGACGGGGCTCGCCCGAAACAATCAGCTTGTCCCTCGCGTTCTGCCTTTCGTCACCAAAAATGGGGGAGGCCGAGGAGAGCTGACCGGCAGTATCCAAGAGGTTCAGCCATAACCATTCCTTGAGCAGGTACTTGGTGCGTTGGCTGATTTGCGTGAATTGCACGCCTGCCTGTCCAGAGGCGTTTGCCCAAGTCACCTGACCCATGGCATCGATGCGGGTCCTGGGGCTGAGCAACTCAAATCGCAAGTAAACTTGCTGATGCTGTCGAAGCCGAGCGACGGCTTGCACGGCGACGCCATTCTCGCTGAGGTCACGGACAATACCTCCGTTGCCCTGATTGAGGTTGATGTATACCAGCGTGTGAATCTTCTGTCGCGGGCGGCGGCGCTGCGCACTCTGATCTACGACAGGGGTAGAGGTATCTGCAGAGGCCACCGGCCCTGACTCGGCATTCATGTCCTAAATCTTAGTATTTAACGAGAGATAGTCTGAGTAACCGTGTTGGTTCGCGACGAACTAGCCTTCAAGAGGCGGAACGCTCGCCGGAATCGGCCGTTTGGCTGCGGTCCTTCAAGCGATGACCCCGCTCCCAGGCCATTAACCGGTCCAAGTCATAGCTGTAAGGACCGTAGCTGCGGAAGGACTTCTCATCGAATAAGCGCTTGATCCCGCAGCCCATGCAGACCTGATAGGAGTAGTCTTGAGCACGAACCGGCCAACTCATTTTCCGGTGCCAGCAACCACGGAAGACGAACACCGCCGCACCAGCGAAGCTTGTGGCCATGAGACTAAGAGGCCAAATCCAGCGCGATTTTCTAGTTGTTTCAATCACCTGCCACGCCTGGGTGCTGAGCAAACCTCAGCATAAGCCGAATCCCACATGGAGACAATGCACCTTTAGCACTCAGACGGACAAGGTTTAGATTCAGTGCCTTACGAAAGAGCATGTCCAACCCCGTACAACTTTCGTGCCCCTGGGAATATTGCCACAGGGCGAAAAGACAGGTAACTTTGAAGTGACGATTTGCTGGCCGGGCCAGATCTGGCTAGAGGGAGTCGCGAGTAAGCAGACTGGCCAATTGACATGCGATTGGCGCTGGACAACACTTGGGAGCGTAGGGGCGGAGTACGCTGCAAAAGCGGTGACCTTTATGGGTACGAGTCCGAGGCAAGTTGGACCGAGGTTAACCGATAGGCTGACAGATGCTAACGCGTTGACTTCATCACCGCCAGTGCAGGCAGGTGATTCCGACTCACTCCCGTTTCGGCATAACGCATTACAAGCTCTGCTCGCCTTTTCTTCTCTCCACGAACAAATCCGGCAGCGCCGCTCGAGAAACCAGGGCTGGAGCGGAGCGGCATCGCCTCACCGGTCAGAGGACGTTTTCGACACCGAGAAGTTCGTACTCGATGAGGTTCTACAACTCGTCGCTGAACGAGCCTTGGCCATCGCGGGGGCCGATGGTGTGGCTATCGCCCTCGCCGAAGGAGATGCGATCATTTGCCGCGCCTCTGCCGGAGTAGTTGCTCCGGACGCTAGCGCGAGGCTTGATCCCAACTCGGGATTCTCTGGTGCATGTGTTCGCACCGGCGGAATCGTCCGCTGCGATGATGTGGAGAATGATCCGCGGGTAAACCTGCAGGCGTGCCGGCGATTGGGCACGCACTCCATGGTGGCGGTCCCCCTTTGTGCTCAGCACCGCGTGATAGGAGTGCTGGAGGCGTTCTCGTGCGACGCTTACGCCTTTAACGACAGCGACGTCCGCAGTCTCAACCTTCTCGCGGAGCTTATTCTGGCGGCGCTGAAGCCCGAGGAACCGGAGCAAGAACATCGGCTCAACGACGCGCCCGTGAACCCGCCGACTATCGAGACCTCCGAACCGGTCGAATTAGCGCAGCCGCTTGAGCCAGTGATGGAGGCGATTAGCGACACGCAGGCCAAAGACTATGAAGCGGAGCATGGGGAGGCAAGTGAGCCTGCGCTGTTTGGCGAGTACGAGAAAACGGAGCCATCGAGACCTGGGCTGCTGGTCGTAACCATTGTGGTGATTTTTGCCGCGCTGTTTGCGGGCACGCTGGGGTGGAAGATTCGGAGCAAGACTCAAGCCGCAACCAAGCCGGCGGTCACCGAGCAGACCAAGATCCCTGCCTCAGTTATGCTACCTGCCGCAAACTCGAATCAAGTGTCGGTGCAGTCTCCTGATGGAACAGGGGCTCAGATAGTGCTGCCCACGGAGGCTCGTCCGGCTGAAGCCCTACGTGGCAAATTTTCCGTTCTTCCGCAAGTAACAGGTGTTCGTCACTGGTCGTCGAGCGATGCCAGTACGGTAGCGATCGATCTGCAGGATCCGGTGCAATATGAAGCACACCGCCTCAGTTCACCGGAACGTATTTACTTCGACCTACACGACACCACTCTGGCATCCGGCCTTTCGGGAAAAATTATTGAGGTGGGGGATACGCTGCTGGTTCGGGTAAGGATTGCACAGCCCATGGCAGGCGTAACCAGGGTGGTACTCGAGACCAGAGGGGCGTCGAATTTTTCAGTCAGCTTGGAACCGAATCCGTACCGGCTCGTCGTGCAAGTTCGTGGAATGGAATCCAGCCAATCTCAAAGTAACAAGAAGATCGACTTATTTCCGCCGGTCGGTCAGCCCGAGAAGAATAAAGTTGCGTCAGCTGCCGGGGTGGTGGCAAACGGCGAAAATACACAATTGCGAGCGCATGTTTCGAAGTTCCGCATCGTTCTGGATGCGGGACATGGCGGATGGGATTTAGGAACGGTGGGACGCCGAGGCCTGCTCGAAAAAGATGTTGTGCTGGAAATTGTGCAGCGGTTGGGCCGATTGTTGGAGGGTCGCCTCGGAAGCGAAGTCGTCTATACGCGCAACAACGACAACTACGTTACCCTGGATCAGCGGACTCATCTGGCTAACCAGACGCAAGCCGATATGTTCGTCTCCATTCACGCCAACTACAGCGACCTTTCTTCAGCGCGAGGAGTAGAGACTTACTACACGGATTTCTTTTCACCGCCCGGCTCGCGGGAGATCGAGAAGCGTGAAAATGGCGGAGCGAAAAATACGGCCGCGCCTGCAACACTTTCAAACGTGGAGCTTCAAGGAAAGATCGAGGAATCACGCCGGCTTGCTGCCAGCATCCAGCGGGCTCTCTACGGTCGCCTCTCGGTGGAAAGTCCGACGATCCGTGACCGCGGCGTGAAGGAAGCTG
>WNFB01003252.1_pt1 | contig 25920 bp, 16 predicted proteins | sample 5400501 | NCBI WGS metagenome assembly WNFB01 (sample SAMN13153341, study PRJNA577476) | soil metagenome | isolation source: 200 cm saprolite under Douglas fir tree site 2 hole 1 | place: USA:California | collected 2015-04-18 | reverse complement strand
TTCTTCGTCGGGGAACATTAGACCCGAATCAATGATGATGATATCGTCACCATACTCTACGACCATCATGTTCTTTCCGACTTCCCCCAGGCCTCCTAGCGGGATAAGTCGAATATTTTCTGTTGTCAAGTTACAAAAGACCTCCTCACTACACCAACATATGTAGCGTTGTTATTTCATAGTACTCGATCTTATTCCGACCGGCAACGGACTGCGTCCTTCTTGTAAGCCAGCTTGCCAACGGACTGCGTCCTAGCAAAGCTCAGGCAAGCTGTAAGGAGTGCGCTTCGCTCAGCCGGTCGGAAAGGTAGTATGTTTGCTATCTATCTTCACTTCTGCCTTCACCTACAGAAGTAAAAGCCTCAAAAATATATTAAAATTAAGCTCTATTATTCCATTTAAAAGTGTATCATATAAGCCAATAAAAGGCAAGCAGTAGCTTGAGGATAAGAGGATAACATTGGGGGGTGTTGCAAGCAACTTGATGAAGACGATTCGCTGGATCAGCTATGAATCACGCGGAATGTTGAAGGTTAACATTCCGCGTGATTTATGCCCGTTATGCCAGGTCGGCGGCGAGCCTGGCCGCATTAAATGAGCCCCAGCCTGTTGCCATGTCATAGTTCTTGGTAACCGGGTAGGCTCCACCATTGAAGCCCTCGTCGTTATTTGAGGGTGCACTAGAATTACTTGGCGGCGTGATGTCATGGAAATCGCTGCCGTAGTGCGACCCACTGGCGATTCTATACAGCGCGGGATTGAGGAAGCCAACCGGCCTTTTATGCGCCTTCGCTGCCTGCTGATTGGCAAGGGCGACCATAGCAGCCCACATTGGAGCTGCTGCGGAAGTGCCGCCAACCGTGATCCAACCACCGCTGGCTCCCCCAAAGATACCTCCACCGCCACTACATGATGAGCCTGCTGTGCAATAGACCGGGTAGCCTGTTGCCGGGTCAGCATCAAGCGAGACATCGGGCGTCTCGCGCATATTATTTGCATACTGCGGATTATTAACTCCTGGGCCGGTTTGCCAGGAGGGTCGTTTCCAGAACTGGCTGATACCGCCACCGCCCGCGCCGCCAAGGAATCCGCCATTCCAGACTGTCTCGGTCTGATAGCTGTTGTTGGCATTCAGCGTGAGATTCGTGCCGCCCACGCCTGTCACGTACGGCTGTGCGGCAGGATCATCCGCATTAAGCGAGGTATTGAAACCCCCTCCCTGCAACTGGAAGCAGCTGGAGCTGCCACTGTCACCTGCTGCAACGAGAATCGATTGTCCCTGCGCGGCGGCCTGCTGGAAGAATTGATTTTCCTGGTTCACTTCCTGCTGGCCCATGTTCTGCTCACAATCGCCCCAACTTACGCTGATTACGGGCGTGCGATCTTTGACGATACGCGCAAACTCATCGTTGTAGCCCTGCGTGGTGTTGGGCGCTTCATAGACGATTAGCTTTGCCAGGTTGGGGTCCATGCTCAATATGACTTCCATATCAAGCTCGACCTCGATTGCTCCCGCGCCAGGCTGGCCGTTAAAGCCGTCCAGCAGCACGTTTTGAATGGGAACGCTGCCACCTCCGAAGCACTGGTTATATGCCTGTACATCGCTCTGCGAGTAGCCATCCAGTTCAAAGACCCCAACGGTCTGGCCCTGACCATGCAGACCTGCATTGTGCAAACCATCATAGTTGTAGGCTGTAGAGAACTGGCTTGGAATGTAGGCTACCTGGCTGCCGCCGCCAAAGATGCCACCCCCACCCCCACCGCCACTCTGACCGGGGGCCGGGCAGTTACTCGCTGCATTGCCACTAAGAGCCGGGGCATTATGCGCAGGAATGGGCGGGTGACTGAAGAGGTTGGCGTCATCCAGGCCACTTATCGAGGTGATACCGGCAGCAAGATAGGCCGGAAGGCTTGGCTGCGTGGGGTTGGCATAAAAGACACGCCCATCGGGGGACAGGTAATTATTGATCGTGACCCCAAAAACGCGCTCAGCCAGCGATACCGGTCCACTGAAATCGACCAGGCCGGTATACGTCTGCGTAATGGTAAAGCCTTGCCGGGCCAAATAATCGATGACTGCTTGCCGCTGCCCAGCCGCCGGGCCGAACTGCTGGGCAAACTCGCCCGGAGTCAAAAACTGGTGATAGTTGGGAGAAGATGGATCATACAGGCTCTGCAACATTGCGCTCAGTTGGCTCTGATTGCGCAGCGCAAGGCCAACGCTCATTTGTAGTGTCCGGTTTGACCGGTAGGCACCTTGCAAATGGCTCACTCTCAATAAAGGGGAAAGATTGCCGATATTCATCGGCTGAAGCTGCGCCTCCGCTCTGGCTGAATGGAGAAAACGAGCGGGGAAAATAAAACCGCCAATGAGTAAGACAACTAACAGGGTGAAAAATACAAGGATTTTCTTACGCACGATAGCCTCCCTATAAGAAAGGATTTTTCCGTCTGCTTGAAAGAACGCTACCGTACCGATAAATCGTAGATTGCTAGATTACGGATTCTCGATGGGAACCGGCTTCACAGGATGAGCCTTTGCCAGCCGATGCGACAAAAGCAGCGCCTTGAGAGCCGGCGCTTCTATGAAGGAACCAACTCTCAAGGCGATACAAAACGCATGGGGCCGGATTTCGCACGTGCTGGCCAGTTCAACTACAGGTTTATTGACACCAGATACCACACATTCCCCATGCCCCGACCACTGAATTGACCAGGAGCCATATCACTCGCGTAGGTATAGAGCGGATGGCCATCGTATTCGACCTGGTTTCCATTGGCGGTCATGTAGATCGTCAATTTATGAGGAAGGGGTAGGGAACTCGTCAACATGCCATTGGCAATCAGTGGAGGCCAGGTCATAGCACATCCACCGGTGCAGCCGGACTCCGGTGCCGGGTCGTTGAGACGGTAGTACAGCATCATCCCCTTTGTAGTCGTAAGAACGGTAAACACTTTTCCATTGAGGGTGACCTGCATTGTGCGAATGAATGCATTGACAGAAGCAGTAGGCGTAACCGGTTTGTTCATTGGTGCGGAGGTTGGTGTCATAGAGGTCATGTGGGCTGCCGTTGATGTTGGACTGCTTGCCATCATCGAGGTACCACCAGAGCCTGTACTACCAGAGCCTGTATCAAAGCCACAAGCTACGATGCCTACGCTGAGCAACAGGCTGATCAGAACGAGCGGTAAAGAGCGCCTAAGAGATACCATTTGTTGTGTCCTCCTTGTACATCAGTAATCAATCGTACGTTAACATCGCTTGCCATCGGCGAATGGGACCCAGCAACGACAAAATGGCAGAGCGCCGGTAACTGCTATCTATCGTCCCTGTTACTCGTGCTCACGTCTCTGATTTACAATTTATACAGGATGAAACTTTTTTCCTATCAAAGAAACGCTATGATATACTCAGAAAAACATGCGTGTTTTCAGAGGTTCCCATGGTTACGCTTGCTGATATCGCCACTGTCACCGGCGCGCTCTCAATCGATGAAATCATCGCTATTATCGGGCTGATTGTGGGCAGCCTGCAGGCCCTGGTGCTGCCGATCACCATTTATTTGCTGGTGGTACAAACAAGGGCAATGCGTGTGCAAACAACTGCACTGGTGGAGCAGAGCAAGGAGATGACGGCACAGACCCGCGTCTTCATTGACACGATATACAGCGCCACCTATCAGAGTCTCTACGATGCGGAAGCGCACATCGGCGAATTGATGATGACCTATCCAGAGGCATCCCGTATTCTGATGAGTCCTATGCCACAGCCGGCGGAGGCTGGTAAAGAGGCCGGTGACACGAGCGAAGCGCCACAAGCCACCGATCCAGAATCGCGCGAGCGCGTGCGCTGGCTCGGAACGGCCATGCTCGATTTCTTTGAGCATATCTGGACGCAAGCGCAAAAGGGCGGGCTGCCCAAAGATATCTGGGAAGCATGGGAGGAATACATGGGCAAGATGCTGAGCGAGACACGCCTGCGCTACATCTGGCAGACGGAGCGGGGCTACTACTCACCAGGTTTTCGCCGCTTTGTCGATCTCAAGGTAGGCCTCTCGCCTGATACGCCTGTTATGCCGCCGCTGCCGCGCCCCGCACCCACAGGAGTCACCGGTTCACCTACCGGCCGGTCAGCGGAAACCCAGGCACCACAGGTTGCCCGGGTGCTGAGGGCTGTAACGGAGGATGGCGGGGAAAGAGAAGAGCACCCGGGCAAACCTCACCTCACGTTATGATCCTACGGATCTTCCGGATTCCAGGTCATGGCGAGCATCGCAGTTGTCTTATATATCACAGTGACTGACTCAAACTGAGTTGGCGTTTGACACACGCACGGAGTTGGCTGCGGGTGTTGCGCACTGGATCTACAGGTTCGTGTTATTACTATTGTTCCCTGTCCACTCAACCCGCTGATATCGGGTATGGTGTATTGCCCATTATCTGGCAAGTTGGGAGCACTGGAGATGGTCTGGGAACCAATGGTCTGGGGACCATTTGCATCTATCTCGACCGGACATTTTCCCAGTCGCGGATCACTGTTAGGGTCATACGTGACTGTGAGTCTGGATTGGTTGCTTGGTAAAAATTGAGGACGCAGTAGTGTTCCTCTTGGCATTGTGATGAGAACGGGTGTGGAGCGACTGTTCTGTTGATACGTACAGGTATAGTCACCCGTCGGTCCGACGCGAGTTGCATAAGCCGATTTATTGGTGTCGAACTGCAATGGTCCACTGCCATCATTATTACAGGTGACCGTCTCCCCGTGTGAAAAGTTCACACAGTTGTTGCTTCCGACATCAATGCTAGAGAACTGCAACCTGACACTACCTTTCCCATCCGAAGCAGTCTGGTCTTCGTTAATGGTCATTGTGACACTTAGTGTTGACGGAGATGCACCGGGTGATGACGTAGATGTATCAGGCGGGGAAACTACAAGGCAAGAAGGGGTGGTTGGGCGGAGAAAGAATACGCTTGCCAAGAAACCCGCTGCAAATACAATGCCGATTAAAATCAGTCGCATGTCCTACCTCCTAAGGAAGTATTCGATCTCGATAGCATATTCGAAATCGGTGCACTGCAATAACAAGGGTGATTATCCTACAGGTCTAAATCCGCAGTACGAACACAACGAGCCAGGGATGCCGACGCCTAAGAGTTACTACACGGGAAAGAGCTTGACTGCTGTACGGAAGAGATGCATACAATGGCCTCAATCTAATGTTGAAAGTCATACGAAGCTGCACCCATTCCTGGTGAAATGAGCGCGACAAAACCGCGCACTACGAGGTTTGAGTTTAAATGAAGTCTATTACCCCTACCATAAGATATACAACAAGCGAGGAGAAATTTCAAATTTATTCTTAAAATGAAGAGGCAAGCAGTTAAGCAGCGGTAGAAAAAGGAGGGGGGAAATTATGGGATCATACAATACAAAGGGGCGCGACTCATCGTGCCCACCTGAAAAAAGACTGCTTCCAGGCAAGCGCGATGAGTCGCGCCCCTACACCAACATCAAGCCAACAACTCTGCCTCGCCCAGGGGACCCAGTGCCGTCAGCACCTGCTTTTCACGCATGGGGAAACGGTGCAAGGAGCGTATGACATCTTCTGTTGTCACCTTCTCGATACGCTCGACTTCCTCATCGACGCTAATCAGCCGGTCCTCAGTTACCCAGTCGGAGGCCAGTGAACGCATGCGAGCAAAGGTCGATTCGCTGCTCAAAACAACGTTGCTGATCCATTTATCTTTGGCGCGGCGCAATTCATCTTCATGCGCACCATCATCCAACAGGCTATTCAGCTCGGCACGCAACAGCTTGAGCACACGCGGCGCCTCTTCTGGCGTTGAGTTTGCCTCCATCATCATCATACCCGTCCCTTCCAGCGCCCAGATACCAGCGCTGGCCGATTCCGCCAGGCCCTTTTGATAGATGTTCCAGTAGAGACGCGAGCCATCGCTGTCGCCTAAAATACTGCCGCCCAGGCTGGCCGCGTAGTAGTCGGGGTCTTTCACATCTACAGCAGGCATAGCAACAATCATGATCTGCTGCTTAAGCTTCTTATCGACGATAACGTCGTTGATTGCGTGGGCAGGTTCATAAGGTTCGACATGGCGGCTCGCATCGCCCGTACGCCAGCCGGTGCAATATTTTTCAGCGAGACGGACGATATATTCCCAATCGAAATTGCCGGCAATGGCCAGGACCAGGTTGTTTGCCGCGTAGCGGCGGCTCCAGTAGTCGCGCATCTGCTCAATGCGCATATTGCGAATGCTCTCGCGCGTACCAAGCACGTCATGCCCGAGGGAATGAGAGTCGAAGTAGGTCTGCATCATGCGGCGGAAGGCCAGGTTATAGGGTTGATCTTCGGAGCGCGCAATCTCGTTGATAATAACTTCTTTCTCCGTCTCAAAGTCACTTTCGGCAAGGCGGGGATACATCATATCGCTGAGCAGTTCGACGGCTCGTTCCAGGTACTCACCCAGAACTCGCGCAAAGTAGACGGTTGCTTCCTGCGAGGTAAAGGCGTTGAGTTCCGCGCCAATTTTGTTAAACGCGAGTGTTATCTCTTGCCAATCCAGCGTTTTCGTGCCCTTAAAGACCATGTGCTCCAGGAAATGGGAGACGCCTGCGATACTGAGGTCAGGCTCATCACGCGAGCCGGTGCGCACGTAGTAGGATACGGCAACCGACTCGAAATCGGGCATTGGCTGGGCAACAATTTGCAGGCCATTAGACAAGCGGTGGGTATGAAACACAGTTCCGTCGTTGACCGTGGATTCTGTCATGGAGTGCTCCTTCAGGGTTTAAAGCGTTTTGTTTCTTTATAGCATGATAGTCTTGTAAGATAGAGGTTGTCAAATATAGGTTCAATATCACTAGAAAGCTGCTTGACGTTCAGAGGGTTGTTCGGTATAGTGGTTCCAAAGTACAATAGTGATAAGTATTATTCTGAGGAATGGCGCACGGTTAAGAAAGCGAGCACACTAAAATGCAGCAAGCGAAAACTAGAAAAACAAGACGAATACAACAAGTATCAGCTACTAACCTTTTTGGGATTTTCAATCACGCGATTCCTCTAAAAACGAATGATCGCATCACAATCATTCATGGACCAAACGGGTTTGGAAAGACTATGATGCTCAAGTTACTCCATGCTCTTTTTGGTCAAAGCAACTACCTCCTTCAAAGCATACCATTTGATGAATTTAGAGTCGATTTTGAGGATGATACCAGATTCTGGGTCAGCAAGACCTCTCGATTAAGTAAGTTGACAGAAAAAGAGCATACTCCTGAACGAGAGATCGTCTTTCAAGCTACTGGGAAAAAGCCGTTTTCATTACGCTCAAAGCCGCTAGAGGAATATGCCCCAAGTCAGCTATCTCTAATAGATCGTTTAATATCACCTCTAGCTTATTGGTGAAGGACCACGCCTGCCCGAATGGTTGGTAGAGATGAGAAAATCTGTCCCTATTCGCTTAATTGAGACCCAGCGTTTGTTGAATCCTACCAGATCTTCTAGACGCAGGGACTATGACAGGACAATAACATCAGAGTATGTAGTCACGGAGGATTCCAGACATCTTGTTGAAGTGATCAGAAGGAAACTTGCCGAATCAGCCACTTTATCACAGTCCCTTGATAGAACTTTCCCAGCGAGAGTGATCAGCCCGACGGCTCAACAGTTACAAGTAACAGAGGATGAACTTCTTGATAAGCTAGAAAAGTTAGAGAAAAAACGTTCACGGTTGATGGCACTTGGTCTGCTCGATCAAGAATCAGGGACTGCGTTCCCAGTGGGTTCCGATCAAGGGATAGCGCCCAACACAAAAGCGGTGCTGGCAATCTATGCGGAAGACACTGAGCAGAAATTAGGGATTTTTGACGAATTAGCCCAGAAAATAGATTTGCTTACCACTATTATCGACAACCGCTTTCTCTACAAGACAATGACAATTAATAAAGAGAAAGGGCTTGTGTTCACATCGAGAAATGGCACCATTCTACCTCTTGAAAATCTGTCATCTGGAGAACAGCACGAGTTAGTGCTGTTTTACGAGCTATTATTCAGGGTTATCCCCGGCTCTCTCATACTTATCGATGAGCCAGAATTGTCGCTCCATGTTATATGGCAGGAGCAGTTTTTGAAAGATGTGCAGCAAGTAACACAGCTTACAGACATTGACATTATCCTCGCAACACACTCACCAGATATCATCAGTGACAGACGTGATTTAGTGGTTGAGCTGCAGGAGCCTAAGAATGGGAGATTATAGCGAGTATAGGCATAGGGGCCTGCGCAGCCCGGATGGTATTGCGAATAGAATTATCTTGACACGACAATATCCTGGTAATGAGTTTCTCTCCTTTCTCATTGTAGAAGGCGAAGATGATTGGAATTTCTATAAAACTTTTGTCGATAAGCATAAATGCCAGATCAGTAGCGCTTACGGCAAGTCCATTGCAATTCAGGTGCTATCAATTCTTGAAAAAGACAAATTTCCTGGTGTCCTCCTGATCGTTGATGCCGACTTTGATATCCTTGAAGGTAAGTTTCCATCCAATCGAAATATGTTGTTCACAGATACCCACGATCTTGAGACGATGATTATAAGGTCTCCTGCTCTTGAGAAAGTGCTTGGTGAATTTGGCTCCGAGGAGAAAATCGGCCAAATTACTCGGGATACGGGGAAAGATATGCGGGCAATACTGCTTGCGTCTAGTATGCCTATCGGCTATCTGCGCTGGGTTTCTCTGCAAGAAGAGCTATCTTTAAAATTTGAGGATTTAGATTTTGCTCAATTCATAAATCGAGAAACACTAACTATAGACCTATCCGACTTTATCCGAGTAGTGAAAAATAAGTCACAGAGACACGATATTGCAGGTACACGACTCAAAGCCAGCATGCAAGATGTAAAAAATGACACCCACGACCCCTGGCAAGTCTGTTGCGGTCATGACTTGATATGTATTTTGTCCATAGGATTACGCAAAGCAATTGGCACTTGGAATGCTAGTGATGTCAAGCCCGACATTCTTGAAAGAAGCCTGCGGTTGGCCTTTGAAGGCTCCTACTTCTACAAGACGCAATTGTATGCATCCATTCGACAATGGGAAAAGGCGCATGAGCCATTAGTGATTTTAGTGTCAGAGTAATAACCGTCTCTTAGCCCTCATTAGAGGTCAATAGCCTCTAGACTTTCGACTCGAAATCTGGCATACTATAGAAAACCAACACATCAGGTATGTGAAAAGCGATGATGGGGAAAAGTAAGCAGGTGGGGAAGCTATAGAGAGAAAGGGTCACCGGCTGCAAACCCTTTTGTGGAACCACCGGCCAAAGTTCACCCCAGAGCTGGCTGTTGAGCAGGCAATACTGATCTTATTCCGACCGGCAACGGACTGCGTCCTACCTTCGTTCAGCCGGTCGGAAAGGTAGAACCTGGGTAGACAGCCCCGGCTAGCCTCCGTTAGCAGGCAAACCAAGTGGAACTCAGATGTATGTGTGTTTCTCACTTCATCGTGAGCGATATCTCTCTACGCTGATTCAAAATGGGTGGTACCACGGAGCTTGCTGGCAACTTCGTCCCTGTCGACGAATGAGTTGTCAGCTTTTTTGTTGTTATCAAAACTGTTGTGTAAAGCACATTCTATACAAGAAAGGCCGAGTTCACATGGGTAATATCGTGCAACAAGACCTGTTGAAACAACTGGAGCAACTGCGCCAGGATGCCAGCGCAGCTCTAGCCCAGGCCAGCACTAGCGAAGCCATCAGGGCCTGGTATGCCGAATACCTGGGGCGCAAAGGACAGCTTACTGCCATCCTGCGCAACGTGGGCAGCCTGTCTGCCGAGGAGCGTCCACTGGTGGGCAAAGTTGCGAATGAAGTAAAGGATTTCCTGGAGGGTTTGCTACAGGAACGCCAGGCTGCCATCGCCCAGGTCGAATTGGAAGCGGCGCGCCGCGCTGAAAGCGTAGACGTGACCCTACCTGGTCGCCCTCAAACGCTGGGCAAATTGCATATCACCACGCGCACCCTGCGCGAGATATATGCCATCTTCACGGCCATGGGCTTCCAGATTTACGACAGCCCCGACGTGGAAACCGACGAGTACAACTTCCAGTTGCTGAATATGCCGCCAGGCCACCCGGCCAGGGACATGTGGGATACCTTCTATACCACCACGCCTGGCTTGATCCTGCGAACGCATACCAGCCCGGGGCAGATTCACGCCATGCGCGAATATGCGACTGAACCCATTCGCGTCATTCTGCCAGGAAAAGTATACCGCTACGAGGCAGTAGACGCCTCCCACGAATCAATGTTCTACCAGGTAGAAGGGCTGGCCGTGGGCAAACATATCACCTTCTGCGATCTCAAGGGCGTCCTGATTAACTTCGCAAATCAAATGTATGGCGAGGGTCGTAAATCACGTTTCCGCAAGAGCTACTTCCCGTTCACTGAACCGAGCGTGGAGATGGATATAGAATGTGTGCTGTGCAACGGCCAGGGTTGCCCCGTGTGCAAATATACGGGCTGGCTGGAAATACTCGGCGCTGGCATGGTACACCCTCGCGTGCTGGAAAACGGGGGCTATGACCCATCCGAGTTCAGCGGATTCGCCTTCGGCATGGGCCCTGATCGCATAGCGTTGCAGAAGTATAGTATCGATGACATCCGCTACTTCTACACAAATGATATGCGTCTCTTGGAGAGGATTTAGCGCACACGCGAGATGTAGGGGCGATCCTCGAGGTCGCCCGGTGGTGGGGGTGTGAGCGCGTTGCCTTGCATGTCAGCACAGGGAACAGGACGCGGGCGACCATCAAGGCCCTCCCCGCCGCTCCTCACCACCCTCGCCCCTACGGAATCATGAGCCTGCGTCTCAGGTTGATTCCTATTGGGTGACTCTCGAGGTCGCCCGGCGTTCTTAACAATAGACACAAAATTGGAGACAAAGACAATGCTGGTACCTATCTCATGGCTAAAAGAATATGTGGATCTAATCTTACCCATCAAGCAACTGGCTGACCGGCTTACACTGGCGGGCCTCGAAGTAGAAGGCATCGAACGCGTAGGCGATTGGTGGGACCCGGAACTTATCGTGGTGGGCCAGATAGTAGCTATAAAAGCGCATCCCAACGCCGATAGGTTGGTGCTTGTCGATGTCGATTATGGTGGCCCGGAGACGGAGCAGGTGGTTACCGGTGCGCCTAACCTGTTTCAATATAAGAACATGGAACATTTGCCTGTGCTCAAGGTGGCATTTGCTCGCGCCGGTGCTGTATTGATGGATGCCTACAGCGATGAACGCCCCCGGCCCAAAAAGAAGCTCAAATCATCAAAGATTCGAGGTATATCCTCGAACGGCATGGTCTGTTCCGAGCGAGAGTTGGGCCTGAGCGAAGAGCACGAAGGCATTCTGATACTGCCGGAAGATGCCCCGGTTGGTATGCCTCTACGGGACTATCTTGGCGATGAAGTGCTGGTGCTGGGCCTGACAGTGGATATGGCTCGCTGCCTGAGTATGATTGGCGTGGCACGCGAAGTGGCAGCCTTAACCCTGGCTAAGTTGCACCTGCCACCCGGTGAGCCGTCTTCCGGCAACGGCAGCGGCGCCCAGGACTACGCGGCCGTAGAGATCGCCGACCCCGAATTGTGCAATCGCTATATTGGCATGGTGATCAGAGATATGCAGACCGGCGAATCGCCCGGGTGGATGCAGGACCGGTTGATTAAGGCGGGTATGCGGCCTATTACTAACATCGTTGACATCACCAATTATGTGATGCTGGAATGGGGCCAGCCGCTGCACGCATTCGACTATGACCTGCTCGTTGTACGAGCTAAAAAAGCCGGGAGTTCCAAACCGACAGTGATTGTGCGCAGGGCCAAAGCTGGCGAGAGGATAACTACGCTGGATGGTGTCGAGCGGGAACTCGATGAATCCATGCTGCTGATCACCGACACACTTGGTCCCATCGCTATCGCGGGCGTGATGGGCGGCGCGGATACGGAGGTTCATGCAGGGACACGCAATGTACTGCTGGAATCGGCCACGTTCGACGGCATCAATAATCGACGCACCTCCCAGAAGTTGAAGCTGCACAGCGAGGCCAGCCAGCGTTTCACGCGGGGAGTGCCTGCCACGCTCAACGCTATCGCCGCAAGCCGTGCTGCCAGCCTCATGCGCGACTATGCTGGCGGTCAGATTGTGCCGGGGATGGTTGACAACTACCCCGTGCCACAGGTTCAACGCGTTGTCTACACGACCGAGAGCGACACGCAGCGCATACTGGGCATGGATGTCAGCCTTTCCGAAATTGCCGCCGGGTTGCAGCGGCTCGACTTCGCTACTGAAGCATGCACCGTGCTTCCAGATGCACCCTCTACGCTGGAACAAGCTGTTTTCGGCTTGCACATTGAACCCGACGAGCCGCTGCTGCGCTGCACCGCTCCCTGGCACCGGCTGGATATCCAGGTACCCGCCGATTTAACAGAAGAGGTAGCGCGTATCATCGGCTATGAGCGTATTCATACAACGCTGATGGATGATGTGTTACCGCCGCAGCGCAGCAATCTCACCCTGGAGACCGAAGAGAAAATTCGCGATATCCTGGTAGGCTGTGGACTTCAGGAAACCATCAGCTATTCCCTGACGACTCCTGAAAATCACGACAGGCTCAACCGCGAACCGCCCGGTACCACCGAGCAGCGCGTTCCTTTCGTCACAATCGTCAATCCGCTTTCGGTCAAACGCAGGGTGATGCGGCGTGCGCTGCTGGTGAGCGCCATGGAGAACCTGGCTTACAACTATCGCTATACTCAACGCATGCCCATCTTCGAGATCGGCCGCGTCTACCTGCCGGAGAAGGGTGACGGCGTGCGCCCCTACGAGGATAACCGCTTGAGCCTGCTGCTGACAGGGCCGCGCCGTCCATCGAGCGTCCATCCAGACCCGGCGGGGGCCGAGAATTTTGACTTCTTCGATCTGAAAGGCATCCTGGAAACGCTGCTGCAAAGGCTAGATTTCAGCGACAACGAGATTGAATTCGAAGCGGCGCACAACAACCCGGCCTTCGGCCCAACGTGCGCCCAGCTCAAAATCAATGGTCACGTCGAGGGCATTCTTGGTGAGCTTGACCCGCAGGTACTCTTAGACTTCGATCTACCTGCGGCTATGAGGGTCTATGCTGCTGAAATAGAGATCAAACCGCTGATCAAGCCCAGTTGGAGACTACAGCCAATAAAGCCCATCAGCGCCTACACGCCCGTTGTGGAAGACCTGGCATTTGTTGTGTCCGAAGAGGTCACCGCCGCCCAGGTACTCGAAGCGATTCGCAAAGGTGGCGGCACCCTGCTCAGCAAAGTGGAACTCTTCGACATTTACCGCGGCCAACCTATCCCGCCAGGGCATAAATCGCTGGCCTACCAGCTCACCTACGAGAGCCTTGAAAGGCCACTGATGGATGCCCAAATAGTTGATGTACGCAACAGGATTATCAGGCGCGTGGCCGAAGCGATTGGCGGCGTATTGAGGGAGCAAGGGAGTTAACATGCAAGACATCGTTCTTAGTGACAACGAAATTCAAATGCTCAATGTCCTCGCGGCAAAGGCAAATGAGAAAGCCCTACCCGTAGAGGACCTGATTGCAGACACGCAATTGACGTATGCGCAGGGTCTTTCAGCCATTGGTTATCTCTGCGCGAAAGGCCTGGCCGAACCCGTTGAAATTGGCAACGAGCAGAAATGCGTGCTCAGGAAATCTGGCCAGGAATACGAAGAAAACGGGCTGCCGGAGAAGCGCCTGTGGCAGCACCTGGTCGCAACCGGCGGCCTCACCCTTAGGGAAGTGAACGACTTTCTGCCACAATCAGAAGCCAAATTTGCCATTGGCATGTTCCTCGGAACTTTTCAGAAATCCGGCCTGATTGCTTTCTCGAACGGCAAGATCACCCCGCTGCAATATGGCCTGCCCGAATCTATCGGCAAGCTGCAGCGCTACCTGACGCATGTAAAAGAAACAGCCCTGCGCGACCCGCAAAATCCTGCTGAAGAAGAGGCGTACAGGCGCAAATTAGTTGAAGATAAGCTGATCACCATCGCTGGCTATCGTTTAACCGGCCTGGGGCGGCAGCAAGCCCGTCTTTATGCAGGGGCCGAGATGCAGTCAATGGTTGGGGATGTGACTCGCGAGATGCTGCTCAGTGGTGAATGGCGCACCCGGCAGTTCCGGCCATTAAGCGTGGTAGCTCCTCCGGAGATTCGCCTCGAGCTACAGCATCCTTTGCCGCGCTTCCTGACCTACTTGCGGCGTTCGCTCGTGTCCGCGGGCTTGCACGAAGTCTCAAGCCCGATTCTCGAGACCCAGTTCTGGAACCTGAATGCACTTTTCATGCATAAATACCACCCGGTGCGCAGTTCCAAACACCTGCTGGCAATCGATGGCATCAGCTTGCCTGAAGAACCTCCTGAAATAGAACGCGAAACGCGCCTATTCCAGGAATCCCTTAGCCAAGAGTACGAGGGCAAGGGAATGTCAGGGTCACGCGGCTGGGGTACGGCGGACGGTTTTAACAACGACCAGGTAGTGATTCGCAGCCATAGTACCCCGGAGACGGTAAAGCACCTGGCTTTCACGAAGCCTTTTCACGTACGCATCTTTGGTTTTTCGCGCTGCTGTCGCGCACGCCCGGAGAAGCCCGAATTCATGCAAATGGATGTACTGGTTGCCGATGACAGGCTGAATGTCTGCACCATGATGGGCACGATCAAACGTGTCTGCCAGGCTATTTTCCCGCAAGCCGTAGACATTCGAGTTCAGGCTGCCTATTTCCCGTTTACGGAAATATCGGTCAATATCTGGGTTGTCTATGCCGACGACACTGCCTACGAAGTAGGCTCCGGCGGCTTAATGCGCCCGGAGGCGGCGGAAGTTCTGGGTTTCCTCATACCGGTGGCACTGATTGGTTTCAACGTCAGCCGCCTGGCAAGCATTTTAAGCAACAATGCAAAGGCAATCGACCCCAACAGCATCGGCTTCGAAGCATTTGATGAAACGGAGATTCCTGTACATGCCCAACATTGATTTTGAGCGTAGTCGGATTTCCAGCAGGCTTGCAAAGGCGCCTGACTCGTACGATTTTAGACATACATTGCTAAGCGTAAAAGCATACCTTGACTACGAGGATGAAGACATCATACGTGTGAACTTCCTGGACACACTTCGTCCTGAACTCTGGTGTATTGAGGGCCTGGCCCGCCACCTTGAACCTCTGCCCGGGCGAAAATACGGCCTGCACCTGCTCGAAAGCTTTCCTAGGATACCTACGCGTTTCACAGAGCTACCACAACATGGTAATGCCTGGGTGCTCTATGTGCATGTTAACCCCGGTCAAGAGATTTTCGACGATGCCTATTTCTTAAAAAAAGTACGAGATCAGATCGGCTTTGGCAGCCGCCAGAACATCGATGTCACAATTCTTCCTGATATGCAATTTGTGCTTTCAAGCGAGACGCCCGGCGACGAGGATGGTGAAATACTAACGCCCCTGACGCTGGCGACGGGTACGAATACGGTAGTGATTACGGCGCTTGACCAGCGCATAGGCACCTGGCTGCTCTTCACCCTGCTTTGTAATTTCCTCGATAGGGATTACCAGGGCTGTGGCTTTGCAACTACGATAGATGAGAAAGAGATGTTCGCAAAGTGGAGTCCTTTTACCATACGCAACAAGCAACTAAAGGAGACATTCGGTTTCAAACCAGAAGCCGAAAGATTTCGCGCGGCCCTGGAGGACATGCATTATCAAATGGAGTATGATGGAAAAAAGCGGCAATGGCTTATCACGCCGCCAATTTTTCGCTTCGACATCATCCACCCCGCCGATATCTTAGAGGATTACCTGGTTGCAACCTACTATGAAGAGGCCAAACCGGAACCGCTTACTACTGTAAACGCTATAGGTTCGCAAACAAAGCGCAGCGAACTCGAGGAACGCTTAGTAGCGTACATGCAGGCTTACGGCGCACGGCAGACCATCGGGTTACTGCTTGACTCCTACGAGAACGTGGTTGAGCGCATGTGCCATGATCACCCTGAAAGGCTCATTCACCTCGATAACGCAGTTAACAAGAATCGCGAGTACGCCGTTGATAGCAGCCTGCCGCCGCTGCTCAGAAACGCGGTTCATCCTTCAGCACCGCTGCCACCCTCAAAGTTTTATCTCTTCACCGAAACCCTGTTCCTGGACAAGCAGAGGGTCGCGCACTCGCGCTGGAAAATGGGTATTTTACTTATTGGGACCGACCATCCTTTTAATAATGCTCACACCCTGCTGGATGCGCTCTGTTATCACCTGCGCCTGGATTACACGCTGAAACGCAGCGGCAGCCCGGCGCTCATCCCAGGAAGGCAAATGACAGTTTCCACGGGAGACATAACGATCATCGGGCAATTCGGCGAGGTTCATCCAGAAGTCTTAACACGCTGGGAGCTGTTCTACCCGGCAAGCTTTATCGAGCTGGATTTAGATGCGATTAGCAGGTTCTGGGCAGGAATCTAGCCCGATGACCAGGAGAATAGCGCTGTACTGGCATAATGGGCGCAGCCTCGGCCACACGGTTCGATGTGCAACACTTGGCGAGGCACTGCTGGATCATATACCGGACAGCATTGTGGTAGGCATTACGGGTGCATCGAAAGGTTTTGAACTCCTGCCGCCGGGGATGGATCTCGTAAAAATCCCATCGTATTTGACCTATGACAACGTGAGCGGCGTTCGCGCCACGCCGGTTCTCCCGCTAGCAAAAGAGGAGTTTCAGCGCATCAGGGAAAACCTGGTAGCGACCTTCATTAGAGACTTCCAGCCCCATGCATTCGTCATCGACTTCCACCCCGAAGGAAAGAGCGGCGAGTTGATACCAACGGTAACCGGCTCACCAAACGTTAAAAAAGTACTGGGTCTGCGAGGCATCTTAGGGAGTCCGGAAGAGACGAATCGCGAATTTTTTAATGCACGCCTGGTTGCGTTCATGCAGGAATATTTCTCGGCCATTCACGTGTACGTCGATGAGCGTGTCTTGCGGCTCGAGGAGTACTATGCAATTCCAGCCTCACTGAGCAGTATGCTCAAATATACCGGCTATGTGACACGGCCCACGACAGCAACTAAAGCGGAAGCGCGAGCTATGTTGCGGCTTGACCCTGGCGCTCACATTATCGTCGTTAGCTTTGGCGGCGGGCAGGGGACCGAACCGATCTGGCAATCGATCCTGCAGGCTCTAACCAACATTAACAAGCGTTTCGATTTTGCTTTTTTAGCCGCGGGGCCATATCTCGAAGCCGCTGCATATGAGCGGCTGCGCATGCAGGTATCAGAACACCCCAACTGGACATGGACAAAGCTGCTTGATCCCTTACCAACCTGGATAAAAGCCAGCGATTTCTTCATCGGCTCAGGTGGATATAACTCCTTAGCCGAGGTCATTACCACAGGAACAAATGCCCTGATGATCCCACGTCAACTGCACGAGCGCGAACAGGAGCTACACGTCACAAAGCTAGCAAACCTGCACATTTTGCGCACAGCCAGCCTCGAGAGGGTATTGAGCGAGGATTTAAGCACGTTTTTGGAGATGTGCCTGGCAGAGCCATTTCCCCGCGACCAGCAGGCAAAGGTTGCTACCGATGGCGCACGGCGCAGCGCAAGATTGATAGAGGCTTTAATCTCATGAGTGACACTCACCTCTTACACATCGCCCTTATCACCTGCGACGATATATTTGAAGCTGGTGGTGTTGGCACCTCAATTGTTCGTATTGCTCGAGGGCTCTCTACCCGGTACAACATGCAGGTTGATATCCTCATGCTGAATTCAAGCAATCGTGCCGAATTTAACCCGCATGGGCGAAATGGCATCATACAACTGGATCAACGCATCGAGGATGTGACCCTGTTCAAACTCGCATCCTGGACAGGCGGCACCAGCCAGGCGCAACGGTGGGTTGATATGCATTACGCTCTTCTAGAGCTGGCCCAGGAGCGTCAATACGACCTCATGCAAGCTTTCTATGCCAGCATTACAGGTTTCCCGGCAGTTTACGCCGCACATGAGTTGAACATCCCGTCCATAGTCAGCATTCGCGGCAACGATATCATCGAGGATGTCTTCAACACAGAACGTTTCCCTTACCTCAAATGGGCGCTGGAGAACGCTACCCAATTCACAGCCGTCAGCCAGGAAGGCTTGAACAGAGCGCGTATCCTGAGCGCTCGCCCCACTAAAGGCAGGGTAATTTTGAACAGTATTCGTCCCCAGGACTTTGCAGAGGGAACGCAAGATTTGCAGTTACCGCGCCCTGTAATTGGTTCGCTGGCAGTTTTCAAGAACAAGAAAGGCTTAGAAGTGCTGCTCTGCGCTTTCAACATGCTCCTACAACGCTATCCCACGGCCCATTTACTGCTTGCCGGTTTCGTCATTCCAGAAGCACAGGACAGATTTGAACGATTCATTACAAAATACAACCTCGAGCACAAGATCACTATAACGGGACGTATTTCAAGGCAAGATGCGCTGCGCTACCTGCGCAACATGGATGTTTTCGCGTTCACCTCGCTGCACGATGGCTGTCCCAATACTGTGCTCGAAGCGATGCTTGCCGGAATACCCATTGTTGCTACACGCAGTGGTGCCGTTCCTGAGCTGATCGAAGATGGGAAGCATGGATTGCTGGTGCGACCGGGGTCAGCCACAGAGCTATGCGAGGCAATGGCCAGCATGCTGGATACCGGTACTGATCGATACAGGTACGGCGAGCAGGCGCGGGAACGGGTTTTGACTCGCTTTGCGCCCCAAAGGGAGCTGGCAGAGTACCGGGAGGTTTACCAGGAGTGCTTGATGATGTAATTTTTAACCAGCATGACGATAGCTTCAGAAGATAATAGTGAATAATCATCCTAATCGAGATCAGTACTGTTATTTCATTTGAAATGGGGAGGTTCTCAAATCTTGAATGTTATCTAAGCCATACGCCTTGATGGGCATCATCTTCTCATTATTCCTCAGATCATTTCTTTTCCTATGCAGCAGGCGTAGCGTGTATTTTATTTTTCTCCCGGGGAATAGGAAGTTGCTCAGGTGTTGGTGGTTCCCCGTTAGTTATCGTCACTCTTATCGTCACTGATTGGACTGGCTCTTGACTTGTCATATATGGTCTCCAATCAAGGAAGCGTGGTGATGTTGTTACCGTCGCGCTCACCGGCACATTGACGACCAGATTCTCTTCTGCTAATTGGTGATAATATATTGCCGGTAGCTCATACAACCAGCTTTGTGCTTCTTCAGCAGTATTAGCTCGACTTAATATTTGTAGCCTGGTAGTAATATTGCTGAGTGCTGCTAAGTCATCAAGTGATAGGACAGAGACATGACCGCTAAGGTCTTGCAGTATCTGAAAAGTCTGAGGCAGAATGTGTTCTAAAGTCTCATCGCGATCTTCTGAAAAAATTCCCTCTTGTTCAGCCTTTTGCTGAAAGGTTGCCATGATATCAAGGATATGAAGGATCATGGTACTGACAGTACGATCAGCAATTTTCTTTATGCCAAGAGTCCTATAAGGCTCCTGAAGATCGAGGATGAATTCTATGATGCGCTTCATTACTTCGGGAGACGGCTCCTGGAGGGATTGCCATAAGTCTTCAAGGTGCTCTATGATACGTTTCGTACGTAGCACCGATTGATCGTCTTTCATGATGCCCCCGTCAACTGTCGTTTTAGCTTTTTCTTTACATCACTATCATATCATACCATCGATACGAAAAACACTACTGTACCTCGAGCGTTTTTCGTGTTAAGGTCAAGCATTGCCTTACGAACGTGGCAGATAGGCTGAGGCCTTTCCTGTATATGACGCTGCTCATGGCGTTTTCATGGCGCGCCTTTGTTATACTAGCAGCAGCAGAGAGGTCAAACGTTGTCGTCCAAAGGATGTGTCAGAAAGGGATCTCTATGCGCATCAACCTTCTCACCGCGAGAAAGTTCATCATCCTGATGCTCCTGATCGTGCTCGCATGCGTGTATCTTGGAGGAAGGATGCTCACTTTTTATCAGCACCTTGCGATGCAGAGCGACCTTTCCGTTTTGACTTTTCACAATGATAACCTCCGCACAGGGCAAAACCTCAACGAGACTATTCTCAACACCGGCAATGTTACTGCGCAACACTTCGGCAAACGGGTCTCGTATCCGGTCGATGGGCAGGTGTATGCACAACCGCTCTTTGTCCCGGCTGTCACTATCAAAGGTCATTATTACAATGTAGTCTATGTCGCTACGGAAAATGATAGCGTCTACGCGTTTGATGCTGACCAGACGCATGCAGTTACTCCACTGTGGAAGACGAGCTTTCTCCATCCCCCCGCTGTGACCACTGTTCCCGCTACAGATGTTTTTGGGAAGTATCCTCAACGAGATATCGAGCCGTCTGTTGGTATTACTGCCACCCCCGTCATTGATCTGATGACGAACACCATGTATGTGGTGGCAATGACGAAAGAACATGGCAATCGGTATGTGCAGTCGCTGCACGCGCTTGATATCATCACAGGCACAGATAAGCCAGGCAGCCCGGTCAGAATTCTCGCGAGCGTACAAGGAGACGGCTATGACAAGAGCACAGGAAGACCCCCGCTGGTTCTTTTTAACGCCAGGCAAGCCAATCAGCGTCCAGCGTTGCTGTTGCTGAATGGCGTCGTCTACATCGCGTGGGGCTCCTTCGGCGATACTGACCCCTACCATGGGTGGGTGATCGGCTACACCTACGATGGCGGGGCATTCCGGCAAGCCGGGATCTACAACACGACGCCTGACGGGCAAGAAGGGGGGATCTGGATGAGCGGAGTAGGGCCCGCTGCTGATGCGCAGGGTAATGTGTACCTCACGACCAGTAACGGGACCTTCGACCTGGATCAAGCAAGGCAGAGAGATGCTGGCAATAGTTTCGTGAAGTTGAATACACGCACCGGCCTGGCTCTGTCGGACTACTTTACTCCTTTCAACCAGGCGTGTTTAGATGGCCGCGATGATGATCTTGGGGCAGGAGGAGTCTTGCTCTTACCGGAACAGTCTCACACAGCTCACCCTCACCTGCTGGTCGGCGTGGGGAAAGAAGGACGTATCTACGTGCTTGACCGCGATCAGATGGGCCAGTTCCATGCATATCCAGGTAACCTTCAATGTGGTTCCACGGAAGAAGCACGTACCGATATTGATCAAACCGTGCAGGAGCTCCCTTCAAACGCACCTGGTGGCTTTTTCGGAATCCCCGGCTATTGGGTTGGGACTGCGAAGAGTGGACAATTGGTCTACATCGGTGAAACAGGTGACCACCTGAAGTCTTTCCAGGTGCGCGGGGATATGCTCTCTTCCAGAGCAACTGCCCAGACCCCAGAAATCTTCACTTATCCCGGCGGCACCCCTTCGGTTTCGAGTAACAAGAGCGTTCCTGGTACCGGGATCGTTTGGGTGATTAGTCCTGCTATGATGCCGCCAATATCAATCAGGAACTCTACAACAGCGAGCAGAACTCCACACGAGATCGGCTCGATAGCTATGTGAAATTCAGCGTGCCAACGATCGCCAACGGCAAGGTTTTGGTAGGAACACAGACCAGCCTGAGTATCTATGGCTTACTTTAAGAAGGATGGGAGGCCTCGCGTTGGGCATGCTGCACCAGCTGTTGGATCTGTGGCGCAGCTAGAAAGTGCGCGCGCAGCCTCTCATCCCCGATGTCCTCCGCCAGCCCCTGGATGATCGCCGCTGCCTCCCCAAACGCAGTACACGCTTGCTCCTGCTGTCCAATTGCCTCGTACAAACTTGCCAACGCCGCCTGGATCTGCCAGCGTTCTCCCGGCAAGCCGAGGTCTGTTGCTACCTGAGCGGCTTCTTGCAGGTGGCCGATGGCCTGCTCGCTCTGCCTCTCCCAGGCCGCCAGCACCGCCAACGAGCGTAGGTAAGGAACGCGGTAGCGAGGGGAAGGTCCCAGGCGTTCCCCCAGCCGGTGCACCACTTCTCGCGCCTGGTGCTCATCCCCCCCACGCAGCAAGGCCTCCATTTCATAATGAAAGTAGAAATCCCACATGACCAATACCACATCACGGCTCTTGCGGAGGGCGATGGCCTTCAAGGCATAGCGGTAGGCTGCTTCCCACTCCCCAGCCCCGGCATGGTGCATACACAGCCGCGTCAGGGCGGGCACGCGCAAGAGTCCGAGGTCGAGATCTAACTGCTCGGCCACGGCTTCGGCCTCTTCGAGGCTTTTGCGCGCCTCTTCCCATTGCTGCAAGGCTTGATAGATGCCCCCTAAAACCGTGAGAAGGTGCGGGAAGTTTACCATCAGCGGAAGGGTGCGTGCCAGCGCAAGAGTTTGTTGCGTGAGCACGAGCGCCTCTTCATACTCCCCCCCGTCCAGCAAGCCATGAGCGAGGCAGATCGCACTGCTGACTTGTGACCAGACATTCTTGCTCTCGTGTGCGAGCGCGAGCGCCCTGCGGCCACTGCGAATGCTGTTCTGTAGCTGCCCGGCATGCAGGTGCACCAAAGCCAGCAGCCCCCAGTTCAAGGCTTCTGCTGTGCGATGCGTCAAGGGTTGGGTGAGCGGAGCGCCAATGGCAATGAACGGAAGCGACAGCTCCCGCGCAGCGGTCTGCTCGTCGCCCAGGGCGGCATACAGCACCAGGGACGCTTCTAGAGAGCGCATGGCCTCCTCAAAGTCTCCTCCATGAAGATGGAGTAATCCAAGCAAGGAGAGACTTCTGGCTTCCAGTTCCTTGTGCTGTATGCTGCGTGCCAGAGCGAGCGCCTGCTCTCCACACGGCAAGGCACGCGTTGGGTCCTCCCACATGATGCCCGTGATCTGGGCCTGGTTCCACGCCGTTTCCGCCAGCGCTTTCTGATCGTGACTGGTCTGGGCTATCTGCCAGGCTTGCTCGAGCAGCGCTTGCACCTGTGGCTTGTCGAAGGACGGTTGGACCGCCAGGACCCCCAGGATCGCCAGGCGGTTGAGGGTCATGCTGACCAGCCTGGGCAACTGCTGCTGCTGCGCATAGGCCAGCAGCTCTTCATAGGGCTGCTGGGCCTGTTGCCAGGCGTGCTGGAAGGCGTAGGCCCGCCCGAGGGAGACGTAGAGGTGTTCGATCTCCGAGGCCTCCAGCATGGTCTGCAAGGGCTTGTGCTCCTGGAGCAAGGAGCGCGCATGTGCGTAGCGCCTGATGGCATCTTCAACGGCAAAGACAGCCAGCGCCTCATCCCCGGCCTGCACGCTGTAGCGAGCGGCCGCCCCGGTCTCTCCAGAGGCCAGCGCATGATAGGCCAGCTCGGAGGCCGGAGCTCCTTCGGCTTGTAGCAGGGCCAGGGCACGCTGGTGCAAGACCTGCCGCCGTGCCTCGCCCAGTTCGGTATAGACCACTTCGCGGATCAGCTCATGGGCGAAGTGATAGCCACCCGGGCGACCTGTCCCGGCTTCCTCCTCGCGCAGCATCCCACTTGCGACGGCCTCTTCCAGGGCCTCGACCCCTGCCTGCACCCCCAGTTCAGCCACCTGCCACAGCAGCTTCGCGCTCGCCTGGGTGCACAGCACGGCACTGGCCAGCACCAACCGGCGCGCAGCCGGCGATAGCTTGGCCAGGCGCGCCTGGATCATCGTGCGCACCGAGGACGGCAACAGCTCGTGCCGGGACTGCTCCTGCACGAGGGCCACAGCCATGTCCACGGTCGGCTCCAGCCACCAGACGCCATCCGCCCCCAGCCGGGGCACCAGCCACTCCCGCTCGCGCAACAGCTTGAGCGTCTCCAGCAGATACAAGGGCTGTCCGCTGGTCTGCGCGAACAGGAAGTCGCCCAGCGCGGCGAGCTTCGTCTCCTGCTCCTGCGCAGGCAATGCCCCTGGGGTGGGGGGCAGAGTCGTGGCATGCTCACGTTGCTCGCCTGCACTGCTCGTGCTATGCGCTCCCTCCCTTGCGATGGCCTGCACGAGGTAGAGGGTCTCCGCCTGGCTGAGCGCCTGCAAGGGCACCTGGCTAAGCGGCAGGTCCCGCCCCAGGTCGGCCAGCTGGACGGCAAGCTGCGGGTTGAGCTCCAGCTGATCGCTGCGTACCGTACCCAGCAGCAGCACGCGGCTGTCATGCCCCTTCCAGTAGCGTCCCAGGTAGCGCACCAGGTCCAGCGAAGCCCCATCCATCCAGTGCAGGTCATCCAGCAGTACCACCAGGGGTGCGCGCTGCGCCAGGGCGTCCAGGAGGCGGGCCACCGCTTCAAACAGGCGCAGCCTGGCTGCCAGCTCATCTTCGGTGGGGGTCGGCAGATCAGGATAGCGCACCCGCAGCTCCGGCAGCAGGCGTGAGAGCTCGGCCAGCCACAGGTCGTCCAGCAGATCCTCCGGGGCGTTCTCCGCCTCCAGTCGCGGCCGCAGGGCCTCGACCAGTGGCTGATAGGGCAACCGTCCCCCCATCTCGAAGGCCTGCCCGCTCAGCACTTCGGCCCCTTGCGCCCTGGCCCAAGCTGCGAACTCGCTGGCCAGCCGCGTCTTGCCGATGCCGGCCTCGCCCACCACCAGCACCGCCTGCGGCTGCCCCTCCCGCGCCTGCCGCAAGCTCCCCACCAGCTGGCTGAAGGCCGCCGCCCGCCCAACGAGCGGGGCCACCAATTGACTGGGCGGCCGGGGCTCCTCCGTGGCGGGTTGGGAAAGGGAGCTGCCAGGGCCGCGAGCCTCGGTAGCACGAATGCGCTCAGCCAGGGCGATGGTGTCCGCCGAGGGTGCAATCTGCAACGCCTCGGCCAGCCGTGCCCGGCAGGTGGCGTAGACCTGCAAAGCGGCGCTCGCATCGCCCAGCGCCAGGTGCACGCGCATCAGGCGCCGGTAGGCCTCCTCCGCCAGCGGATCGAGCGCCAGCCAGCGCGTGAGCGTGGCGATAGCCTGCTCCAGCTCCCCACCGGCCTCCTGCCAGGCAGAGAGCCGATCGCAGAGCAGCAGCAGGCGTACCTGCCACTGCTGCTGCTGCTGCTCGTGCCATGCGTCAAAGGCGGTTTCCTCGCGCAGCCAGAAGCCGTCGAGGAACGGACCGCGCGCCAGGGAAAGCGCGTGCTGGAACTGGGCGACCAGGGAAGAGCGCTGCGGCTCAGATGGGATCGTAGAGAGCCGCCGGGCTTCTTTCCAGGCCTGCTGCACCACATCGAGATCCAGCTCGAGTGGGGCCTGCGGGTCCAGGCCAAGCAACTCACGTTCGCTGAGCAGATGACTGTTCTGGACAGGAGTAGCATCGGCGTCGGCGAGCAGGCCGCGCAGCAGGGTCAAAGCGTTGCGCAATGCGGTGCGAGCATCGTGGGATTCACTTCCGGGCCACAGCAACGCCGCCAGCTTGCTGCGCGGATGCAGTCCCCCTTCGACCGCCAGGTAGAGTAGCAATGCCTGCGCCTTGCGCAAGGCAAACGTGAGGCGGATGCCGTCATGCAATACTTCGGGCTGGCCGAGCACGGCCAGACGTAATAGACCCACGGACATATCTCTTCTTGTCGGAAAACGATTGGATGTTACAGTATCGTAGCATGGAAGTTCGTGCCAGGGCAAACACAAGTGTTGCCTGGTGTGGGGCCTTTCCCGCTCGTGACGCTGCTCAAGGCGTTTTCATAGCACGCCATTGTCATACTATAGGGGCAGAACATCTGATACGAATTTGCAGTCAAAGCTACAACTGTTTCCCGGCAAGGGGCGATGCTGGCACCTATCCGTCTCACCAACGCTGGTTCTTGCCCGTCTCGGCAACGCGACTGCGTCGCTGAACCTATCCGTCTCGCCAACGCGGCTGCGCCGCTACTGCTGCGCAGTCAGGCGAGACGCAAGGCATACCGTGCGCGGTCAGCC
>WNFB01000817.1_pt1 | contig 25931 bp, 16 predicted proteins | sample 5400501 | NCBI WGS metagenome assembly WNFB01 (sample SAMN13153341, study PRJNA577476) | soil metagenome | isolation source: 200 cm saprolite under Douglas fir tree site 2 hole 1 | place: USA:California | collected 2015-04-18 | reverse complement strand
CCCTGCGGCCAGAAAAACAGCAGTAAGGAGATGATCCACAACCAAACAGTGACCCCGCCGTTGGCCGCGATTGAGGGCACGACGTTAAGGTTAAACACCGCCACCACGAACAGCAGGACCAAGTCCCAGCGGCCGAGGACGCGCTTCAGATGAGGCTGCTTGACCTCACGCTCATGATCTGAAAAATCATGGCCGGACAAATCGCACTCCTTGGCTCCTCCTAGTGGGCCACTACTTCTACCGCACGCTCCTGCTGCGCTTTGGCCAGCGCCGGCGCGACGTCCTCGAATGCCGCCAGATGATTGTCAATATCAGCTTCAGTGTGCTGAACGGAAATAGTCCACTGTTCGTCCCACCAGTAAGGCTGTGCCATTATGCCCCGGTTGACCATGCCGAACCAGTAATGACGCCAGAGGTCGATGTCTATTTCCAGCCAGTCGCGGTAATTTCGGATCTCTCTCGGATAAAGCATAAGAGCCCCATTAGCTCCAGCGCTCGCGACGTAGGCCTGCAACCCTACCTTGGCGACAGTCTTACGGTAGCCGTTGACGAGTTTGTTGCTGAGCTTGTCGACATGGGCGTAGTTCTCACGGGTGAGGACTTCGCGGAACATGGCAAGCCCCGCGGCCATCGATACAGGGTTGGTGTTATAGGTACCGCCATGAAAGACCTTATGTTGCGAGATAAGATCCATCACCGGGCGATGAGTGCCAAAGGCGGCCAGCGGGAAACCCCCACCAATCGATTTCGCCAGGCAGATCATATCCGGCTTCACCCCAAAGTATTCGGAAGCCCCGCCCCAGCCTAATTTCGCGCCGGTCTTTACTTCATCAAAGATCAGCAACGCACCGTTCTTTGTGGCAATTTTTCGCAGACCATCGAGAAAGCCGCGCTCAGGAATGCAGAGACCGACATTCATCAGAATGGGTTCAAGAATGATGGCAGCAATTTCGCCGGGATTTTGCTTGAAGCGAAGCTCGACACTTGCAAGATCGTTGAAGCTAGCGATGACAAGGTTAGCGACGGCAGCTTTGGGCACACCAAGGCCAGCGGGAACGGGGTTAGGCGCGTGTATGTCACCATAGTCTTCCGCCGGCTTGGGCTTGACGCTGACCAGTGCGGAATCGTGCAGGCCGTGGTAGGCGCCTTCAAACTTAAGAATCTTGTCGCGGCCAGTCGCCGCCCGGGCGAGCCGGACAGCGTGCATGGTGGCTTCCGTACCGCTCGAGCCAAAACGCACCATCTCGATGGGAAAGCGCTGGCAGATCTCTTCCGCCAGTTCCCATTCCATGTCGTGCGGCATGCCAAACATCGTGCCGGTGTGTAGACGCTTTTCCACCGCTTTCATCACCGCTGGGTGACAGTGCCCGGCCATGAGCGCGCCGAAGCAGAGATTGTGATCCAGGTAGTCGTTACCGTCGAGGTCACGGAAATGCGAACCCTGGCCCTCTTTCACAAAAATCGGATAGGGATCGTAGGCGCGGTAGTTGCTGGCGACGCCGAGCGGAATGCGTTTGAGATTCCGCTTGTGAGCTTCGGCGGATTTCGGCGTGCGGCGCTCGAAAGTTTCGAGCTCTTTGCGAAGGTCTTCGTACATCAGGGATCTCCAGAAAACTCAAGCCGCAATGCGACCATTAGAATGTGCCTGGGCGGCGGGCCGCCCCGGGTTGAATCAGAAAAAGAACTTCAATGCGAACTGCACCAGCCGCGGATCACGGGCCTGGGTGACTTGGCCGAACTGCAAACCGTCCGAAGTGTTGCCGTCCGGCGTGAAAAACTGCGTGTGGTTGAAGAGATTGAAGAACTCCGCGCGGAAATCAAAGTGCTTCGTCTCCGACAACTGGATCGTTTTCAGAATGGCAAAGTCTGTCTGGCTGATGTGTGGCCCGCAGCAGACGGTGCGGCGAGCGTTGCCAAGGCTGCCGAACAATGTCGGATCGAAGCATCCGAATAAAGCACCTGCAGTACAGGGCGGCTGGGAATTATCGGAAGCATTCTCCGTGAAGCTATTGGGATCGAAAAAGTAGTTGCCGTGCGACTGCGGCCGCACAGTCCGGAACGGGGCAATCTGATTGGGTTCGCCCGGCAGTTCGAAATCGAAGCTGTACATCAGCTCGTTATCTGCAAAGGACTGAATACGAATCGGGAATCCAGTCTGAAAAGTTGTGATTCCGGAAAGAGCCCAACCATTGAGCACCTTGCCAGCGGCGCCGCTGTAATGGTGGAACGGCAATTCCCAGTAATAGCTGAACACGATCCGGTGTCGCGCATCGAAATTGGAGAGCGACCGGCTGCGACGGGGATCAATCGGGTTCAGGATCCCCTCGAAGCTGGAAGCTTGATCGAAGGACTTGCTGAACGTGTAAGCAGCGGTGAACTGGAGGCCATGCGCAAAGCGTTTATCGAGAGATGCCTGCAACGAGTTATACGCCGAATTGGCAATCGTGTCCTGGGCAAAGATGCTGCTAAAAACAGGAATGCCGTCCGAGGGACAGCCGTTTCCCGTAAGCGGATCGCACTGGGGAGACGAGTATTTGCGCAGCCCGACAAGAGTCAGGCCATTCGGAAGGAAAGTCCCAGCCGGGATCACGGAATTATTTTGGGCGTAGGGCAGGTGGAAATCCACTGGAAGCGTGGTTCCTGGATCAATCGAGAAGGCGCTGTCGGCAAAATATTGCCCGCACGTACCGTCTCCGAGCACGGCGTTCAGGTCAAGGCAGGTCTGCGGATTACCGAAATTGATGTCGTGCGTTGCCAGGAGACGGTGCCCCTGGGATCCCACATAGCCTACTTGCAGCTTCAGATCCCTGGTCAGCTCGCGCTCGATCGTCAGGTTGTATTGCGCCGAATATTGACTTCGCATTTTTGGCTGAAACTGACCGAATAGAAGAATGGGACGGAACATCCCCCAGTCCACCGGCTCCCCCCGTTTCGGATTCAGGATACCGTTGACACCGGCCAGCGAGGGCAGACCGAATGGATTGGGATAAGAAAAGCCCCCGCTCTGGTCGAGAAAAGGAGTGTTGAAGAAAGTATTGAAGGGGAAGGTGCTTCCGCCGAACGGTGGCTCGGCGCTGAACTGTTCCAGCACCAACTGCTCAATCGGGTTGTAGAAGAGTCCCCAACCAGCTTTGATGCTGGTCTTACCGGAGGTGCCCGGACTCCACGAAATCCCGATACGGGGAGCAAAGGCTTTGTAATACGTCTGTGTCAGGGCATTGGTGATGCCCTTGTCTCCCGGCACCACCAAGCCGACCGGGGTCATTGAAGAACAGTCGGTGTTGGCTGTGTCTTGGCATGGATACACCGTGCTCACCTGCCCGGGGCGGAACGTTTGGACGTGCTTGCTAACGTCGGCAATCGGGGTGTTGAGTTCCCAGCGCAGGCCGTAATTCAGGGTCAGGTTCGGCTTGATCTTCCAACTGTCCTGGGCAAATAGATACAGTCCCGTGCTGCGGACATTCTCCACTTGGGCCGAACCCTGCCCATAGGAACCGGGGAATCCGAGCAGGTAATCGGAAAATACGGTATCGCCAATAGGGCTATTGGTCGAGGTACCGTCGACGAAGAATTCGCCGTTGACATCGAAAAAGAGAGTCTGGTCAAAGCGCTGGCGGCGAACGTCGCCTCCGAATTTTAGGGAGTGGTTGCCAACAACTTTGCTGATGCTGTCCGACCATTGAAACGAATTGCCCACCTGAGGCAGTTCGCCCTCACCATTATTGCCGATCGTGAATCCGCCGCTCACCTGAACAAAAGGCACTCCCTCGGATCGCGGGCCCAGCCCAGGATGGATGCCCAAGTCGTTCGTTGGCGTGCCATCCGAGAAGCAAGGCACAGGACCCAGAACATCGGTGAGCCACGTAGGAGCTGGTGGGCACGAGTCGTGCAGTAAAGAAGTGCGCACCGGATGCTGGAAGGTTCTCTGCGCTTCGCGATTGTAGTTGAAGCGAAACTCGTTGACGGTGCTGTTGCTAATTGTCCAGGTATGGCTGAGGTTCCACTGTTGGAATCGCTCGTTGGTGATGGATCCGAAACCGGGTACGTTCGCGCCGGCAGCTTGAAACTGCGCAAAGGGTGAGATTACGTGGTGATCATCGAAATAATAGTAGAAGCTAAGGTTCTGGTTGCGATTGAGCCGGTGATCGAGTCTCACGGTGAACTGGTCGCCGCGGTCAGGCTGCACAGGTACAGTCTGAATAAGGTTAGTGCCTGAAGGAGGGATCGGAACAAACTGCAGCAGATCCACAGCTGTGGCGTCCAGGCATTCCAAGGGGATCAGGTTGTTCGGAAAGATGTCGGAGTAGTTGGCACCGTCCTGGATCGTAATGGGATGTCCAGCGACATCGCTTGCGGCTTGTTGACAGCCGGGTCGCTGACCGACTTGATTTCCGGGTTGTAATGCGTACGAGTTGGTCAATACCCCCGAGAATGGCGATTCCGCGGAAAAATCGGCGACAATGTGACCGTTCACCATATGTGAAGGGTCGGGACGTTCCTCGACGGTAGGAACGGTTACAGCTGGCGACGGGATGCCCTGACGGATGCGTCGTCCTTCGTAAGAACCAAAAAAGAATGTCCGGTCCTTTTTGATCGGTCCGCCGAATGTTCCTCCGAATTGATTTTGATTGAATTGCGGCTTGTCACAGGAAATCCCCTGTATTGCCGGGAAACAATAAGCATTCGCGTTAAGCACCGTGTTCCGGAAGAATTCATATACATTGCCGTGATAATTGTTGGTCCCAGACTTCGTCACAACGTTGACTACCGAACCAGAGTTGCGGCCATATTCGGCGTCGAACGTATTGGTCAGAACACGAAATTCCTCGATGCTGTCAGGCGATGGCTGCACGGTCGGTAGGTTCACGAACTGGTCATTGGCATCGCCACCATTGACACTGAAATTATTGGAACGGCCACGCCCGCCGTTCACCGACACCGCCCCAGCTCGGTCGTTACCGTAGACGACGGAGTTGGCGGAACCTACGGTGGACATAACCCCGGGCTGCAGTTGCAAGAACTGGTAAGTATCACGGGCGTTGAGCGGCAACTGGGTTACCGAGCGATCGTTCACAACCGCACCCAGTTGCGTGCTGGTGGTATCCACAAGCGGAGCTTCCGAGGTTACTTCCACCACTTCTTTCGTCGCGCCCAATTGCATGGTAGAGTTCAGCGTAACCACCTGATTGACTTCAACCATCACATCCTTTTGCACAATTTTCTTGAAGCCGCTTTGTTCGAATTCAGCGGTGTACGTGCCCGGAACAACTTCCACAAAGGTGTAATCGCCGCTTGAGTTCGTCTTGGTCTCGCGAGGGACGCTAGTCGCCTGGCTGATCAGGCGTACGGCGACGTTGGCCAAAACCGCGCCCGTGGGATCGGTGACCCGGCCCAGGATTCTGCCCCCGGTGCTTTGGGCAAAGACAAGCGTGGAACTCGCGAGAAAAAAAAGGACAACCAGCCAACGAGTCGCCCAGCGAAAAGTTGATGACGGCATGGGGGAGCCTCCACTCACCGGAAAATCGAAACTCTGACTAGCTTGCGCCAAAGGCAAACCTTGCTATAATCGCGCAAGGTTAGAGAACCGGCTGCCAACTGTCAAGCGAAAAAGCATCTTTCCCGGATTCCTTACCGATATCGAGAGAAAATGCCGTCCGATTCCATACAGCCGAGCGGCACCAAACCTTACTTGAAAATTGGCGACGTGGCCCGGCTTGTCGGCGTTTCTCCCTCCGTGATCCGTTCTTGGGAAAGTCTAGGTCTCACCCGCCCCCGCCGAACGAGAAGCAAGTACCGGCTCTATACCGAGGAAGACGTAAAGCTGCTGAAGCGGGCACGATTTTTGCGTCGCGTGCGAGGATTGAACGCGCCTGCGATCGTGCAGTTGCTGAAGCGCGATGGCCTAGTGAAGCCGTCACAGGACGGCGCTGTCCGCGCAATCGGAGTGCGGTTGCGGCAGTTGCGCAGTAAACGCGGCCTCGCTCTATCCCAGGTGGCCAAGGCGGTCGGCATCTCGGTCGGTTTTCTTAGCGCGCTGGAGCGCTCGCACATGAGCGCCTCTGTGGGTACGTTGCGCAGGCTTGCTCGTTTTTACCAAACCAACATCCTGGATTTTTTTGATCCCGCAGAAAGTAACAGTAGACTCGTTCCGCCCGAACGGCGAAAGGTGTTGGAAGCGGGGCCCGGAGTGCGAATGGAACTGCTGGCTTGGGGCAACACGGTGATGGAACCGCACCTGTTCCGCATCGCTCCGCAGGCAGGCAGCGGTGAGTCCTATACGCACGAAGGCGAAGAATTCTTGTATGTATTGCGCGGTGAATTGCAGATTGCTCTGCAAGACGAAGAATATCGGCTGAAACGAGGCGACAGTTTTTACTTTGAGAGCGCCACACCGCATCGCTGGAAGAACCCTGGGAAGACTGAGACCTGGATCTTGTGGGTGAACACTCCGCCAACCTTCTAAGGTTCAGGGCCGCAGAGGCTTACAAAGGAGGAGCTTTGTCTCAGCTATCCGCCGCGGTTTCTGCTCATCGCAAGCTTGCGTTCCTCTTGTTGTCTCTTGGCGTGCTGGCCGCAGCCGCAACAGCTCAGCAAGAGATCGCGCCAGCACCGGCTGATACTGTCTTCGTCAACGCAAGAATCTATACCGTGAATTCACAGCAACCATGGGCGGAAGCAATCGCGATTCGTGGCGAAAAAATTGTGGCAGTCGGTACCGAGAAAGAAATTGCGCCCTATCGGCGGCCTTCGACAAAGGTGATCAATGCCAAAGGTCACGTGATGCTGCCCGGATTCACCGATTGCCATATCCACTTCATGGAAGGCTCACTTGGGCTGACACATGTCGATCTTATTGGCGCGACTACCGTGGCACAAATCCAGAAGAGAGTAAAAGAATACGCGTCATCTCATCCCAATGAGCCCTGGATCACGGGTGCCGGCTGGAGCTATCCCACGTTTGGGCCCTCTGCGCTTCCTGATAAGAAGATCCTCGACGAAATCGTAGGCGACCGCCCGGTCTATCTGGTCGCCTTTGACGGCCACAGCTCCTGGGCCAACAGCAAGGCCCTGGCAATGGCCGGCATCAAGCGTGACACTCCCGATCCGCCGAACGGGAAAATTGTCCGCGATGCCGATGGCGAGGCCACCGGGGCACTGAAGGAATCTGCAGGCGATCTGGTAGCGAAGTTTGTGCCCAAGCCAACCAGAGAAGAAGGACTGGCGGCACTCCGCAAGGGCATGCAAGAAGCCAATAAGGTCGGCTTAGTGCGCGTACACAGCGCAGGTGGAGACTTCGAGTGGCTCGATCTTTACGATGAAGTGCGCCGCGAGGGCGAGCTCACGGTGCGTCAGTACATTGCTTATTTTCTTGATCCGCCCGAACTCACCCTAGCTGCCATCGACAAGGCTGAGCAGGCTCGCCGCAAATACAATGATGACTGGATCTCGGGTGGCGCGGTCAAGATGATGCTAGACGGAGTAGTCGAGTCGCACACGGCAGCCATGCTGACGCCGTATAGTGATGATCCCACCCAGAGCGGAAAATTATTCTGGGATCCGGCAAAGTACAAGCAAGCCATCGCAGAACTCGATCGCCGCGGGTTTCAGATTTTCACACATGCAATCGGTGACAAGGCGGTCCGGCTGGCGCTGGACGCCTACGAAAATGCAGAAAAAGCAAACCACACGCGCGATGCGCGGCCGCGAATCGAACACATTGAAACCATCACGGCTGAAGATATTCCGCGCTTCGGCAAACTGGGAGTGATTGCGAGCTTCCAGCCGCTACATGCCTATCCTGATGACGACACTCTGAAAATTTGGGCACGCAACGCGGGACCGGATCGCGCGCAGCGGGCATGGGTGTGGCACAGCATCGAGAGCACAGGAGGGCAGCTTGCGTTTGGGAGTGACTGGCCTGTGGTTACGCTAAATCCGTGGCCGGGTGTGCAGAATGCACTGACGCGGCAAACTACCGAAGGCGATCCTCCCGGTGGCTTCGTGCCGAAAGAACGCATCAGCCTGGAAGACACAATCAAGGCGTACACCTTGGGCGCGGCCTTTGCCGGTCGCCGCGAGAAGCTCGAAGGCTCCGTCGAGTCCGGCAAGCTTGCTGATCTGATAATCCTCTCGCAGGACCTGTTCAAAATTGCGCCCAGCGAAATCGCCAAGACAGAAGTTCTGTTGACCATGGTTGGCGGCAAAATAGTTTACCAATCTCCGAGATGGGTAGGGGCCGCGAGCACGTCTGCCGCTGCTACCGAGGGGAAGCATTGATTAGGCGATTGTCACTGTTGCTCCCGCTTGCCGCAGTGGTTCTCCTGTTTGGCTCCTGCGGGAAGAAGACGCCCACGCTGAATTTGCTAGTTTGGGAGGGATACGCCGACCCCTCCTTCGTGCACGGTTTCGAGGAGCAATACCACTGTAAGATTTCGGCCTCCTACATGGGATCGAGTGACGAGCTGGTGGCAAAGCTACGAGGCGGCAGCGCGGGCAACTATGATGTGATCTCACCATCGAGCGATGTAGCGACTTCGATCGCCACTTCGGGATTGGCCATGCCTCTCGATCTTGCGAAAATTCCCAGCTACGGCCAGCTCTCGCCAAAACTGACTTCCATTCCCTTGGTAAAAGTAAACGGAAAGACTTATGGCGTGCCGTTCACGTGGGGGCCCAATCCCATGATCTACGACACAACAGCTTTTCCCCGACCGCCAGATAGCTGGAACGTGTTCTGGGATTCGAAGTATCGGGGCAGAATTTCTGTCTGGGACGAGCTTTCTACCGTGTACATGGCCGCGCAAGTGCTCGGCTACGACAAACCCGATCCAAGTCAGCTCTACAATCTGAGTGATCAGCAATTGGAAGCGGTCAAGAAAAAGCTTCTCGAACTGAAACCGAACGTTCGCAAAATGTGGTCCACCGGTGGCGAGCTGACAAATCTGTTCCAGAACCATGAGGTGATCGCCGCCATGGGCTGGCCGCTGATGACGAATCAACTGCGCAAGATCAATTTTCCGGTGGGCGAGATAATACCGAAAGAAAACACGACGGGGTGGATTGATCACCTGATGATTACTGCTGGCAGCGAGAACAAGGATCTGGCTTACAAGTTCCTCGAATACATGGCCGAGGCGCAGACGCAAAAGAAAGTCACGGACGTGACCGGATATACTCCGGCGAACCCGCAAGCCGCCCAGTACATGACTGTGGATGAGCGCAGGAATCTGCATCTCGATGATGTGGACAATTATCAGAAACGCATCTATTTCTGGCAGAACGTTCAGCGCCGCGCGAAATACAACCAGATCTGGAATGAGGTGAAGGCGGCACAGTAGCGTAGCGCCGGCATCTGCCGATGGTTCGCTCGCACAAGCCTTACCGGTCGTCCTGAGGGCATCAAGCACTCATGCGTGGGCGAGAGGCCCATGCAGGCAACCAGGGAGTTCTGGTGCTGGCACAACACGAATCAGCCCGGAAGAGGCGACTGATGACAATAGTCCGCCACTTCAATGGCGGCAAAGCAACAGATAGACTGTTCGAGTCCCGGAGGGATGGCTGAAAACCCTGATGGCTTCCACCACGAGCGAATCCACGGTCGTTACCGGCCTGACAAAGCCGGCGACGGAGCCGCTGCTGAGTATTCGCAACATCGCCAAGCACTTCGGCAAAAACATCGTCCTGCGCGACATCTCGCTCGATATAGCGGAGGGAGAGTTCCTGACAATCCTGGGAGAGAGTGGCTCAGGTAAGACCACGCTGGTGCGCATCATCGCAGGATTTGAAACGGCGAATTCTGGTCAACTCTGGATGAGCGGAGAAAGACTTGATCCGCTACCTCCATACCGCCGGCGCGTCAATACGGTCTTTCAGCACTACGCACTGTTTCCTCATCTCACGGTGGAACAGAACGTCGCTTATGGATTGCGAGTTGCGAAGTTGTCGGATGCAGAGATTGTTTCCCGCGTCGAGCAAGCGTTGAGCATGGTGAAGATGAAGGAATACGCGCGCTCTAAACCGGCAAAAATCAGCGGCGGACAACAACAACGCGTGGCTCTGGCGCGTGCCCTCATAAACCGGCCCCGGTTGCTGCTACTCGATGAGCCGCTTTCGGCACTAGACGCGAACCTGCGCAGACAGATGCAGGTCGAACTGAAGTCGCTGCAACGCGAGGTCGGTATTGCGTTCCTGTTTGTGACTCATGATCAGGAAGAAGCCATGGTCATGTCTGATCGCATAGCCCTGCTTCGTTCAGGTGAACTGGAGCAGGTAGCTACGCCGCGGGAAATCTACAGGCGTCCCGCTACGGCTTATACCGCCCAGTTCATCGGCCACACCAATTTGCTACCTGCGGACATAAAGGACGGTGTGGCGCGATACAAATCACTTTCCTGGCCGGTGCAGCTTCCTGATGGACCTGCTCTGTTTTCGCTGCGCCCGGAAAATATCAGGCTTGCAGGAATTTCCAATGATCCGATTGGCGATGCAGTGCGATTCCGAGGCAAGCTTCGCCATCACGCATTTCACGGTGCGAGTGAACTCCTGCAGATCGAGCATGCCGACGGCCTGGTACTCTGGGTGAGAATTCGCAGCAGTGGCGGCGGATGGCATGGTGACTTGGAATTCGAGTTTTCACCCAACGATGCTGCACCAGTCCGCGAATCGCAGACAAGAGACTAGCGAAGCTGATGTTTTCCCGCGCATACAGGGCTGCCGTCACCGTGCCTCCACTTTTGTGGGTGACGGTGCTCCTGCTGATTCCGTACCTGCTGATGTTCTGCTACAGCTTCTGGTCGGTTTCCATGGCACAGACTGTAGTTCATTCCTGGACACTGGATAATTATCGCGAGCTGTTGCGCGTGAACGTGTATTGGCAAACGCTGTTCCGCTCCATGTGGATCGCTGCCCGCGTGATGCTTTTTTCCCTGCTGCTTGGATATCCGCTAGCGTATTACCTCTCGTTCCACGCTGGAAAAAGGAAAGATTTGTTTTACCAGCTAGTGATTATCCCGCTGTGGGTTAGCTATCTGGTTCGCGCCTACGCGTGGAAGACGATTTTGGGAAGCGAGGGAGTGCTCAATACGCTACTGCAATACGTACACGTGACCACGCATCCGCTGGGATTCCTGCTCTACAGTCCTTTCGCGGTAGTGCTTACACTTACTCACATCTACACCCCATTCACGATTCTGCCCATCTATGCTTCACTCGAGCACATCCCACGCGCTCTGGTTGAGGCCTCGCATGATCTCGGCGGCTCACCCTCACAGACGTTCTGGCGGGTCATTTTTCCGCTTTCTATTCCGGGGGTCTTGGCAGGGGCAACCTTCGCGTTCGTGCTCAGCTTGGGAGATTTTCTGGCGCCACTTCTGCTCGGTGGCCCAAGCGGCATCATGATTTCGAACATCGTAGTGAGCCTATTCGGGGCAGCTTACAATTGGCCGCTTGGGGCCGCCATTTCCCTGTGCATGCTCGTACTAGTCGTGGGACTCCTGTTCATCTCCGAACGGCTGGAGAAAAAATGGAGCTTCACATGAGCAACGACACTCATGCGTCCAGCGGTACCCGCTGGTTGCTCGTGCATACAGTGGCGGTTTTTGCATTCCTCTATCTGCCGATTGCCGTGCTCATCGTCTATTCGTTTAACGGCGAAGGAGTGGGCGGATTCCCCCCGCACAACCTGACACTCGATTGGTATCGCATGCTGTTTGCAGATGCGGCTATTTGGGAATCGGTTGGTAATAGCGTGGTGGTGGCGCTCGCGGCGGTCGCTATCGCGCTGGCATTCGGTGTGCTCGCGGCGCTGGCCCTGGATCGCGCTCAGTTCCCCGGGAAAGCCTTGTTCCGGCGCCTCGTGCTGCTGCCCTTGATTCTTCCCGGTATCATCACCGGTCTGTCATTGCTCATGTTGTTCCGCGAAGCAGATGTCAAGCTCAGCCTGCTCACTATCGTGCTCGGACACGGCACTGCGCTGATTTCGGTGGCGACAACGGAAGTTTTCGCGGGACTACAAAAGGTCGATCGCGCGCAGGAGGAAGCTTCGCTCGACTTGGGCGCGAGCTACTGGCAGACATTCTGGCGTGTCACGATTCCCAACCTGCGGCTGCCCATTATCGGAGCTGCGCTGCTGATCTTCACGCTCTCCATGGATGAAATTGCCGTCAGTTTCTTCCTGATCGGGCGCGATAATACACTGCCGCTGGAAATCTGGGGGCGCTTGCGGCGGGGCATCACCCCTGAGATCAACGCGATATCCACCATCATCTTTGTTTTTTCACTGGTGGCCATCGTGATCTGGTATCGCCTGCGGGTTCGGACCGAAGGAAGGCCGGAGATCGCCGAACTGATCGAAGCGGCGGTCCAAGGGGGATTAACTCATGAGCACGAATCGTAGGGACTTCATCAAGTTCGTGGTGGCAGGAGCCGTGGCGTCGGGGTGCCCGGTCGATCTCTCGCTGCTCGCTGCGCCGCTCGAGCAGAATCCCGAGGTGGATGGAGAAGACAACCGCATCTGTCACCAGGTGCGCGACGGAAAAGTCTTTACGCGCCCTCCAGCATCAGCGCATCACGATGTGGTGATTGTGGGAGGCGGCGTCAGCGGATTAACGGCCGCATATCTCTTGAGAAATCGCGACTTCCTTATTCTGGAAAAAGAACCGCACTGGGGTGGTAACGCTTACGTGATGGAGTTCCGGGGAAACACTTATGCTACCGGGGCAGCCTTTCTGGAAAACAATGAAGTTGCGTTCGGGTTCGCCAAGGAGATTGGGCTTGAGCCCTTGCCAGTGAACAACTGGGACGGAAGCATTATCAAGGGAGAATTCGTTCCGGATACCTGGGGAGAAGGCCTCGATAAACTGCCCTATTCGCCCAGCATTCGCGAGGGTTTCAAGAAGTTCAAGAAAGACGTTCTCGCGATGGATGCGAAAAACCGCGCGAAGGAGCTCTTCGGGATTCCTTTCTCTGATTTCGTGAAGGGGTATCCCGAGGAAGTGAAACAGTGGTGGGACACCTACGGACCTTCGAATTGGGGAGCGGTAACGGACGAAACTGCTGCAGCCATCGGCATACTCGAACTGCAAGCCCTAGCCGGAGCAGACCGCAAGGACAATCGCTACACATGGCCAGGCGGTCTAGGCGCAATCACAAGACGCTTAGCAGAAATCCTTCTTCCAAAATATGCCGACCGCATGCAGTTGGAAGCCAGCACAGTTGCGGTCGCTTCCGAAAAGAATGAAGTACAGGTCACGTACGTGCAGGGCGGCGAACTCAAAACGGTTGCGGCCAAGGCTGTGATCATGGCCACGCCCAAATTCATAACCCGACGAATCGTGCAGGGGCTGCCCGATAAACAGAGCGAGGCCATGCAGCGGATTCGCTACATTCCATATCCCGTGGTAAATCTCGTTTTCGACAAGCCGGTTTTCAACAAGGGATACGATACCTGGTGTCCGGGGAATACATTCACAGACTTCGTGGTCGCCGACTGGGTCGTCCGCAACAAAGCCGGATACCAGCAGAAGTACAACATCCTAAGCTGCTACACCCCGATGCATGAGGAGGAACGTGCATCCATTCTGACAGAGCTGGGCGCGCGTCGAGTGGCGAAAAACGTGTTACGGGATTTTCAGAAGCTGTTCCCCGGTTCGAATCTCGATCCGGTGGAGGTACACATCTACCGGCGTGGCCATCCGATGTACATGTCGACTCCAGGTTTGTTTACACAGACCCAGCCACTGGTCCGGCTGCCATTGGACCGAATCTTCTTCGCGAATACAGATTCCGAAGGACCACAATCGTCGACTGGTGGCGCTATCACCGCCGCCAAACGCGCAATAAAAGAAGTGGAACACAGGCTGGCGGGAAAGCCACCGCGCAAGCACCAAGAGATTGCAACCGTCGCGGGGTGAACAGCTTTGGGAATTCATCCCCAGTTGGCGCTCAACAACTGGCCACGGGTGTCACTGATTTCACCTGGATAAATAAAGTTGCCATTCTGAGTGGACTCGAGCCTAGAAGGGGACCCGCTTTCCTTGACGTCCGCGAAAAGGAGGTCCTTCGCCCCTGAGGGCTGCTCAAAATGACGAGGTGATTGGGATTGAGCGAATCCTGATGAATGAATAATCGTGAACCTCTCCTGAGAGACAAGCTCGCATAGTAAAGTAAGGATACAGAGCGTCTGGCTGCGGCACCTCCAGGAAGGAAATGACATTGAGCTCAGGTATTCGCAACATTGCCATTATCGCGCACGTCGATCACGGCAAGACGACGCTGGTGGACGCGATGCTACGTCAGAGTGGCACATTTCGTGCCAATGAGACGGTCGTCGAACGCGTGATGGATTCAAACGAGCTGGAACGCGAACGGGGCATCACCATTCTGGCCAAAAACACGGCAGTGCTCTATCACGGCACGAAGATCAATATTGTCGACACCCCAGGCCACAGCGATTTTGGCGGGGAGGTGGAGCGCGCATTAAAGATGGTGGACGGGGTGATGCTGCTGGTGGACGCCAGCGAAGGCCCACTGCCGCAGACACGCTACGTGCTAGGCAAGGCCTTGGAAGCACACTTGCCACCGATTGTCGTGATCAACAAAATTGATCGTCCCGATGCACGGCCGCAGGAGGTGCTCAACGAGATATACGATCTCTTTATTGACCTGGATGCCAAGGAAGAGCAACTGGATTTTCCAATCCTGTATACCAATGCCAAGGCGGGCACTGCTTCGAAGAATTTCAAAACCGGCGGTGCAGACCTGCGCCCGCTGTTTGATGCAATTGTGGAGACGATTCCGGCCCCGAGAGGCGATGCTGCCGGAACTCTCCAGATCCTGGTCGCAAATCTCGATTACAGCGACTATCTCGGCCGATTGGCGATTGCGCGCGTGTTCAATGGAACAATGCGCACTGGCGGGGAAGTCGGGATCGCGAAGCTGGACGGAACCGTGCAGAAGACCAAGATCACAAAATTGTTTTCCTTCTCCGGATTGAAGCGCACAGATATTACCGAAACTGAACTGGGCGATATCGTGGCCGTCGCGGGCGTGGAAGGAATCACTATTGGCGAAACCATTACCAGCGCGGAAACTCCAGCGCCACTTGTGCACATCGCCATTGACGAACCGACAATCGCGATGCAATTCACAGTCAACACATCCCCGTTCTCGGGACGAGAAGGCAGCTATGTAACATCGCGCAACCTGCGGGAACGTCTCGACAAAGAATTACTCACTAACGTCTCATTGCGGGTGGAAGAGACGGAGAGCACAGATTCCTTCAAGGTGATGGGCCGCGGCGAGCTGCAGCTCTCGATTTTTATTGAGATGATGCGCCGCGAAGGTTACGAGTTGATGGTGGGTAAGCCGGAAATCGTCACCAAGCGTTTAGATGGAAAGCTGATGGAACCGGTGGAACACTTGACCGTGGACGTGCCGGAAGGCTTCGTGGGCGTTGTGATGGAGCAGCTCGGCACCCGCAGAGGCGAAGTGGTTAACCTGCACAACCACGGCTATGGGCGGGTGCGCATTGAATTTCGAGTGCCCAGCCGGGGCTTGATTGGACTCCGCAGCCAGTTGCTCACGGATACGCGTGGCACAATCGTCATGAACTCTCTGTTCGACGGATTTACAGAATGGCAAGGAGAAATCCCGCATCGCCCGACAGGAGCCCTGGTTGCCGACCGGCCGGGTATGACTACCTCCTACGCGCTGTGGAACCTGCAAGAGCGCGGAGAACTCTTCGTCGGACCCGGGGTAGAAGTGTACGAAGGAATGGTGATCGGCGAGAACGCGAAAGATGCTGACCTTGACGTCAATGCGGTGCGCGAGAAGAAGCTCACGAACATGCGGGCCTCCACTGCGGATGAAGCGATTCGTCTGGTTCCCTTCCGTCAATTGAACCTGGAGCAGGCGATCGAGTTCATTGCTGATGACGAGTTCGTCGAAGTCACGCCGAAATCACTGCGGCTGCGCAAGAAGGTCCTGCAGGGGAACAAGCGCAAAAAGAGCGTAATGGTGACAGTGGAAGAAGGCCTGTAATGCGGCGCTAAATGGAAGCGCTCAACGCGCCTGCTGCCTGCCTGTATTAATGGCCTTAGTTTCAGAGCAATCCGGGGCATACCTGCTATACTTTCACCCGCGTTTGACTGTTCGCCAGCTTTGGCTTCGATTTAAGGAAAGGCGTCCCAGCCCCCTTCGTCCGCGCCGAAGTCAGCCACACTCAAATAGCTCACTTGAGGTGCATCTGACTTGAAAAACATTTTTGTTGGGAACCTTGACTTCAATACGGGTGAAGACGAATTGCGCAAGATGTTCGAAGTTTATGGCCAAGTAGATCGCGTGAGCATTATGACGGATCGCGACACAGGACGTTCGCGCGGGTTCGGCTTCGTGGAGATGGCCAATGCGGAAGAGGGTGAGAAGGCGATTGCTGCACTCAATGGCACACAGCTCGGCGGACGCACCCTGAACGTGAATGAAGCACGTCCGAAACCAGAACGAGGAGCGGGTGGCGGAGGTGGACGTGGTCGAGAGCGCGGCGGCCGCAGCAACCGCTGGTAACCAGTTGCGCAGTTTCTGACGCGGTTTCTAAAATGATTCGCCTGGGCTGAGGACGAGCCGGGAAATAGCAAGGGCGCACCGATTGATGGTACCGGGCTCGGGATGTAAACTGATGGAATCGGAGCGCGCCCGTAGCTCAGCTGGATAGAGCGATTGCCTCCGGAGCAATAGGTCGGGAGTTCGAATCTCTCCGGGCGCGCCAGTTTTCAAGCACTTGCCCGTCAGCTCTTATCTCCCGTGTGCAGAAATGCGTGCAGTTATTCGGATTCATTGTATCGCCCCTGCAGCAGGAGCCGTCGCCAAAATCTGCTTTTCGACTGGACCAGCGATCCCCTCATACATCGCATCCACCATCTGGTACACCGAATCCGGAATGTCTTTGACGTAATTTTCCAGCGTAGTGTCTGGCCGCGCGTGCCGCAATTGCTTCTGCACATCCTTGAGGGTTCCCTTGCGTTCACCGACTGCTAGCGTTGCGAAGGTCCTCCGCAGGATTTGGAAGTTCAGCTTTGCCAGCCCTAGCTTGAGCCGGATCGGATCGAGCACGCGGGCCTCGAAGTTCTCGTAGTCCATGGCACCGCCTCGGCTGTTCGGGAAAATAAAATCCGGATCTCCTGGCCAACCGGTAAGAGTTCTCCACTCTAGGAGGTCTACGGCCAATCGCTTGGGCAAAGGAACATAGGCTTCGCTTTCCTCAGTCTTGGCCCAAGGGCGGAGCTTTGATTTGTAGATGGTTTCCGTGACGCGAAGCGCATGTCGGTCGTTCGGGAGTTGTTCCAAGCTGCGCCAGCGGAAGGCGAATAACTCGCCAGGCCGCACGGCTGTTCCGGAGCCTACTTTGATAGCCAGCTTGTCACGAAGCGTGCCCGCAGCATCGATCACTGCTTGGTACTGTCGCCATTCCAGGATGGTTTCGTCGGGCTTGCGTGTCTTCGGACGCTTTAGTTTTCGCCCTGGATCCTTCGCCAGAAAATCCTGTTCGACCGCTTCCGCGCATATGGATTTCAGATAGGTATAGCAATGAAAAACCATTGATCGCGAGTAATCACGGGCAAGCTGATTGAGCCAGTCCTGCAGTTCTACCCGATCCAATTCCCGCAGCGATTGATCACCGAACTTGTTCACGATCACACGGACAAAATGGCCGTTGGTTTTCTGTGTCGTCGGTCCCCAATTGCCCTCCACCGTCGGACGCCATCGATGTTCCACAAACCAGCGCAGCGAAACCCGGTCATCGCGACGGGATGATTGCGAAGCATTGAGCGGAGCGACAAGCTTCTTGAGCTCCTCTTCCGCTTCAAACTTCCGCATCTTGCTTTTTTCGCCCAGAACTTTGCTGTGGTGCCGGCGCCGTTCTTTTCCGGTCTCAGGATCACGAACGTATTCAATCCAGTGCGCCCGCCAAGTACGGGCTTTAGTTTCCTGGAGCCATCCGCTCTGGTGACGTGATCGCATACACTTCCTCCGCAACTTGAGAGTGGCCGCCACTATACGCTGCCTCCTTCGAGATCGGCTATGCAACTTACATAACCAGGAGTAACCATGCCTTTAATTGACCTCTTGCAGATGGAGATTGATGAATTCCTCCACGTCTTCAGGACGGAACCGCAGCAGGGCCCGCCGACCGCCCAGCCGCACCACCGGAATCCGGGGATTGCGTCGCGTGGCGTGGTCTCTCACCCAGTCCTTGGAAACTCCTAACCAATCGGCCACTTGGTCCAACGTCAGCAGCGCAGTCTGCGGCCGCATCAGTTGACTCTCACCGAATTCTTGCCGTTGCGTACTCATCTGCTCCGTGTCTCATTCTTTCGTTGGTGTTCACCTTGCCGATGTGTGTTACGTTCTACTTGTTCACAGGCGGTCCTCCCGCCTCACCCTCTTCCTTCCCCACCGGTCTTACCGCTCTCCCCGGCCCGCCCCGGCATTTCCTTGGCCGCTCGCCTTCTGGCCTTGCCCTGTTCTGAAACTTGAATCCGCCATTGGCATCTCGCACTGCGCTCGCGAAAGAATTCCCCGGTGGGGCCCGGTCTGCGGAAGAGTGGGTGTCCGGGATAGGGATGGCACAATGCACACACTTGCCCGCCATCAGGCAGGCAGTACCACTCGGCATCATGGGGGTGGACGTAGCAAACTAGGGCCGACCTCAGCTCCGAAATAATAGGAATTTTCCCCGAGGGCGAGGTGCCGAAACTGACAGAACCTACCTCGGGAAGGGTTTTGTCAGTGATTTGGGGTTTTGTCAGTTCCGTTTTTTCGGGGTCTCCGGTTGCGCCGCTGGCGGGCGGTTGCCAGGTGTGCCACTTACTGGGCATGAGGTTTTACCCTCGGATTGATCTGCCATACCTCGGTTGGTCGGCCGCCTGTGTCTCCTGGCGTGCGGGCCTGCTCGAGGATCCAATACAAGTCCGCCAGGAGTTCGAGCGCGTTCCGCGCCTGCTCAGGTTGAGTCAATCCACTCCAGCCCCGCCGATAGACGTCGCGCGTGGTAAATGTGTCCGAGAGGTCGCCCGCAGCAATGTGTCTTCCCAGCTCCCTGGCGCTTGCCATTTCCGGCGACACCATGCAGCCGTAGACCCGGACCGCGTGGCTCTCTAAGTAGTCACAGAGTTCAGCCGCCTGGCGGGTGTGTTCTAAAGTGATGGGGGCATAACCCTCCAAATTTCCCCCTTCGGTTGCCAGATCTGCGAGTTCGAACAGACCGGCAAGGCTGGGCAAAAGACTTCGGTACTTCGACAAGTGTGCGACCACGGCCGGGTGCAGACCATGTTCTCCGCGAATCTTGCTCTCCAGTTCGATCCGCCAAGCGTCAAACAGCTCCTGAGCATCTGGAGCGAAACGTAATTCAATGGGGATGTCAGGGGAGAGACTGGCAAGCCTGGTGAAAACATCCTGGGCAATGCGGCTCGCGCTGTAATTCGGCTCCCGGTCGACGTTGCGCCATGTCGGGGCCACGTCCGGCCAGACCAGAATTTGAAACCGCTGGATGAGCCCGTCATCACCGGGCCCGCCGGAAAGTGTATCTCGCATGTAAGCACGCAGCCGGTTGGGCTGTATGTTGCCGAGCAAGCTGATGCATACCGCCGGGACATGGATGGTGCCTCGGCCGATGCGATCGATATTGAAACTGCCGTCGCCGTTCCATCCTTGCAGGTAGAAGGCACGCTCGCTTTCGCGTCCCGGCTTCTCGAGCTCTCCCAGCCAGCCGGTCAGTTCATCGCGGATCGCAACCACCCCAGCGGGGTTGTCGCTGAGGATTTCGTGCAGCTTCTCGAAGGTCGCATCCATGACGATCAGCCGCTTTGGCTTGGGTTCGCTAAGGCTGCCGTCCGGTGCGATGGGGTGAGGCGCTCCCTTCTTTACCGCGCTTTTGAACTGTTCCTTCCACGCCTGCCGCGCCAGTTCGACCTTTTCTCTTTCGAGTTCGAAATCGCTGGCTTCCTGCTCGTGGGTTTTTCGCCACAACTCCTCGATCTGCTTCAGCGGCTGAGTTATGGCCTGCATCACCGGGCTTTTCAGAAACCCGGGTTGGGCGACAATGGCTCCCCAAAGGTTGGGCACGACCGTCCAATCGTCCCTGCGTTTCGGCCGGATCGCGGCGCGACGATTCACGCACCCCGCAAGGCAAACCAGCGCATCCGCGGCCGCAAAATCCGGCGGAGTCTGCATGCGCTCCGAGGTGTCGTCAACCAATGGTCGGAAGCTGGACGGGAGGAATTCCAAAGAGAAACGCTCGACCGGTAGCAGTTCCGAACCGAGCGGCTGAGGCTCCGGCCATCGATCGTCCGCTGGAGATGCCGCCGTGACCTCCGGCAACGTCACCAGATGCGGTTGCGCATTCGGAGCCAACAGGGAGGGCGCATAGCGGGCAACGCTACGTGCAATGTTGCGCACTTCCTCAGCCGGCAACGGGGGATTACATCGTGCCGCGTTGTCCGCCAAGAGGGCCGCCTCGATGGCTTCGACGCTCACCCCTCGCCGACGCATCGTGCCCGCGATAGAGGTCAGCGCGCCATTGCGGTGACCCTCCGGGATTTCCCCCGCCGGTGTGGGACGAGCGACAGAGGGACAGAGTTTTGTGCCCCGTGATCGTTCCAGCGCCCACAACTTCTCGAGCAACCATTGGGGCGCCGGCAGGATGGGGGCTTGTTCATCAACCCAGTGGTAAAGGTGTTCCTTGGCGTTACTGGGAGGGGTGACGAAGCTGGGAGGCGCGACCACGAAGCCGCCTTCGCCCCGCACGTCACTAGACCCGGCCCCGCACGCTACCGCGATATTGCAACCGGGAAAGTCCTCCTCCGTCCACTTCCGGATCTGCTCGAGATCCGTCGTGGCCCGTTCCGGCCATCTCGGGATGTACGGTTTCTTGGTGCGCTCCACCAGCGGAAAAATCCTGAAGCCCTGCTCCGCCATGCGGACGATCGCCTCTGCCATCATCGGGGCTTCCTCCGTGCGGGACAGTCGTGGAACCCACATCTGTTCTGTCATGGACGAGGCATCTCAGCTCAAGCCCGAAGACGCGATAGGAGCACTGGCTCGCGGAGGACAGGTGGTTGTCGTGGGTGATCCCAAGCAGCTACCGCCAACAACTTTCTACCAGCGGGTGCTTCTCGATTCCGAGGACAGCGAAGAGGAAAATCTGCGAACAGCGGTCGAGGAGGGCGAGAGCATTCTGGATGTTGCCAGCACCCTCTACCAGCCGGTGCGCCGTCTCCGATGGCACTATCGTTCCCAGCATCACAGCCTTATAGCGTTTTCAAACCACGAGTTCTACAAAGGCGATCTGGTCATTTTCCCTTCTGCTTACCACGAGGATCCGTTATTGGGCGTCAAGTATCATGCCGTCTATGACGCCGCCTTCGAAAATGGCCGAAACCCGCGCGAGGCCGCGGTCGTTGTCGATGCTGTTTTAGACCACATGAAGAACAATCCCCATGAGTCTCTGGGAGTGGTTACTCTCAACTTCGAGCAACGCGAACTGGTCGAGGAACTTCTCGACCAGCGTCTCGGGAGTGACCCGTCCACACTTTCCTACCAGGAATGCATGAGCGGACCGGAAGCGTTTTTCGTCAAGAATCTTGAAAACGTGCAAGGGGATGAACGGGACGTCATATTCATTTCCGTTACCTACGGACCGGATGCCCACGGCAATCAGTTCCAGCGATTCGGTCCCATCAATGGCATCAACGGACATCGACGGCTGAATGTACTCTTTACTCGCGCGAAGAAGCGGATTGTCGTATTCAGTTCGCTCGACCCGGACAAGATTCAGACCAATGCCGCCAGCTCATGGGGACTCCGAGCACTTAAACAATATTTGATGTTTGCTCGCAGCGGTATTTTGGAAGGTCCCGATCACGGCCTCGAACAGCCTACAAATGACTTCGAGCGATCTGTTAGCCTGGTTTTAAAAGAACGCGGGCTTGAGGTTGTACCGCAAGTGGGCGTAGCCGGGTTTTTCATCGATCTGGCCGTCAGACATCCGCTACGGCCGGGCGCCTTCCTGCTCGGCATAGAGTGCGACGGAGCCATTTATCACTCCGGGCGTTCAGCACGAGATCGCGATCGGCTTCGTCAGGAGATACTCGAACGGCTCGGCTGGAAGTTACACCGAGTTTGGTCAACCGACTGGTTCAAAAGCCGCGACAGCGAAATCAAAAGGATGCTCCGCCGCATCGAAGACCTCCTCACGAATGATCCACTGTACAAAAGAGAATCTGAAAAGGCCTGCAACTCGGAGTCCCTGCGCCAACGTCTGATCGACCTTCGCGAGCTGCAGATCAAGCCGGCATTCCCCGATTCGCTGCCCGAGAAGGGGTTATTAAGAAAAACGCTTCTCGCGGACTTTGTCGCCAAACGCCCCAAAACTAAAGATAACTGGTTCAAAAAAATTTCTTACGACCTCCGGACAAATACCGATCCTAGGCAGGTCGCACAGTTCCTTATCCCGGTCCTGGAAATCATCGCTGAATACGACGACTAAGTCGATTCCGCCTCTATATCTGCCTCGAATCCGTGTCCAGCTGCCTCGTGCGTCTTCTTGTCCTTGCGCCGGCGTACCTTTGCCGCCTTCTGTGTGCCCTGGCGATGTTGTTCTGCAGGAATTTTCTCCCCCGTTTTGGCTCCCTTCTCCTTCGCTTTTCGCTTTCTGGCTGCTGCTGCGGCCCTCGAAGCTTTGGTGGCAATTGCTTTGCGCTGTTCCGCGGTCAGTGTTCTGGCTCGCGCCTCTCCACCGCGTTTGGCAATCATGGATAGATACTTTGAAACGACCGACTTGCGCATGTGCAGACTATAGCACGACCCTTGCCCGGCACGGTGGAGATTTGCCGGTCTCCTAAGATTGTTCTTGACACCATGCCCGGCACGGTGCAGAGTTAACTCGGAATTAAGACGGGCCGAGCAAGTGTTAGACGCACTCGCTCAGCCCTGACCGACGTCGCCTACATGGAGGCAAACGTGGCTATCAAAAAAAGTATTCGAGTACGGGAGAAGACTGTTGGACGAGCGCCCCAAACTGCGTGGGAACAGTCTTGCCATCCGTGGCCGTCAAGCCGCTTACAACCGCCGTCTTTTATGCATGCCAAGTTGTTAGAGGGAACTTGCTAATTTCGAGTCTCGAAGAGGCTCATTGCAATTTGACGATGAACACGTCGATTCTCTGGTTCCCCTTCGAGTCCGTGCCCAAGGTATTCAGCCAATCAGAGACCCAGGCAAGCCACTGCCCGTCTTGGGACACAGTACCGATGGCGTTCTGCGAATAGAAGTTGGGATCGCTTCCCGTGCTGAAGGAGTGGGCGAACCGCCGCAAGGTGCCATCCGGCATGTAGCCAATGATTTCGTTTATCAAAGGCGTGTTGAATGTGGCGGGGGCATTCGGCGTGGTAGAGGTCGTGACAAAGAACGGCGCCGTGTCGTTCGGGTTGTCGTTGTTCCACGACATGTGAGCTTCGCGCAGCTGCGTGCAGCAAGGCGAAGGCAGCGTGCCCGGCCAGAAACTAACGGTATTCGGCGCCGTAAATTGGCGCTCGCCGACTTGCGGGAAGCTGGTGAAGTTGAGCCACGTGTTGTAGCCGGGGACGCTATGACCTCCGCAATTGGTGCTGCAGTGGTTCACCGTGGTCGTGCCTGGCTGCCAAAAGTAATGTTGGCCCGATACCCCTACGCAGTCCCCGGACGTGCAGGTGGAGATCGAGATGTCAAAGAAGCTGCCCAACGACATATAGCCCTCGTGGATGGCGTAACTCGCGTTGTCGCTCGCCGGGCCGGTCGTTCCCCAATTGCCAACCACTTGCGCGGTTTGCGTGTTGTAGGCGGAGCAGGCATTGAGCGCGAAGTTGTACGCGACTGCCCACACGCCAGTGCCCTGATAGCCCGTAGTAGAAAAGGCCGTGCCAATGACAGCGTCGCCGGCGTTAACAAACATGTCGCCGCGCCACGTGATATTCAGCGGATTAGGCAAGCCGGAGCAGTTCGTAAAGTCGTAAACCAAACTCGAAGTCGGGGGACTCGCGGTGTTGCTGAACGTCCAGCGCGTAATCCGCGTGCCAGAGAACTGATAAAGCACATTGGGGTTGGCCCGACTAAACGTGACCATGCCGCCCACTTTGAACCCTGGCACCAAGCCCGTGCTCTGCATGATTGCAGGATTGAAGCCCAGCACACCGAACTGACCCTGCGTGGAAAACGTCACAATCAGCATCGTGGAAGTGGTGTTCCAGATGTTGTCGGCCCCCGCGCCCGAGGGCGTGACCGAAAAGGAGAGTCCGCCGCTGGTCGTTGAATCCGTCGCGCGCAGGATGGGGACATTGAAATCCGAAGGCGTAACGATAGTGTTGAGCCCGATGGTACCGCCCATGTTGGGGACCGGGTTGGGAACCTGGCTCACTGCAAAATCGCTGCGCGAACAGCCGTAACTCGGCGGCCCGCACTGTCTTGCTGTTAGCGTGGTCGTCGCGGTCAGCAGGTTTGATCCCCACATCGCCTCGATTGTTGTCAACCCGGCGGCGAGGCTGCTTGCCTGCCCGCTGGCATTGATGGTTGCCACACCAGGAGTAGAAGAAATCCAGGTTACCGTGCTGGTGACGTCCATCGAACTGCCATCGCTGTAAGTCAGCGTGGCCGTGAACTGCTGCAGTGAGCCGACGTAAACAGTCGGATTCAGGGGAGCAATGACAACCGATACTGGGGCAGGTGAGTTGACCGTCAGACTAGTTGAACCGGTTACCGAGCCCGAACTCGCCGACACGGTCGTGCTTCCGGCTGAGCGGCTAGTTGCAAGTCCGGTGGAATTGACTGTGGCGACATCCGGAACTGACGATGCCCAATTGGCTGATTGCGTAATGTCCTGAGTGGAGCCGTCACTGTAGGTCGCCATTGCCGTGAATTGCTGGGTGACTCCCAGAGCGATGGATGTAGAAGCCGGCATAGCAGCAATAGAGGATAGCGCGGCTTGTCCGACGATCATCGTGGTCGAAGTAGAGACCGGACCGGAGGTGGCAGTGATGTTCGCCGTACCCACTCCGGCGCTGGTGGCCAACCCATTCGTGCCGGAAGCATTGCTGATGATCACCACCGTCGCCGACGACGAACTCCATGTCACTACGGAGGTCACGTCCTGCGTGCTGCCGTCCGTGTAGCTGCCGGTCGCGCTGAACTGCTGCGTAGTGCCCAGAGGAATGGTCGGCGCCTGCGGACTGATGGAAATCGACACCAGCGCCGCCGGATTCACCGTCAGCGAAGCCGAGGCGCTTACCGAACCTGAGCTGATGCCAATCGTCGTCAAGCCGGTGCCCAGCGTGCTCGCCAGGCCCGCCGTGCCCGCCGAGTTGCTGATCGTCGCTACGTTCCCCGCCGTCGAACTCCAGTGCCCGGACTGCGTGAGGTCCTGTGTTGTCCCATCCGTGTAGGTTCCAGTCGCCGTGAACTGCTGCGTCGTGCCCAGTGGTATGGTTGCCGATTGCGGGTTGATGGCAATCGAGACTAGGGCGGCGACGGTGACCGTCAGAACCGTTGAGCCAGTCACCGTTCCTGAGCTCGCGCTGATGGTCGTCGTCCCTGTACCCGTGCTCGTGACCAGCCCCGTTTTATTCACCGTAGCCGTTGAGGCAGTCTCCGATGCCCAGGTAACCCTTGACGTTAGGTCTTGCGTGCTGCCGTCAGTGAATGTGCCGGTGGCGGTGAATTGCTGCGTAGTTCCGAGCGCGACGGAAGGATTCGTCGGCGTGACCGCAATCGACACCAGCACTGCCGCAGTTACGGTCAAGCTCGTGCTGCCACTGATCGAGCCCGAACTGGCCGTGATCACGGCCGAACCCGTGCCCACACTGGTCGCCAGCCCCTGTGTGTTCACCACATTATTGATCGTGGCTACCGTT
>WNFB01000816.1_pt1 | contig 25960 bp, 24 predicted proteins | sample 5400501 | NCBI WGS metagenome assembly WNFB01 (sample SAMN13153341, study PRJNA577476) | soil metagenome | isolation source: 200 cm saprolite under Douglas fir tree site 2 hole 1 | place: USA:California | collected 2015-04-18 | reverse complement strand
CGCCCCGCCGCTGGCGCCATGGACCCGGTGCACGGCGTGCAACGGGCCGCTGGCACCCGCCCGCAAGGCCGACGTCGAGGCGTTGCTGCGGCCCGGCACGCGGCGTAGCTATCAGGCGTTTTCGCGCTGCGCGGGCTGCCGCCGGGTGTACTGGCGCGGCGCGCACAGCAAGCGGCTTGAGGTGATCGTGGAATCGGCAGTCCGCGCGGTCAGCGCAGCCGATTCCCGCCATGACCAGTAGCCACCAGGCCCCAGTCCTCCTCGTAGCCGGCTGCGCGGCCGACGGGCTACGGGCGCTCGAGGCTGAGGATAGCTGCGCCTGGTGGCATGTGTGGCATGCTGCCACCTGGGAGGTGGTCCAGTGGAGACGGAGCCAGGATTCCCCAGGATTCGGCAGGTGGTCCTGGATAGCGCCGACGCCCGGGCGCTAGCGGAGTTCTACCGTCGGCTACTGGGCCTGCGCTACCGGCCAGGAGATGAGCCTCCAGCTGCCGGCCAGCCGGATCCGCTGGGCCAGGACTGGCTGGTGCTGCAGGACGCGGCCAGCAGTACCCGAGTGGCGTTTCAGCAGGTGGCAGAACTCCCGGCGGCGACGTGGCCGGCGGGCCCGCGACCACAGCAGATGCATCTGGATATGACGGTGCCGACGGCAGCGGACCTCGACATCCAGCACGAGCGGGCCCTGGCGCTCGGCGCCCGGCTGCTCTATGACCGCTCCGACGATCCCGGGGAGCCATTGCGCGTATACGCCGACCTCGCCGGACATCCCTTCTGCATCTTCGTGGTCAACCCGGCGGCGGCCTGAGCCGCCGCCCCACGCTCCGGACATCGCGCTCGGGGATCGCCACATCGCCATCCTGCCGCCCCGCCAGCAGCGCATTCCAGAAGAACTGCCGGCGGCGCTCCGGACGGACATCGCGCTCGGGGATCGCCACATCGCCATCTTGCCGCCCGGCCAGCAGCGCATTCCAGAAGAACTGCCGACAGCATGACCGGGCTTGCTGAGGAACCGCGCCTTGTCGCCCGCCGCCCGCCATGACGCCGTCACCGGGGACCGGCAGAAACTGTCAGCCCCGCTGCACACGCACCTGACGCTTGATCCGGGCCAGCATCGCTGCCATGCCGCGCAGCCGCAGCGGGCTCACCAGGTCCTGCAACCCGAGCTGGCTGGAGAACTCCCCGGGCGTCGCCAGGATCTCGTCCGCGTCGAGGTCGTCCAGTCCGGCGTGCAGAATGCCAGCGAAGCCGCGGGTGGTCGGCGCCTCCGGCGGCGCGTCGAAGAACAGGTGAACGGTGCCGCCGTCATCCACCTCGACGGCCAGGAAGAGCGGCGACTGGCACTCGGGTACTTGCTCGAGCAGTTCGCGATGCCCGGCGTACCGGGCGGGCAGCGGCGGCAGCTCCGCGGAGAACTCCAATAGCAGCTGCAGCCGCTCCTTTTCGGGGACGGCGCTGAAGTCCTCGATGATCTCCTGCAGGCGGGGATGCAGCGTGCCGGTCGTCACGGATTCTCGCCTCGGGTGATGGGGACCCGGACGGTGTTCCCCCACTCGGTCCATGACCCGTCGTAGTTGCGCACGTGCGGATAGCCCAGCAGGTGGTGCAGCACGAACCAGGTGTGGCTGGACCGCTCTCCGATCCGGCAGTAGACAACGACGTCATCGTCCGGGCGCAGCCCCACCTCGCCGGCGTAGATCGCCTCGAGCTCCTGGAGGGTGCGGAAGGTGGCATCGTCGGCAGCGGCGCGTGACCAGGGAACGCTCTTTGCGCCCGGGATGTGCCCGCCCCGCAGCGCACCCTCCTGCGGGTAGTCGGGCATGTGCAGCAGCTCGCCGGTGTACTCGCCGGGGGAGCGCACGTCGATCAGCGGCTTGCCGAGGTGGGCGACGACCTGGTCCCGGAACGCCCGGATCAGCGCGTCGTCGCGTTCGATGACCGGGTAGTCCGTCCGGGGCCGCCGGGGCACGCCAGTTGTGACCGGGCGGCCCTCCGCGATCCACTTCGTCCGCCCGCCGTCGATGAGGCGCAGGTCCGGGTGCCCGAACAGCGCGCACACCCACAGGGCATACGCCGCCCACCAGTTGTTCCTGTCGCCGTAGAGCACCAGCGTGGTGTCTCGCGTGATGCCCTTGTCCGACATCAGCCGCGCGAACCCCGCGCCGTCGACGTAGTCGCGGGTGACCGGGTCGTTGAGCTCGGTATGCCAGTCAAGCTTCACCGCGCCGGGGATATGACCGGTTTCGTACAGCAGCACATCCTCGTCGGACTCGGCCACGACAAGACCAGGATCCTCAAGGTGCCCGGCCACCCACTCGGTCGTGACGAGCATCTCCGGGCGGGCATACTCCTGGAACTTCGGCGCGGAATCATACGGCAGCGCCACGGTTACCTCACCTCCGCTCGCTATCCGCCTCCACGGTCGCACACCGCGCTGCGGGAGGCGAAACCATCCCCCCATGAGGGAACGCTGCGGCGGCGCCCAGCCTTCCCTTACCTGCTCAGCCTAAGCCAGATAGGCCCCACCGGGCGCAAGGCGAGATCTAGGAAGCCGCGACCTGATTCGGTTCGGCGCAATATCGGCAACAACCGGACGATATCTCGGGTCGGATGAGATTCTGGCAAGCCTGTGACAGCACTGGACGGCCGTCCCAAGGAGAAGCGTTGATGCACGCACTGGCATGCCTGCGGCGGGCGGGGGTCATGGCTGGGGTTGCCAGCCTGGGCGCACTGGTGCTGGGAGCCTGGCCGGCGACCGCGGCAGCCGGCCGGCCCAGTGCCTTCGTGCAGTCGGCGGGGCAGCCGCAACGGGTGGATCATCCCAACGTCGGGGCCACCCACTCCCCTCAGGTGCTGCGCCAGCTCGCGGGCCCGGCTAGCGGCGCCGGGCCGGTGGCGCGGTCCGCGGCCACGGGGGCCATCGCGGGCGCGCTGCAAGGCGTGGACGTCGCGTCCTTCCAGGAGCAGGGCGGGATTAACTGGCCGCAGGTGGCTAGCGCCGGTATACAGTTCGCGGCGATCAAGGCCACCGAGGGCGACTACTACAAGAACAAGTACGCTCTCAGCGACCTTGTGAATGCGAAGGCCGCCGGGCTGTCGGTGCTGGCCTACGCCTACGCCATCCCAGACGGTGATGGCGCCAGCAGCAGCCCGGTGGTCCAGGCGGATGATCTGATCAGCTACCTGAAAACCGGCCCCGGCGGGGTGCCATCGATCATGCTGGACATCGAGTACAACCCCAACAACGATGGCACCGGCCAGTGCTACGGACTCAGCCAGTCCGCGATGGTGTCGTGGATCTCTGAGTTCAATGCAGAGGTGCAGAGGAGGACCGGCCAGCAGCCGGTCATCTACACCCCCCCTGGATGGTGGAACACGTGTACCGGCGGCAGTGCCGTCTTCAGCCAGATCCCGCCGTGGACGCCCTACTACAGCGCAGCCGCGTCCAGCCCGCCGCTGACGACTGGCTGGGGTAACTGGGCGTTCTGGCAGTACACGAGCACCGGCACGGTGACCGGGATCAGCGATGCCGGCCACACAGACCTCGACCAGCTCAACCCCGGCGTGCTCCCGCTGCTGGACCCGGGAGCCCAGCATTACCTGGCCGGCAGCCCTGTTGACCTGCAGGTCAAGCCGGCCGACCCAGTCGCCGGGCAGGCTCGGTCGTTTTCTGCCACCGGGCTCCCGCGAGGAGTCTCCATCAGCGCCAGCGGGCAGATCACTGGCTGGCCAGCTGTGCCGGGGACCTTTGACGCGACCGTGAGTGTGTCCGACGGCAAGGGCGTCAGCGGCTCGGTCTCGTTCACCTGGGCCGTGAGCATGCCGCCGGACGCGGGGCCGGCCGGGCCGGTCCGGCTGGACGTCGGCGGGAAGTGCCTCAACGACGTGGGCAACCGGTCGGCGAAGGGCACCCCGGCCGATATCTGGACCTGCGACGGGAGCGTGGCCCAACACTGGACCTATGTGCAGGACGGCACGCTGCGGATCCACGGAAAGTGCCTGACCGTCCCGGCGGGCGCGGCCAATGGGTGGAAGGTGCGGCTTAAGCCGTGCACGGACAGTGCCCGCCAGCGGTGGCGGCTTGTCTACCCGCGGGCGGTGGATCCCTCGCTCGGCGGGCGCCCGACCACGTTCTTGAACCGCGGGTCCGGGAAGTGCCTGGACGACCCCGGCTGGAGCACGACGAACGGGACCCGGGTGGTGATCTGGTCCTGCAACGGGCACCGGAACCAGGCGTGGACGCTGCCGGCCGGCCCGGTGGCATCGCAGATCCCGGGCAAGTGCGTCGATGACAGCGGGGACCAGACCGCCGACGGCACCAAGATCGATATCTGGGCGTGCAACGGCTCGGCCGGGCAGGCCTGGAGGGTGAAGTCCGACGGCACGGTGCGGGTCAACGGCAAATGCCTGGACGTCACCGGTTCTGGCACGGCCAGCGGCACCCTGGTTGACCTGCACTCCTGCAACGGCAGCCCGGGGCAGCAATGGCACCTGGTTCCCGAGGGCGCGGGGGCCATGCTGGCGAACCCGCACTCGGGCCTGTGCCTGGCCGACCCCGCAGACGCTACGGCCAACGGCACACAGCTGGAGATCCTTGGCTGCTCCGCGGGAGATCCGGGGACGGCCTGGCGTGTCTCCTAGCCGCGGGCTCGCGCCCGCGCGAGAGTCGCCGGCTGGGCCACTCGCATCCGGGGCTTGTTCAGGTCAATGCCGCCGATGCGGGTGGGCCCGAGCCGGGAGGGTCATCGAGGCTGCCGCCGGCGAGCAAAGCGATCGTGAATCGTCATGGATGTCCCATCGTCGCCGTGTGCGTCATGAGCAGTGAGTCGGGCGGAGCCATGTCTACGCCGTCCGGATTGTTGAGGTAGCCGGCGGCGCGGCCTGGAACGCCGTCGTGGCCGTACTGCCATACGATCCGCTTGGTTCTGGGGTTGATGACGATGACGCGGTCGTTGTAGTCATCGTTGACCAGGATGTTCCCGTTGGGAAGCGGCAGCGCCAGCGAGGGATGGTTGAGCGCGCGTGCGCCGGTGGGACGGAAACGCCACAGCGTGCGCCCGGCGCGATTGAAGATGACGATCTGGCCCGGGTAGGAGTAGTCGGCGACGATATAGCGGCCGCGGCTGACCTGGTTCGCGTCGGACGGGTAGGCGACGCCGGGCGGATGGGCTGACCAGTAGACGTGGCCGCGCAGGCTCATCTCGTCGACCCAGTCACCGTTGATCTCGGTGACCAGGAAGTGGCCGTTTCTCAGCGGAAAGACTCCGTTCGGGCTGCCGAAACTGGCGGGCGGGTCATGGGTGCACGATGATGTGCTGCCGAATTGCCGGAGGACATGCCACCGGCCCGGCGAGAGCAGGAAGATCCGGCAGTTCATGATGTCTGCCAGCAGGAGATCACCGCCGGGCAGCCGCATCGCGTCGTCCGGATGGCTGAAGAAGCCCGGCGCGGATCCCGGCACCCCGGGGTGACCGTAGCGGCGTGTGATGTGGCGTGTGGCGATGTTGATCACCGAGACAGTGTCGTACATCTCCTGCGTGGCGATGATCGCGCGGCCGTCAGGTGAGATGAACGCGTCATCGGGGGGCCCGAATGCGTGCCCGCGCGGCATGTCGCCGCGGCGCGGGAACCGCCACCGGATCCGCCCGTGCGGATCCACCAGCAGCAGCCGGTTGTTGTTTTCATCGGCGATCAGCACGTCGCCCGGCAGCGCGCGCGGGTCGGACCCTGGCGCGAGGTGCCCGCGCCCGCGGGCCGGAAGCAGGCCGAACGCGCTCGGCGCCCGGTCAAGCGCCGACGGCGTGCCCGCGGCGCGGGGAACGGCGGGCGAGGCCTGCGCGACCGCAGTGCGCTCGCTGCCCGGATCACGCCGGCCACCTGACGCCGGTGACGCGCACCCTGCGAGCCCCGCCGCGAGTGCCGTCGCCAGCGCCGCGGCGGCCATGGCTGCGCCAGACCGGCGTACGGCAGCCGTCACTCGCCTGAGCCTAGCGGCCTGCGGATCGTTCTGCGTCACTCCCGGCTCATGTGCGCGTTCATGGCTGTTAACCCAAACCGTCCTGATAAAGCCGATCACCGGAGTGATGCATGTGCAAGGGGGAGCGAGGTGCCGTTGCCGCTTGGACGTCGGGCAGGTCGGCGCCGGCGCCGAGCATGGTCGTGACCGGTGCAGCTTCGGACTCGCCTCTGGTTGCCCGCGGTCGTGGTGCGCTTTCCCTGTCAGGTATCCAGCTGGGTACGACAGACTACGAGCTGCCGTGGGACACCCGGAGAGGAGAGGATGACAGCGTGAGCGCCACCAGGCGCTGTACCCGTTTCCGCGATGGCGGCCTGCTCTGTGCCTTGCGCCCCACGCCTATGCGGCCCCTTTCGCCGGACCTGGTCCTTGTGGCCAAGGGTCGGTGAGGAATTCGGTGAGTGCCTGGTAGTACGGCGTGATCGTGGTGGTGTCGGCGTACTCGCCGGGGCCGTGCTGGCCGTCGCCGCCGATGCCGAAGGCGACCGCGTCGATGCCGTGCTGGTAGTAAAAGCGCGCGTCTCCGGCCCCATGCTTGCGCAGAAAGCCGCCGCGGTATCCCTGGTTGCGCGCGGCGGCCTGGAGGCTGCGTACTTCTGGGCGGTCCTGATCGGCGCGATGCGGCGGGTCGGCATGATCCACGACGGGGGTGACGCCGGGCTCGCAGAAGCCTGACAGGTAGGCGGCGATCTGCTGGGTGGTCTTGCCGTTCAGGTCCGTGTCCTGGGGCGGGAACCGGATGTCGAGCCATGCCTCGGCCGCTGCAGGGATCTGGTTGCGGGCCATGTTGGGGGTCTGGATCCGCGCCAGGTTCACGGTGGTCCGCCAGGCTTCCCCGGCCGGGACGGGGTACCTGGCGAACATGTTGTCCAGGGTGCGGTGCAACTTGACCAGGGCATTGTCGCCCAGCCACGGGTACGCCCCGTGGGCGCCGCGGCCAGCAGCACGCAAGGTAGCGGCGATGATTCCCTTGGACTCGGTCACGATATCCAGTCCGCTGTGCTCGCCGATAATGACGAACTCGCCGCTGACGCCTTGGTCGAGCTGATGCAGCGTGCCGTCGCGCCCGCCGGTCTCCTCATCGGTGACCAGTTGCAGCGCGACCGGGTACGGCAGGTGGACGGCGAGCTCGCGGAAGACCTGAGCCTGCACGAGCGCTGAGACCTTCATGTCCTGGGCACCACGCGCGTACAGGCGGGGACCAGCCAGGCGCGGCCGGAACTGCTCCGGCTCGGCCGGCACGACGTCGAGGTGAGCATTCAGGATGACCCGGAAACCCGATCGTCCCGGACCAACGTAAACCAGCGCGCTCGGCTTGCCAGCGGACTCGAACCGTTCCACATGGAACCCGGGCCCGACGAAATCAAGCACCAGGCCGAGCGCCCGGGCCAGGTCGCCAGGCCGGTCGCTGGTCGATGGCACCGCCAGCAACTCCCGTGCCGCGGCAAGGAACGACTCCATATCCATCGCATCATCCTGCCCCCAGGCATCGCCCAGCGTCGGGCGCCCGGGGAACAGCCCATCTCAGCAAAGGCCAGTCCAGCCCGTGGCCTGGGAAGCTGCCGGTAGCGCTAGCCCGCGCGCTCGGCGCGACTTTCACCCGAGCCGGACGAATGTCAAGGTTAGTAACGTCATGTTGGTGTCCGCGCCCACGCCGTGGCTCGCCAGACGGCTGTTTCCCTTGCTCGCCACGGTCGTTCTCATCGTCCTCGGGATGGTCTCTACGATTTGGCGGGGAGCCCACCTCACCGGCAACCACGCCTGGCCGCTTCCTGATGACCTGTGGGGAACGCTGGTCGCAGCTCGCCGGCTTTTGCATCTGGACTGGAGCGGCCTGTACACGCAACCCACCGGTCTGGTCGGTTTCCCCGGCGCGGCCCTGATCCTTGTTCCGGTCGTTGCTGTCATCGACGCAGCAGGACTTGGGCTCGGGGCTCTGAGCTCGCAGCACACCCATCCCGGCACGTGGCTACTCGCCGGCTCCTTTGAGATCGCTCTCTCCGCCGTGGCGCTGTTCGCCGCCGACTCGATCGCCGATCGCCTGGGGGTGGCTCAATCGAAGCGAGCAGTGCTCGCCGCGGCCGGGGCAGTTGCCCTGTGGAGCGTCTCAGTGCATTGGGGTCATCCGGAGGACGCTGTGGCGGTGGCGCTGCTGTTGTTCGGCATCCTGGCGCTGTCCGACTCAAGAGCCGGACGATCTGCGTGGCTCATCGGGGCGGCGGTCGCTGTCCAGCCGCTCGTTCTTCTCGCGCTGCCGGTCGTCTTGGCGGTCCTCGAGCCGAGGCGACTGGGCGGCTTCCTCACCCGAGCAGCCGTCCCTGGCGCGCTGCTGCTCGGTGCCGCGGCTTCAGCGAATTGGAAAGCCACCTTCAAGGCGGTGACCAGCCAGCCAAACTGGCCGACCGTCGATCACACCACCCCGTGGACTTCGCTCGCCCCGCACATGAGCAGCGGAGCGGTTGCCGCCGGACCCGCGAGGGCACTCGCCATCCTTCTAGCCTGCGGATGTGCGCTTGTCGTCAGGCGTCGATGGCGCGTGACGCGACATATGGCCGAGTGGAGCCCAGAATTGCTCAAGAAACTGCTGTGGTGGGTGGCAGCTGCGCTGGCGCTCCGTTGCGTGCTCGAGCCCGTGATGGTCGCCTACTACCTGTGGCCGGTACTGGCGGTCGCGCTCGTAACGGCATCGAGTAGCTGGTCACGCCTCGTCGCAACCTCTGTCGCCGCTTCAACGCTCACATTCGTCTCACAGGCCTCGTGGCGGGGCCCCTGGATCTGGTGGGGATCGATGGTCGCAGGGCTGGGGCTGACCCTCTTCTTCGCCGCGCCGGGCGACGCACGAGCGCGCCACGACGGAGCGTGGTGGCGCTTTGCAACAGCACGTAGCCTACGAAGGCGCCAGCCGTCGATTCGTTCGGGCAAGAGGTCAAGATTGCCGCAGTGACGGGCGGTCTCCTCGATCATGCGGGCGAGGGCAACCGCAGGCTGACGACGCTGACGGCCCGGACACGGGGGTTCACCACCCGGCGGCAGGCTGCTGCACTGGCGGGGTCAGGCCTTGAGCCTGAAACCGAGGTCAGCGGTGAGCTCGGCCACGTCCATCTGGGCCTTCTGCAAGTGCCCGGAGTAGTCCCAGTTCATCGCCTGCCAGCGGGTGAACTGGTCGAGCACCCATACCCCGGACTGGCGGCTGCCGTTGCCTGACTTGCCGTTCCCGCCGAACGGCAGATGCGCCTCGGCTCCGGACGTGGAGTTGTTGACGCTGACCATGCCGGCGCTGATGCCCCGGCGGAACCGGAAGACCTCGCGCGGGTCGTTGGTGTAGATGCACGACGACAGGCCGTAGCCGGGCGCATTCGCGAGCTCGATCGCGTCATCGAGACCGCTGTACGTCGTGACGCCGACGATCGGGCCGAACGTCTCCTCGCGGAACAGCGCATCGCCGGACCGCACGCCGTCAACGATCGTCGGGTGATAGAACATCCCTTCCCCGGGGTCGCCGACGAAGCCAGCCCGGGGGCTGGCGTCGCTGATCCGGCCCGTCCCGCTGGATCCGAGAACCTTGTGGTGCGGCTGGATCCAGCCCAGGTACTCCTCGAACCGGTCGGCGAACTTCTGGGCGAGCATCGGCCCGTAGAGCACGTCCTGAGCCGGGTCGCCGATGGCCGCCGATGACACCGCGGCGGACAGCTGGGCGAGGAACTCGTCATGGACGGACTCGTGCACGATGAGCGTGCCCAGGGACGTGCAGCGCTGCCCGGCGGTGCCGAAGCCGGAGAACAGCGCTCCTTCCACGGCCAGCTCTATGTTGGCGCTTGGCGTCACGACCATCGGGTTCTTCCCGCCGAGTTCCAGGCACGGGGTCTGCAGGTGGCGGCCGGCGAGCTCGCCAATGAGCGCGCCGACGGCGGTAGACCCGGTGAACCCGATCTTGTCGATCGTCCCGGCCTGAAGTCCCCGCTCAAGGCCGGCGAAGCTTTCCTCGCCGTCGGCGAACACGATGTTGAGCACGCCATCGGGAAGCCCGGCCGCCTGGATCAGCTCGAACAGGGCCATGGCCGACGCGGCAGCGTACTCGGCCGGCTTCCAGACCACCGTGTTGCCGGCCACGAGCGCCGGGATGAGATACCACGACGGGACTGCGACGGGGAAATTCCCGGCCGTCAGTACCGCGACGGCGCCAACCGGGACCCGGAACGTGAAGAGCTGCTTGTCCGGCATCTCGCTCGGGACGGTCTGGCCGTAGAGGCGCCGCCCCTCGCCAAGGAAGAAGTCGCAGGTGTCGATGATCTCCTGAACCTCGCCAAGCGCTTCAGCGTAGGGCTTGCCCAGCTCCCGGGTTACCAGCCGGGCCAGGGATTGCTTGTTGGCCTCCACGATGCGGCCGATCGCGCCAGCCGCCCGGCCGCGGACGGGTGCGGGGACGTCGGCCCACGACGGCTGTGCCCGCTTGGCCGCCGCGCAAGCGGCGGCGAAGGTCGCGGCGTCGGCGAGTGCCACCTCGGCGACCACGTCCGCGAGCCGGGACGGATTGGGCGAGCTGACCGTGCCCGCCGGAGGGCCTTCGGCCGGGCGGCCGCTGATAACGGAAACAAGGCTGCTAGCCATGCTGACTACTCCTCGGTGCCTTTTCTCGGTGTCTTTTCTCGGTGCCTTTTCTCGGAGGCTTCCTCGGTGGCATTGCCAATGATGACGCCGGTCAGGTACTGCCCTGCGCCCGCCCGGCAGCGAGCCCGTCGAGGCGCCGGCCGATCGCCTTGAGCCCGACGGCCAGTTCATCCTCGCTGATGGTCAGGGCCGGCCGGAAGCGGATGGACCGCGGACCGCTCGGGAGCAGGAGAATCTGGTCTTCCTCGCGCAGCTTGCCGATCAGGGCGGCGCGCTCCGCCGCGGTCGGCAGGTCAAAGGCACACATCAGCCCGCGCCCGCGGACATTAGATACCAGGCCGGGGTAACGGCCGCCAAGCTCCTGCAGTTCGGCGAGGAACCACGCGCCGCTGGCCGCAGCACGGTCGAACAGCCGGTCACGCTCGATGACCTCAAGCAGCCGGCGACTGCGGACCATGTCCACCAGCCCGCCGCCCCAGGTGGAGTTGATCCGCCCGCTGACCGTGAACACGTTGTCCGGGACCTCGTCGACGCGTCCACCGGCCATGATGCCGCCGAGCTGTACTTTCTTGCCGAATGCCACGATGTCCGGCGCGAGGCCCAGCTGCTGGTAGGCCCACGCCGTGCCGGTCAGCCCGACGCCGGTCTGCACCTCGTCGAGGATGAACAACGCGTCGTTCTCCTGGCAGAGCCGCTGCATGGCCTGCAGGAACTCCGGGCGCATGTGGTTGTCGCCGCCTTCGCCCTGAATCGGCTCGGCGATGAAGCAGGCGATGTCGTGCCGGTGGTCGCGGAATGCCGCCTCGGCATGACCCAGCGCGCGCTGCTCGGCGGCCACGACCTCGTCGAGATGGCCTGCGAGCGGGAACGTGACCGCCGGCACCTCGATTCGCGGCCAGTCGAACTTGGGATAGCGCTCGGTTTTCACCGGGTCGGTGTTGGTGAGCGAGAGCGTATAGCCGCTGCGACCGTGGAAAGCGCGGGTCAGGTGGAGCACCTTCGTTCCGGCTTGCGGAGGCCGGCCATGCATCTCGTTGTGGCGGCTCTTCCAGTCAAACGCGCACTTGAGCGCGTTCTCAACCGCGAGCGCGCCGCCCTCGACGAAGAACATGTGCGGCAGCGCCGGGTCACCGAGCACCCGCGCGAACGCGTCCACGAAGTCGGCGTAGTGCGAGGTGTAGATGTCGGGGTTCGTCGGCTTGTTTACAGCGGCCTCAGTGAGCTGCGCGAGGAACTCAGGGTCGTCAACCACGCCGGCCGGGCTGATGCCGAGCGGCGCGGAGGCGAAGAACGTGTACAAGTCCAGGTACCGCTCGCCCGTCCGCGCGTCGACGAGCCAGGAGCCACGGCTCCGGCGCAGGTCCAGGATGAGCTGCAATCCGTCGGTTAGCACGTGGCGCGCCAGCCGGCCACGGACATCGTCACTGGCCATGGTCCCTCCTCACCGAGACGACCGCCGCCGGTCGTCCGGCAGCAAATCCTGCACTCTGCAGGCTACGATGCGGGACTTTCTCCCTCAAATCCAACTCATGCCCGCAATATCCCCGGGAAAGCGGTGCCAGACCGGAGATCTGATCACGCCCGGCTGCGGTATCACGGCTACCGGATCCGGAGCGAGCACGACGGCCTGCGCCATCTCCTCGACGGTCACGTCGGTGGCCGTGCCGACCGCCGCTGTTTTCCGCGGCTACGGGGACGGCGTACCCGTGGGAGTCGGCGTCGGACTAGTCGTCGATGGCGACGGCGATGGCGACGGCGACGGGGACGGGGATGTCTTCGTCGGCGAAGGCGACGGCGACGGCGACTTGGAATGCGTCGGCTTGGGCGACGGCTTACTCGAATGCGTCGGCTCCGGGGACGGCGATTGCCCGCTCGGAGTCGGGGTCGGGAATGGCAGCCAGCCTCCCGGGCTTGGCGATGGCCCGAGCGTGCTGGGCACCGGTGCGCGGGAATGCCGGTGTCGGTGAGTTCTGCTGGGAATCGGCGAACTCACCGAGGAGCTTGCCGAAGCGGGAGTCGGGCTCCCCGTTGCCACCGTTGCCGCGGTCGGGTTCGAGCCGACGGCCGACGCCGACGTGAGCTGATGGAACGTGACGCCAGCGACGGAGAGCACGACAATCGCGGCTGCGGCGGCGGCCGCCCTGGGCAGGTTGCGTCGCACCTGCGGCGGCGCAGGAAAGCCGTGGTCGTCAAGATTGCCGGCCCGGCGCGCCACGGTGCGGCGGTAAGAGCCGGGCTCGGTGTCGAACGCCGTCTTCGTGACCTGCTCCCGCAGCGCGGCGGGCGGGACGGCCATCGGCAGCGCGCCGAGCAGTTCCGGGCCGAAGACCTGTTCCCCCTGATTACCGGTGCAGCTATCGCAGGAGCCGATGTGCCGGCTGAGCCGCTTACGAAACTCGGGCGTCAGCACGGGCGCGGCGGGATCCCAGTCGCCAGCGATGGCCTCCAGGGCCCGGCAGGCCGTCCAGCCAGCACGCAGGACCATGATGGCGTCTGCCGACTCCTCGAAGCGAGTGCTCGCGCCGGCGAGCATGGCTTGCGCGCGACTGCTGGAGAGTTCGAGCACGGTGGCGAGATCCTCGCCTTCGATTCCGTGCCGGAACACCAGGCTGACAAGCTCGTAGTCGCTATCGGAGAGCCCGTCGAGCGCGGCCGTGATGACCTGCAGCGTCTCCCTGTCACGCGCCTCGGCCTCGGCGTCAGGGAACTCGAACTCCGCGATGTCGGCGTCCGGGGCCTGAGGCTGCTCCGCGTAGAGGTCCTCAGGAGTGATCGTCTCGGACCCACGGGGCAATTCGCTCAGGCACTGCCTGCGGGCAATGCAATAGAGCCACACGCGGAGCCTGCCGGGGTCCCGCAGCTTGCTGATCTGCACGTCAGCGGTGACCAGGGTGTCTTGCACGGCGTCGGCTGCCGCGGCGCGATTCCGGAGGATTCCCTCGCAGTAGTCGAACAGCGCTGCCGCGTAGGTGTCGTACAGGTTCGTGATCGCCTGCCGGTCGGCGTCCCGCAGCGGATGGCCGACTGACCCGACTTCGGGCACGTCACCGCCCAGCTCAGCCGACATGGGACCTCCCATCTAGCTCCAGTTCGCCTGGCGGGGGCGGGCGCCGCTATTGCCAACATAACCTGCCAAGATCAGGCCGTCGGCACAAAACGTAGCGTAAGTCTAGATACTCTGACCGGTCGGGCGCTATCGGTGCACCTGGCTGGCCGCCCGCCGGGTGCTGGCGGGGCCGGGTGCGGGCGGCCGGATGCGGGCGGCCGCAGCCACCCGCAGTCATCGACCCTCCCCTGGCGGGCCTGCCGGTACCTCGCGGGTTGCCGGCAACCCCGTGCGGGCCATCGAAAGTCATAGGCAACCGACAAGTTCGGCCGAGAGGAACACCGGTCTAGGCAAGTCCTATGCCTCCTGCTCTGCGGCCCGGCGTTCTGCCAGGTGGTTCCAACGAGGGATCCGGCGCGAGCGCCTGCTGTCCTGCGCGTGGCGTATCGGGACGACAGCTACCAGATGATGATCGCCGGGCTCACCGCACACGGCACTCCCCCAGAATGTCACTGCCGGCATCGTGGTGCCCGCCACGCTCACTGCCCTATCCTCCGGCCCGGTGGGTCGCAGGCCGGTGCCGTCAATGGCCGGCATGCCTGCTCGGGCTGACTCCTGCCGCATCGGGGGAACGAACTGACCACTTGCCTGCCAAATCCGCCCAGATCGCAGGTTGCGGTGGCTGACCTGGCATCATCCGGCCGCGGCCGTGGATCTAACGGTGCTTGCGGCCCGATCGTGCCGGGCCTGAAGGCCCGGCGGCCATCACACCGGGCTGATTCAGCCGCCGTGACAACAAGGACAGCCACGCCCGCGGGTTCCGGTCCCTCAGCGCTCGCGCGCGGCGGCGTACGTCCCGGCACGCCCGCCCGGATCCGGCCGCGCCCGGCAACCTCGATACCCCGGTTCCCGGCCCAGCCGCGCACCGCAGCCCGGTCCGCCGACAACGAGCCGTCAGATCGCCGCGCCCCCCCGGGCCCCGCGCGGGCGCCGCCCGGCCGAGACGACACCGGCCGCGCCGATGCAGGGCTTCAGCGCGGCCAGCAAGGCAACCCGGTTCTTCCCGGCCAGGTCGATCTCGAACCGCTGGCCCTGGCAGGTGAACGTCAGCATCTGAGCATCCGCCAAGCCGCCGATGCCGCCGGTGATCACTACCGTCACGGTCCCGGCCATGTGCGGAATCGTCCGGGCTGGCCGCCAGCATTGTCAAAGGGACGCGCTGGGTCGCCAGTGACGGCCGGGGCTAGCCTGGCCCGCCAGATTTGAGATACCCGGTTATACAGACGGACTAATTTCATCACAGCATGTGACCACGGGCTTGGACGCTTGCGCTCCCTATCCGCCCTGTACTCCGCGCCCTGTCCACGGGTGATCGCCAGTGCCGCACCCGAACGAGATGATCTGCGCCGTTGCGAGTCTCCTCGGCGCCGGCCTGGAACCGTCTGAACTACCTCGTGGACGCACGCCATCCTGGATGCTCGCTGGGGACGGGCCCGGGCAGATCTTCATTCGGGGCTGTTCAAGGTTTGGCGGCTGGACCTAGTGGTGCGGTGCCGCATTCTGGCGGTATCCGGGGCGGCCTGGGTTGATCTTGCTGTCTGTGCAGGCAGGCCGTTTACGGACACATCGCAGAGTGCTTTTCCTCGCTGCCGGGCGCTGGGGCCCGCTCGCCTACCCGGCGGAGTGGAGCCGGTGGGTGAGCGCGGTGTGGCGGCGGCCTGCTCCGGGGGTGCGGACGGCTTGGGCGAGTGCGCGGCGGGATCCGGCGAGGATGATGAGTTTCCTGGCGCGGGTGGCCCTCTGACCTGCGGTGTTCCCGTAGGAGGTTCGGCTTGCGACACACAGAGTGGCTGACCAGCTCGATGTGGCGACGAGCCCCCGGCTGTCAGTCCCTTGTGGCACAGTCGAGCCGTGGAGAGACTCAGCAACCAGCAGATCCTCGATGCAGGTCTCGCCGACTGGCGCAAGCTGGCCCAGGCACTGCACGCGCGCTACTCGATCCCGGACTACATCGTGGCAGCGGCGTTCGTCGCCGCGATGGCACAGATCGCCGAGACCGACGGACACCACCCCGATGTGAAACTAACCCACCGCGTCATCGACGTCTCGCTGTGCACCCATGAGGACGGCCTGTGGGTTACGCAGAAGGACATCGACATGGCAAGGAAGATCAGCGAGATCGCCCGCCAGAGTGGGCTTGAGCCCGAGCCCACCGCGGTAACCCAACTCGAGATCGCGCTCGACACCGCGCACGAGGACAGCATCGCCCCCTTCTGGTCGGTCCTGCTCACCGATAGCCCGGACAACAAGACATATGACTCGATCTTCGACCCCACCGGCCGTGTCCCAGGCCTGTGGTTCCAGGGCACCGAAGACCACGAGACTCCCCGTCAGCGCTGGCACTTCGACCTATGGCTCGCCCCCGACGTGGCCGACGAACGGATCGCCGCAGCCGTGGCCACCGGCGGGTCCATCGTCGACGACTCTGCGGCACCATCCTTCACCGTGCTCGCCGACCCCGACGGCAACCGGGCCTGCATCTGCACCTCACTCGGGCGCGACTAATTAGGGTCGGGCTATGTCCGTACAGGTGCAGCCGGCGACCCCGGATCGATGGGATGACCTCGTCACGGTGTTCGGGCGACGCGGGAATGATCCTTCGTGGTGCTGGTGTCGGCTCTTCCTCAGCTCGGGAACTGACGAGTCCTCGTCGTCTGGCCCGACACCGGACAACCGCCAGGCGCTGCGGCAGGAGATAACTCATGCCGCGACAGCTCCGGGTTTGATCGCTTACGTCGGTGATCATCCTGTGGGTTGGACCAGAGTCGGCCCCCGTTCTGCCTTTCCCCGAGTCGGGGGAAACAGGGCCCTGGCAAGGGTGCTCACCGATGATCCTGGCACCTGGTGGGTGACATGCTTCGCGATCGACAGCCGCCACCGGCGATCAGGCGTCGCGTCAGCGCTACTTGAAGCCGCCGTCACATTCGCCCGTCATCACGGTGCGACGGCCGTCCAGGGCCATCCGGTGGACGTGGCCGCCTTGAGGGCTACTCATGTAAGCGGGTCTGCGCTCTATACCGGGACCATGGCGATGTTCGTCGCCGCCGGCTTCTCCGAAGTTGCGCGCACGTTCCCCACTCGGCCAGTGATGCAGCTCCTGATGTGACTTGCGGCCATGCTCAGGGCAGGGTCGCCCAGTCTGGGCATCGCCCACCGGCGGTGGCCAATCATTGGCGGCTGTCTCAGTGACGGATCGTCTATCGGAACGGCCGGTGGCATGACCGTGACCGCGCTTGGCCCACCAGTGACTTCGGAGCGTCTGTGATCGAGAGCGAGCCCGGCCAGGACCAGGCGCCCGGTGGGTGCCGTATGGTTCCGCGCGGCGCCGGGAGCCGTGAACGGGCTGATCTGTACTCGATTCAGCCATGGTGCCCGCTCGCGCGGAGGCGCCTGGTGCCCCGCTCGCGCGGAGGCGCAACTAATCGGCGTTATATGTGCCTGTGAGCGTTCAGGGACCGCTGCCGCATTCACACTGCGTAGCAGGCGCTACCCCGCTGGCCGTAGGCCTCGGGCATGCTGATCAAGGCAGCTCGAAAGGTGAGGTCTGGCAGCAAGCTGGTCGCCGCAGCGCTGCCCGGCGCGCTGGATGCGGGTTCCCCTCTTCATCCGGGCCCTCAGGGGAGTAGTTGCGAGGCAGCCCGGGGCTTAACGGGCCATTTCCGCGACACCCTGCGCCACCGCACACGGTGCGCACAGCCGCACGTCCGCGTCGCCTAGCTGCCGGGTCATGACAGCCCTGCCGTCACACACGCCCCTGTCATCTGGGTGTGCCTCGGCGCACGGGCAGTGGCAGCGGCGCCAGTCCCCGGCCAGCGCAGCGCGCCCGGCGTCAATCGCCGCGCGGACAGCCGGATCGAGTTTGCCCAGCGCCTCAGCGGTGGCGGCCGTCACCCGCCGGGCCCACTCGCCCAGCGCGGCTGCGGCAGCCTCCCGGGCAGCGGCGAACTGCCGTACCGGGTCCTCTCCGTCACCGGCCATGGCCGCATCCTCTCACCCGCCGCCGGCGGTGGCCAGCGCTCCAGCGGCCCCGCGGCCGTCATCCGAGCGAACGCGCTCCAGGCATCGTTGCGATCTTGAGGTGTGCCTGATGCGTCAGGTACGACAAGATGATCCTCGTCGGCAATGGGCACATTCGGCGCCGCTCCGGCAAAGCCAGGGCACATCAGGGTCTCCGGGCTCGCCGGGGCGATTCACCGCACGATCCCGCCGCTGGTGGCACGGGACTGCGGGCTGGCTGGGCTCCTGCCTTGCCGTCGCCGCCGGGCTGCCACCAGGCAGGATGCATCCATTCGCTGCCGTCGGGTTCGCTTGCGGACAGGTCACCGAACGTAACGGATCCTCGGCGAGGCAACGCTCGCAGATCCGCCGTTATGGACGGCTGCGGATTCGTCGAAGGACTCCCGCGGGACAGGCCAGATGGATCGATATGGGCGGCGCTAAGGTCGGCTATCTCTCGCGCTCGGCCAACGCCATATGATCGTCGTTGTCCTGGGCTAACGCCAGCGGCTCGACCGCTGGGTGCGGCGGATTGTCACGTATGCTGGCCGGCCGGTTTGGTTGCCTGGATGATGGCGGAGTGCAGGCCTGTTCCGGCTTCGTTCGTGCTGGTGATGGTGATGGCGGTGAACCCGGCGGCGAGCAGCAGGTCACGGTATTGCGGCTGGGTGAGGGTGCCGCTGATGCAGCCGGCCCGCTGCTCGGCTTGGGCCAGCTGGCCGGGATCGGTGTCTTCGTCGGCGGTGACGTCGCTGATGCCCAGGCGCCCGCCGGGCCGCAGCACCCGGAAGACTTCAGCGAGGACGCGTGGCTTATCGGCGGACAGGTTGATGACGCAGTTGGAGATGACCACGTCGATCTGCCCGTCTGGCAGGGGGATGTCCTCGATGTGGCCGTGCAGGAAGCGGGCGTTGGTGACGTCGGCCTGTGCCGCGTTGGCGCGGGCGAGGCTGAGCATGTCGGCGCTGGCATCCAGGCCGTAGGCGGTGCCGCCTGGGCCGATTCTGCGGGCTGAGAGCAGGACGTCGAGCCCGCCGCCAGACCCCAGGTCTAGGACGGTCTCGCCCGGGTTGAGGCTGGCCACTGCCAGCGGGTTGCCACAACCGAGGCTTGCGCGCAGCGCCGCCTGCGGGACACCGGCGTTGCCGGGGTATGCGGCCGCGCCAAAGCACCCGTCAGCGAAAGCGTCAGGATCGCAGTCGGCGATGGCGCCGCCGGCCAGGGCGGTGCGGGCAAGGCCGGAATAGCGGTCGATGACGGCGTCGCGGTTGCTGGGGGCGCCGGCTTCGGTCACTGGCGTGCTCCTTAGGACTGTGATGCTGAGACGGGGGCTGGCTGGGCCGGGACGGGCCGGCCCATGACGATGTCGGCGGCGGTGGGGAAGCAGTCCACGCACGCGTCGTTGATCCGGTAGTAGGTGGCGGCGCCCCGGTGCTCGAGCAGGAGGAACCGCACGTCCGCCAGCACCTTGAGATGAGCCGAGACGGTGGACTGGCCGACGTCTAGGGCGGCGACGATCTCGCCCACGTTCATCGGCGTGGCCCGGCGGGCGAGCAGGGAGACGATCTGGATCCTGGTGGAGTCGGCGAGCGCCTTGAACCAGCTGGCGTACTCGGCGGCGGTGGCCCGGTCGAGAGGCTGATCGGATTCTTTCATCGCTCATCGACGATAACCGATGAAAGGTGGAACGGAAGAACTCCGGCGGTCCGGGCTGGCGGGTGCACCTCATGAGACAGGCCAGCTTGTCCGGCCTGGCCGTTATCCCGGCCCAGGTTGTTGTGGCGGGTCGCCGATCAGCGTGCCGAGGCTGGCCAGTGCCTCGGTCCGGGCCCCGTAATAGACCCACACGCCGCGCTTCTCCCGATCCAGCAGCCCGGCCTCGTGCAGCACCTTCAGGTGATGGCTGATCGTGGGCTGCGACAGGTCGAACGCGTTAGTCAGGTCGCAGACGCATGCCTCGCCGCCTGGGTGGGAGGCCACCAGGGACATCAACCGCAGCCGTACTGGCTCGGCCAGCGCTTTCAATAGCGGCGCGACCTGGCCCGCCTGCTCGGCCGACAGCGGCACCTGTGATAGCGGCGGGCAGCAGGCCGCCGGGTCGGCCGGGCTCAGCACCACCAGAGACTTCGACATACATCTATATTGACAGAGTCCGATGTCTTATGGCAAGCTCGGCGGCAGCGACAGACATAGACAGGCATCGAAGTCCCGCCTTGGGGAGGTTCTCATGTCCAGCCGTCTCCAACTCGCCCTCAACGTCAACGACATCGACCAGGCCGTCGCCTTCTACGCCAAGCTGTTCGGCACTGAGCCGGCCAAGCGTCGGCCCGGTTATGCCAACTTCGCCATCACCGAGCCGCCGCTCAAGCTCGTACTGCTGGAAAATCCCGGCCAGGGCGGCAGCCTCAACCACCTCGGTGTCGAGGTCCCCGACGCCGGCACGGTCGAGGCCGAGCAGGCGCGCCTCGCCGGGACTGGTCTTGCCTCATCTGATGAGGGCGAGACCACCTGCTGCTACGCCAGGCAGGACAAGTTCTGGGTCCAGGGCGCACCCGACGGGGAGTCCTGGGAGATCTACACCGTCCTGGCCGACAGCCAGACCTTTTACGCCGAGGGCCATGAGCCTGAGTGCTGTGGCGGCACCGGCCAGCCAGGGGAACCGGCCGTTTCTCATCGCGCGACGTGCTGCTAGGAGAATTTGACGCCGGTGGACAAGGAACCCGGGGCCGGGCACGGGGCCAAGCCCGGCCCCAGGTCATTCGGGGGATGGACGCTACGCTCGCCTGCCTGCGCCACACCGGGCCTTTACTAGGCCCTTGCCGGTTTTCGCGTGCGGCCAAAGCCGGAACGACCAGGGCGCTTAAGACATGGCACTTCTTCTCATGCGCTCCTGATTGCCCATGTGGCGGCGCCCATGGCGGAGGGGACATTCACCCGGAAAGGAGGATCTCGGCTCCCGGTCGGCCGGGCTCTCATGGAGTATGGCTACGGGACGGAACCAGGCCCGCCGGCCCGTGATCGAGCGGGCGTCCGCTGCCGAACGGGGTGAGCACTGGTGGCCGGTTGCTACGGCGATCATTGCCGTCGCTGGCCTGCATGTGGCCCTGCCCGCGCGGTACCGGGTCCGGCCCGGCTGGGTGGTCCCGGCCGTAACGCTCGCGCTGCTAGCAGTGCTGATCGCCGGGGACCCGGGCCGCATCGACCGGCAGAAGGCCTGGCTGCGGGTCGCCACCGGCATCGTCATCGCGCTGCGCTGGCCGTCATCGCGTGCTCCCCGAATCGTCTTGTTCGCCCCCTTCACGCTCGGCCACGGCTCGCGCCCGTATCTAGGGCCGTTGGGCCCGGCCCCGCAGGGACATGCAGGTTCGAAAGGAACAAGGCCGCGGGTTGCTCGCTGTTCAGGCAGCTGTTACCTGCAGTTCAGCGAGGATTCGGGTGCCCTTTCACCGGGTGAACCAGACTACCCACCGTCTGCACCATCCACCCTGGGCCGGAACCGCGATGGAACAATTCCTGGGAGCCGTCCTGGCGAGGGCCGCCTGCCTGGTGGCCGGAGCACTGATCGTGCGCCTGAGCCGCGCTTTCCTGGCCATGCCCGGCCCGGCCCGGCCATCGGGCCCGCGCGGCACCCGGCTGGCCTGGCGCAGGGCAGGCATGCGGCGGCAGTGCCCGGGGCCGGCCGGCAGGGCCGGGGCAGGAGCATATGGCGATGACGGCTGAACCGCCTGAGAGCCTGGTCACCGAAGCAGTCCGCAGCCTGGAGGTGCGCTGGATCTTCCCGGGCCAGCTGGAGGCCGCGGTGGCCGGATGGTTCGGGCGGTTCCCGGCCGGGACGGAGTCACGCGAGGACACTTACCTCCTGGATCCGCAGTTGCCCGGGCTGTCGGTGAAGGTCCGCGGGGGCGGGGCACTGGAGGTGAAGGTGTACCGCGGGAGCCCGGGAATCCTCGAGGTGGCGGGCCGCGCCCGCGGCCGCCTGGAGTCCTGGCAGAAGTGGTCGTTTCCCTTTAGCCCGCCCAGCCACGACAGCGGTGACCCGGCCGGCTGGAGGCCGGTACGCAAGAGGCGTAGGATCAGCCGGTTCTCGCGGGCCAGCGGGCCGGTCTTGGAGCGCGCCCCGGGGCCGGGCCAGGAGCCGGGGTGCGCGGTGGAACTCACCGAGATCCGCACGCGTGACCAGGATTGGTGGTCCCTGGGATTCGAGGCGACCGGCCCCGCCAGCCTGCTCCGCGGCGAGCTCGAGGCCACCGCCGCGCTCGTGTTCGCCCTGGCCCTGCCCGGTGGGGTGGAACCCGGCCCGGATGACTCCAGGTCCTATGCGGAGTGGCTGGGCCGGCGGCCGGGCGCCGAGAGTGACGCCGACGCCTGAAGGCTGCCCTCTGCCGAGCCCGGCTGGTCCGCCTAATTCTGCTCGCCACGTCCGGCGCCGGCCCAACGGGGAACGCCAGAGGCGATATTACCGCCGCCGATCACACCGACCTGTGCTCCGAGAGCCCATGACCACGATCCTGCCGCGATCACCGTTCCGCGCCGTCTTACCTGTCGGCTGGGGCGCCGGCGGTTAGTTCGCCTGCCGATCATCATGCGTTCACTTGGCGTTCATATTGAGGTCGGCGGCGCGTTGCCTGAGCCGGATAGTTTCCGCCGCAGCAGCAGGAACGCGGGCCGGCCGCGAGGCACGAGGCAGGCGGCATGAGCGGCGGGGGGATGCGGTGACTGAGATCCGGTCCGGGGACTTGATCGCAGCGCTGGACGAGGCCTCGATCAGCAAGTTCCATATGCGCGCTGTCCTGGTGTCGGGCATGGGATTCTTCACCGATGCCTACGACCTGTTCGTCATCGGGATCGCCTCTGCCCTCATCACGGCGGAGTGGAACCTGAGTTCGGGCAAGCTCGCCCTGCTCAATTCCACGATGCTGGCGGCTGCCTTCCTCGGCGCGTTCGTGTTCGGGCGCTTTGCCGATCTGGCCGGCCGCAAGCGCGTGTACTGGATGGTCGCCGCGATCATGATCGTCGGGGCGCTGGGCTCGGCGCTGTCGCCCTCGTACTGGGTGCTGATCGCGTTCCGCTTCCTGCTCGGCTTCGGCGTCGGCGGTGACTATCCGGTCAGCGCGGTGCTGATGAGCGAGTACGCCAACCGGAAGGACCGCGGCAAGCTGGTCGGGATGGTGTTCTCCACCCAGGCGCTCGGCCTCATCGTCGGGCCGCTTGTCGCACTGACCCTGCTCGGCGCCGGCCTCAGCGACGATGTGGTGTGGCGGACGATGCTCGCCCTCGGCGCGGTGCCCGCCGCCGCGGTGATCTACCTGCGCGCCCGGATGCCGGAGTCGCCCCGCTACCAGATCCAGGTGCAGGGCAAGGCCGAGCAGGCGGCTGCCCAGATAACCGATTTCACCGATGGCCAGGTCAGCGGGAACGGGGCCGGTGGGCTGCGGCACGAGATGGGGCTGCGGGCATTCCTCACCGACCGCCGGTACCTGATCCTGCTGGCCGGCACGGCCGGAACCTGGTTCCTGCTCGACTACGCCTATTACGGGAACACGATCTCCACCCCGCAGATTCTCAGCCTGATCTCGCCGAACGCCTCCACCATGACGAAGATCGCCCTTCAGCTGGCGATCTTCGTGGTGGCGGCGGTCCCCGGCTATGTGCTGGCGATCGCGCGCCTGGACAAGATCGGGCACCGGCGGCTGCAGCTGCTCGGGTTCGCGATGATGGCGGCCTGCTTCGCCATCATCGCGGTGGTGCCGGGCATGACCACCATGGTGGTCCCGTTCCTGCTGGTGTACGGGGTGAGCTATTTCTTCACCGAGTTCGGCCCGAACATGACCACCTTCGTGATGCCCAGCGAGCTGTACCCGGTGACCATGCGCGCGACCGGACACGGAATCTCGGCCGGCATCGGCAAATTGGGCGCCTTCATCGGGGTCTTCTTGTTCCCGCTGCTCCAGACCTCGCTGGGCCTGCGCGGCACGCTGCTGCTCACCGCCGGGGTGTCCGTGCTGGGCTTCGCCCTCACCCTGGTCCTGCCCGAGCCGGCCGGGCGCAGCCTGGAAGACATGTCCATCAGCACGCATGACATGAGCGCCCGGCCGCTGCGGGTGGCCGATCAGGCATCAGCGCCCTGAGGATCCTCATTTCCCCTGGAACGCCGCTGAAGCAGGCCGGCTCTCAGGGCCTTGGAGCAGGGTCGGCAGCGGTTCCGGCGTCCTCCTAGCGCGCCGCGCCGACCCCGGGCGGTCTGGAAAGACACAGATAGCCGCGATAACGTTCGTGCGCCACCTGGTCTCCTCCGGGCGGGAAGGCCTATGCCTGGTGAAGTCCCAGACTTCCGGTGCGGCCAGCTCCGCGGGGCGCCAGGCGAGCCCGGGCGGCTGAAGGCCAGCGGGGCCCTGGATGCAGCGGGCGACCGTGCCATTGGTCGCCACCTCCCCGCGCTGGATCAGGTACACCCGGCCGCGCGTGACGCTCACGGCCACGACGGGCTAAGTGGTCTCGCCCGTAAGTTCGCCGGGGGTAGAGATCACGCTGCCAGGGCGTGGGGCTGGGTCGCGTCGTGGGCGTCGATGCGGTGCAGCAGGTCGCTGAGGTCGGTGCGGGTGAACTTCCAGTTGAAGGGCTTGGCCACCTCGTTGTAGCGGATCTCGAACGCGGCGAGGCGATCGCGGATCTGGCTGAGGCCGGTGAAGTCGCTGGGTTGACGACTTTGCGCTGGACGACGGAGAAGTAGATTTCTGCCTGGTCCAGCCAGGAGGCGTGCACGGGCAGGTGGATCAGGTGCGCGTTGGGCCAGGCCCTGGTCATCCGCTTGATCGAGGCGGCGCCGCGGTGGGAGGACCCGTTGTCCACGATCCAGAACACGCGGTCTGCGCTGGCGTACGGCTCAGTGGTCATCACCTGCCCGGCCAGCCGGGCGAACGGCGCGATCCCGGTGGTGGCCTCGCATCGTCCGGTCACCTGGCCGCGGCGGACGTCCCAGGCGGCCAGGTAGGCCAGCGCCCCGCCGCGCTTGTAGTCGTGCCCGGCCCGCATGGCCCGGGCCTTGCCCGGGGGCAGGGTGGGGTGACAGCGGCAGCGGGCCTGGATGGAGGTCTTCTCATCCGCGCAGATGACGTAGTCGTTGCTGCCCAGCGATTCGCCGTCCCAGCTCCCGGCATACAAGTCGAGCACGCGGCCGGCTTTGGCGGCGAAGGCAGGGTCGCGCACAGAGATCCAGGACCGGTGCTGCCAGGGCTTGAGGGCATCAGCAGCCAGCCACCGGCGGATCGAGGACGCTGAGGCCGCGATCTGGCAGCGCGCGGCCAGTTCGCGGGCCAGTTCCGGGCAGCTCCACCTCGACAGCGGCACGCCGGACTCGGCCGGCAGCGCACACGCCAGCGCTACCGTCTCGGCCCGGTCTGCGGCGGTGAACACGGGCGGGCGCCCACTTCGGGGCGCATCTTTCAGCCCTACCAGCCGGCCAGCAGCGAACCGGCGCCGCCACTTGCGGGCCGTGTCCACATGCACACCCGCCTGCACGGCGATTGCCGCATTGGCCATGCCAGCGGCCGCCGCGAGCACTATCCGTGCCCGCAGCCGGTCGCAGTAGGCGCCGCGCACCGACTGGGCGCGGGCTATTGACACGGGCTCTTCTTCACTGGTCAGGACAATCAGGTACGGACTGATCACAGGCATCTGATCCTTGTGCTGCACCCGCCGCCCGGTGTCAGCACGGCACGCCGTGACCGGCCACGGCCAGGGAAAGATGGCCATCGTGGCCACCTACCCGGACTCAACGAAAGCCTCGCTGGAACAGCGCCTGGCCGCCCGGGCCCGCGAACGCTGGCCCCAGATCGCCCGCCTGCACATCCGCCACCGCGGGACCTTCAGCTACATCGACGGACCTTGACCGACGCCACCACGCTCAAACTATGCCGGCTGCGCTACGTCGGCTCGGCCCACCAATGGCAGTTTCGCGATCTACCGCGCCAGCCACGACGACTACGACGAATCGGTCTTCCCCGTCGGCCTGCCCATCGGCACCTGCCAAGACGCCATCGACACCCGCCCACGGCCTCTACCTCAACGACCCAACCGCCTGGGCCTAACCCCCGACGAACTTACGGGCGAGATCACTACCGGGGCTCCGCCCCAGCCCGACGAGACGTGCCGGTGCTGGCTGAGGTAGGTGAAAGAGCCCCGGCCGGCGGCGAAACGGTGCCACGATGTGCCCGTTCATGAGCCGCATGCAGCGGTTA
>WNFB01002036.1_pt1 | contig 25975 bp, 26 predicted proteins | sample 5400501 | NCBI WGS metagenome assembly WNFB01 (sample SAMN13153341, study PRJNA577476) | soil metagenome | isolation source: 200 cm saprolite under Douglas fir tree site 2 hole 1 | place: USA:California | collected 2015-04-18 | reverse complement strand
GGCCCCTTCAAGGCAACTTTTAATGTTGCGCAGCGCATTCTTTCCGTTGTTCTAGCAGTAGCCGTCTACCAGTGGGTCGGAGGTGGGCTGCCGCCCTCGTACCTGGCTAGTAATGCCGTCCTTTCGTCTCCCGCCGTTCAGCGGGATATCGGAGTCTTCTTCCTGTTCGCTGCAACGTACTTTCTGGTCAACTCTGTCTTGGTCAGTTGGGTCGTCGCTCTCAGTTCAAACCGCGCATTTCGCGAAGTGTGGAACTTCAATACGCGGGGCGTGCTTGCTTACGACCTCGGTGCCAGCGCCATTGCAGTCCTTCTCGCGTGGCTGTACGTCCGGTCGGAGCAGTGGCTAGGGTTTGGGTCCCTGGGCTTGCTGGGGGTGGTGATTCCGGTCATCGCCATTCGCCATGTATATGGGCTTTACCACCAACTCCAGGAAAGCGGGCAGGAGCTGCTCCAGGTGATGGTAAAAGCCATCGAAGCCCGAGATCCCTATACGTCGGGTCACTCTGTGCGGGTCAGCGAGCTATCGCGGACGATCGCTGTCGAGCTCGGGCTCCCGGCAGCCGTGGTAGAGCAAATCGAGACTGCTGCGTTGCTCCACGATGTCGGGAAAATCCACGAAGAATTTGCGCCGCTGCTACGGAAGGACTCCCGGCTCACCGAAGCCGAGACAGCATTGATGCAAACGCATTCCGCCCGCAGCGCCGACCTCGTGGGCATCATCTCGAAGTTCCGGGGCTTCATTCAGGATTCGGTGCGGGCCCATCATGAACGATGGGATGGCAGGGGTTATCCTCAGGGCCTGGCGAGCGAGACAATTCCGATCGGGGCACGCATCATTCTGGTTTCCGATACTATCGACGCGATGACGACAGACCGCCCCTACCGCAAGCGCCTTCAACCGGATGTGGTGCTGCAGGAGCTCCAGAAGTACCGCGGCTCTCAGTTCGATCCGTTTGTGGTGGACGTGGTTGTCTCCTCCGTCGCGGTGCGGCGCCTGATTGCCGAGCCGCACGTTCCCCCTTCTGATGGTCTGTCTCAGCGCTCATTGGGAAAGCGGATGTCTTGGCCAGCACCGCGGCTCTGGCGCGTCCGCGCGTAGCTTCCGGGGCCTACTACTCAGAACGTCACAATAGGCCAAACGTCGGTCAGCGTCGATACAGCGGCGATAAGGCTGGTGCAGCACGACGTCGCCATCGTCGCGAAGCGAGCCAAATCTGCTCCGACGCGGGGCGGAAGCCTCGCGATGGCATCGGCCAACTCCCTTTCATAGGCGTCACCTACTAGGCCGAGGGCGCGAGAAATCATTTGCGTCGCGATCAGGATTTCTGCTTGATCGACTGCATCAAAGTGCGCCAACCGGGATCGTAGAACGTCGACTCTAAGCCGCGCCCGTAGTAGCTCATCACGCGTAGTAGCGGTCGCCGCCAGCCAACGGGCATAGCTTCCCTCGAAGTGTGGAGTGGGATCAGAGACGACTCCATGTAGAGCGGCTGATCTCGCCAGTCGCTCGCTCCCCAAGGCCCATAGAACGTCCGCCTTCATTAGGGCCCAAACAGACCGAATTGATGCAGGGGCTGCATCAGGCATACGCGTATCTACGCGTGCCATCGCATCTAGCGCGGCCGAGCGGTCCTGGAGGGAAGCGTGCGCAAGGGAAGCCCAGTACGCGGCCTGCAGCTCGGTGTACCACTCGAACCGATCTGAATGGTAGGCGAGCGCCCTTTCGGCCCACACAAGTTGCTCCCGCGTGGCTCCCAGACGACCGAAGCATGCGGCAAGGTTGCCACAGGAACTCGCGCAAAGTCCGTCGTTACCCAAGCGGACAGCGGTTGCCAGCGCGGCCAAATGATGACCAATCCCATCCTCGTACCGTCCTTGCAGGCAAGCGTGGATTCCAATGCCGGTTTGCACTCGTACCGCTACCGAGCTAGCCAAACCGGCAGACCGCGTGATGGCCAAGGCCGACTCCAGGTGGGCCAGGCTCGAATGGGAATCGCCAAGCTGGAAGGCAAGCATCGCTCTTGCGCATTCAAGCACGGCCAGATCGTGCGCTTGCAGGTCCGCGTTGGGCACTCCCGCGGCGATTTCGTACGCAAGCCTGGCCTGATCTCCGTTGCGAGTGAGATTGGACAGGGTTGCTGCAACGGACACTGCACGCACGCGGATCGCGGGGTACCGCGAGGAAGTGACGACCTCTAGCAGTGTGTCCAGGTCGTGCTGGATTTCGTACGTATCCAGAGCCCCCAACTCGCGTCGCGACTTGATGGCAAGGGCCAAGGCTTCATCGCGTACCGCCTCTGTCGCCTGCTCCGGTAGCAGTTCGAGTGAAGAGAGCAAGTCGCTCCACGCCGCCTGCTCCTGCAAAGCCGTCGCCAGCAGGATGATCGCTTCCGCCTTGCGGTCGTCTGGAACAATCGGGAGGCCTGTCCGGAGGGCGCGCTCCGCCTCGTGCGGCGCGCCTTGGTGAATCGCTTGCGACGCTCCGTTGATTAGGTAAGGGATGCCCTCCTCCGAGCGGCCGGCTCGCAGGCAATGCCACGCGGTCTCCAGTCCCTGCGTATTCATGCCTTTCTTCCCCTCCTCGATCAAGCGGTCCGCAACCTGGGAATGCAGGAGCCTCCTGATGGTCGATGGAACGCGCCGGTAGGCGTTGGCGCGCACGAGCTCGTTCGCAAACTCCAGCCCCCGCCCTCCGTCCCTGAGGACCCGCCGGTTCGTCAGGGTGGTGAGGCCGGTGATCGTCTGGCCGATACCCAGGTCGATCATGCTGTACATGCCCAGGTCATTGACCCGCGGTCCGAGGATCGCCGAAAGCGTGAGAACGTTCTGACAGACGACGTCGAGGTCTCGGGTCAGCCGATCAAAGATCTGATCGTACGGCCCCTCCTCCGTCCGCTCCGCCAGCTCCGCCGTCATCGCCCCGAGCGAGAGCGCCAGCGAGCGCTCCCCGTGCGCCTGCCAGTCCTGCACCAGGAGCTCCAGCACCATCGGATAGCCCGCGGCCGCCTTGAGCAACGCCCGGCGCGCGGCGCCTGACGGCTTGACCTCCCCCGGCGGCAGCAGCGAGGCGAGCAGCTCGACCCCCTCCTCGTCCGTCATCGGCGGCAGCGCGATCGCCCGGAACCCCAGCCCCGCCGCGCTCTCGAGGAGCCGCGCTGCCTGCGGTGACTGGCCCAACTCCCCCGGACGTACCGTGAGCACGACCATGATCGGCTGCCCCTTGCCCTGCCGGATTACCAGATGAAGCACGGCGAGGCTGGCGTCGTCCGCCAGGTGGAGGTCGTCCACGACCAGGATCACCGGATGCTCCTCCGCGATCGCGGCGACCAGCGCGAACATCGCCTCCGCCAGACGCACGCGCGCCGTCTCGCCCTGGCTGTCGATCGAGGGCGGCAGCGCCGAGAAGCGCTGGCGCACCTGCGGCACCGTCCGGCCCAGCTCGGCGAGCGCCTCGGGCGCGGTGGCCGTTGCCCCGGGCCGGTCCAGCAACCCCACCACGAGTCCCGTCACCACCGAGTACGGAATCTCCCGCTCCAGCTCGTAGCACTGCACCCGGCTCACGCTCGCGCCCTCCAGTCCCGCGGCCGTCGAGAGCCGCTCCACCAGCGTCGTCTTGCCGATGCCCGAGTCTCCCCGCACCAATGCGTGACCCGGCTCCCCGCGCTGGGTGCGCTCCCACCCCTCGTACAGCACCCGGTACTCCGCCTGCCGCCCGATGAACGGCCGCCCCCGCCACTGGTCGGTCCGGACGCTGGGGATCTTGTCCGTCACCGACCGCTCCCAACCACGCCGCCGCAGCCGGATCGCGATTCCCTCCACCAGAGCCGACGGGACCGCGCCCAGGTCGCGGGCGAGCGCCTCCTTCCACTCCTCGAACACCCGAAGCGCCGTGAGGCGGTCGCCGTCGAACGCGCGCGATTCCATCTTGGCTCTGACCGCGTCCTCGCTCAGCGGATCCAGCACCATCATCCGGTCCGCCAGCCGCTCCATCGTCCGGGAGTCAGCCGTGCGCCGGCAACGGTCGATGAGGACGATCATGGCCCGGAGAACCGAAGGCAGGAGCCGAGCCTGCGTGCGCTCCTTCCACCGCAGGAACTCGTCGGCGTCCGGGATGTCGAACCCATCGAGAAACGCGGCCACCTCGAGCTCTGGCCGGGTCTCGTCCGCCAGGACCTCCCCCGCCTCGAGCCGGGTGAGGTCGACCGCCACCGCGCCGTCCGCGAGCCGGATGGCGTCGCGACTCGTCTCCAGAGCCTTCCGACCGAGCTTGGCCCGGAGCACGGAGATGGCCGTGGCGAGCGAGTGGCGACCTTCCGCCGCCGAGGCCCGGGGCCACAGAAAGTCGGCAAGGTGATCGCGACGGTGCGCCACCCGGTGCTCGACACCGAGGTACACCAGGAGAGCCACGTGCTTCTTCACCCGAAACCGGATCGGGTCGCCGTGCGAGGCGAAGAGGGCCGGAAGGCCCAGGGTTCTAAGAAAGAGCCGCGCGTCCATCAGCATGGGTGGTGGGGTTGCCCGAGCCTACGAATCGGCCGTCAACGGATCGTCAAACTTGTGGCGAAACCGCCACATCGGCTAGGGTAGGTCTCATGAGAAAAGCGCCCGCCCGGTCGCCGTGACCGGACGGGCGCGTCGAGAAGGAGGAGCGTGACGGCTTAGTTGGCCGACACCGATGGAGCCGAGGGGGCGCCGCTCAGCCCGAACTGCTGCCGGAGCGCCGGCGCGTCGTTCATGGTCCACTGCTCGATGACCTGGCCGTCCTGGATGCGAAGGATCATGATCTGGCTTGCCGGCAGACCGGCCGTACCGCTCCCGCTCACCCGACCGATGACCCGATCGCCGTCCGACACGAGCTCGTCCACCTTGAGCTGCCTGCCGGCGGCGCGCTGCTCCTTGACCATTGCCTTGAAGCCGTCCCGACCCAACGGTGCGCCGTTGTTCGTGATGCCCTTGGCGACGAGATCGTCAGCCAGTGCGAGATCGCCCGCGTTATAGACCTGGTTCACGACGACCGTGAAAAGTGCCTTGTTCTGCTCGGCGTCCTGCGCCGAGGCTACCGAGGTCGCGCCGCTCAGGGCCACCATGGCCCCGATCGCCAGCCCGACCACTGCGATCCGGGTCCTCATCTCGCGCTCTCCTTCAGAATGGATGCCGCCCGCCCCCGTGCGGGCCTCGTCACCTATAGACGCTGGGTCCCTACGGGAAGGTTGCATGGAAAGTTCTGGGACCCCCGCGGACGCCGGTTACGATCGCGTAACGAGGGCCACGCTCTGAAATGACCGAGGGCGGCGCCGGACTCATACCCGGCGCCCCCCTCGACCATTCGATCGCTTCGTCAGCTGGGCAGCGTCAGCGATTGACTCGTGCCCAGCAGGTGCTCGACCGGCGCGAACACGCCGTCCACGGTCGTGCTCAGCACGCCCGGCGCCTCCAACAACCGATCGAGCGCGTCGTGCTCCGCCGGCGTGAGCGCCCGGCCGGGTCCCACGTACGTGAAGCTCGCGCTCGCGCCCGACTGTGCGGTTCCGGTGATCGTCGCGAACTGGCCGCCGTTCACGGTGATGACGAGGCTCGCGACGGCGGTGAATCCGGACGGCGTCTGGGTGACCGTGAGCGTTCCCGACAGCACGACCGTCTCGCTCCCCCGCGTCACCCCGAAGGTGACGGTGAGCACCGAGGTCGAGCTGCCGATCGCGAGCGTCGCGACGAGATGCGCCGACACGGCCGGCTGGTTCAACGCGAGGCTGTAGTCGAGCCCCACCTGCGACGCCGTCACCGACGCATTGTTCGAGAAATCGAGCCGATGAGTGCCGTCGCTGATGTAGCCGGTTGCCTGGGCGAGGAAGGACGACGGGGTGGTCGTCACCGCCACGACGTAGTCGGCGTACGTGGTCGTCGCATCGGCGACCAGGACCGCCAGCTTGTATTGCGTGTTCGTGCTCGCATCGGCAAGGTCGGCGTACCCGACCGGCGCGAGCGGCGCCGCCGGCATCCCGGTCAACGGGTTGAGCGCGTACAAAATGAATCGCACGCCGGTGGCCGGGCCGCCGGTCGACCCGCCGTCCACGTACTGGCCGCCGGTGAGGTCCCAAACAAACACATGGCCCCAGTAGGTAGTCGGGATGAGTGATCCCGGACCGGTCGGGGCCGATGCGAGTGAGGGAGTGATCGCGCGGACCGCCAACGCCCGCCGGGCGGAGGACAGGCGCGGCTCGGAGGTCGGCTTGATCGGAGAGAGAGCGGCGAGCAGCCCGGCGGTCCGCGCGAGCGGCGCGGTCCCGGCGGACACCGCGGCTAGGCTCTGGAACGCCGGCGCCTGGAACGGAGTGCCGAGTGACTGCACATCCCCGCTCAAGCCCGGTGGGTCGGAAAGGGCAACGCTGGACGGGCCGGTCGAGCTGCTACAGCCCGTAAGCGCGGCCGTGCAAACCGCCACGGCGAGCGCCACGGCGCCCCTGAAGAGCCGGGTCATGTGCCCTCCTCCACTCGGCTAAGCTGTTTGTGGGAATGTCTTTAGCCGGGATGCTCCGCCCGGCGCCGAGTAGATCGGCAAGTCAGAGGCCAGCGGCCCAGGCCTTCCCGTCGAGCAGCTCGCCGACCAGGTCCGCACTGCTCCGGTCTGCGGCCTCGGCCGCGAAGTTGGTGACGATGCGATGGCGAAGCACCGAGGGGGCCACAGCCTTGACGTCGTCGAGGTCGGCCATCGGGCGTCCTGCGATCGCGGCGCGGGCCTTGGCGCCGAGGACGAGGTATTGCGAGGCTCGGGGGCCGGCGCCCCATTCCACGTACTCCTTGATGAAAGCAGGGGCCTCCGCGTTCGCCGGGCGGGTGTGGCGCGCGAGAGCGACGGCTGCCCGGATGAGGCCCTTGGAGACGGGGATCCGTCGTACCAGCGCCTGCATCCGGAGTACCGTCTCCGCATCGAGCACAGGCTCGAGCCGAGCCCGGACTGCGCCGGTGGTCTGCTCCACGATCGCCTCTTCCTCACTCCGGCTGGGATAGCTCACACGCAGCTCGAGCATGAAGCGGTCGAGCTGCGCCTCGGGTAGCGGGTAAGTGCCTTCCTGCTCGATCGGGTTCTGGGTGGCGAGTACGAAGAAGGGGTCGGGCAGGTGATAGGTCGTGCCGCCCGCCGTGACCTGGTGCTCCTGCATCGCCTGCAGCAGTGCCGCCTGGGTCTTGGGCGGCGTCCGGTTGATCTCGTCGGCGAGCACGACGTTGGCGAAGACGGGGCCGTGCACGAATCGGAAAGCGCGCCTCCCGGTGGTGAGATCCTCCTCGATGATCTCGGTGCCGGTGATGTCGCTGGGCATGAGGTCGGGCGTGAACTGCACCCGGTTGAACGAGAGGTTGAGCGCTTCGGCGATCGTCTGCACCATCAAGGTCTTGGCGAGCCCGGGCACCCCGATGAGCAGGCCGTGGCCCCCGGCGAGCACTGCCGTGAGGATGCCTTCGACGATCTCGTCCTGGCCTATGATCCGCTGCGCGACCTGGCTGCGCAGCCGGGTGACAGCGGTCACCAGGCGCTCCAGCTGCCCGATATCGTCCTGCGGAACGGCTTCGGTCGCGGTCATGCTCACCAGGAGTGCGAGGTAACCTCCACATTACCCGCCCACGGGCCGAAGGCGCCAGCAGCAAGCCCTGAAACGTGCCCGATTTGTCGCTTGCGAAACTTTTCACAAGGATGTACGTTCTCGCCGTGCCAGACCCGAATCAGTCGAAGGGCGGGGGGCCGGGACCAGCGCGGTTTGCCGGTCTGGGGATCCAGTTTGCGGTCACGATCCTGCTCTTCGTCCTGCTCGGGCAATGGGCCGATCGGAAGTGGGGGACGGGCGGGCTGTTCACGATTCTGGGCACGTTCCTCGCGTTCGGCGGCACCCTCTATTCGCTGGTCCGGGCGTTGAAGAGCGACGATCAGGATCGGCGGTGACCGCGGGCGGACGCTACCTCGCGGCGATGCTTCTGGCCGGGGCGACGGCGATGGCGGCAGCGACCGTCCTGCCCGCCGGGTGGCGGGCGGGCTGGTGGCTGGCGCTCGGCATCACGCTCTCGCTGCAGGGGCCGCTCGGCTGGTGGCTCGTCACCGCGGTCGGCACCGAACGGTTCCTCGCCGTGTGGGTGCTGGGCATGCTGCTCCGGCTGCTGATCGTGGGGCTCACCGGACTGGTGGTGATTCCGGCGCTCGGCTGGCCGGCGGCGCCGGCACTGCTCGCGCTGGTCGGCTTTCTGGTGGTGTCGCTCGCAATCGAAGGGATCGCCTCCGCTCTCCAACACTCGCGGGCTCTGGTGCGATGAACGGTCTGGTGCGACTGACGGGACTCGGCGCGTTGTTCCTGGCGCTGCTTGTGGCGCCCGCCGTGGGGCAAGAGGCCCCGGTTACCAAGGATGCGTTCCAGGCCGCGCGGGCACCGCACGCCGCGAGCGAGCGCGAGATCGACATCCTCGGCCACCTCGCCAACTCACGCGAGATCGAGCTTCCGTACTATAAGCCGCCATACTACATCCCGTGGGAGCTGCCCACGCTCCCCCCGGTCCACGTCGGCTCGCTGGTGCTCGACTTCTCCCCCACCAAGCACGCCGTCTTCGCGCTGCTCGCCGCCGTCATCGTGGCCCTCGTCTTCATCCTCAGTGCAGGCTCGGTGGCCCGGGCGCAAGCTCAGGGCAAGCCGGCCAAGGGATTCGCGGGCGCGATGGAAGCCACTGCGCTCTGGCTCCGGCAGGAGGTGATCCTGCCGAACGTAGGTCCCCACGGCGATGGCTACGTGCCCTACTTGCTCACGACCTTCTTCTTCATTCTGGCGTGCAATCTCCTCGGCCTGCTGCCCTGGGGGGCGACGGCCACCGGCAACATCGCCGTGACCGGAGCGCTGGCCGTGCTGGCGTTCGTCGTGATCGAGGTGTCGGGCATGCGGACCCTGGGGTTCAAGGGCTACATGCACACGATCTTCTATCTGCCGCCGGGGCTCCCGACCTTCCTCAAGCCGATCATGCTGGTGGTGATGACCCCGATCGAGCTGATCGGCAAGCTGGCCAAGCCGTTCGCGCTCGCGGTCCGACTGTTCGCCAACATGACCGCGGGCCACGCGCTGGTCCTGGCGCTGATCGGGCTCACCTTCGCGTTCCAGAGCTATGTGGTCGGCGGGGTGGCATCGGTCATGGCGACGCTCGTCATGCTGCTGGAGCTGTTCGTCGCGTTTCTGCAGGCGTTCGTGTTCACGCTGCTCACGGCGGTATTCATCGGGTTGATGCGGGCGGAGCACTGAGCCGGGCGGAGTACGAGTTGGCAGAGTGAGGGACGGAGGGTGGCGGGCGCTCGCGTCATCCCTCCCTGGTAGTCCGCCGGACGGCGGACGAAGCCCGCTGTCTCAGGGTCTCCGGATCCGGGATGTCGGCGGGTCGCCGAGGCGGAGCCGGTCCGGGAGAACCGGCTCGACGCGCGGCGGGCGCAACTGATACGGATCTCCCGTCTACGACCGGAGCAACACATGCTGCACATGCTTGCCCTCCTGCAGGAGACCGCGGCCGCGGGCGCCGGCAAGGGGTACGGCCTCATCGGCGCCGGGCTCGGTGCGGGCCTCGCGGTGCTGGGCGCGGGTGTCGGGATCGGCCGGATCGGCGGTTCGGCCGCCGAGGGGATGGCCCGCCAGCCGGAGAACAGCGCGCGGATCCAGACAGCGGGACTGATCTTCGCGGCGCTGATCGAAGGCGTCGCGCTGTTCGTCGCCGTCATCGCGCTCCTGATCCAGGGGAAGATCACGTTCTGAACGGGACCCGGGGCGCCGGGTCGCCGGCGCCCCTTCCACCGTCTCCAAGGCAGGGGAAGGCATGAAGCAATCACTGTGGCTCGCGCTGGCGGCGTCGGTCGTCGCAGCGGGCCCCGTGCTGGCGGAAGAAGGACAGGCGAGCGGCCCGCTCGTGGTGAACGGCGGGCTCATGATCTGGACGCTCGTCGTCTTCGTGCTGCTGTTCCTCCTCCTCCGGCGCTTCGCGTGGCCGGCGCTGCTGGGCGCCGTCGAGGCGCGGGAAAAGCGGCTCGAGGCGCAGCTCGCCGAGGCGGAGCGGAACCGGGTGGAGTCGGCCCGGCTGCTCGAGGAGCAGAAGAAACTCCTGGCCGAGAGCCGGACGCGGGCGACTGCGATGCTGGCCGAGGCACGCGCGGCGGCGGAGAAGGAGCGGGCGCTGGCGCTGGAAAAGACCAGGCAGGAGCAGGAGGAGTTGCTCGAGCGTGCCCGGCGAGAGATCATCGCGGAGCGGGAGCGAGCGCTGGTCGAGCTCCGGCGCGAGGCGGTGGACCTCTCGCTCGCCGCGGCTTCGAAGCTCATCGGCGAGCGCCTGAATACCGAGGCCGACCGGAAGCTGGTCGAGAGCTATCTCGCCACCCTGGAGCCCGGCAAGTGAGATCGGTCACGATCGCACGAAACTACGCCGAGACGCTCTACGAGCTGGGCGAGCGGAGCGGCCGAACGGAGGCCTACGGCGAGACGCTCGAGGCCGTGGCCGCGGTGCTCCAGACCATCCCGGCGGTCGCGGACATGCTGATGTCGCCCCGGGTGCCCAAGAGCGAGAAGAGCCGGATCATCGGCGCGGGGCTCAAGGACGCGCCACGCGAATTCGTGCTGTTCCTTCAGGCGGTCGTCAGGCGCGGGCGCGGGCTGCTCCTGCCGGAGATCGCCAGCGAATACTCCGCCCTGATGGACGTGAAGTTCAACCGGCTGCGGGCCGGCGTCACGCTGGCCAGGCCCGCCGATGAGACGCTGCGGCAGAGCGTCGAGGCGGGCTTGAGCCGGGCGCTCGGGAAGCAGGTGATCACCGTTTTCGGGGTCGATCCCCAGATCCTTGGCGGCGCGGTGGTCCGCGTGGGCGAGCGCGTCTACGACGGCTCGGTGCGGCGGCGGCTCACGCGGCTCAGGCGGCAGCTCCTGGCGAGGTGAGGAAGCGTTCCTCACCTCCTACCTCCCCCGTAATCCAGCGCCTCCCGCAGGTCGTAGGGAATCCGGTTCAACTCGAGCAGCGCCAGGTACTCCCGCGCGAAGTCGTGCTCGCGGTGGCGCGTGTCCTGGTGGCGGAGGTCGTCGAGGAGGCGGGCGTCGTCGTGCGGCGAGACGCTGAACGCGGCATATCCCTGCTGCCAGGCGAACGCGGCGCGGTGGGGAAAGGAGCGCCGGATCCAGCGGGCCGTGCCGCTCTTGAGGCGCTCCACCAGCGGCGCCAGCGCGAGCGAGACCGGCAGCTCGAGGTAGACGTGCACGTGATCCCGCGCGGCGCCGCCCGAGACGAGCCGCGCGCCGGCGGACGCCGCGAGCACATCGATCCGGGCGAACAGTCGTCCGCGCCACTCCGGGTCGAGCCAGGGACGGCGGCCGCTGGTTCCCCACAAGAGATGCACGCGCAGCTTGGCGTAGATGCCGGCCATGCGCCAAGCTGGACCGCCCGCGCCGGGTGGCGGCCATCCCCGGGGCGCGCCGGGTGCCCGATTCCCGCGGGCGAGCCCGGATGGGCCGCCTCGGTCTCTCAGGGCCGACCATCCGGCTTATCTTTCCCGACGCCCTTCAGGGTAGACTCGTTCGATGATCCCCGGCGAAACCGACCGCCGCGACCTGTTCCGATCAGTCTTCGGTGAATGGCTCGAACGCCTGGTCGCGGAAACCGAGCGCAAGTTCGTCCAGCGGCATTACGTGCGCCCCCCGGGTGCGCTCCCCGAGCTGGCGTTCCTGACGGCGTGTACCCGCTGCGGGGCGTGTGCGCCCGTGTGCCCGGTTCGCGCGATTCTCACCGTGCCCAGCACCGGCGGGCTCGCCGCGGGGACGCCGTACCTGGAACCGGAGCAGCAGCCCTGCGTTGTATGCGCCGACATGCCCTGCGCCCGGGCGTGTCCGACCGATGCCCTCACGATCCCCGCCGGCGGGTGGTCGGGCTACCGGCTGACCGAGCTCGAGTTCCTGCCGGAGCGTTGTCTCACGTTTCGCGGGACCGAGTGCCGTGCCTGCGCCGACGCCTGTCCGGTCGGATCCGCGGCGCTGGTAATCGACGACGGTGGGCATCCCGTGGTGCGGTGGGAGGGTTGCGTCGGCTGCGGGGTATGCGTGCGCGCGTGCGTGGCCCATCCGCCGGCCTTCAAACTCCATTACGCGGAGGGCTGATGCCCGACGTGCCATACCGGGTGGACAAACCGTGGGGCTACGAGCTGATCTGGGCCCGGACCGAGCGCTACGTGGGGAAGATCCTGCACGTGAGGGCCGGTCACATCCTCAGCCTCCAGTACCACAACTTCAAGGACGAGACGATGCACGTCCTCCGGGGGGAGCTGATCCTCCGCACCAAGGACGGGGAGACGCTCGCGGCGCGGCCGTTCCGGGCCGGTGAGACGGCTCACATCCCGCCCAAGCTCGTCCATCAGATCGAGGCCGTCGTGGACAGCGACGTGCTCGAGGCTTCGACCCCGGAGCTGGACGACCTCGTCCGGCTCCAGGACCGCTACGGCCGAGGCTGACGATGCAGGTGATCATCCCGCTCGCGGGCAAAGGCACCCGCCTCCGCCCGCACACCCACCTGGTTCCCAAGCCGCTGCTCAAGGTCGCGGGGCGTCCGGTGATGGACTGGGTGATGGACCGGCTGGACGGGCTGGCGATCGAGGAGCTGATCTTCATCACCGGCCACCTGAAGCAGCAGGTGGAGGCCTATGCCCGCGCGCGTTACAAGTACCCGCTGCGCTTCATCGAGCAGAAGGTGCAAGACGGCACCGCGGGCGCGGTGAACCTCGCCCGGCCGCACGTGCACGGACCGGTGCTGATCATCTTCGTGGACACGGTGTTCGAGGCCGATCTCACCCTTATCAACCGGCTCGACGCCGATGGGATCATCTGGGCCAAGGAGGTCGAGGACTACCAGCGGTTCGGAGTGGTCGTGACCGATGCCCAGGGGTATATGACCCGGATCGTGGAGAAGCCGAAGGAGCCGATCTCGAAGCTGGCGAACATCGGTCTCTATTACATCCGCGCGGTGGACAGCCTGTGGCAGGGCATCGACCACACGCTCGCGGCGGCGGCCAACAGGGGCGAATACTATCTCACCGACGCCTTCCAGTGGATGATCGAGCACGGGAAGCGGATCTACACCGCCGAGGTCGGCGGGTGGTACGACTGCGGCAAGCTGGACACGTTGCTCGAGACGAACGCGATCCTGCTGGCCAAGGGCGCAGCGCGCCGGCGCGACTTCCCCGGTGTGACCATCCGGGATCCGGTGTACATCGAGGACGGCGTCGCCATCGAGCGCAGCACCATCGGGCCCAACGTGTCGGTGGAGCAGGGGACCACGATCATCGACAGCACGGTGTCGAACGCGATCGTTGGCCGGGGCTCGACGCTCCGCAACGTGCGGCTGGACGGCGCCCTCATCGGCAACGAGGTGCTGGTCGAAGGCCTCACGGGCAGCGTCACCCTGGGTGACCACTCCGAAGTCACGGCCAAGCCTGAGCGCTGATGCGGGACATCGATCGGCTGTGTGAGTCGTACTTCGACCTGCTTTGGCACTTCGACCCGGCGGCCGCCAGTGCCGCCGGCTCCGTTTCCTGGGACGGCCAGCTCGGCCGGTTCGATGCGGAGGCGATGCGCACCCATCTGGCCGCCCTCCGCGCCACGGCCGCCGCGCTCGAAGAGATGGACGTCGAGGACCTGGCCGACGAGATCGACCGCACCGCGCTGCTGGATGACGCGCGGGCCACCATTGCCCGCCTGGACGAGGACCGCCCGCCGGCGCGCGATCCCGGATTCTGGCTCGGCCACCTGCGGGATGCGGTTGCGTCGCTGCTGCTCCGGCCGGAGGATCCCGCGTCGGCCGGCCAGCGGGCTCGCGCGGCGGGTGAGCGGATCGCAGGGATTCCGGACTTCCTGAGCTCGGCGCGAGGCGTGCTGCGGCAGCCGCCGGTGTTCCTGGTGGATGGCGCGCTGGCCACGCTGGGGCCGCTGGGCGAGCTGCTGGTGCACACGGCCCTGACGTTCGGCCCCGCCGCACCGGGCGGCCCCGAGGCGCTCAACCAGTCGGTCGCGGTCGCACTCCAGTCGCTCGCGGGGTTCGGCCACTGGCTCCGATCCGAGCTGGAGCCGGCCCCGGACGTGACCGCCAGCGTGCTGGGAGCGGCGCGCTTCGAGCGGCGGCTCAATCATCGCTTCGCCGTTCGCTCCAGCACGGCCGAGCTCGCGCGTTACGCCGCGCGGCTCATGACGGAGACGGAGGCCGCGCTGACCGAGCAGGCGGCGGCGCTCGGGTCCGAGGGGGGCTGGCGCGGCGCGCTTGCCCTGGTGGAACAGGAGCGGACCGACCCGTTGCCGGCCATGCGCGAGGGGATCGCGCGTGTGCGCGGTCTCCTGACCGAGCGCGGAGTCGTCACGGTGCCGGCCGCCGGGCCCGACCTGATCGCCCTGCCGCCGCCGCTCGTGCCGCTGCTGCCGGGCATCGTCTATCTCCCGGTGGCCGGTCAGCTGGCGGTGGCTCCGGCGCGGCGGAGCCGGTTCGCCATCCCGGCGCTCGTCGCCGCGTATGCGCTTCCAGGCCGCCACCTGCTGGAGATCGCGGCGGGCTCGACCGGGAGCCTGGTGCGCCGCCGGCTCCGCTCGCCGGTCATGGTCGACGGGTGGTCGCTCTACGCGGAGGAGCTGGCGGAAGACCTCGCGCCGTCCGCGGCCAAGCAGACCCGGCTCCTCCGCCTCGCGCGACTGCTCCGGGCGGCGGCGCGGCTCGCGGCCGACATCGGCATCCACACCCTCGGCATGGCCCCGGCGGACGCCGTCACGCTGCTCAGCGGGCGCGCCGGCGTGGACCCTGCTCGAGCGGAAGTCGAAGTACGGCGAATCGTCGCGCGTCCGACGGAGGCCGCCGCCGCGGCCATCGGCCGGCGCGAGATTCTCGCGTTGCGCAGTGCTGCGGGAGCGTCGCCGGGCGACGTGGACGCGCTCGCCCGCTTCCACGATGCGCTGCTCGCGTTCGGCGCGCTGCCGCCGGGACTCGCGGCATGGGGTCTTGGGATCGACCGATGACTAGCGTTGCGTGCGCGATCTGGTCATTCTTCAAGCGTGAAGATCACGGTCCTCACGTATCTCGACAGTCCTGACGAGAACTCCAAGGACTACGATCTGGTCGTGCCGCAGGTCGCGCGCACCTTGAGGCGCCTCGGCCACCGCGTGAGTACCCTTGGAGTCCACGGCGACGTGAAGCGTCTCGTCGCCGGTCTCGCCCGCCGCAAACCCGAGCTCGTCTTCAATCTGATGGAGATGTTCGCCGACAATATCTTCGGCGACATTCCCGTGACCGGGCTCCTCGACCTGCTCGGCGTCCGCTACACCGGCAGCGGTCCGGGCGAGCTGTATCTGAGCCAGGACAAGGCGCTCAGCAAGAAACTGCTGTCGTACGAGCACATCCTCTACCCGCGCTTCGCCGTCTTCAACAAGGACTCCGAGATCGAGACCGGCGGCAACCTGCGGATGCCGATGTTCGTGAAGCCGCTCCGCTCGGACGCCTCGCTCGGCGTGAGCAAGAAGTCGCTCGTCACCGATACAGTCCAGCTCATGCGGCGCGTGGCTGCGATCCGCGAGGACTTGAACGACTCGGCCATCGCCGAGGAGTTCATCGACGGACGCGAGTTCCTCGTGGGCGTCATCGGCAACTCGGGGCCCAAGGCACTGCCGCCGGTCGAGGTGGATTTCAGCGGACTGCCGGAAGGCGCCCCCAAGGTGCTCGACAGCAAGGCCAAGTGGGAGGAGCAGAGCGTCGAGTACAAAGGCACGAAGACCATCATCGCGACGCTGCCGGACGAGCAACGCGCGCGGCTCCAGAAGGTCGCGGTGGACGCCTACCGCGCGGTGCGGGTGCGCGACTACGGCCGAGTGGACCTGCGGCTGACCGACACGGGTGAGATCTACGTGCTGGAGGTGAACGCGAGCTGCTATCTCGAGAAGTCGAGCGAGTTCGCCATGGCGGCCGCCGCGGGTGGCCTGGACTATCCCCGGCTCATCGAGCGGATCGTGAACCTGACGATGGAGCGCTACAACGGGAAGCGGGGCTGAGACCTCTTAACGCCCGCGCCGAAGCAGCGTCCCCACCCGCATGCCCCATCTCATGACCAGCCGTGCCGCGCGCATGGCCGCACTCCTCCTCGCCGCCCCGCTCGGTGTCGTGGGCTGCCAGTCCTCCCATGGTGGGACTCCTACCGATATGCAGGCGGAGCAGCAGATGAGCGGCGCCCTCGCCGAGGGACCGCACATGCTGCTCACGCCCATGCGCCCCGCGACGCCGGCGGACTCGGCCCGGGCCACCGGGATTGCCGAGACGCTGCGGCAGGCCATCGTCCGGTACGCCGACGTTCGCGTGGCCGAGGCCGATGGCTTCCGGCCTTTTGCGCCTAAAGTGAAGCAGCAGAACGTTCTGCACTACACGCGGTACGCCTGGGCGGCTCGGGCGGTGTTCAGCTTCGACCCGGCCAAGCCGACGTCGCTCCTCTACCGCCGTGAGCCCGACGGCTCCCTCAAGCTGATCGGGGCGATGTATACCGCGCCGCAGCGCGCCTCACTCGAGGAGCTCGACCGGCGGGTACCGCTCTCGATCGCCCGGTGGCACCAGCACACCAACGTCTGCATCCCGCGGCTGGGCCAGCGCGACCGGTGGGCCGAGATGCGCGACGGAAAGCCAGTCTTCGGGCCGGCGAGCCCGATCGCGACCGAGGCCGCGTGCGCCGCGGTCGGGGGGCGGTTCCTCCCCAAGGTCTTCGGCTGGATGGTTCACGCCAACGTGCTCGAGAGCGACCAGGCGATGATCTGGGGGATGTCGCACGACGGCATGTCGCACGCACATCAGCACGCAAGCTAGGGCAGGTACGTCCCGCGGTGGACGTGGTTCATCGCTAGGGCGGTGACGAGGGTCGTGAGCGCGACGGCAGCTTGGGCCTCCTGCGTTGGCGCGTAGCCCAGGTCGAGTTGGTCTGCTCGTTCGGCGAGATGCCTGACCAGCACGCGGGTGCGCTCGGGGAAATGCCCGGTCCAGCGAAACACGTTCTGCATCAGCTCGCGCCGGAGCGACTGGATGAGTGAGCCGGCCCGGCGCCCGTCGCCCGGGGCCGCCGGGTCGCCCAGCCGCTCGAAGATAGCCCGGAGCGCGCCATCGAGCCCGGGCGGAAACGCCGGCGGCTCGATGGTCTCCGCCTCTGCCTCCTCGTCCTCGTAGTATTCGCCCACCGAATACTCCAGCTCCGCGACGTCCTCGTCGCCCTCGTCGTCGGTGACCAGGGGATCGCGATCCAGGATGCGCGCGAGGGTCCGGTCGCCGTAGGTGAGCTTCGCGAGCGCCTCGGGCCAGCCGTCGTACTCGCGGCGCCAGTCCAGTCCCGGAGTCATCCACACGGCGAACGTCTCCGCCCAATCCTCGTCCGGGTGCTTCTGCGCGTACCAGCCGGTCCACTCCTCGTCGTCGTACAGCCGGTAGGCGTAGTTCACCACGTGTCCCATCTCGTGCCGCAGGTAGCGGAGGATGTCGGCACGGTCGAATCCCTCGACGTGGCCTATCCGCTCCTCGTGGATGGCCGTGAGCTCGGGGCGCGCCAGGTAGAACGGGATGGCGATGGCGACCGTCTGGAAGGGCACCCCCCACTCGGTGGAGAGATAGAAGCGCGGCTTGGGGCGGGTCAGGCCGAGGCGCCGAAGCTCGTCCTCGAACTCGGCGAGGATGGGCTCGAGCCGGGTGCCCCCGATGGTGAGCCCGAGGTCCCTGATCGGGGTGGACCAAAGACTGGATTCGCGGAACGTGCCGGGCGGCGTGGGGGTCGTCATGGCTCTCCCTGGGTCGGTGCCCGGAGCGGGGTCCGACAAACATATATTGCACGCCCATGCAGGCCACCCCGGCGTCGGGCAAGGCTCCCCCGCGCGCAACCGCCCTTCCGCCGGCCGTCAAGGGCCTCTCCGTCATCTCGCTGTTCAACGACTTCGCCAGCGAGATGGTCTACCCCCTGCTCCCCGCCTTCGTCACCGGCACGCTGGGCGCCGGCGCGGTTGCCCTGGGCGCGCTCGACGGGGCCGCCGATCTCACCGCCGCGGTGATCAAATGGGTGAGCGGGCGGCTGGCGGACCGGCGCGGCTGGCTCAAGCCGCTCATCCTGATCGGGTATCTCACGGCGGTGCTGGTGCGGCCGCTCATCTCGCTCGCGGGCGCTGCGTGGCAGGTGATCGGGTTCCGGGTGATCGACCGTGTGGGCAAGGGGCTCCGCACGCCGCCGCGCGACGCGCTCATCGCGGAAGTGACGCCGCCCCTGATGCGGGGCCGAGCGTTCGGCTTTCACCGCGGCGCGGATCACCTCGGCGCCGTGCTGGGCTCGCTGGCGGCCTGGTACTGTCTCCGGTCCGGCGCCGACGTCCGCCAGGTGATCTCGTGGAGCGCGTTGCCGGGCGTGGTGGCGTTTCTCCTGCTCACGCTCGTGCTCCGGCGTACTGGCGGCCGCGCGAAGGCCGGGGCCGGCGAGGCTCCCACCCCGTCGGGCTCCGCCGCACCGCCGCCGGCTGGGCGAGGCCGCCGATTCTGGCTGCCTATCCTTGCCCTCGCCGGGATCACGCTCTGCCGTATCCCCGAGGCGCTGTTGCTCCTTCGACTCCAGGAGGCCGGTGTGGCGGTGGCCCTGGTGCCGCTCGTGTGGGCGGCGCTCCACGTCGTGCGGAGCGGTGGCTCTTACCCCGGCGGCTGGCTGGTAGACCGGATCGGGCCCCGGCTCATGGTGGCGGCGGGCGGCCTTCTATTCGCAGCAGCCATCGCGGCCATGGGGCTCGAGGACGGGGCAGCGGGCGTGACCGCCGCGTTCCTGGTGTTCGGGCTGGTGGCGGGACTCACGGAGGCCGCCGAGCGGACGCTGGTGGCGCGCCTCGCGCCGGCGAAAACCGGCCGGGGCTTCGGGGCGTACCACGGGTTGACCGGTTTTGCGGCGTTGCCCGCGGCCGTCCTGTTCGGGGCGCTCTATCAGCGGCTGGGCGCGAGCATCGCGCTGGTCGCGTCCGCGGGTGCGGTGCTGGTGGCGACCGCCGGGTGGCTGGCGGTGTCTCCCGGAGGCTCGGAGGAGGGAGCGAGGGCGTGAGGCGAGCGTCGGTATTGCAGGCTGGAGCGTTGGCGCTCGGGCTCGCCGCACCGCGGGCCGTGTCGGGTCAGGTGCAGGTCCGGCTCGGCGAGCCCGGGCGGGCGAACTATTCCGAGGTGCACGAGGCGCTCCGGCCGGGAACGCCCGCGGCCGACTCGGTGGTGGCCGTTCTGCGGTCACGCAGTCCCAGGCGGCTCTGGGCGCGGGTCACCGCCGCCATCAACGGGACTGGATCGTGGAACGACGCCCTGCTCGCGACCACCCGGCTGGCGCTCCTGCGCGATGCGCAGGTGGCCGACAGCGCGCTCCGGATCCGGCGGTTCTTCGACCAGGCCGGCCCCATTCCCTTCAAGAACAATCCGGGCCTCACGTCGAGCGACATCGAGCCGTCGGTCCAGGCGATCCTGCTCGAGCGCCGCCGTGCCGTCCAGGGCGATTCGGCCGTGCTGGCCGACATCCTTGCCCGCATTCCCCGGCGCGACTACGACCACGGGGATGCCTGGGTGCTGGGCCGGCTCGGTGCCGGCGCGCGCGACTCGGTGGTCGCCCGGTTCCTGGGGGCGGATTCCCTCGAGCTCCGGGTGCGCTACCTGACCCTGCTCTCCTACTTCACCGATCCGGCGCTGGTCCCGCTCCTCGTGCGAGTCTACGTCTGGCCGGATACCTTCGGCATCCCGCCGCGGTATGCCGTGCGGGCCTCGGACGGCCTGCTCTGGATCGGGACACGAGCGAGTCTGGCGGCGCTGCTCGATGCGCGCGAGCGGGCGCGGGCCCGCGGGATCTACGCGGACTCCGCGTTGGCGCGCGGCGGGTACGGCTTCCTGGATAACGACAGCGCCGCAGTCGTGGCGCGGACCGGCCGGTGGCTCACGGACTGGCTGCGCATCCTTCCGCCGTAACCGCCCCCAGGCAGGCTCAGCTCGGCCGCAAGGTATCCCACGCCAGCTTCAGGATCAGCGCGGCTACCACGGCGAGGAAGAAACCCCGGATGAGTCGCACGCCCCGGGTCAGCGCCAGGTGGCTTCCCAGCGTCGCACCCGCGATGCTCGCCACCCCCATGGGGATCGCCAGCCGGTAGAGCACCTGATCCGTCGCCATGAAGTAGAGGGCGGCGGCGGTGTTCGAGCCCAGGTTCACGACCTTGCCTGCGGCCGATGCGGCCAGAAAGTCGAAGCCGAACACGCCGATGAAGAGAAAGATGAGAAAGCTGCCGGTGCCGGGTCCGAAGAATCCGTCGTAGAAGCCCAATGCGCCGCCGGTAAGGGCGGCAGCGACGAGCGCGCCGCCCCCTCCGAGACGTGGGGCGTGGATCTTTCCGAAGTCGCGGGCGTACCAGGTGAAGAGTGCCACCGCCACAAGCAGGACCAGGATTACCGGGCGGAGCGCGTCAGGCCGCACCGCGCTCACCGCATGTGCGCCGAGCAGCGAGCAGCCGAAGGACGCAAGAGCGGCGGGGAGAATGATGCGCCAGTCGATCCGGAGCCCGAGCGAGTAGCGCCGCACGGCCGCGACCGTCCCCATCGCCGAGGCGACCTTGTTGGTGCCGAAGACGGCGGGGATGGGCACCCCCGGCAGGAGCACGAGGAGCGCGGGGATCTGGATCAGCCCGCCCCCTCCGACGACCGAGTCGGTGAAGCCGGCGAGAAAGGCGAATCCGCAGAGTACGGCGACGGTCGCGCCGCTCAACAACACCGCGTCGGCCCGTCGCCGTAGCGCGTCCGCACGTAGTCGTCGTAGAACTCGCGCTCGGTGGGCACGGGGCGGTCGGGGTGACAGGCGCGGAGGTGAGCGAGGTACCGCTGGTAGTCCGGCATGCCCAGCACCCGACGCAGCGCCGTGAGGGCTCGGCGGGGCAACCCGTCACCCGACGACCCGCCGAGCGTGTCAGCCGGCATACGCAGTCTCCACGAACGGACTCTCGCGGACCACCGGTGCTTTGCGCCGGGCCAGGATCATCGCCCACTCGCGCATACAGGCCGTGACCAGCACCACCGTCACCAGCATGAAGACGGCCGCGACGACCGCGTCGAGCCGGTCGTTGAGGACGAGCCGGGCGCCCTTGGCGGGATCCATCGCACCGGCGGCTACCTGCGCGGCGGTCGTGCGGGCGTGCGCCAGGAAGCCCAGCCGCGGATCGTCGGCGAGGATCTTCTGCCAGCCGGCGGTGAGCGTCACCGCCAGGAGCCAGGCGAGCGGGCCCAGGGTCACCCAGGCGAAGCGGGCCTTCCCCGCCTTGATCAGGATGGTCGTGCCGACGCAGAGGGCGATCGCCGCCAGGAGCTGGTTGCTGATCCCGAACAGGGGCCAGAGTGAATTGATGCCGCCCAGCGGGTCCAGCACGCCCTGCACCAGGAAATACCCCCAGGCCGCGACGACCAGCGCCGACGAGAGGATCACGCTGGGATACCAGGACGTCCGGCCCATCGGCTTCCAGGCGTGGCCCGCGAGCTCCTGGAGCATGAAGCGGCCGACCCGGGTGCCTGCGTCGAGGGTGGTGAGGATGAAGAGGGCCTCGAACAGGATGGCGAAGTGGTACCACAGGGCCGTGAGGTTCTCCCCGAACGCCCGGCTGAAGATGTGGGCCATGCCGACGGCGAGGGACGGGGCGCCGCCCGTCCTGGCCAGCAGTGTCCTTTCTCCGACCGAGCTGGCCAGCGCCCGGAGCTGTTCCGGGGTCACGCTGAAGCCCCAGCCGCGGATGACCGTGGCCGCCGAGTCCACCGAGCCGCCCAGGGTCGCGAGCGGGGCATTGATGGCGAAGTAGACGCCCGGGTCGAGCACGGCGGCCGCGCACATCGCCATCACCGCGACGAACGACTCCATCACCATGCCGCCGTACCCGATGAGCCGCGCGTCGCTCTCCCGGCGGAGCATCTTCGGCGTGGTACCCGACGCCACGAGCGCGTGGAAGCCGCTGATCGCGCCGCAGGCGATCGTAATGAAGCAGAAGGGGAACAGCTTGCCCGCGAACACGGGGCCGGTACCATCCACGAAGCGGGTAATCGCCGGCAGCTTGAGCGGGGGAAGCACGAGCAGGATCCCGATCGCGAGCAGCAGCACGGTCCCGATTTTCATAAACGTGGAGAGGTAGTCCCTGGGCGCCAGGAGCATCCAGACCGGGAGGACGCTCGCCACGAAGCCGTAGGCCATGAGCCAGCCGGCGAGCGCGGTGCCGGAGAGGGTGAAGATCGGAGCGAGGGTGGGCGAGGTCGCCACCCAGCGTCCGGCCACGAGCGCGAGGAGCAGCAGCGCCAGACCGACCAGCGAGGCCTCGATCGTCCTGCCCGGGCGGATGACCCGCATCCAGAACCCCATGAGGATCGCGATCGGGATGGTGCAGGCGATGGTGAAGACGCCCCACGGGCTGTCCCGCAGTGCGTTCACCACGACCAGTGCCAGCACGGCGAGGAGGATGACCATGATCGCGAGGATCGTCACCATCGTCAGCGTTCCGGTGAGCGGCCCGATCTCGTCGCGCGCCATCTGCCCGAGGGATTTGCCGTCCCGCCGCATCGAGCCGAAGAGGATGACGAAGTCCTGCACCGCGCCCGCGAGCACGACGCCGAAGACGATCCAGATGGTGCCGGGGAGATAGCCGAACTGGGCGGCGAGCACGGGGCCCACCAGCGGGCCGGCGCCGGCAATCGCCGCGAAGTGGTGCCCGAAGAGCACCCAGCGCGAGGTGGGGACGAAATCGCGACCGTTTTCCAACCGCTCGGCGGGCGTGGCCCGGCGGTCGTTCAACTCGAAGACCCGCTCGGCGAGGAAGCGACCGTAGAAGCGGTACGCGACGAGGTAGGTGCCGACCGCGGCGAGCACCAGCCACGCGGCGCTGATGGTCTCGCCGCGATGCAGGGCAATGGTGCCCCACGCAACCGCGCCGGCGAGGGCAAGCGCCAGCCAAGGGAGGAGTCGCAGGGGCATGGGGGTAATTAACAGCGCGAACGGTGAACGGTAAACGGTAAACGGGGAGGCCACCGGTTCTTGCCCTCCCCTCCGTTGGGCCGTACCTTCGACGTCCCATGCCGTCGCCATTCTTCGGGTACGGGCACCGCCCCTCCTGGGAGGACGAAGCGGAAAGCGCGGGTGCCGTGGCCGAGAAGGAGCAGCCGCAGCCCATCGCCGAAGGCTTCAAGGGAAAGGTCGCCCTCGTCAGCGGCGGGGCGACGGGCCTGGGCCGTGCCATCGCGCTCGAGTTCGCCCGCGTCGGCTGCCACGTGGGCTTCTGCTACGTCAACCTGCCGGGGCGGGACGTCACCGAGCAGGCGCTGCTCACCGAGACGGCGCTCATGTCCATGGGCGTCGGCGTGCTCGCGTCCCGCTGCGACGTGCGCGACCGGGACGCGGTGGAAGCCTTCGTGCGCGACGCCAAGGCCCGTCTGGGCGGCGTCCACTTCCTCGTCAACAACGCGGGCATCGCGAGCGACGGCGCGCTCTGGCGCCTCACCCAGGACGCGTGGCGGGAGGTGATGGAGACCAACGTTACCGGCACGTTCAACTGCATCCGCGCGGTCGCGCCGACCTTCCGGTCCCAGCGGTACGGCAAGATCGTGAACGTGAGCGCGCACCAGGCCGAGCGGCCGGGCTTCGGGGTGTCGAACTACGCCGCGAGCAAGGCGGCGCTGCTCGGGCTCACCCGGGCGGCCGCGGTGGAGCTCGGCCCCTCGGGCGTGAACGTCAATGCCGTCGCCCCCGGGTTCATCCGCACGGAACGGATGATGATGCTGCCGAAGGAAGTGATCGAGCGGGCGCAGAAGAGCTCGGTGCTCGGCCGCGTCGCCGAGCCGGACGACGTCGCTCACGTCGTCTCCTTCCTCTGCTCGGAGGGCGCGCGCCACATCACTGGCCAGACCATCACGGTGGATGGAGGTCTCTCGCTCGAGTAGCGTCGCCGTTCTCTTACGTCCGTCCCGTCGTTAGCTTTTCCGCAACACTTCCCGGTCCCGGTCCCATCACCACTCGATCCCACGCCGTGCGTCTCGCCTTCGTCGCGCTCACGCTCGCGGCCCGGACGAGCGTCGCCGCCGCCCAGGCACCGACCCGCCCGCCGCCCCGCGGTCTCGTGACCGAGGCTCTCTCGGGCGAATCGGTTGCGTTGCTGCCGGTGACGCTCGTGGTGGCCGACCCGACGGTGCGGGGCGACAGCTCACTGGTGGCCCTGGGCGACCGGCGGCAGCTTCTGCTCTGGGCCGATTCCGTCGTGGGCGAGGAGTTCCAGGGCCGCGCGCCCGAGGTGAACTGGGTGCCGGCGCGCCGGCTGCGGCAGCTGGCTCACCGGAATCCCGGCATGGTGCCCGACCCCGATCAGATGGGCCAGGCGATTCTGCGAGCGCCGAAGCTCAACAAAGTGCCGGATCCGCTGCGGAGCTCGCTCCGGAGCCTCACGGCCATCAGCGGCGGCCGCTTCGCCATGGCGCCCGCCGCGCTCGGCTTCACTCGGGATCCGGGCGGCGGATTTCGGGCCGATTTGTCGCTCGCGCTCGCCGACGCCCGCTCGGGCATCGTCGTCTGGCGCTCGGCCACCTACGGCAGCGGGACCACGCCGGGCGACGCGCTCGCCGCCGCGGTCTCGGCCGTTCTGCCTGCGGCGACCACCGGTCCATGACGTACGACGTTACCCTGATCCCCGGCGACGGGATCGGTCCCGAGATCACGGCCCAGACCGTGAAGGTGCTGGAAGCGACCGGGCTCCGGTTCGGCTGGGACGAGGAGCTGGCGGGCGTCGCCGCGGTCGATGCCACCGGCACGCCGCTGCCCGACGCGACCGTCGCGAGCATCCGGAAGAACGGGCTCGCGCTCAAGGGCCCGCTCGCGACGCCGGTCGGCACCGGCTTCCGCTCGGTGAACGTGGGCCTCCGGAAGGAATTCGAGCTGTTCGCCAACGTGCGCCCGGCCAAGACCATCGTGCCCGGCGGCCGGTTCTCCGACGTGGACATCGTGCTGGTGCGGGAGAACCTCGAGGGTCTCTACATCGGCGTCGAGCATTTCGTGCAGGTGGGCAACGACCCCCGCGCCGTGGGCGAGTCGATGGCGATCGTGACTCGGGTGGGGTGCGAGCGGATCGTGCGCTACGCCTTCGAGTACGCGGTGCGCCACGGTCGGAAGAAGGTCACCATCGTGCACAAGGCGAACATCCTCAAGATGGTGAGCGGTCTGTTTCTCGAAGTGGGGCAGGCTATCGCGAAGGAATACGAGGGAAGGGTAGTGGCGACCGACATGATCGTAGACAACTGCGCCATGCAGCTGGTGATGCGGCCCGATCAATTCGACGTCATGGTCACGACCAACATGTTCGGTGACATCCTGAGCGACGAGGTCTCCGGCCTCGTCGGTGGGCTGGGGCTCGCGCCGGGCGCGAACATCGGCGCCCGGGCCGCCATCTTCGAGGCCGTGCACGGGAGCGCCCCGGACATCGCAGGCAAGGGGATCGCCAATCCCTCGGCCCAGATCTTCGCCGCCGCTATGATGCTCGACCATGTGGGCGAGCTGGACCGGGCCCGGCGCATCCGTGAGGCGGTCGAGCACGTGATCGTCCGGCAGAACATCCGCACCCGCGACCTCGGCGGGACGGCGAGCACGCAGGAGTTCGGCGATGCCGTTGCGAAGCGGGTTGCCTGAGGTCCCATGCGCAAAGTGCGGACGGCGGGTGCCGGGTCTGGCGTGGACCGCGCTCTGCCCCGAGTGCCGATGGGAGCGCGAGGCGCGAGCGCGCCGGCTGTCGAGCCGGGTGGCGCTTGCCGCGACGGCCGTGACGGGCCTCTACGTGATGCTTCGGCTCCCGCCAGAGCCCACCGCCCGCCTCTACGCCGGCATCGCCGTGGTGGCCACGTATCTGATCGTGCGCCGCATCGCCACCAGGCTGGCCATG
>WNFB01000814.1_pt1 | contig 25975 bp, 24 predicted proteins | sample 5400501 | NCBI WGS metagenome assembly WNFB01 (sample SAMN13153341, study PRJNA577476) | soil metagenome | isolation source: 200 cm saprolite under Douglas fir tree site 2 hole 1 | place: USA:California | collected 2015-04-18 | reverse complement strand
CGTCTCGTCTACGATTCTCCTGACCCAGTAAGAATCGGTCTTCCGAAGTATCTTGGCCGCGGATCTCGCGAATTCGTTGGCGAAGCTATACGATCGGACCTTCAGCAACATTCTTTTCCCGCCGTCGTTGTCATCACTCCAACCGTCGCCAATCCAAGCGCCGAGGAAGAAACTCAGCTCCTCGGAAGGTTGTGCGTTGAATATTCGCTTGCCCGAAAACGGGGATGTTTTCGCCAATGACCACCGTCTGATCGTCTGTGTTGAGGGGAGGGTCAAACCTGTGCTCGTTAGTTCTTTTCTTAGGTCAGCGACTCCGGGGAACCCCTTCGCGTCTACCAGTCTCCGAACCAATTCGTAGACCTTCATTCGGTCGGAGACTGGCGCGAACTTTCTTCCCACATGATCAAGAGCCAGCTTCGCTTATAACCACAAATGTGCTTTCGACCCCCGCGGCCGCGAGGGAGAGCCCAGATCAGAGAGTTGACCCCCTCAATTCGCACGACAAGACAAGGTTCAGGTTTTTCGAGACATTAATCAGGTCACTATGCAGTCCACTTGGAACGCGAGCGGGTCTGTCAACAGGCTCGCGGGGTCCTCAAGTAGGTTGGAGATGATTACTAGGACTGCTCAGCATTTATACATCGAAGGTCTCTGCGCGAATAGGTGTTCCGATTGCGAGCTTCCGAACCCGAGATACTCTGGGAGCCCACCGAGGCGACGAAGAAGCGGGCGAATATCACGCACTACCTCGAATGGCTGGCAAGTCGCGACCTCCCTTTCCGGGAGTACGAAGAGCTACGGAGATGGTCTGTAGGAGAGCTCGAGAAGTTCTGGGAGACCATGTGGGAGTATTTCGACGTAAAAGCGACCAAGCCGTACTCAAAGGTACTGTCACGAAGGAAGATGCCAGGTGCACGGTGGTTCGCAGGTGCGGAGCTGAATTACGCGGAGAACGTTCTTAGCGAGAAGGACCGCGGTGGCCCCGCAATCATCTGCGCTGGTGAGGACGGAAAGATATCCGAAGTGACTTGGCAGGAACTCAGGACGAGGACCTCCTCTGTGGCGGCGTCGTTGACAGAGATGGGCGTGACGAAGGGGGATAGAGTCTCGGCGTATCTCCCAAACATACCAGAGGCCGTCGTCGCCTTTTTGGCTTGCGCCAGCATTGGGGCTACCTGGGCGAGCTGCTCACCCGACTTTGGCGCACCCATCGTGATCGACAGGCTCAAACAGATCGACCCGAAGGTCCTGATCGCTGCGGATGGTTACGACTACGGAGGGAAGTGGTTCGACCGGATTCCCGTTCTCCGGGAGATACAGAATGGGCTTCCGACTCTGAAGAGGACGATAATCGTCTCCAAGCGCGAGGGGGGGTTCAGAGGAGTGGGGCTGCACGACCCGCTAATGTGGGACGACATCCCTCGTGTGTCGTCGGCGCCGACCTTCGAGCCCGTCCCGTTTGACCATCCGCTCTGGGTGCTCTACTCGTCGGGCACGACGGGACTCCCGAAGCCAATCGTCCACGGTCACGGCGGTATTCTGCTCGAGCATCTCAAAGTCCTCTCTCTCCACAATGACCTGAGAGCGGGCGACCGATTCTTCTGGTTCACGAGTACCGGCTGGATGATGTGGAATTACCTTGTCGGGGGGCTTCTCTTGGGTTCGACGATCATCCTCTACGACGGCAGTCCTGGCTTCCCGGATTTGGATGCCCTCTGGAGGCTGGCAGACTCGTCGGGGATGACCTTCTTCGGGACGAGCGCGGCATACATCAACTCCTGTATGAAGGCGGGGCTCCGGCCGGGAGAGACGAACAGGCTGAAGCATCTCAGGGGAATCGGCTCGACGGGCTCCCCCCTCTCGAAGGATGGGTTCAGATGGGTATACAGTGTCAAACGCGACGTCTGGCTCGCCTCGATCAGTGGGGGGACCGATCTCTGCACAGCTTTCGTGGGGGGTTGCCCGACCATGCCCGTCCGCGCGGGCGAGATTCAGTGCAGATGCCTAGGGGCGGATGTTCAGTCTTTCGACGAGCGCGGGAAATCCGTGGTAGGCCAGGTGGGGGAGCTCGTCCTCACCAGTCCAATGCCATCAATGCCGCTCTTCTTCTGGGGCGACCCTGACGGAACTAGGTACCGCGAAAGTTACTTCGCGATGTTCCCCGGCGTTTGGAGGCACGGGGACTGGGTCGAGATAACGGAGAGAGGGAGCTGCGTCATCTACGGAAGGTCAGACGCGACCCTGAAGAGAATGGGAGTGAGGATGGGGACGAGCGAGGTATACAGGGTCGTGGAGGCGCTCCCGGAGGTCGCCGATAGCCTCGCGGTGGACCTCGAGGGGTTGGGAGGCAGGTCGTACATGCCCCTCTTCGTCGTCCTGAGTAAAGGCGCGAGACTGGACGAGGCTCTCAAGAAGAAGATCAGCCAGAAGATAAGTAAGGAGATCTCCCCCCGATGCGTTCCCGACGAGATCTTCGCCGTCCCGGAAATCCCCCGAACCCTAAGTGGGAAGAAACTCGAGGTTCCGATAAGGAAGATCCTCCTTGGCGCCGAGCCGACGAGTGCGCTTAGCAGGGACTCACTGAGCAACCCGGACTCGATCGACCGATTCGTCGAGGTGGCCAAGCACCTCTCCGTCGAGAGGTAGTTTGATATGCGATTCTGCCCTAGCGAGTGCGGGGCTGTTTGAGCGCGAGGATCTCGAGGTACAGGGGTAGCGAGATCACCACCCCCGACCTCGAAGCTCAGAAGTATCTGTACACACACTACGAGACGGAGCTGAAGTACGCATGGACCTCCGGGGTGGCGATCAGTCGGTTCCTCAACGGCCTCAAGGCCGGAGAGATCTGGGGGAGAAGATGCGCCCGGTGCGGAAGAACGCTCGTCCCCCCTCGAATGTACTGCGAGGAGTGCTTCCGTCCCACCGATGAATGGGTGAAGCTCAAGGAGACGGGGACTGTGAACACCTTCTCAGTCAGCTACGTGAACGTCGACGCGAGCAGGAGGAAGAATCCCATCCTTGTGGCCGTGGTCGAGATTGACGGTGCGTCGAGTGGGATGGGGATACTGCACCTACTCGGCGGGGTCAGGCCCAAGGACGTGTACATCGGGATGAAGGTGAAGGCGCTCTGGAAGCCGAGGTCGGAGAGGGTGGGAGCGATAACAGATATCAGGTACTTCGCGCCGAGCTGACTTGGGTTGACGATAAAGGAGAGACTGACCTCGCTTCGTGACGCGCGAACCTGGGAAGACAAGATACCATTCCACTACGAGTACACGGCCGGCGTGGCGGGGGAGAGTTTCCTTCGCGGGCTCATCGATGGAAAGATTCTGGGCGCTCGTTGCGAGAACTGCCAGCTCACCTACCTCCCACCGAAGATGTACTGCACCAACTGCTTCAGAGAGATCACGATCTACAGAGACCTTGGGCTGAAAGGGAGGATCGCCGCCCTTACGGAGGCCTACCTCGACTTCGCCGGAAAGAGGGTCGAAAAACCGTACCTTATCGGCTTCGTAACATTCACGGACGCGAAGGGAGGGATAATTCAGAGGGTCACGGGGAGAAGGCCGAGAATCGGCTCGAGAGTTGTCGCAAGGTTCAAGCCAAGGAAGAGCAGGACCGGAGCCATCACCGACATCCTCTCATTCGTGGCGGAGAGCTGATGCTTCGCATCACACCTTAGTCAACCACTTAGTGTAGCGCTTCAGCCTGCCGTGTATCGCCCCGTCGTACATGCGCTGCAGCTTCTTCGCGAGAGGGTATCCTCCATCCCCGATCTGCCTGCCGTCCACCTCCCTTATCGGGTTGACTCCTACCGCCGTCCCGCTGAAGAAGAGCTCGTCGGAAGTGAAGAGTTCCTCCCTTGTGAAGTCGTTCCTGTAGAACGTGACCTTCAGGTCTCGCGAGAACTGTATCACTGTGTCCCTGGTAATCCCTCTCAGAATCCCCGAGCTGGCGGGAGGAGTGCTCAGTATGCCGTCCTTTACTCTGAAGATGTTTTCACCGGGGCCCTCGGCCACCATCCCGATCGCGTTCAGCATTATCGCTTCGTCGTAACCCGCGGAGACGGCCTCCATCTTTGCGAGGGCGGAGTTGGCGTAATTGGCAGAACACTTCGCCTGGGGAGGGAGAGACCGGGAGTCGATCCTCGCCCAGCTGGAGACCATGCACCTCACTCCTTTTGACAGAGCCTCCTCGCCGAGATAGGGTCCCCATTCCCAAAGAGGGATCGCGACGCTTATCTTGCTGTTTAGGGGGTTCAGCCCCATCGGGCCGTAGGCGGTGAAGGCGATCGGCCTCAGGTAGCAGCTCGTGAGGCGGTTGGCTCGGACAGTCTCGATACAGGCGTCCACGAGCTCCTTCTTCGAGTAGCCCATGTTCATCCTGTAGATCTTCGCGCTGTTGAGGAACCTGTCGAGGTGTTCTTCGAGTCTGAAGATCGCGGGACCCGCAGCGGTCTCGTTGCACCTGATTCCCTCGAAGACCGCGTAAGCGTAGTGAAGCCCGTGTGTCAGGACGTGAATCTTCGCATCATCCCAGTCGACCAGTTTCCCGTCCATCCAGATCTTCTTTAGAGCCTGCATTTGTCAGTCAGTCGACTCCGGGGGAGGGTATTTACGCGATAGCATCTCTGTCATCGAGTGATTTAATACGAACGACGGAGAAACTCGCAACGTGTCTGAAGCAGTTATTCTGTCGGCCTGCAGGACAGCGATAGGAAAGTTCGGGAGGAGTCTGGTCGGAATCCCCGCACCCAGGCTCGGCGCCATCGCGGTCGGGGAGTCCCTAAGGAGGGCGGGGATAGAGGCCAGCGAGGTCGACGAGGTGATCATGGGGAACGTCATATCGGCGGGGCTGGGGCAGAACCCAGCGCGGCAGTCAGCGATTCACGCTGGAATCCCGGTTAGGGTGGGAGCCTTCACCGTCAATAAGGTATGCGGTTCAAGCCTCAAGGCGGTGATGCTCGCGGCGCAGTCGATCAAGGCGGGCGACAACGGGGTCGTCGTGGCGGGGGGGATGGAGAACATGAGCAACGCCCCTTACCTGGCAAGGGAGCTGAGGTGGGGTCTGAGGTACGGTGACTCCAGGCTAGTCGACTCGATGCTCAACGACGGGCTCTGGGACGCTTACAACGATTACCACATGGGGATGACGGGTGAGCTCATTGCGAAGAGGTACAAGATAAGTCGCAGGGATGCCGACGAATTCGCCTACGAAAGCCACATGCGGGCCTCGCGCGCGATTCGCGAGGGGAGATTCGAGGAGGAGGTGGTCGCCGTCGAAATAGAGAGGGAGGGAGGCGCGAAGGAGGCCTTCAGGAAGGACGAATGCGTCAGGGAAGACACGACACTCGAGAAGTTGGGGAGGCTCAAGCCCGTCTTCAAGGAGGGTGGAATTCTCACGGCCGGAAACTCCTCTCAGCTCAGCGACGGGGCAGCGGCCCTCGTCGTCGCCTCTCGCGAGAGGGCGGAGAAACTCGGCGCGAAACCTCTCGCCAGAATAGTCGCCTACGCGACCGGAGGCACCAGACCGGAACGAGTGATGGAGGCCCCCATCCCGACGACGAAGGCTCTCCTGAGGCGAGTGGGGATGGGGATCGAAGAGATGGACCTCGTCGAGCACAACGAAGCGTACGCCACCGCTTCGATCGCGGTAAGAGAAGCCCTGGGGGTGGACAACGGAAGGTTCAACGTGAACGGAGGGGCAGTCTCGCTCGGACATCCCATCGGCTGCAGCGGAGCGCGTCTACTCACGACCCTGATATATGCCCTAAAGCACACGGGGAAGGAGACTGGCCTCGCAACGCTCTGCCTCGGCGGGGGAAATGCGGTCTCTATGATTGTCGAGAGGTAGCCTCTCTCAGCTTCCTCCTGAGGACCTTCCCCACGAGGGTCTTCGGGAGTTCGCCGACGAACTCGACCTGCCTGGGCACCTTGTATTTCGCGACCCTCTCCGTGCAGAATTGAATTATCTCGGCCTCAGAGACCCTCTTCGTCGGGTCCTTCAAGACGACGAAGGCCTTGACTGCCTCCCCCCTGTACGGGTCGACCATTCCGATCGCAGCCGCCTCCTTCACCTCGGGATGCTCGAAGAGGATTTCCTCCACCTCTCGAGGATAGACCTTGAAACCACCGACGTCAACCATGTCTTTCTTTCTGTCGACGATGTAAAAGTATCCGTCGTCGTCCATCTTGGCGATGTCCCCGGTCAGGAGCCAGCCGTTTCTCATGACCATCGCTGACTCCTCGCTCCTGTTCCAGTAACCCTTCATCACCTGGGGCCCCCTTATCGCGAGCTCTCCGACCTCCCCTGTCGGGAGGAATTTCTCGGGGTCGTCCAGGTCGACAATTGCGGCGTCGGTCGCCGGGAGAGGGATGCCGATTGAAGCCTCCTTTGGAAGGGCGTCCTTGAGCGGATTGATATGGGTCACGGGGCTGCACTCGGTCAGCCCGTATCCTTCGACAAGGTTACCCCCTGTCATCTCGATGAACTTCTTCCTGACGGCCACGGCCAGGGGAGCGCCCCCAGAGATGCACGCTCTTACGGTCCGGAGGTCGAATCTCTTGCCCTCTTCGCTGTTGATGACGGCGATGTACATCGTGGGAACGGCGCAGAAGCACGTCACTCTCTCCTTCTGAATCGTCTCCATCACCTGCTTCACTTCGAAGCGAGGTAGGAGAACGATATTCGCCCCCGCGAAGATGGGGGCGTTCATCGTGACCGTCATCCCGTAGATGTGGAAGAGGGGGAGCACTGCCAGGGTGATGTCCTCCGCAGTGAGGGGGAGCGCGGCGGCAGCCATCACGGCGTTCGCGTAGAGGTTGTGATGGGTCAGCATCGCACCCTTCGAGGTTCCTGTCGTCCCCCCGGTGTATTGTAAGACCGCAAGGTCACTCATCGGGTCAACCTCGAGGAATCTCTCGAGAGGTCGGTGAGCCCTGATTAGGTCCATGAACCTGATCGTGCCTTCGCGGCGGAGGTTCTTTACCCCGGCGAGGCCGGCGAGGTTTCTCTTAAGGGCCGGGAGGTAATCGGTCAGACTAGCCGTTATCACGTGTCGCAAGCCCAGTCTTCCCCTGCACGCTTCCAGACTATTGTAGAGGTCGTTTCCGCGAACGACGTCGTTGGCGGCTATGACGAGGGAACTCCCCGAATCCCGCAGCTGGAACTCGAGTTCCCTCTCCTTGTACAAGGGACTGCAAGTCACGACCACCCCTCCCGCCTTCAGTATTCCGAAGTAGCTGATGATGAACTGCGGCATGTTCGGCATGAAGACGCCGACCCGGTCGCCCTTGCGCAGACCGAGGGCTACCAGCGCGGACGCAAACCTGGAAGAGAGGTCGTCCAACTGGGAGTAAGTGAAAGTTCTTCCCTGGTAGACGATACAGGTTCTGTTGGGGAGCCTCGAAGCCGACTCGGTCAGGAGAGAGTACAGTGGAGAGGGGGAGATCCCTAGGTCTCTAGGAAGGTAGCTCGGCCATGACCTGTGCCATGCGCGCTCCTGGAGCATCCAGAGAAGAAGAGGGCGAATCACTCCTTAAGCGTATCTGCGTCAACGGAAGGAAGATCGCCTTTTATGATTACCCAACGGGCGTCGCCCAGTTGATTAGCGCGTCGCTCGTCGGGTTTCCGATCTACACGCTGACAAGGTTCCGAGGCATGGCTCTCTCTCCACCGGCGCTTCGCGGGTTGGGGCTGGTCGCGATGCTCGAAAGAGAGAGCCTCAAGATCACTGACGTGGGAGATATCAAACTCCAAAAGTTGAGCCAGGACAGTGGGCCCAAGAAGTTCAGGAACTCGATGCATATGGCTGAATGGACAGAGAGAATACGAAGGGCTGCCGGGCAAGCCTCAGAGCGAGAATTCGCAATCTTCCTGGGGGGAGAGTGTTCCCTGGTGTTAGGGAGCCTCTCGGGGATGAAGGGTCGGCGAAGGGGGAGGGCCGGAATCCTCTGGATGGACGCGCACGGGGACTTCAACACCCCGGAGACAACTCCTTCCGGGTTCATTGGTGGAATGTGCCTCGCCCTGGCATGCGGGAGAGGACCGCCCCTCTCACAAGAAACGGAAGACAGTGGGGGGCCGCTCCTCGAGGAGGATGCGGTGGTACACCTCGGGAGCAGGGCCCTGGACCGACTAGAGGAGATTGCGATGAAAGAGTCCGAGATTATGCTCGTTTCTGCGAAAGAACTGAGAAAAGGAGGAGCCGCAGTATACGGTAGGAGGGCCGCGAGGTTGCTCTCCGACAGATGCGATTGGTGCGTCCTCCACATCGACCTGGACGTCATCGACCCCAGAGAGATGCCCGCGGTAAACTTCTTGGAACCGAACGGCATCTCCACCGAAGATGTTCTCCTTGCGGCGAGGGGCTTGAAGGAGACGGGAATGCTGAAGGCGGTCGAGTTCACTTCTTACGACCCTCTGACAGATGCAAACCGCTCCTGCGGAAGGAGGGTAGTGAATCTGATTTCCCGTCTCAGCGGATGACCTCGAACGGCTTTATCTTTAAGTATCTAGAGGTGGGAATCCCGCTCGAAGCCAGGTGTCAGAGGCCGGACGCTATCTCATCCTATCAGTAGACAGAGACGACGACCTCGAGGTGAGGACCAAGATTCGCACCCCCATCCAGGGGTGGGAAGCGGTTCAAGACGCCGCGACTCGCCTCGCCCTCGCCGACCCAGAGGAGGCTGACGCGAACGCACTCTTCGCCACGATCAAGAAGTACGAGGAGCTGAAGGCGAGAGGGGTAGACTGCGAGGTCGCGAGCGTCTGCGGAACCGCAGACCGAGGGTTCGATGCGGATAGGAAGATAAGGCGAGAAGTGGAGCAGTTGCTTTCGAGGGGGAATTACACTGGCATCATCCTTGTCTCCGACGGGGGAGACGATGAGCACGTCATCCCCGTCTTGCAGACGCTGAAACCCATCGTGTCCGTCGAACGGATTGTTATCAAGCATAGCAAGACAGTTGAAGAAACCTACCTCGTCCTGGGGAGGTACCTGAGGATGCTCGTATTTGATCCTCACTACTCGAAGTGGTTCCTCGGCGTCCCTGGACTTATGCTCCTCTTCGCTGGAGTGCTTGTAGTCTTCCAACAGGTTATCGCGGCGCAGCTAGCGACCCTCCTTATACTGGGAGGGGCCTTCTTTATCCGGGGGTTTAATATCGACAGGTCGATTGCGGGAATCCTTAGCACTGGGCCCTACGGATACATTCGCCTTTTCTCAATCTTCAGTAGCAGCCTCGTTGTGCTTGTGGGCCTATCGTTGGGAGTAGGATTCGTAACCAATCAAGCACCTGTTCAAGTCGCTCAGGTGGGCACGTCACCCTCCCTCATCCTCGTCTACGGCCCAGTCCTCTTTGGGTACTTCCTCAAGGGGGGGCTACCGTTCGTCTGGGCAGGGATAGGGATCTACGCCATCGGAGCGCTCCTCGCGCATCTTGTCAGGGGAAGCGTTAGGGTGTGGCGAGATGGCGTCGTGCTGGTCGTGCTCACTCTGCTCTACCTCCCGATGGACCTGTTCTCGACAATCCTAATAGGAGGGCAGAGAGATGTGACAATTCTGCTAATCTCTTACGTCCTCGTCGGCCTCGCCGCCATCTTCGGAGTAACGAGCTTCGTTTATGCCAGGCTAAGGTTGAGAAGTCTGACGAAGGAGTAGAGATGTTTCAGTCAGTACTGAGGACGGCAGGCGTTTACAAGGTATACGAGAGAAGGCTGAGGGCAGAGATTGGCAGGTCGGAGGCACCGAGACATATCGGAATCATACTCGATGGGAACAGGAGGTGGGCGGCAGACCATGGGAACGGCCCGAGCTACGGCCACCTTGTAGGGGCGGACATCGCGGAGAACCTCCTCGACTGGTGCAGAGAGATCGGCATCAAATCCGTCACGATATACGGCCTCTCCACGGAGAATCTCTACAGGTCGCCGGAGGAGGTTTCAGAAATCCTCAAGATTGTCGAAGATAGACTCGATAGGCTCCTTCACGACGAAAGGATATACAGAGACAGGGTTCGGGTTAAGGCGATAGGCAAGGTAGAACTCTTGCCCGAGACCACCCAGTCGATACTGAGGCAGCTGGAGGAGCGCACCGCTGGTTTCGACAACTTCTACCTCAACATCGCTGTCGCGTATGGAGGCAGGATGGAGATCACCGACGTGGTGAGGTCGATCGCCTCGGATATCAAGGACGGGAGGCTCTCCCCGAGCCAGATCACGCAAGAGACGATCGCGGGAAGGCTCTATACCGCGCACCTTCCCAACCCCGAGCCGGACCTGATAATACGCACCTCGGGGGAGGAGAGGCTGAGCAACTTCCTCCTCTGGCAGGGGGCTTACAGCGAGCTAATCTTCATGGACGTCTACTGGCCCTCCTTCAGAAAGATAGACCTGATGAGGGCCGTCAGAACCTACCAGAGGAGGACGCGTAGACATGGCAAGTGAAAATCGTTATAATCGCTGTGAGGGTGGGGTCACCGCAGCTTGAAGGTAGTCCTCGGAGGGTTGAAGGATAAGGCGGAGGAGCTTCAGAGCTTTCTGGAGCCGAGGGTTGGGATTAAGCCCAGCGTAAGCGGCGGAGAGCTCGAGATGGAAGACTCGGCGATCAGGAAGGGGGTCAAGCCGAGGCACGTCAAGACGTACGTCAAGCGATTCCTACACCAGAAGGGGTTGAGGAAGACGTTCAGGGTTCTCGTGAGTGGTTCGCAGCTTACGATACAGGAGCTGGAACGGGAGGAGGAAGAGAAGGAAGAGAAAAAGAAGGAGAAAGAAGGAGTGAAGAAGAGGGAGGAGGAAGCGGTCCCGAAGAAGGAGGAAGCAGAAGAAGAGGGGAGGGAGGAGAAGGAGATAATGATGAAGAAGAAGGAAGCCCCGCCAGCGCCGGAGAAGAAAGAGGGCGGAGAAGAGAAGGAGAAGAAGAAGAAGGAGAAAGGGAAGGCGAAGGCGAAGAGTGCCCCTAAGGGCAAGAAGAAATCCGAGAAAAAGAAGAGCTAGCGGCCAATTCGATTCGCGGCCCTTACCGCCCTCAGGCGGAGTCTACGGCGATCTCGAAGAAAGACGCGGAGGCAGTTCCTCGACGTCCTCAGGTTCTCAAGAGCGTCCTCGAGCCTCCCCTCTTCAAGTAGACTGCGTCCATCCGCGAGCGCTCGGGAGGCTCTCGCCAGCAACCCCGCCCACTCCTTCGGACCGCCCTTGATGGTCACGAAGAGGCCGGGGCTCTCGATGGAAAGGTACAACTTCAGCAGCGCGACTGACTTCTCGACACTTAGATAGACGAGCCAGACCTTCTTTTCCTCGGGCGGCCCGTCGCCAGAGCCGGTCGCGATGAGGCTCTTCAGGATAATTTCGGCGCCCTTTAGGTCGTCCGAGATCTCCTCGAGCTCGTCCTCCACGAACTCGGCGCGAATACGACGATTATTTAAGCGGGAGACTTATAACTGCGACCCCACGCGAAGCGCGCGTTGCCGAAGAAGGAGCAAAAACAAATCTTAGGCACCTGTTACGTTAAGCTCTCGTCGCTGGCGGACCTGGGCCGTCTCTCTTGTGCACTCGAGAGGGCGCCATTTCCCCTCTTCGCGTTCAAGGAGGGGGATAACTTCAGAATCGCGGCCCAAGCCGACCTCTTCATGGGAACGCCGATCTTCTACTACTTCGATGCGAAGACAAACGGGGAGTTCCTGGCCTACAGAAGCTACGGCGAGTCCGAGGAGGTGCAGCTGGTGGAATCCGCGAGCAACGCAGCCTTCATCTACGCACCCGTAATCAGAGTGAAGAAGATGCCGAAAGAGCTCGAAAGCAGAAACGAGTTCGAAGACAAGTTCCTCGCCGTCGAGGTCGAGGATTTAGGAAGTCTGGTCAAGGTTGGGGCGTACAAGATGCTCTTCGAAGAGCCGCCGCTCCCTCTCTTTGGATTTAAGAACGGTGCAAACTGGATACTTGGAGCCTTTGCTCGAATAGACGACTATGAAGAGGCCTCCCTCTTCTTCTACACGCGCATGAACGGGGAGCCACCCGCCGGGTTCGTGAGATACTCTCCAGCGAAGACCGCCGAGACTGCCTTCAGTAAGAAGACCGATGAGCACGGCTTCGTCTACATCAAGGTCGTGAAACTTGCTGAGAAACATCCGCTCGTCCAGTTCTAAGTTGCTTCAAGATATTTCTGAGCCTGCAGGAGAATCCGCCTCGAGTTGTTGTAAGTCACGTTCTCGAGCGCCTCCCGGAAGCTAAACCAGCCGTAAGCCTGGTGCTCAAAGGAGAGCTTCACTTCGTCCTTCTTCGTCTCCGCAAGGAGAAAGACGACCTCCTTGTGTACCGACTTATTTTCTCGACGGTAGAAGTATTCGATCTTCCGCCTGAAGCCGTCGATTAGCTTCACCTCGTCGAGCCCTGTCTCCTCATTCACCTCTCTGAGGACTGTCTGCCCTTCACTCTCCCCCTTCTCTACGTTTCCTTTCGGGAAATCCCAGTGTCCCGCGGGGTACTTGAGTAGCAGGTATTTCCTCGAGCTCCCGATGTCGTTGAAGAGTACCGCGCCGGCAGAACGTTCCTCCATGCCTCTAAACTCTCCCCCTTACGATGATAATAGGCTTCCGCCGAGCGGGGGCAATCAATTTATAGGAATTTTCATCGCTGCCTAAAAGTAGGGTTGGCAAGAATCAGAGTCGCGATCGCGGGTGTCGGGAACTGCGCCTCCGCGATAATCCAGGGTGTCCATTACTACGAGGAGCGAGAAAGCGAGCCGGGTCTAACCTACAGGAGCGTCGGCGGGTACACCCCCGATTCGATAGAGTTCGTATCCGCCTTCGACGTCTCGTCCAAGAAAGTCGGTAAGGACTTGGCGGTAGCGATCCAGGAGAAGCCGAATAACACGCCGAGGATCTCCAACGTCCCCAAGCTAGGTGTCACCGTGAAGAGGGGGCCCCTCCTCGACGGTATCGGCAAGTACCTGAAGGGTGTCGTTCCAGTCTCGAGGGAGGCGGAGGTGGACGTCGTCGAAGAACTCAGGTCGTCGGGGGCGGAGATCCTGGTGAACTACCTACCCGTCGGGAGTACCATGGCGACTCACTTCTACGCAAACGCCGCGATAAAGGCTGGGGTGGCCTTCATCAACGCGATACCCGTCTTCGTCGCCTCCGACCCCGAGTGGGCGGAGAGGTTCAGGGAGGGGGGTCTGCCCGTGGCCGGAGACGATGTGATGAGCCAGGTGGGGGCGACGGTCCTCCACAAGACGTTGGTGAAGATGGCCGTCGATAGGGGGGCGAAGGTCGACGAGACCTACCAGCTTAACATTGGCGGAGACACTGACTTCCTGAATATGCTGGAGGAGAGCAGGCTGAGGGACAAGAGGGAGAGCAAGACAAGCGCCGTGAGGGCGATGTCTCCATACGAGGTTCCTACGCGGATCGGCCCCAGCGACTACGTCCCCTTCTTGAGGAACGACAAGGTCTGCTACATCTGGTTGAAGGGGAGGTATTTCGGGGGAACGACCTTCGAGATCGATGTGAAGCTTCACGTCGTCGACGCCTACGACAGCGCGGGTGTGATGATCGACGCGATAAGGGGAACGAAGCTCGCTCTCGAGAGGGGAGTGAAGGGGGAGCTTACGAGCCTCTCAGCATTTTGCTTCAAGCACCCGCCGAAGCAGATGCCGTACCCCGAAGCGAAGGCCGCGTTCGAGGAGTTCACTGCCGGGAAGCGGGAGCGGTAGCGGGAGTAACGCGTCTCCTTATCGTGAGGGCGGCGGCCAGCACCGCCAGGACCGCGATGACGACGGGAAAGGCGTATCTCGTCAGGACGTCCTCATGGACCGTGACGCTCTGATTCGGGAGTAGCCCGCTCACTCTTTGCCCGGAGTAGCTGAAGGTGAGGGTACCGCCGTTCAGGGAGAGAGACAAGCCTGATGCGGCGCTGAGCGTGAGATTTGCTAAGTAGGTGCTCCCCGCAGCGAGAGAGGGGATGCCGATGGTAACCGCACCGTTCGTCACGTTCGCGTTCGTCAGGCTCAAGACCCTGACCCCGGGTGGGAGCTTGAGTTCAAAGTGTACCGCGGAGACCTGAACGGCTGAGGGATTGTTGACGGAGAGTTGGACGCTGAAGCTGCTCCCCTCGACGGGGCTGCGGGGTGAGGCGGAGAGGGAGGCCTGCAGTGGACGCAGGACTGTGGCGTTCCCCTGCGGCAGTTCGAATGTGAACCTCGTCCCCCCGAAGAGGAGCTGGACTGCCACCCCGGAGGCCTTGAAGGTTCCAGAGCCGCCGCTATTCACTACCACTGTGTAGTTGAAGGATGAGGAGCTACCGGGATTGAGCACCCCGAAGAACTTCCGAGTCACGCCCGGTGAGGCGGGAAGGCTGTCGAAAGAGTCGGCGCTCGCAGATACCGTGGCGTTGTAGAAGACGTAACCACCTCGGTTCGAGGCGTTCACGACCACGGTCGGGGTCATCCCCCGGAAGAACGAGTTGGGGCTGAGCGTCTTCGAGACGACGAGGCCAGCCGGGGCGGCTATCCCCCCAGTGACGCCTCTAAATGTGAAGCCGCTCGTCGTGACGTTGAACTTCGCTGGCGTGAAGATCAGACTCGTCTGGCCCACGACGAACCAGACGCTGGCTTTCTTCGTTGCTCCCGTCTGAAGGTTACCGTACTTCAGAGAGACCGTCTGGTTCGAGCAGGTTATATTACCGCCGGAGGTCTTCCCGCAATCGAGCCCCGAGGGGATCGGCTGAGTGCTAGAGAGCGCGCTTACAGGGGCGTGGCCGCTGTTCGAGGTCGTGTACCTCAGGGTGACATTCATCCTCGACGACGAGAGGGGAGTCGCTGTGGCGTTGACTACGACACGACCGAACCCGACCTCCATCGCGGAGTGGGTGAAGAATAGGGTGGCGAGACTCGAGCGTAGGAGGCGGGTCTCTCCCTCGGGGGTCTGCCAAGAAACGGTGAAGAACCTGGAGATGTTGCTCTGGATGATGCTCGTGAATTTGATTGGGACTCCCACGACCGTTGTCCCCCCCGCGGAGAGGCTTTGTTTCGTGGAGTTCGCCACCTTTACGTTGAGCGCCGGGCCTGAACCTATATTCGTGACGGTCACCGTGAAGTTCTCCGGCGTTCCCAGGGGGTTTCCCGACGCGCCGCTAGGCTGGACTTTTATGGCGAGAGCCGGCTCTACCATCCCGATGACGACTTGCGCTTCGTTGAAGACCGCTGTCCCGTTGTACCGAACACCGCCGCCCTGGTAGAAGTAGCTGCCGGTGACTGACGGGATGGTTATCTCGCCCTTGTCAGACGAATTCACTTTCAAGATGTACGTCCGCGGTTCCTCCTGCCCCGCACCGATGGATGGAATCGTGAAGTTCCAGCTGCCGCTCGAGAAGGTGAAGAAGTTGGGATAGGACTTCCACCAGACGTCTCTAACGGTAAAATTCTGCACCGGGAGGGCCGCGATGTTCTTGACTGAGAGAGTGACGGCGAGGGTGTCTCCAGAATTGAGGGAACCCTTGTCGAGTATCCTCGTCGCGATGACGACAGATGGAGACTGGAGAAGGGTGAGGTTCAGGGCCTTCACCTTGTTGGTGTGGCTGAGGGTGTAGGAGTAGGAGCCGCTGAAGTTCGCACCACTATTCCTCACGGTCGCCTTATCCTTCGAGGAGATGAGTCCATCGAGCGAACGCACGTATATCGTAGAAGTATTGGCGAGCTTCGAGGGTTGGATGGACGAAGGGCTGCTCCCGAAGAGGGTGAGCAGCTGCAAAGTGCCGGAGGCCACAGCCGTAAGCTTGATTGAGCCTACAGTGAGTGAATGGGAGAACCCGCTCGCGGCCTTCTGCCCCGAGAGGGTGACGAAGGGCGAGGCCTGCCCGACCAGCTGGGTGGGCGAGATGAGTGAGGCAAAGCCGCCGACGCTCTGGGGGATCAGCCTGAGCAGAGTTCCCGGGACGATGAGGCTGAAGGAGACGGGACTGAAGTAGGTGTAGGTGCCGCTCCCGTTCGATAGGGGAACGAATGCGGCTGCGAGGTAGGAGTCGAAGGCCGAGACCGCGGAGGTCGCGACAGACGCGTCCGAGGCACTCAGCGTGAGGAAGAGACCCTGGTCCGGGATGAAGGGGAGGCGCAGAAGGTTGTAGCCCTGGGGCCCGAACACCTGGAAGTCCGAGTCCCACGAGGTTGTCCTTATCGCGGTCAGGTTGTACGAGGTGAGGCCTGAAATCGCCTCGGCCCGGGAGATCGCTGGCGCTGATGCGTTGACCCCGCTGAGAGTCACGTACCAGAGAGCGTTTGAGCCAGCCGTGTAGACGGCCAGCCTCTCGGAGTATCCGCTCGGGAGAGCGGCGGCCCCCCCGGGGGCGATGGGCAAGACCCCGAGCGACAAGATAACTGCTATCGCTGCGAGCTGCCTAGACTTCAATGAATAGACTCCGTTGGCGACCCGGCTATTGTATTAAAACCGTTATGAGGAACTTCTCTTTCTCGGCGACTCCTCCGTCGGGTCGTCGACACCCTTCTCGTTGAGGACGAAGACCGCGTCCCTCTCGGGGTGATAGGGACTGTCGACCATCCTCGCGATCCTGTTCCTCCCCGACTTCCTCAAGTAGAGTCTGTAGGTGCTTGTGTGCGCGACGACGTGTCCTCCTGTGGGTCTGGACGGGTCGCCGAAGAAGGTGTCGGGTGCTGCCATGACTTGGTTCGTAACGACAACGGCGACGTTGTAGACCTCGGCCGTGCGCAGGAGTTGATGCATGAACCGGTTGAGCCTCTGCTGCCTCTCGGCGAGCGTCCCCCTCCCGAGGAACTCCGCCCTGTAGTGAGCGACGGCGCTGTCGAGGAGTACGATCTTCACGCCGTTGGGTTCTATCATCCTTCCCATGTCCTTCACGATCAGCTCCTGGTGGGCGCTGTTGTAGGCGCGCGCCACGGTTATTCTCTTCAAGACTTCTTGAGGGTCGAGCCCCCTCGCCCTCGCTATCTCGGCGACCCTCTCCGGCCTGAAGGTCCCCTCCGTGTCGATGTATATCGCCCCCCCGTCCAGCCCGCCCTCCCCCCTGGGCATCTGGACGGTGCAGCAGAGCGTGTGGCATATCTGCGAGTTGTGCATCAGGGTCGGCATGTTCCCTCCAACGAATGCGTGCCCTGATGGGACAGAGAAGTCGTAGACATAGTCGCCAAACCGCCTGACCCTTATTTCTGCGATGGAATCCCAGTTGAATTTCATCGTCTCCTCAATCGTTGCAACAGCGCGTTGAAGTATCTCGAGCCGCCTCTCTATCTGGCGACGAATTGCGACCATCACCATCTGGACGCGCGTTCTGGGGACGCCGCGGGAGTAGTAGTTGTTTACCCCACTCTTGGAGATGGCGAGCTCTTCCGAGATGGAATTGAGAGGAAACTCGAGCGACAACCCGAAATTGCGGAACTGGTCCCGCTCCTCCAGATTCGTCCCTTCCAAATCAAGCTTGTTTCTTGACAGTACCTCAATCCGTTCCTCAAAGACCTTCCTCACCTGAAGCAGCAGACTGTCACTCAATCCCTTCTTTTCGTACGCCTTTCGCGTGAGTACCTCGTAGACTGTGCCGCTCTTGTCGAGGAGTCCCTCTCTCTTCAGGTGCCACCTGTTAGAAGTCATGGCCTCCCTGAAGACTCTCCTGAGGTAACCTCCTAGAGGAGTTCCGTACTTGCTGTTCCTTGGGTTGGTTCGGGGAAAAGACTTAGAGAGAAGCGGGAAGGCCAGCTTCTTCCTATCGAACCCGGAGACACGAAGCCTGTAATGTGGCCCCGTCTCGATCATCTTAGTCGAAAAGGTGCATGAGACTCCGATCCGCGAGAAGAGATATGAGACCTCCTCGATCAGTCTCCTGCTGTTCGAAGTTACTTCGAGGCCATCAACTCCCACGTGACCGTCTCCCTCGATGTAGCCGGCGAGGAATTGTCTTATCACATTCTCATCTCCGTTCAGCACCTCGGCCGGGACGTACTTGGTAAACGACGTCGAAGAGGCAAGCTCTTTCAGGAATTCTTTGACCGGATTGCGGAACAGAACAACGTAATCACCTTCCCCAGCACGCCTCTCTCGAATCGAGGGAGTGAAGCCAAATCTCCTTTCGACATAGCGCTTCGTCCAGTCGATTACCGTTTTGTCGCTATTCGAGATCGACAGAGGGTTCGAAGTGCCCTCCGCAACAAAGAGTCCCAAGAAGAAGGCATCCTCGGTTGATATGCTTGACTCGCGCGAAAGCCTGATAGCTTTGGGCACAGCCATAGTGTCGCCTGCCCTGAGTGACCTGGCCTCGATCCACTGGAGCCCATCGGGCCTGATTGTCAGGAACTTGTGCGCGAAGGCGACATCCAGCCGCCTGCCTCTTTCGCTCCTCATCGCTATTATGAAGGGAACCTTCTCCCTGTACAGAGAGGCGGCCTGAACCGGGACAGAGTCATAACCTATTACCTTGACAGAGGGGGTGGGCACGACGAACCCCTCCTCGAAAGGTCTCTCTCCGTTCATGTTCTTGTACTTCTCGTATGCTTCGCGAATCGTTTCAAGATGCAGTTCCTCGTCGTTCGTGTACACCACTTTCGTGTCCCCTGCCACGCACTTCCCAGACCCAAATTCACCGTAAAATTCGGTCATCGCCCATGACTCGATGCCGCCTCCCAAGAGGTCGTCGAGATTCCTCGAGCCCGTGCTGACTCTGTCGATCGCCTTCCTCTTCTCCAGAAGGTCAGAAGCGCTGATGAAGTCAGGCTCCAGCTTCCCCATCTCGACAAGCTTCTTCCTCGCCTTGTTGTTCAGCTCCACCGCCTTCGAGGTGTCTATGTCCACAGCCTCAGCGATGTCCGTAGGACTCGCGGTCGCGAGGTCCAGAATAGTGTAAATCCCCGCATCGTTGAGCTTCTGTTTGGTCGCGGGCCCCACACCGGGCAGGGTCGTTAGGGCGAGCTCCTCATTCACTTCTTCCATGCGGGAAGTGGACTCGAATTCCTGTAATTAAGGCTTAAGGGGAGATTCTCGTCATCGTCCTGGGAAAGAGACCTGCGGCCCTGATGTGCTTCAGCCCCGCGATCCACCTCGTCGTCCTCTCGACGCCGATCCCGAAACCAGTGTGGGGAGGCATCCCGTACTTCCTCAACTCGAGGTACCAGGACAGAGACTCGGCAGAGAAATCCTGGCTCCGAACTCTCTCCATCAGCTCCTCGTATTCGGCGATCCTCTGCCCGCATGTCGCGAGCTCACCGACCCCCTCAGGGGCGATGAGGTCGGCCGACCTCGTCATCTTCGGGCGGTCGCGATACGTCATGTGGTAGAAGGACCTCGCGCTCAAAGGATAGTCGGTGATGAAGAAGGGTGATTCATGGCTCAAGCTGATTATCCTCTCGGCCTCGGTTGTCAGGTCCTCCCCCCACTCGAAGCTCGCACCCTTCCGTGCAGCAAACTCTCTCGCCTCGTCGTATGTAATCCTCGGGAGGGGGAGGGTGAGCTCCTTCAAGCTTCTCCCCAGGACCCTGAGCTCCTCCTTCCTCCTCTCCAGGACTCTCTTTACGATGAAGGCGAGCAATCCTTCGAGTAGCATCATGTTCTCGGGTTGCTGGGTGAACGCCTGCTCTGCCTCGATCATCCAGAACTCCGTGAGGTGCTTTGCGGTCCTAGACTTCTCAGCCCGGAAGGCGGGCTGGAAGATCCAGACTTTCTCCAGCGCGGGCAGCGCGGCTTCCTCGTAGAACTGGGCGGACTGACTCAGGTAGGCCTTCTTCCCGAAGTAGTCGACTTCGAAGAGTGTTGAACCGCCCTCGACGGCGGCCTGGACAAAGGTGGGGGCACTGATCAGGACGAACCCCTTCTCCCTGAAGTAGTCGAAGCTCGCTCCAATGACCTCGGCGCGTATCTTCATCGTCGCGATCACCTTTCTTCCCCTGATGCTCAGGTGACGCTTGTCGTAGAAATAGGAGGCCGACTTCGCAGCGGATTTCGTTATCGGCCAGGTCTCGGCGCGCGCTATGATAGAGAAATCTTTCACCTGGACCTCACGTCCCCCCGGCGCCCTCCTGTCCTCTCTCACCACCCCCTCTGCCGTCACGGCAGACTCCCTCGTCGCCGACTTCATCGCCGCGAAGGCGGAATCCGGGGTCACGCCTCTCTTTGCCGAGAGCTGAACGTAGCCGCTCCCATCCCGGAGGAGCAGAAAGACCACACCCCCGACTGTACTCTTACTGACGACCCATCCGTTGAGCTTCGCGTGAGCCTCGGACTTCGCGCTCATTACTTCCGCTGCGTTACTCGCTCGATCCACCCTCGCCCCGACACCAGCGGTGAAAGCGCGCGGTTTCTCGTCTTAAAAATATGTCCGATTCCAAGCCAAGGGTTAAATTAGCGGGAGAGGGATTCTGCGCTTCACTGAAGAGATGAGACGAAAAGAAAGCGAGAAACGAAGCGGGAAGGCGTCCGCGCTGCTGAGGTGGACCGGATTCGGCGCGCTCGACGACCTCGAGAGGTCGGCAACGAACGTCCTCGCGGGAAGAGGGTTCAGAGTGGTGAGGGTAGGGGAGACGATCGCCGTCCTCGGAGGCGAACCGGCGACAGCCGCGAGGCATTGCGCCCACCTGCCGGGCGTTATTTGGATCGGACTCGGTTACACATCTGAGGGGGGGCTGGAATCTCTTCTGGTTTCTCTCCAGCTACTCGGAGAGAGGTACCTGAAGAGAGACTCGAGGTTCGTTGTTCATGTTGAGGTGACTAGAAGCGAGATTCTGAGAGGGGACGTGATCGGAGCCTCGAATTCGCGACTGCTTGGGCTGAAGAAGGGCGCTAGGATTGACGAAAGAAACCCCGAACTGATATTTCAAGTCGCCCTCGACAGAAATCAGGGGGTCGCGTGCGTCGAGATCAGGAGAGGTGTCGGGGGAGTCCCGACTTCAACCGCGAAGGCGTTCTGCCTCGTCTCAGGAGGAATGCACAGTTCCGTCGTCGCATGGATGGCCGCGCTCGCCGGCTTCTCGGTAGAACTCGTTCACCTCCGGACGAGCGAAGAGTCGCTCGTGGAGGCCGGGAGGCTGTACTCAGAACTGTCGCATCGAATCGACCCGACGAGACTGAAGCTGACGCTGCTCACCGGTTCGAAGAACTCACCCGAGGGAGTCCTTGCGGCTTGGCTCAAGAAGACGGGAGAAGAGAGTCCCGTCTTCGCCGGCTATCACCTCGAATGTCGACGAGAGTCTAGATGGCGGGGTGTGAGGGGGGTCGTCTATCCTCTCCTGCTCTTCCCCGAGCCGGAGTTCAGGCGTGTATTCGACTCGCTCGGGCTGACGGGATACTTCGAGTCGAGCGGCCTGCTCTCGGGTGTCCGAGAATCTGTACCCTCAGAGTACCGCGTGGCGTCATTCGGAGGCGCACGGGCGGAGCTTCACGAAGTCGTCGACTCGATCAAGTGAGCGCCTTTAGAATCTCTGACTTGGCGTCGAACCTCCTGGCGACAGCGGAGACTTCACCAAGCTTCTGTCTGACCCTCCCCTCCAAGAGTCTCCCGCTCGCCTCCGAGAACGTTTGGGGGGAGAGGTCGTCCTGCTCCACTCTGACGGCGATGCCGAGTCTCTCGGCCTTCTCGGCGTTTCCCTCCTGCTCCGTCTGTTGCGGAATCGGCACCAAGAGGGATGGCTTCTCGTTCAAGACGAACTGGGCTATGCTTGTGTGGCCCGCCCTCGAGACGACGAGGTCAGCCATCTCCAGGATCGAATCCTTTGCGGGGCACCACTCGTAGAACCAGCCGAAGGGCATCTTCCTCGGCTCCACCTGTCCTGAGGGATCTCCTCCCGAGACGACCGAGAAAGCCTTCTCCTTCAGCGAGTCTGCTATTCTGAAGGCCGCGGAGAGGAGGGGGGCCCTCGTCTTCGATGGGCCAGAGACCTGCCAGTAGACCTTGAGCCTCTTCTCCCCCTTCAGCTTCTCCGCGAGAGGGTTTCTCGTATGATCCTTTGGCGGAGTTAGGAACCCGACGTATCTGGATTTCACGCTCTCCGAGGGCCAGAGGCTCCTCTCGCTAATCGTATAGGGCTCGGGAAGGTCGGGGAAGAGGATAGCGTCGCTCAGGTTCCAGAGGGCGCCCCCTATGGAGACAGTCCCCGCGGAAATCATGCTCGCGGCCACCTGGGGGGTCCTCCGCGAACTCTCCAGCCTGAGCTGATTCAGCACAGTCACGACCCTGGTGTTGGCGAGCCTCGCCGCTATCACGGTGGCCATCATCGAGTCGCTGAGTACCGAGTCAGCGCCGAAGGAGGCTATGTTGCGCGCCTCCTCACGAATCTGCTTCGTGAATCTGCCCGCATTCCGGGGAAAGCTCCTCGCAGTGTCGAGGGCGGAGAATCGACCATCGTCCTTCCAGCTGACGTCGACGAGAGGGAGAGACGAGCAGGCGTAGCCCTCTTTTCGTATCAGGGTCACCGCATCTCCCGAACTGGAGAACTTTACCGAGTCGCCGCGCGCCTCCAGGAGTCGTGCGACGGAGAGCATCCGCGTGGCGTGACCCAGTCCCGACCCGAAGGCGCCGATGTGTATCCTCCGCACATCAATTCACTTGAAGGTGACCGCTTTGACGGTACCTCTCGGGACAACCTCCGCGAAGACCTCCGCCTGGAACTTCTGGACTTTCACACCGTCGAGGAGCCATGAATCCGGAGGCAATCCGGCCTTGATGCATGCTTCGGTGAGAAAGTCGGAGGCCTTCAGGTTGAACTCGACCGCGACCTGCGGAAGGAGCAGGCCACTCTGGGAGGGAGTGGAGATGATCAGACCGTCGGTACCGATCCTTATCGTAGAGGGAAGTTCAATCCTCTTCCCGACCTTGATTGTCTCGGGTTTGGTCAGCGCACTCACCTCTACAAGAATCCCCGTCAACTCTGAGGGCTGCACCGGCGGAAAGCGCGGGTCCTCACTGGCTGCGCCGACGGTAGCCTCCACGACCGCCTCTCCCAGCTCCTTCACTGGATAGGGAAAACCGACGCACCCACGAAGACTCTCTCCCTCGGGAGCAAGGAGGTTGAGCGTAACGAATGCGCCTCTCCTCTCCCCAAGATAGCCCGTCCATCGCGCACTCTCTGGTCTCTCTTCCGTTGACACGTACGAATCAAGCGTCCTCCTCGCGAGCTGTACAACCTCCGATCCCTGCGCCGAGGTAAGAAGGAGAGGCATGAAGCATCAAGGAGGCGCTGGTTAATTAAATTAATCAGACGCGCTTGGACGTCGCGATCAAGACCTCGATCTTCCTAAGCCTGCTCCAGTGACTTCCGTGCCAGTAGACCTTGCCGCACTCTTTGCAGATGTAGTACGTCCTGTGCTTTGCCACGAGCTTGGAGGGGAGGAGACCCCTCACATTCTCCCGCTTCGCCTCGGAGAGAGACCCGTTGCAGAGGGCGCAGAGCGGCTCGCCGCCTTCGAGAGGACAGTGAAACCTCTCAGCCAGCTCGACGAGAGAGACGATTCGCTCTCGGTCTCTTCGTCCGACGACGACGAAGGCGAGCAACCCGCGCCTCCCAGCGGTCTCGCCGAGCGCCCTGTCCGACGTCACGATCGCTCGTCCCTCCTCTCTCGCGAGGCTGAGGAGGTCGCTGTCCTCCCCGGTCTTGTAGTAGCTAGTATCAAACCCGAAGATCCTCAGCTTCCTGGCGAGGGAGCCGAGCATCGCGTCGACGATGAACTTTGGGCGAGACATCTTCTTTTTTCTCCCGACCCTATCTCGTTACCTCGGCGGATTTCACGTACTCGTAGAGCCTCCTGGCCTGAGGGTCTTTCTCGAAGTGCTCCCTCACAGGGCGAATTATTTCGTCCATCGCGCCCGCGACAGCCTTCTTCAGGTCAGACGGATGCAGCTTACCTTCCGTGTACGCCCTCTCCAGCTCTCGGTAGGAGGCGAAGGTGACAGTCCCCCCGTACTTATCCGGGCGGGAGACCTGGAGGGACTTCACCTTCCTGAAGATGATGTACCTGCAGTACTCCAGGATGGGGTTGTTCTCCGCGACCTTTGCCGGGCAGAAAGCGTTCTCCACCTTTCTTCTGATCTCGGCCGTGCTGTCGTGGACGAAGATCGAAGACTCCGGTTTGCTCTTGCTCATCTTGCTCGCTATCTCTCTGTCGATCGAGGCGTTCTCATCGTACCCCTCCAACTCCCTCGCACCCTGAAGGCTCATCAACAGATGGTGGTGGACGGCGACGGGCTTCTTCCACTTCAGCTTCTCGGCGATCTCCCGGGCGAGGATGTTGGCCCGGCGCTGGTCGAGGCCGAGCTGGCAGATATCCACCTCAAGCCAGAAGATATCTGCGACCTGCATCATGGGGTAGAGTAGCTGGGAGGCCTCGACGAGGTCTTTGGAGGTCCTCCCCATTATCGTGAGAGCGCGGCGAGCCCTCGCGAGCGTGACGTTCTGGGCGACAGTCACGACCTTCTTCCAGTACTCGTCTGTCCTCGCGGCGTCACTCGTCCAGAGAACCTCGACCTTGGAGAGGTCGACCCCCGCCGCCTTCCACACCTCGACGAAGTACCTCCCGACTTGTTGGATCTTCTCGAGGTCTCCCCCCATCTTGTTGTTGACCCACGCAAACCAGTCGGCGACCCACAGCCTTACCTTCACCCCCGCCCTCTGGAGGTCCTCGAGGTTTATCGCCCGGAGGATGCCGAATGGGACGTGAGCGAGGCCGCTAGGCTCGAAGCCGTCGTAGGCGACGGGGTGTTCCTTCGTCTCGAGGAGAGTCCGAAGCTCCGGCTCGGTGATAATCTCCTCGCCAACCCTTCGTATCAGCTCGAGGCGTTCTTCTACGTCCATCGCATCGACCCAGACCCTCGAGGGAGCGAATAAAACTCTGATGGAGTCAGTACGCGTGGTGACGATAAAGTATCATCGCGGAGACTACGAGGCCGAAGATCAGGATAGCGTTCGCCAGGTGCGCGGCGGCGACTAGAGCGTTCAGCTCTGTGCCGACCACGACTCCGCCGAGGAGGATCTGGATCACGAGGAGGATGGAAGCGAACTTCATCGCCCGGACCATGGCCGGGACGCGGAAGGGCATCCGCCAGACCGCGTAGGTGGCCGCGAACAGAAGGACAGCGGTCAGCACCGTCAGCAGTCTGTGGCTGTACTCGACGAGTACACCGGTCGTCAGGGGGGGTATCAGCTGACCCCGACACGTCGGCCAGTCTGGGCACTCCAGCCCGTAGCCGGCAGTCGTGACGTAGGCCCCCACCACCATCAGCAGGTACACGGATATTAGGGTGAGCTCGAGAAGTGCCCATTCGTTTCGCAATCTTTCGTTTTTCGGAGCCGCCCGCGACCTTAGTTAAGAATTTTGGATTGTGGCGCGGATGTTGCTGCGACGGTCGGGGACCCGTCCGCTACCCCCTAGGACGCCCTGAAGAGGGACTCGATCTTCTGCTTATAGACGGATGAGGGCGCCGCTCCTATGATCCTCTCCTTCGCGTTGCCGCCCTTGAAGAGCATCACCGTGGGTATGCTCATCACTTCGTACTTCGCGGCGAGCTCCTGGTTCGCATCGGCGTCTACCTTCACGAACTTCACCTTTCCGGCGTACTCCTGCGAGAGCCTCTCGATGACGGGCTCAATGAGCCTGCAGGGTCCGCACCAATCGGCGTAGAAGTCGACCAGGACGGGGGTGCTTGAACGGATGACCTCATCCTCGAACTTCTCGCTCCCTATGTGAAGCAAGGTTTCTGCTTTCATTCTTGCTGTATCACCTCTGAAAAATAGTGACGCTCACTCCCTTATACGTCTAGCGCTGGTTCAGGGTGGATTCTCCCGAGCGCGCCCGCCAACAGGATTGCCGGGTATCGGACCCTTCAGACGAGTGCGGCGACCATCGCGAAGGTGAAGACTATCGCCAGGTATGGACTCGAGAACTTGAAGGCGAGCCAGGCGTTCGACTTGGTCGGCGAAAGAAGAAGCTTGATGTTTGTAGCCAAGAGAAGCGCGTTCATCACCGAGGCCGCCGGGAGG
>WNFB01000849.1_pt1 | contig 25996 bp, 21 predicted proteins | sample 5400501 | NCBI WGS metagenome assembly WNFB01 (sample SAMN13153341, study PRJNA577476) | soil metagenome | isolation source: 200 cm saprolite under Douglas fir tree site 2 hole 1 | place: USA:California | collected 2015-04-18 | reverse complement strand
TCGGCCTCCGGGTGCCACAGATGGATGACGCCGGTCGCGAACCGTCCGTCCTTGCGGCGCACGCCGGCATGCAGCAGCCGGATCAGCAGGTCGGAATCCTCGCGGCCCCAGCCGCAAAAGCTCGCATCGAATCCGTCGACCCGCTCGAGGTCGGCGCGCCAGACCGCGAGATTGCAGGAGCGCGCGCCGCGCCATCGCCCCGATCCGAGCTTGCGGAGCGCCCCGAGCGGCAGCCGCAACACCGCCGCCAGCCGGTTGACGCCGCCGCGCATGCGCTGCCCGATCCACCGCGCGGCGCCCCACGCCTCGGGCCGCAGGCCGTCGCGCAGCACCGCGGCGGTGAGCGCTCCCGACAGCAGCACGCGGTTGCCGGTGATGAACCGTCCGCGCTCGGCCAGCCGGCGATGCAGGGCGATGAAATCGGGACGCGCAATGCAGTCGCCGTCGAGGAAAACGCAGTAATCGCCGCTGCAGGCGAGGATCGCGCGGTTGCGGATCTCGGCGGCGCGAAAGCCGCGGTGCGCCTGGCGGACGTGGCCGAGCGGAACGCCGATCCGCGCCCGCCATTTGGTTACGACCGCCGCGGTGCCGGGGCCGGAGCCGTCGTCCGCGATCACCACCTCGAAGGCGCGGTCGCGCTGGCGCGACAACGCGGCGAGGACCGCATCGAGCGCGTCCTCGCGATCATAGGTCGTGACGATGACGGAGATGAGACCCGGCACGTCGGCGCTGTCCTTCTGCATGCCCAGCGCCCCTGTGATAGCGTGCACCGCGCTTGCGCTCAACAACGGGGAATGATCGAGAACACCTCGCCCATGGCGAGCTCGGGACATCGTCGCGTCGAGCATTCGCGGTCCGCCCTTGAAAGACGGCGGTTATTACACTATCGGAATTTCCCGGCCGTTTCATGCATCCGAGCGCAAGCCGTGGCAAAGATCTCGACCTCGATCATCGCATTGAACCAAGCCGAGAAGATCGGGGATGCGATCTCGAGCGTGCTATGGACGGACGAGGTCGTGCTCGCCGATTCGAACAGCACCGACGACACCGCCAAGATCGCCGAACGGCTCGGCGCCCGCGTCGTGCAGATCCCGCTCACCACCTTCAGCGAGCTGCGCAACCGTGCGGCCGACGCCTGCAGTCACGAATGGATTCTGAGCCTCGATTCCGACGAAAGATGCACGCCCGAGGTGCGCGACGAGATTCTCGCGTTGCTGGCCGCCGGTCCCACCTGCGACGCCTATTACATTCCTCGCCGAAATTATTTCATGGGGCGCTGGATAAAAGGGTCCGGCTGGTATCCGAACTATCGCCAGCCGCAATTCTATCGCAAGGGGGCGATGCGCTACACGCGCATCATCCACGAAGGGATCGAGATGCAGACCGATCGGTCGATCGGAAAGCTCGAGAACGCGATCTGGCAATTTCCCTTTCGCAATTTCGAGGAGGTCCTGCACAAGGCGAACCGCTACTCGACGATCGGGGCGCGCATGCTGGCGGACAAGCGCGTTTCGATGGGGACTGCGCTCGGACACGCGATCTGGGCATTCATCAAGCATTACGTGTTCAAGTTCGGATTCCGGGACGGCTGGGCCGGCTTCGTGATCGCCTTGGGAAATTTCGAGGGTACCTTCTACCGCTACGCCAAGCGACACGAGGAGACGCAGACCTGGGCGCCGCCGCCGAGCGAGCCGCTGCGGCGGCCCGTCACCCGCGAGAACTAGCCCGGCGGCGGAGATGACGCGCGGCGCTCCGGGATTGCGGGGTTGGATTGCGAGGTTGCTTGCCGGGAGAAGCATGAGGGTGATATCTTTCCGCGCGAGATTTGCGATGTTTATCGGAATTTAGCTCTCGCGGATTTTCACCCGAGCGACGCAGGGCAATTGGCATGCCCCTTGCTCCGAGGAGGCGCGGCTGGACGGCGCCGGATATTCCGTGATCACTCCGGTGAAGCAGCCAACGAATAGGCAGAATGGCGCAAGTCTAGGCGGTTGACCGACGCAACTGGGAGATCGGCGCATGGATCGCAGGACGCTACTGAAGACCGTTGCCGGCGCAGGTACTCTGGCGATCGGGAACAAGCTCTGCGCACCCGCCCTCGCGCAAGGCGCTGCGGCGCGCACGCTTCGTTTCGTGCCGCAAGCCAACCTCGCGAACTTCGATCCGATCTGGGGCACCCAATACGTGGTGCGCAATGCCTCCGCCATGGTGTGGGATACGCTCTATGGCGTCGACGAAGAGCTGCAGCCCCAGCGCCAGATGGTGGAAGCCGAGGAGGTGTCGCCGGACGGCCTGACCTGGACGTTCCGGCTGCGTCCCGGCCTCAAGTTCCATGACGGCGAGAAGGTGGTCGCCAAGGACGTGGTGGCGAGCCTCGAGCGTTGGACGGCACGCGACCTCATGGGCCAGATGATCAAGCCGATCCAGCAGGAGCTCACGGCCGTCGACGACCGCACCGTGAAGTGGGTGCTGAAGAAGCCTTATCCGAAGATGCTGCTGGCACTCGGAAAGAACAGCACCCCGATGGCCTTCATCATGCCGGAACGGATCGCCAAGTCCGACCCGTTCAAGCAGATCAGCGAATATATCGGCAGCGGGCCGATGCGATTCGTCAAGGGCGAGTGGGTGCCGGGCGCCAAGGCGGTATTCGAGAAATTCGCCGATTATCAGCCGCGGCAGGAGCCCGCGTCCTGGCTCGCGGGCGGCAAGCGGATGCTGGTCGATCGTATCGAGTGGACCGTCATGCCCGATCCGGCGACCGCCGCCGCGGCGCTGCAGAATGGCGAGGTCGACTGGTGGGAGAACCCGATTTCCGACCTGGTGCCGCTGTTGCGCAAGAACCGCAACGTCGCGGTGGACATCGCCGATCCGCTCGGAAACATCGGCAGTTTCCGCATGAACCACCTGTTCCCGCCGTTCAACGACGTGCGGGCACGCCGCGCGGTGCTGATGGCGATGAGCCAGGAAGACTACATGCGCGCCATCGTCGGCGACGATGACGCGCTTTGGAAACCGCTGCCGGGCTTCTTCACGCCCGGCACCGCCCTCTACACCGAAGAGGGCGGCGAAATATTGAAGGGACCGCGCGATCTCGACGCGGCGAAGAAGCTTTTGGCGCAAAGCGGCTATGCCAGCCAGCCGGTCACCTGCCTCGTGGCCCAGGACCAGCCCATCACCAAGGCCCAGGGCGATGTCACCGCCGACCTCTTGAAACGGCTCGGCATGAACGTGGATTTCGCCGCCATCGACTGGGGCACGGTCGGCACCCGACGTGCCGTGAAGGCGGCGCCCGGCCAGGGCGGCTGGCAGATGTTCCACACCTGGCACGCCGGGGCGGACTGCATCAACCCGGCGGTCGCCATCGGGATCCGCGCCAACGGCGACAAGGCCTGGTTCGGCTGGCCGGACGCAGCCGAGGTTGAGGCGCAGGTGACGGCGTGGTTCGAGGCCAAGTCGCTCGACGAGGAGAAGACCGCGATCCGTCGGCTCAACAAGGCCGCGCTCGACAACGTGGTCTATGCCCCGACCGGGTTTTTCTTGAACTATCAGGCGTGGCGCAAGAATGTGAGCGGCATCGTGAAGGGGCCGCTGCCCTTCTTCTGGGGTGTCGGCAAGGCGGCGTGATTGCCCCGCATTCCGCATCGAGCGCCGGGTTGCAGCAGCCATGGATCGAAGAGCATTCCTTAAATCCGTAGCCGGCGCGGGCACGCTCACCGCCGCGGGCGCGCTCGCGCGCCCGGCCATCTCGCAGCGCGCCGCGGCGCGCACGCTGCGCTTCGTGCCGCAGGCCGACCTCGCCAATTTCGATCCGATCTGGAACACCCAGTATGTGGTGCGCAATGGCGCCGCGCTGGTGTGGGACATGCTGTACGGCTTCGACGACAAGCTCAAGCCGCGGCGCCAGATGGTCGAGTCCGAAGAAGTCTCGGCGGACGGCCTCACCTGGACGTTCCGGCTGCGTCCCGGGCTCAAGTTTCACGACGGCGAGCCGACCCTGGCGAAGGACGTGGTCGCGAGCCTCGCTCGCTGGCAAGCGCGCGACAACATGGGGCTGATGATCAGGGCGATCGAGAACGAGCTCGTCGCCGTCGACGATCGCACGTTCCGCTGGGTGCTCAAGACGCCGTTTTCGAAATTGCCGATCGCGCTGGGAAAGGTCGGAACGCCATCGTGCTTCATCATGCCGGCGCGGATCGCCGCGACCGACCCGTTCAAGCCGATCAGCGAATTTGTCGGCAGCGGGCCGATGAAGCTCGTTCGCAACGAATGGGTTCCGGGCGCCAAGGCGGTGTTCGAGAAGTTCGCCGACTATGTGCCGCGACCGGAGCCGAATTCATGGCTCGCGGGCGGAAAGCAGATGCTGGTCGATCGCATCGAATGGGTGGTGATGCCGGATCCCGGCACCGCCTCCGCCGCGCTGCAAAACGGCGAGATCGACTGGTGGGAAACGCCCATGGCCGATCTCGTACCGGTGCTGAAGCGGAACCGGAACGTGATGGTCGACATCGCCGATCCGCTGGGCAATGTCGGCAGCTTCCGCATGAACCACCTGCACCCGCCCTTCAATGACGTGCGCGCGCGCCGCGCCATCCTGATGGCGATGAGCCAGGAGGATTATATGCGCGCGATTGTCGGCGACGATGCCTTGTGGAAGCCGCTGCCCGGCTTTTTCACGCCCGGCACGCCGCTCTACACCGAGGAGGGCGGCGAAATACTCAAAGCTCCGCGCAACCTGGATGCCGCCAAGCGATTGCTCGGGGAAAGCGGTTATGCCGGCCAGCCGGTCACCTGTCTGGTGGCGCAGGATCTGCAGATTACCAAGGCCCAGGGCGAGGTCACCGCCGACCTGCTCAGGCGGCTCGGCATGAACGTGGATTTCAACGCCATCGATTGGGGCACGAACGCGGCGCGCCGGGCGCAGAAATCGCCCCCCGGCCAGGGTGGCTGGCAGGTGTTCCATACCTGGCACGCCGGTGCAGTCTGCATCGATCCGTCAAGCTACACGGCGATCCGCGCCAACGGCGACAAGGCGTGGTTCGGCTGGCCGACCAGCGCGAAAGTCGAAGCCGAGATAACGGCCTGGTACGAGGCGAAGAATCTCGACGAAGAGAAGGCCGCGATCCGCCGCCTCAACAAGGCCGCGTGCGAGGACGTGGTCTACGCCCCGACCGGTTTCTTCCTCGCCCATCAGGCTTGGCGCGCGAACGTCACGGGGATCGTGAAGGGGCCGCTGCCGTTCTTCTGGGGGGTGAGCAAGGCGGCGTGATCCCGTGACCTCGGTTGCCGCGCGGGCGAAATCATCTCCGCCGTCAGCCTTCTGCTGCGACGGGCGACATTGTCCGTCTCATACGGCAACCGGCAGAACGGCATGAATCCTGCTAGCATGCCCGCATGCTGACCTATGTCGTCCGGCGCATCCTGGCGACCATCCCGGTGATGGCGGTGGTTGCGCTGTTCGTGTTCAGCTTGCTCTACATCGCGCCGGGCGACCCGGCCGCGGTGATCGCGGGTGACCAGGCGACACCCGCCGACGTCGAGCGCATTCGCCAGAGTCTCGGCCTCGACCGGCCGTTCCTGATCCGTTTTGGCGAGTGGGTCTGGCAGATTCTCCACGGCGATCTCGGCACCTCGATCTTCTCCAACCTGCCGGTCGCCGCCATGATCGCGCAGCGCATCGAGCCGACCCTGTCGCTGATGCTGGTCACGCTCCTGCTCGCGGTGTCGATCGCGGTGCCGATGGGGGTGGTGGCGGCATGGAAGGCCGACACCTTCATCGACCGTGCGATCATGGCCTTGGCGGTGCTGGGTTTCTCGGTCCCGGTCTTCGTCGTCGGCTATCTGCTCGCCTATGTGTTTGCGCTGGAGCTCGATTGGCTGCCGGTGCAGGGCTATACGCACCTGTCGGACGGGCTGTGGCCGTGGTTCGAGAACCTGATCCTGCCCGCCGTCGCGCTCGGCTGCGTCTACATCGCGCTGATCGCCCGCGTCACCCGCGCCGCGATGCTCGAAGTCCTGCAGCAGGACTATATCCGCACCGCGCGCGCCAAGGGCCTCGGCCAGACCGGCATCCTGTTCCTGCACGCCCTCAAGAACGCCGCCGTGCCGATCGTCACCGTGATCGGCATCGGCATCGCGCTCTTGATCGGCGGCGCCGTGGTCACCGAGACCGTGTTCGCGATCCCGGGCGTCGGCCGGCTCACGGTCGATGCCATCTTGCGCCGCGACTATCCGGTGATTCAGGGCATCGTGCTGCTGTTCAGCTTCATCTACGTCCTCGTCAATCTGATGATCGACCTGCTCTACACCGTGCTCGATCCGAGGATTCGGTATTGATTGCCCGCCCGACTGCCGCCGCGCTCGCGCCCGATGCCGTCGCCGACGCGGCGGCCGCCTACGGCGTCGCCGCGGCGCCCGACCTCCCGGACATTCTGCCGCCGGTCAAGGTGCGGCGCGGCCTTCTCGGCTTCGCTTGGCGACATCCGGCCATCGCCATCGGCGGCGCGCTGATGCTGGCGATGCTGCTGATTGCGCTGCTCGCGCCCTGGCTCGGCACCGTCGACCCCACGGCGCTCGCGCCGGCGCGACGCACCCGCGCGCCCTCCGCTGCGTTCTGGTTCGGCACCGACATGCTGGGACGCGACGTCTACTCCCGCGTCCTCTACGGGGCACGCGTGTCGCTGACGGTCGGCTTCTCGGTGGCGGCGGTCGCGTCGGTCGCGGGCCTTGCCATCGGCCTCGTCTCCGGCTTCATCCGCTGGGCCGACGGCCTCGTCATGCGGGTGATGGACGGGGTGATGTCGATCCCGCCGATCCTGCTCGCCATCGCGCTGATGGCGCTCACCCGCGGCAGCGTCGGCAATGTCATCACCGCAATCACGATCGCCGAGGTTCCGCGCGTCTCGCGCCTCGTGCGCGGGGTCGTGCTGTCGCTGCGCGAGCAGCCCTATGTGGACGCGGCGGTCGCGGCCGGCACCCGCACCCCGAGCATCATCCTGCGCCACATCTTGCCCAATACGCTCGCGCCCATGACGGTGCAGGCGACCTATGTTTGCGCCAGCGCCATGATCGTCGAGGCGATCCTGTCCTTCATCGGCGCCGGCACGCCGCCCACCATCCCGTCCTGGGGCAACATCATGGCCGAAGGCCGGGCGCTATGGCAGGTCAAGCCCCACATCGTGTTCTTCCCGGCGATCTTCCTCTCGGTGACGGTGCTCGCGGTCAACCTGCTCGGCGACGGCCTGCGCGACGCGCTCGATCCACGCATGGCGAAAAGGCTGTGAAGAGAACCTCGAGATGGCCCTGCTGGAGATCGAGAACCTGCAAACGCATTTTCGCACGCCCGACGGGGTGAACCGCGCCGTCGACGGCGTCTCGCTCACGGTCGAGGCGGGCGAGACGGTGGCGATCGTCGGGGAGAGCGGCTGCGGAAAATCCGTCACCGCAAACTCAGTCCTGCGCCTGATCCCGGAGCCGCCCGGCAAGATCACCGGTGCCGTCCGTTTCCAGGGCGTCGATCTCCTCAAGCTCGACGATCGTGCCATGCGCGACATCCGTGGAAACCAGATCAGCATGATCTTCCAGGAGCCGATGACCAGCCTCAATCCGGTGCTCACGGTGGGCCGGCAGATCGGTGAGACGCTGCGGCTGCACCAGGGCCTCGGCCGGCAGGCGGCCGAGGAGCGGGTGGTGGAGATGCTGAGCCTTGTCGGCATCGCCGAGCCCGGACGGCGCGCGCGCGAATATCCGCACCAGTTCTCCGGCGGCATGCGGCAACGGGTGATGATCGCCATCGCGCTTGCCTGCAACCCGAAGCTCCTGATCGCCGACGAGCCGACCACCGCGCTCGACGTCACCATCCAAGCCCAGATTCTCGATCTGATGAGCGACCTCAAGAAGCGGGTCGGCGCCGCCATCATTCTCATCACTCACGACCTCGCCGTGGTCGCGGAGATCGCCGAGCGCGTCATGGTGATGTATGCCGGTCGCAAGGTGGAGGAAGCCCCGGTCGCCGAGCTGTTCCGCAAGCCGCGGCACCCCTATACGCAAGGTCTCATCGGCGCATTGCCCAGGCTCGGCTCCTCGCTCGCCGGGAACGAGACGAAGCTCGCCGAGATACCGGGCGTCGTTCCCGACCTGAAACGGCGGATCGCGGGCTGCGTCTTCGCGAGCCGCTGCACATTCGCCCGCGACGTCTGCCGCCGCGTCGCGCCCGCCCTCGAAGCCAAGGCGCCGGGGCACCTCGCGGCCTGCCATTTCGCGTCCAAGGCCATGGTCGCCGCATGAGCGTCCCGCTGCTTCAGGTCAACGACCTCAAGAAGCATTTCCCGCTGCGCGGAGGTCTCGCGACGCTTGGGCGCGCTCGCCGGGGATCGGTCTATGCGGTCGACGGCGTATCCTTCCATATCGACAAGGCGGAGACGCTGGCGCTGGTCGGCGAATCCGGATGCGGCAAGTCCACGGTCGGTCGCGCCATCCTTCGCCTGTTCGACGTCACCGCGGGGCAAGTCATTCTCGACGGACGGCGCATCGACGACCTCTCGCCGGGCGCGCTGCGGCCCCTGCGCCGGCGCGTGCAGGTGGTCTTCCAGGACCCGTTCTCGAGCCTCAATCCGCGCATGCGCGTGCGCCAAATTCTTGCCGAGCCGATGCGGAATTTCGGACTTGCCGCGTCAGCCGACATCGATGCACGGATCGCCGGGCTCATGGACAAGGTGCGGCTGCCGCGCGATGCGGTGAACCGCTGGCCGCACGAATTCTCCGGCGGCCAGCGCCAGCGCATCGGGATAGCCCGCGCGCTCGCCGCCGAGCCCGACTTGATCGTGTGCGACGAGGCGGTCTCCGCACTCGACGTGTCGGTAAAGGCGCAAATCGTGAATCTGCTGCAGGATCTGCAGCGGGAGCTCGGCCTCGCGCTGCTGTTCATCAGCCACGATCTCGCCATTGTCGAGCACATCTCGCATCGCGTGGCGGTGATGTATCTCGGCAAGATCGTCGAGCTCGCGCCAAAGCGAAATATCTTCGCCACGCCCATGCATCCCTATACGAAAGCGCTGCTGTCGGCCGTCCCGGTGCCCGAGCCGGGTGCGGCACGGCAACGCATCATCCTGAAAGGCGAGGTGCCGAGCCCGACCAATCCGCCCAAGGGCTGCCGTTTTCATACCCGCTGCCCGTATGTCCTCGACCGCTGCCGGACCGAGGAACCGGAGCTGCGGCGTGCCGAGGATGGTCATTTCGCCGCGTGTCATCTGCACGATCTGCCGGCGACACAGAATCCGATGGCGGCCAAACGCGCCCCGGCTCGGGTAGTGGGCTCCTTTGATTAATTAAGGTAGAGCGTGCGCAAAAACGAAAAGAAGGGAGGACAACCATGTTCGACCGATTTCGTGCTTCGGCACTCGCGGCCGCGCTCGTGAGCACCGGCCTGGTCGCGCATCCGCTTTCCGCGCAGGAATTTCCCACGCGGCCAGTCACCATCGTAGTGCCCTCGACTGCCGGCGGCGGGACCGACATCATCGCCCGCATCATTGGCGACCAGCTTTCCAAGCAGCTCGGCCAGGCGTTCGTCATCGAGAACCGGCCCGGCGCAGGCTCGGTGGTCGGCACCGTTGCGGCGGCCAATGCGGCGCCGGACGGCTACACGTTGCTCGCAGGCCTCAACGCCAACATGGCGGTCAACCCGAGCCTGTTCGCGAAGCTGCCCTACGATCCAATCCGCGACTTCGCACCGGTGGCGATGCTCGCCGACTATCCGTTCGTGGTCGTGGTGAGTAAGAACCTGCCGGTGAATTCCATCAAGGAGCTGGTCGTGCTCGCGAAATCGCAGCCGGGCCAGATCAACTATGCGTCGGCCGGCAACGGCACCGGGCAACATTTGTCGGCGGAGCTGTTCAAGTTGATGACCGACACCAAGCTCACGCACGTGCCCTATCGCGGAGCTGTGCCGGCCTATGCCGATGTCATATCCGGGCAAGTGCCGGTGTTCTTCGACAATCTGGCGAGCGGACTGGGCCAGGTGAAGGGCGACAAGGTGCGCGCTCTCGCGGTCACGAGCCGGGAACGATCGTCGCTGTTGCCCGACGTGCCGACGGTAGCTGAATCTGGGGTCCCGACCTACGAATACCACACGTGGTTCGGACTTTGGGCGCCGGCGAAGACGCCGACGGCAATCCTGGAGAAGCTGCACGCGGAGGTGAAGAAGGCGCTCGCCAGTCCGACCGTGAAGGAACGCATCGCCGCGTCGGCCGGCGAGCCTTCCGCCATGGCGCTCGCGGACATCGAGCCGTTCGTCAAAGGTGAGATCGCAAAATGGGCAGAGGTGGTCAAGCGCGCCGGCGTAACGGTGCAGTAGGATGAGCGAGGACTTGCTGTACGAAGTTTCCGACCGGATCGCTGAGATCAGCCTCGCCCGCTTGCCGGTGAACGCGCTGAGCCTCTCCCTGCTCGAGCAACTCATAGCGGCGTTCGAGCGGGCGGCGGCCGACGAGAAGGTCCGCGCCGTGGTGCTGAGGAGCGCAATTCCGCGTCGATTCAGTGCGGGGTTGGACCTCGGCATGCTGTTCGGCAAGTCGGAAACCGAGCTACGACGGTTGTTGGACAAGCTGTACGTGGGATTGGCCGACGCACAATACAATCTCGGCAAGCCGTCGATTGCCGCCGTCGGCGGTTCGGCGCGGGGCGGCGGCATGACGCTGGCGGTTTCCTGCGACGTGCTGATTGCCGGGCGAAGCGCGACGTTTGGTTATCCCGAAATCGATCTCGGTCTCGTGCCGGCAATTCATATCGTGCATCTGCCGCGTATTGTCGGCCGCCATCGTGCCTTTGAGCTTTTGTTCAGCGGGCGCAGCTTTGGCGCCGATGAAGCCGCTTCCCTCGGCCTCGTCAGCCGGGTCGTGCCGGACGACAAGGTGCGGGACGAAGCGCTGGCAATGGCCCGTGTGTTTGCGACGAAGTCGCCGACGACGGTGCGCCTGGGGCGCGCCGCTTTTGCGCGTGCCAACGACCTCGATGACCGGGGCGGCCTTGGTGATGCGGTGGAGAATTTCTGCAACGTTGCCGCGACCGCCGACGCTCAGGAAGGACTGCGGGCGTTCATCGAAAAACGCCCGCCGAATTGGCAGGCGGCGCGCGCGCAGGACCTCACCTACCCCGAGACCTTCCGCACGCAGGAGATCGCGGCGAACGGCACGAAGCTGCATGTGCGCGTCGGCGGCTCGGGACCCGCGGTTGTGCTACTGCACGGCTACGGCGAGACCGGCGACATGTGGGTGCCGCTTGCCGAGGACTTGGCGCGGGACCGCACCGTGGTCGTCCCCGACCTTCGCGGCATGGGCCTCTCCGCCAAGCCCGCCGGCGGCTACGACAAGAAGACGCAGGGCGACGACGTCGCTGGCATGCTCGATGCGCTGAAGATCGAGCGCGCCGCGCTTGTCACGCACGACATCGGCAATATGGTCGGCTACGCCTTCGCCGCGCTGTACCGTAACCGCGTTACGCGCTTGGTGCTGATCGACGCGCCGCTGCCGGGCGTGGGCCCATGGGAGGACATTCTCAAGAACCCGCTGCTCTGGCACTTCCGCTTCGGCGGCCCCGACATGGAGCGCCTCGTCGCCGGGCGCGAGCGCATCTACCTCGACCGCTTCTGGAACGAGTTCTCCGCCACCCCAAGCCGGTTCAGCGAGGCGGCCCGCCAGCACTACGCGAAGCTCTACGCCCGTCCGGGCGCCATGCATGCGGGCTTCGCACAGTTCGCGGCCTTCGACCAGGACGCGACCGACAACAAGGCCTTCGTCGCGGCGGGCAAGCTTGATGTGCCGGTTCTGGCGCTGGGCGGCGAGAAGTCCTTCGGCCTTACCATGGCGGTGGTGATGCGCTTCGCGGCGAGCAACGTGGAAGAAGGCGTGGTTCCGGACTCCGGTCATTGGATCATGGAAGAAAATCCCAAGGCCACCGTCGCTTTGGTTCGCGCCTTCCTCGACAAGGGCCGATAAGCGATTGGCACTCGATGAAGTCGGCTTCCCTGAGACCTTGTCGGAACGCGCGCACAAGGTGCGCGAACCGGTCAGGCAAACCGCCGTTGAGGAAGCCAACCGCTGGCAGCTTCGGCGGCTGCGCCTGGGCGGCGAGCGGCCATGCCGCCGCGCCGCCGAGAAGCGTGATGAACTCCCGCCGCCTCAAATGATTGAACCGCATGTGCCCCGCCGGGTTCGAGGACCGCCGCCGCATCCTACTCGAAATGGCAAGTCTCGGTCAGCGGGCTTTCGACCTAAGTTCACAGCGCGCCCGGAGACCATGAGAGTTTCGTAGGGTGGGCAAAGGCGTGCTCTTGCACGCCGTGCCCACGCGACTGCGATCATTCTCCGAAAAGCGCCTGTCGTGTCACGGACGCGGCCGCCCCAGTCCGGTGGCAGCACTCCACGTGCGACATAGCGGTGGAATGCTATGCGGCCAATCGCAAACCTGGGACGCATGCCCATGCTTCACGGGATTGAAGTGAATGTAGTCGACATGGCGCTCCAAGTCGGCATCGTCGCGAATGGCGTGCTCCCGATAACGACGCTGTCGCGTCGGGCAATCTTGCTGGAGTCGCGCGGCATGTCGCCGGGAAGCCCGCGCGAAAATCCGCTCTTGATCAGGCTCCAGCGCAGCGGAAAATCGGTATCGTCCCGCGGCAGCGACCAAACGGCATGCAGGTGATCGGGCAATACGCAAATTGCGATCGTCTGGAACGGATACCGTTCTTGAACAGACAAGTAGATGCGCCGAAGCCGGTCGATGTGCCGTACCAAGACGTCACTCGATCTGTCGGCAAGAGTGACGGTGAAGAAGAAGACGCCACCTTCGACGTATGCACGACGATATCGCGACATGGCGGCATGAGTATCACTATCCCTTCGCATGGCTGCAAGACGCGTGGGCACGGCGCGCAGGGGCGCGCCTTTGCCCACCCTACGAGCTAGATTCACAGCGCGCACGGCGACCGATGAGAGTCCGTTCTTGGCACATTGCGTCGATTTGCTGCGGTGCATCGACTCGGAGGCGATCGGGGGCATAGCGGTCGCAGAAGAATGGAAGGCGTCAGATGCGAGGAGCGGTAGATGCGGCTGCGCGAAGGATCGCCACCGGTCCGCCGCGATCGTCGCGGTTGGCTCGGTGACCGCAGCGAATACCAACCGCACCAACGGGCGCGCCGCTCAATCGGCCGCCTTGAGCCACGACCGCAGCCGCCGGCGCGCCCGCCGCGACGCGTTGCGAGCCATGCGAAACGGCAGGCCGAGATAATACTTGCGCAGGATCTCCCAACGCTCGCGCGGCGTCACGGCGACCGCGGCGGCGCGCGGAACGTACCAGCCGTTGTTCTCGCAACGGCGGACCAGGCGATAGCCGGCGGCGTTGAGAAAGCGGTGCCGCCCGAGATCGCCGACGTGATCCTCGAGCAGGATCAGGCGCGGCCGCCAACGCGCGAGATCGAATCCGCCGAGCACCTCGAGCTCGTGGCCCTCGACGTCGACGGAGAGGAAATCGAAGCCGGCCGGCGCCTGCGCCTCGACCAGGATATCGTCGAGCGTGCGCACGGGAACCTCGATGACCCGCTCGGGCTCGGCGCCCGGCGCCATGCGGTCGCGATCGAGCGACGACAGGGCGCCGGCGACATGAAGGCGCATCGGGCGGCCGGCGTTCTGCGGCGACGAGCAGGCGACGGCGTATACCTTGGCCGCCCGCCGGCGCCGCAGCTCGTCCGCGAGCTCGGGCTGCGGCTCGATCAGGACGCCGGTCCAGCCGAGCTCTTCGAGATGCCAGGTCTGCGATTCCTGCTGCGGCCGGTTGGCGCCGACCTCGACGAAGAAGCCGGAGCGCGCGCCGCCGAAAAACTCGCGCACCAGCTCCTGCTCGCGTCCCGCGCAAGCCGTCATGCGCACGGCTCCTCAACCCGGCAGCGGCGCGCGCGACTTGCGGACGATCGTGCTGGTGCTGAAGCCGGGCACGAGCTCGATGAGGATGACCGCGCCGCCGTCGGCTTCGACCAGCTCGCGCCCCACCACCTCCTCGCGCCGGTAATCGCCGCCCTTGGCCAGGACCCGCGGACGCACCCGGCGGATCAGCTCGAGCGGCGTATCCTGGTCGAAGACCACCACGAGGTCGACCGCCTCGAGCGCCGCGAGCACCTCGGCGCGTGCGTGCACCTCCTGCATCGGCCGTCCCTCGCCCTTCAACCGCCTGACCGATGCATCGCCGTTGAGCCCGACGATCAGCCGGTCGCAGGCGGCGCGCGCCTGGGTCAGGAGCTTGATGTGCCCGGGATGCAGAAGGTCGAAGCAGCCGTTGGTGAAGCCGACCCGCAGGCCCTGCCGGCGCCACTGCGCAAGACGGTCGTCGAGTACCGACCAGTCGAAGACGACCTTCTGCTCGGGTGCCAGCGAGGCGGCGGGAAGGATGCGGGCGCGCAATTCGGCGGCCGAGACGGTCGCGGTGCCGCGCTTGCCGACCACGACGGCGGCGGCGGCGTTCGCCGCCCGCATCGCCGGCTCGAAGCCGGCATCGGCCGCCAGCATCGCCGCCAGCACCGCCACCACGGTGTCGCCGGCGCCGGAGACGTCACGCACCTTGACCGGATAGGCGGCGACGTGGACCGGCTCACCCTGCGCGGGAACGAGCGACATGCCGGCTTCGCTGCGCGTCACCAGCACCGCCGCGCTGCCGACCGTGCGGTTGAGCTCGGCGGCCGCCGCCGCGACATCCGATTCGTTTTCGACCGCACGGCGGGTCACCTCGGCAAGCTCGTGCCGGTTGGGCGTGATCAGGGTCGCGCCCCGGTAGACGGAAAAATCCTTGCCCTTGGGATCGACGACCACCGGCTTGCCGAGCTTGCTCGCGGCGTCGATCAGGGCGCGGACGAGGCGCGGCGTGAGCAGCCCCTTGGCATAGTCGGAGAGCACCACGCTCGCCGCCCGCGGCAGGGCCGCGAGCGCGAAATCGAGCACCGCCTTCTCGGTCTCGCCTTCGATCGGCGACGCCCGCTCCCAGTCGGCGCGCAGCAGATGGGTCGAATGGTGCTCCGACACGAAGCGGATCTTGCGCGTGGTGATGCGCGCGGGATCGACGACCAGATGGGCTTCGATCGCCGGCTCGGAACGCAGCTTGCCGGCGAGCGTCTGCCCGGCATCGTCGTTGCCGACCACGGCGACGAAGATGCAGCGGGCACCGAGCGCCGCGATGTTGCGCGCCACGTTGCCGGCGCCGCCGACGACGAGCTCGCTCCGAGCCACCGCCAGGACGGGCGCCGGCGCCTCGGGCGAGATGCGCTCGACCTCGCCATAGACGAACTCGTCGAGCATCAAGTCGCCGACGCAGAGCACCGTCTGCGCGGACATGAGCCGGAGCGCTGCTTCAAAATCGAACATGCCGCCGCCGGGTGCCGTCGTCATCGATACCGGTCGGGCTGCTTCAGGAACGACGTGACATAGCGATTCACCCCCTCCTCGAGAGCGGTGAAGCCCGCGTTGTAGCCCGCCCGGCGCAGGTTTTCGACCTTGGCCTGCGTGAAATATTGATACTGGTCGCGGATCGCCGGCGGCATGTCGACGTATTCGATGGCGGGCGCGCGGCCGAGCGCGTGGAACATGGCGGCGATCAGGTCGCCGAAGCTGCGCGCGTGGCCGGTGCCGACGTTGAAGATGCCCGACACCGACGGGGTCTCGATCAGCCAGCGCATGACCGCCACCGTGTCGTCGACATAGATGAAGTCGCGCTTCTGCTCGCCGTCGGCGATGCCGTCGCGATGCGACTTGAACAGGCGCACCGGCCGGCCGCCATTGGCCTCGTCGAAGCGCTTGGCGAGCAGGCTCATCATCTCGCCCTTGTGATATTCGTTCGGGCCGAACACGTTGAAGAACTTCAATCCCGCCCATTGCGGCGGCAGCGGCGCGCGCTTGTCGAAGCGGTCGAGGAGCGCGAGATCGAACAGATGCTTGCTGAAGCCGTAGAGGTTCATGGGCCGAAGCCGCGGCAGCGCGCTGCGGTCGTCGTCGAAACCCTGCGTGCCGTCGCCATAGGTCGCCGCCGAGGAGGCATAGATGAACCGCGTGCGGGTCGCCGTGCACCAGTCCAGGAGCTTGAGCGAGAGGCGGAAATTGGTGGCGATGACGAGATCGCCGTCGCGCGCGGTGGTGTCGGTGATGGCGCCCAAATGAACGACCGCCTCGAGCTTGCGGCCGTCGAGCCAGCGGTGGAGCTCGGCGGGCGGCACCACGTCGGCGAGCCGACGCTTGCCGAGATTGCGCCACTTGCCCTCTTCCCCGAGCGCATCGTTGACGACGATGTCGGTCCGTCCGGCCTCGTTGAGACCGGCGACAAGATTGGACCCGATGAACCCGGCCCCGCCGGTGACCAGCAACATCGCCGCCGCGCCTCCCTGCCCTCCCCCTTTGCCCCAGGGCGTCCGGGCGTGCAACTTACCCACGCGGACGCAGTAAACCCCGTGCCTGCACCCGGGAAGGCCACTGGACAGCCTTCGACGCTCCGGCTAACGGCTCTGCCGCTATGAATCGAGGGATGCTATAAAAATGAATTATAATTCATCTTTTACATATAATGAATATGAATTCTTTTCTTCATTTCGTGCAGCGGAGCAGTGAAGACGCGATGTCCGGATCGCCGATCTTGATCGTCCCCTACACGTGGATCGGCGACTTCGTCCGCTGCCACACGGTCGTGACCCTGCTGCGACAACGATTTCCGTCGCGACCGATCGACATGTTGACGACCGCGGTGGTCGCCCCGCTCATCGACTACATGCCGGGGGTGCGCAAGGGCGTGGTCGTCGACCTGCCGCGCAAGCGCCTCGCCTTCGCCGCGCATCGCGCGCTCGCGCGCCGGCTGCGGGCGGAGGGCTATGGGCAGGCGCTGGTGATGCCGCGCACCTGGAAATCGGCGTTGGCGCCCTATCTCGCCGGCATTCCCGAGCGCACCGGCTTCGTCGGCGAGGCGCGCTTCGGTCTGATCAACGATCTGCGCTTCGGCGAGCGGGCGCTTCCCCGCATGATCGACCGCTGCGCCGTGCTCGCCCTGCCCGGCAACGATCACGGCGGTCGACCGGCCGAATGGCCCCTGCCGAACCTCGCGGTGGCCGCATCCGAGGTCGCGAGCTGGCGCGAGCGGACGGGGCTTGCCTCCGACGGCCGCGCGGTCGTCGCCTTCGCGCCCGGCGCGGTCGGACCGTCGAAGCGGTGGCCCTATTACGGCGAGCTGGCGCGCCGCCTTGCCGCGCAAGGGCATTGGGTATGGGTGATCGGCGGCCCCGGCGAGCGTGAGCTGGCGGCGGAGATTGCGCAAGCGGCCGACATCCGCGACCTCACCGGGCCCGACCTGCGCAATGCGATCCTCGCGCTGGCGGCGGCGAACACCGCGGTATCGAACGATTCCGGGCTCCTGCACGTCGCCGCCGCGCTCGGCACGCCGGCGGTCGGAATCTTCGGGCCCACCAGCCCATGGCACTGGGCGCCGCTCAATCCGATCGCGGCCGTGATCGAGACCGCGAACGCGCTCCCCTGCCGGCCATGTCACAAGCCGGTCTGCCGTCTGCGGCATCATCGCTGCATGCGCGAGATTTCGGTCGAACAGGTCGCGACCGCCGCCGGCGCCGCGCTTGCCGCCATGCCCGCGCGCAAGACGGTTTGAGCGGTTCTCGGAACGTCACAGCAGCCGGTCGACGGCAGCCGCCACATCGGCGACCGACGGCGGCGCGGCCTTGCCGCCGACGATCGCGATCGGTCCCGGCCCGATCGGGCCGGTGAGGCCGGGCTCGCTGCCCACGAAGATCGCGACGAGCGGCACCCCGAGCGCCGCCGCGAGATGCAGGAGCCCGGTATCGACGCCGATGACGAACGAGGCGCCGGCAATGAGCCGCGCCATGCGGTCGAGCGGCTGCCGGTCGGGCACCCGGGCATCGGCGAGGGAGGCGGCGACCCGCTCGCCGCGCGCCCGCTCGGCCGCGGTTCCCCACGGCAGCACCAGGGACACGCCGCGCTGCTGCAACGCTTGCGCCAAGGCGATCCACGCGGCTTCCGGCCATTCCTTCTCGGCTCGCGCGGTGGCGTGGAGCAGGATGGCGTAGGGCGCGCCGGCCGCCTCGGCGAGCCTCGCGCGGACGAGCCCGAAGTCGGCGGTGCCCTCCGGCGCATAGCCGAGGGCGCGGCCGGTCAGCAGGCGATTGCGCGCGACGGCATGGAGGTCGCGCGCGACCTCGTGCCGCCGATCGTAGCACAAGGCCGCCGCCCGCTCGCGGACGCTGCCGACGGCGTAGCCGTGACGCCGCCCGCGGGCGAGCCGGGCGATCAGCGCCGATTTGAAAAAAAGCCCTTGGGTGTCGATGATCTCGTCGTAATCGCGCCGGCGCAAGGCGCGCACGAAGCTTGCGATCTCGCTCCGGGTGCGCGGCGCAAGCAGCCGCTCGCGCCAGCGCCGCGTTGCGACCGCAATGACGTCGTCGACGGCGGGATGGAGCCGCACCAGCGGGGCGAAGGCCTCCTCGACCACCCAGGAAAACCGCGCCTGCGGAAGCCGGCGCCGCGCCTCGGTGAGCGCCGGCATCTGATGGATCACGTCGCCGAGCGAGGACGTCTTGATGAACAGGATGTCGGACATGTCGCAGATTGAACGATTTTAGAGCATGTTTCGCGCGGACTTGTCACCGGGCGCAAACGCGTGCATGCACGTCCGCGACTCATCCTTCGGATCTGGGCCGGCCGTCACCGGCCGGGCTCCTCGCAATGACGATCCTGGTCACCGGCGGCGCCGGCTATATCGGAAGCCACATGGTCCTGGCGCTCCTCGATGCCGGCGAGCGCCTGGTGGTGCTCGACAATCTCTCGACCGGCTTCGACTGGGCGCTGCCGAGCAGCGTCCCGCTGGTGGTCGGCGAGACCGGCGATCGGCCGCGCGTCGCGGCGTTGATCGCGGAGCACCAGGTCGACGCCGTGATCCATTTCGCGGCTTCCGTCGTGGTGCCGGATTCGGTCCGCGATCCGCTCGGCTATTACCGCAACAACACGGTCAATTCGCATGCGCTGATCGAGACCGCGATCAAGGGCGGCGTGCGCGATTTCATCTTCTCCTCGACCGCCGCGGTCTACGGCAATCCCGAGCGGGTGCCGGTGCGCGAGGACGACCCGACCGCGCCGATGTCGCCCTATGGCTCCTCCAAGCTGATGACCGAGATGATGCTGCGCGATGCCGGCGCCGCCCACGGGCTGCGCCACGTCATCCTGCGCTATTTCAATGTCGCCGGCGCCGACCCGCTCGGCCGCACCGGCCAGTCGACCAAGGGCGCAACCCATCTGATCAAGGTCGCGGTCGAGACCGCGCTCGGGCTGCGGCCGAAAATGCAGGTCTACGGCACCGACTATCCGACCGCGGACGGCACCTGCGTCCGCGACTACATCCACGTGTCGGACCTGGTGCGCGCGCATTCCGATGCGCTCGCCTATCTGCGCCGCGGCGGTTCCTCGGTGACGCTCAATTGCGGCTACAGCCGCGGCTTCTCCGTGCTCGAGGTGATCGAGACCGTGAAGCGGGTGGCCGGCGTCGATTTCAAGATCGAGCACGCTCCTCGCCGCGCCGGCGATCCGGCGCGGATCGTGGCGGCCTCGGACCTCGCGCGCTCGCGCATCGGATGGCAGCCGCAGTTCGACGACCTCGAAACCATCGTCACCCATGCGCTGGCATGGGAACGCAAGCTTGCGGCACGCCGGCATTGAACGCGCGGAACTTGGCCGATTCTGCTTGAAAATCCGCTCCGGCCTGGGCAGAACGGCTGCCGCAGCGCCGCGGCTGGCGCATGTTCCGGAAAGCTTGCCCCCGACTTGATCGGGGGCTTGCCTCCGGCCCGGGCCGGGTGGAGCTTTCCGAACGGACCATGCGCAAACCAAAGAGGATGGAGCGGATCACGGTCTGACCCGATCGGGATGCGCTCGCGCCGCGTGAGGGAGGCGCATGCTCAAATCGTTCCTGCAACGGCCGTTCGCCGACCCCGACGGCGCCGCTACCTTGGTCCGCCGCCTGCTCATGGAGCAGGCGGCCGGGCAATGGCGGCGCTATGCGTTCGCATTCGTCCTGATGGGGATCGCCGCCGTCGGCACCGCGCTCAGCGCCTATCTGATCGGCGACGTGATCAACCAGGCTTACGTCCACAGGAACCTGCCCGGCATCGTCGTGCTCGCGCTGGTGACGGCGGTGATCTTCATGATCAAGGCGATGGCCACCTACGGCCAGTCGCTCACGCTCGCGCGCATCGGCAATCGGATCGTCGCCGACAATCAGCGGCAGATGTTCGCCCATCTGTTGCAGCACAATCTCGGGTTTTTCGCCGACCGCCACAGCTCCGAGTTCATGGCCCGGCTCTCCACCGGCGCCGCAGCGGCGAGCCAGGTGCTCAACCTTCTCATCAGCTCGATCGGCCGCGACCTCCTGTCGCTGATCGCCCTCACCGCGGTCATGGCGGTGCAGGATCCGGTGATGTCGCTGTTCAGCGTGATCGTGGTGCCGCCGGCGATGTTGATCCTGCGCAAGATGATCCACCGCATCAAGGCGATCGCGCACCAGCAGTTCACCGGCAGCACGCGTGTCCTCGAGACGCTGCAGGAAACCGTGCAGGGCATCCGCACGGTCAAGGCGTTCACGCTCGAAGAGCGCATGCGCGCGCGCTTCGATGCCCACGTCGCCGAGCTCGAGGAGGAATCGAACAAATGGGCGCGGATCGCCTACCGCTCCGGCCCGCTGATGGAGGCGCTCGGCGGCTTCGCCATCGCCATCGCGCTGGTCTACGGCGGGTTCCGGGTGCTCGAGACCGGCGCCACGCCCGGCCAGTTCTTCTCGTTCCTCGCCGCCTTCATGATGGCCTACGAGCCGGCCAAGCGGCTCGCCCGCCTCAACATCGATCTCAACAGCGGCCTCGTCGGCGTGCGCATCCTGTTCGACGTCATCGACCGGCCGCCGACCGAGCCGTCCGAGGAGGACAAGCCGCCGCTAAAGCTCACCGCCGCGCGCCTCGAATTCGCCAACGTGCAGTTCGCCTACCATCCCGGCGAGAAGGTGATCCGCCACCTGTCGTTCGTGGCGGCGCCGGGAAAGGTCACCGCCCTGGTCGGCCCCTCCGGCGGCGGCAAATCGACCATCCTCAATCTGATCCTGCGGTTCTACGAGGTCGACGGCGGCGCCATCCTCATCGACGGGCAGAACATCGCGGCGGTGTCGCGCCGGTCCCTGCGCAACAAGATCGCCTATGTCGGGCAGGACGTCTTCCTGTTTCGCGGCTCGGTGCGCGACAACATCGCGCTCGGCCGGCCCGACGCGACCGAGGCCGAGATCGTCGCCGCCGCCGAGGCGGCCTACGCCCACGACTTCATCATGGCCTTCCCGCGCGGCTACGACAGCGAGGTCGGCGAGCACGGCACCCGGCTTGCCGGCGGCGAGCGCCAGCGCATCGCCGTCGCGCGCGCGCTGCTCAAGGACGCGCCGCTGATCCTGCTCGACGAGGCCACGGCCTCGCTCGATTCCGAATCGGAGCGGCAGGTGCAGCGCGCGATCGAGCACCTTTGCCGCGGCCGCACCACGATCGTGATCGCGCACCGCCTGCATACCATCGTCGACTCCGACCGCATCTTCGTCATCGAGGACGGCATGGTCGCGGAATCCGGCCGTCACGACGAGCTCTTGCGCAAGGCCGGGCGCTATGCGTCGTTCTACCGCCTGCTGCTGCGCGAGCAGGCGCCGACGGGGCCGGTCGCGATCGCGTCCTCGGCTTGAATTGCGCGCGACCGAAATTCAGCACAACGGAAAGAGAGATCGATGAGCGCCGACGCCAGCAGCTACGTCATCACGCCGCCGCCGCGGGCGGCGATCGCGGTCGCCGGCGGCAAGGAGGCGTTTCCGGTCCGCCGCATCTGGTGCGTCGGCCGCAATTACGAGGAGCACATCAAGGAGATGGGTCACGACGTGCGCGATCCGCCGTTCTTCTTCTCCAAGCCCGCCGACGCCATCGTGCCGGACGGCGCGACCGTGCCCTATCCCCCGCTCACCAAGGATCTGCACCACGAGGTGGAGCTGGTCGTGGCGCTCAAGTCCGGCGGCCGCAACATCAAGCTCGACAAGGCGCTCGACTGCATCTGGGGCTACGGCGTCGGCATCGATCTCACGCGCCGCGACCTGCAGATCGCCTCGCGCGACATGAAGCGCCCGTGGGAGATCGGCAAGGCGTTCGACGCCTCGGCGCCGTGCGGGCCGCTGCAGCCGGCGAGCCGGATCGGGCATCCGAGCAAGGGCCGCATCGCGCTCAAGGTCAACGGCAAGGTGCGCCAGGACGGCGATCTCGCGCAGATGATCTGGAGCGTGCCGGAGGTGATCGTCAAGCTGAGCGAGATGGTCGAGCTCGCCGCCGGCGACGTCATCATGACCGGGACGCCCTCGGGCGTCGCCGCCACCGTCGCCGGCGACAGGCTCGAATGCGAGATCGCGGGGGTGGGTACGCTGACGGTGACGATCGGCCCGCCGGCGAAGTAGCAGACCGGTCGCGTTGCGGAGGGCCTGCGCTCTCACCGCAAGCACGTCAGGTTTCACCCGACTTGATGCCGGACCGCGGGCCCGACGCACTACATTCGATCAAGCGCTGCCTTCACGCGGACCCTGGCATCCTGCCAGATGGCGTGAGCGTTATTCAACACTTTCATTACCCGTCGCGCAGCGCGCTCCTTGACCCCTCGTGGGTTTACGGATGCCGCTGCGTGATGATGGCGACGCAGTCTGCGAGCGTGTCGCGAAACCGCCATTCCATGACCTCCCCGCCTACGCCGCCTCCTTCGTGGAGTCGCGCCGCCGCCAAACCCGGCATCGCGCATGCTTGACGCGCGGCGGCTGGCGAAATCGCGGAACGGCGTCATGCGGTCACCAGAGGCGCCGACATTTGACAAGCGGGATGACGTCGTCTAATTTATTGAAACGTCGTTTCATCAGATGAAACACATGCCGAAAGTTGCAGCCCTGCATAGGCCGGCGAGAAAGCTGAGGCTGGCGGACGAAGGTCCGGCAACCGAGACGGTCGACCTGTCGCTGCGCTTGTTGGAACGACTCGCGAGCTCGAGAGAATCCATGGGCGTTTCGGACCTCGCGCGCGAATTCGCGTCGTCGAAGGCGACTGTCTATCGCCATCTCCGGACTCTTGTGCTGCACGGCTTCGTGCACCAGGAGCCCACGACGATGCGTTACGCAGCTGGAATCAAGCTGTTCATTCTCGGCGAGCGCCTGCGGGAGCGCTTCGACATTCTCGCAGTTGCCCGCGAGGAAATGGCGCGGCTTCGCGACGAAACCGGGCAGCCGGCGGTCTTATCCGCCCTGGTCGAGAGTCAGGTCGTCGTTCTGGAGGTCCTGCAGGGGCACGCGATTGTAAATTTCGGGATATGGACACAGCCGGGAACCGTGCTTGATTTCCATGCGAGCGCTCACGGCAAGGTCGCGTTGGCGTTCGGTCCTGAAGGTCTCGTGGAGCGGTGCCTTGCAAAAGGGCTAAAAGCTTGGACGCCGCAAACTATTTGCTCGCCAAGCGCTCTTGAGCGCGCCGTGGCGCAAGTGAGATCACGCGGCTGGGCGACCGCGCCCAATCAGGTGTTGCATGGAGTGAACGGCCTGGCGGCACCGGTCTTCAATCACGCTGGTGATTATGTTGGTGCGGTCGCCATTGTGGGCTCCATCCAATACATCCCTGCATCGCCTCCTCAAGACCAGATCAGAGCGGTAACGCAAACGGCGGAGCGGATATCCCGCAAGCTCGGATGGAATACGAGATGAACAAGCACGAGCCATGGCACATTACCGCGGAGGCGGCCGAACTGTACGAGCGCTACGTCGCTCGGTACATCCTCGGACCCTGGGCGCCGTTGCTTGTCGACGCCGCTCGCCTGGCGGCGGGCGAGCGTGTGCTGGACGTTGCTTGCGGGACCGGCGTCGTGACTCGCGCTGCGGCGCAGCGTGTCGGTCCCGCCGGACAGGTCGTTGGTGTCGATCTGAACCCCGGCATGATCGCGGTCGCGCGATCGCTCCCAGCACCGATTGGCGCACCGATCGAATGGCTCGAGCGCAGCGCCCTCGATCTTCGATTGGCGGATGCCAGCGTCGACGTGGTCCTCTGTCAGCAAGGGCTGCAGTTCTTTCCCGATAAGGCGCTCGCAATGCAGGAGATGCGCCGCGTGCTCGTCCATGGCGGCCGTCTCGCGCTCAGCGTGTGGAACAGCGCCGGGCCTTATAATGGCGCCGTCGGTGAAGCGCTTGCTCAGTTTGTAAGTAACGAGGTCGCCGCCCGGTTTTGTGCTTCGCGGCAGGTCCCCGCCGGAGAGGAACTGCAGCGTCTCGCAATGGAAGCGGGCTTGTCAGCTGTAGAAGTGCGCGTCAGTCGGATCGATGTCCACCTGCCCCGTCTGGATAAATTCACGCTGGACCATTTGGCCGCGACGCCGGTCGCACCAGTCGTGGCCGCGGCGGATCCTGCGACGCGCAAGCAGATTGGAGCGAACGTCATGGAACAGCTGCAGCGCTATGCCGACGGCGATGGGGTCACCTATCCGGAAGAAACACATGTGTTGACGGCTCAGGTTTGGTGACCACCGGAAGACGCCGGGTCAAGAGGAGGCGAGCATGCAAAACGTTCTGAAACTCGCTTTTGCGACAACCGCCTTGGCGGTCGCATTGGGATGTGACATTTCGGCAATGGCCGAGCAGACGCTGAAATATCCCGCCAAAGCGGTCAAAATCATAATTCCGCTTGGACCAGGGAATTCAGTCGAAATCGTCGTGCGGCTGGTTGCCGATAAGCTCGCCGCCGCCCTTGGCCAACCTTTCATCATTGAGCCCCAGCCTGGCGCCGCCGGGCAGATTGGCACCGAGCGCGCGGCGAGGGCGCCGGCCGATGGTTATACGCTGCTTGCGGCGAACGATGGCATCATGACGATGCTGCCGAATCTTCAAAAGAATATTGCGTATGATCCGCTCCGAGACTTTTCGCCGATCACCCAGATGGCCGGCATTCCACTTGTGTTGATCGCGCATCCATCTGTGCCGGCAAAAACAGCCCAAGAACTTATCCAGATCGCGAAGGCCCAGCCGGGCAGACTCGAATTCTCTTCCGGCGGAAATGGCAGCGCGCAGCAGCTCGCGATGGAACTTTTCATGACGGTGACCGGAACAAGATTCACGCACATCCCATACAGAGGGGCGCCTCAAGCAGCGATGGACGTGGTCTCGGGCCAAATTCCCGTCGCATTCGCGGGCGTACCCATCGTCGCTGCGCTGATCAAAGAAGGAAAATTGCGGGCTCTCGGCATTGCAAGCGATGAGCGTCTTCCGCTTCTTGCGGATACGCCGACGCTTGCTGAACAGGGAATACCGCTGAGGTTCGTGCCATGGGGAGGTCTCTTCGCGCCGGCCGGCACGAGAAAATGGCAACGGTAATCCGGGATGCCGGCATCAGACCGCAATAGCTCGGCTCGTTGCTACGCGCGCCCCTCGCCTCTCGAGTAATTATAAATTCCACTTGGACCCCGAGCGCGACCAACCGGAGAGGACCATGGACAAATCAAACACCACAGGAACGGCGCCGTCGCGCCGAGGCGTCGTCAAAGGGGCCGGGGCGCTCGTGCTGGGCGCCATCGCGGGGCCGTTCGTGCTGCGCATGGGGACGGCGCTCGCCGCCTTTCCGGACCGGCCGGTTCGGATCGTCGTCGCCAACACGCCGGGCGGACCGTCCGACATCATGGCCCGCATCATGGCGGCGTCTCTGACGCAGGCCACGGGCGGGTCTTTCATCGTGGAGAACAAGCCCGGCGGCGGCACCAATATCGGCATGGGCTTGGTCGCGCGCGCCGAGCCTGACGGCTACACGCTGTTGCTGTCGACCAGCACGTTCGCGGTCAATCCCGGCCTCTACAATTCGCTGCCCTACGATCCGTTCAAGGACTTT
>WNFB01000844.1_pt1 | contig 26012 bp, 17 predicted proteins | sample 5400501 | NCBI WGS metagenome assembly WNFB01 (sample SAMN13153341, study PRJNA577476) | soil metagenome | isolation source: 200 cm saprolite under Douglas fir tree site 2 hole 1 | place: USA:California | collected 2015-04-18 | reverse complement strand
AACATTTTGTATGCATGAGGTGAAACATCAGAGCTTGCTTATAATCGAATGGGCTTGCCTGTCCATTCTTCATCACCTGGTTACAGAGGTTGAGCAAGGTGGAGACAATTTGCAAGCGCGTTTCATCGAAATTATCGTGTTGGCGCAACAGTTCAAGCAACTGCGATGGCCCTTGATTAGCTATTTCCAGGCCAGAACGTACCGCCTCTATGCGCAACCAGACCACCAGTTGATGGCGCAGTTGCTCAAAAATAGCCACGCCCTCCTCGCTGACAAGCAATGCAGCACCATCATACTGGCTGGCAGCCGCGACCGGCATGGGTTGTGAAAGTCCACGCTGTTGGATAGATGTCGATACAGCAGGAGAAACGGGAGGTGCAGCCGGCGGCTGTAGCTTTTCAGGAGTGGGTAATGGCGATGCCGCAACTGCCGGAGGTTTGACCGGAACGGCTGCTGATGCCACAGGTACTACCGGTGTCTCAATGGGTGTGACTACCTGCTCTACTTTGGGCATAGCGGGAGGAGGAGAAACTGTCTGCCATGCAGGATTCAAAGGAGAAGTGCTTTTAGGCTCCGGCAAAGGCGAGGTACTGCGTAAATGGCCTTTTGATGAAGATTTGCTGACATGGTTTGCGGCAGTTACTTGATGCTCAATGCCATTCGTAGTGTTCGCAGCAGCCGGTTGTGTACGGTTAGAACGGCGTGATGATGCCGGTGCAGGGCGAACTTCGCTCTGGGACGGTGCCAGGGTAGCAGTAACAGGCTTTATTTCGCCTCGCACCTCTTGCAATTGCTGCTGTAAGAATATGGTGGAGGAGGCAAGTTGCTCCCAGTTTGGCTCTACACGCCCGGTAATATTTGTCGTAGTCCAGGAAGAGACGGGACGCGGGCTGCCAAAGGGATGGGTATGCTGGTGCTGGCCCGTCAAATGGCCGCGCAAGCCCTGAACCACTGACACGGCAGAGGCACCAATCAACATGCGAATATCTGCCATCCGCTTGCGGCCTTGCTCTCCAAAGAAGCTGCGGTTTCGCTGGACAAAGTGAATGAAGAGACGCTCAACCTGATGTTGGAAATCAGGCGACATTAAATCTACGCGATTCCAGGCAGTGAAGTCAACCGAACTCAGGTAGAGCCAGACCTCCTGACGCTTCGTGCGATCAACCGGACGCGAGCGCAGCGATTCCGTGCGATAATCAAAGAATCGCGGATAGCAAAAATGAGCAATCAACGTCTCTGCCAATTCAGCCTTCAGCCGTGCGAGTTCAGCAGGCGGGAGTTGACCCAGTAAAACGCCCATCACTACAACCTCTTTCATTCGACTTGCGTCCAATCGACGCTTCTATCTATAAAGAACATCAGGGAAATATCGAGACGGTAGCCACTTGCAGGGCCTTGCCACCATGGTTAGAAATGACCGTATGCGGGGCGTTTACTACCTGCACCGGCAGCCATCCCTGCTCATCCATTATTGTACCGAATGGATGAGTAACTGGCAAGAGAGCGATTGATATATGGGCTAGCCCATCAGGAATACCTTTGAGAAAGGTTATTTCGCTCGTCGTAAAATATACCATTCCCGGCTGCCAGGTATTGGTGGGACACCAGGCTAGGGCGGGAAAAACAAGGGTTGCAAAATGATCTTTGCCGTTTTTATCGGTAACAGTTATCAGCATGTTTAGCGGGAATGGAGTTGGTGCATTTACCTTCCAATAGGTAGAGACTTGCAAAGCCCCATTCGACAAGCTAAATAGAGGGGGAGCATATACACTCAATCCGCTCAAGTTCATGGAAGCCGTCGCACCGGCAGAAGCCGCCGTGAACGTGGCCGAGAGAGGATTCTGTATGGTTTGCGGCGCAACATGCGCGAACGAGCAAAATTCATCCGGCAGTTTTGGCAGCAGAACAGATGGATCGCTACTCGAAAGATAGGCCGAGTAGGGAGATATGCCCACAGCAGGCAGCCCACGTTTCAGCAGCAGGTAACCATCTTGCGCGGCCACTACGCCATAGTTTCCATCTAACAGCACCCTCTTTACTTCATGAATATATTGAGAAGCAAGCAGAGGATAGGTATTCCCCGTCACATCGAGAAAGAGATAATCGGCACGGTCGTCGGCGTAAGGAAAGAGATAGATATTCGTGCGCTCACTAATGTGTGGAACAAGGTGAGACTGTGCTGAGACAGAGGCTGTTGCAGGTATCATATCGATGAAATGCTGAGCCAGCTCAGTATGGGCATTCGTTTGTTGCCATTGATAGGTTGTTACTACCTCTGTAGTGCCCTGAAAGCCATCTATAGGGACGCTGGAGAAAGGCATTGCGCCTCGCACCACGTCCGCACGTCCGACATTATACATGACATAGCTTAACAAGATGACAAGCAGCGCGATGTGAACCCAACGCCCAGCATATGGCGCTTTCGTTGATGAGTTATTGCTTGATGTTGCTTGCTTCTGCCTCCTCTGTTTCAGGTGACTGGTAGCCCATTGGACTATCCACAGGATCACCACTATGCCCTCGATAGCCGCAAAGACCAGCAGCGGCACAATCTCGGCATTATATTGAAAGAATCCGCTATGCATATTGGGGTTTGAACTGAACAGGTTGAGAGCCAATGAAGGCACCGCCAGAACCAGCGCCCAGGGAGCGAGGAGTGGTAGATAGCCTGCAGGACTCAGAAGTATACGCAGGTAAAGCAGGTGGAAAGGCTCAAGTACATACTGCTTTATCATGAGTACCGGATGCAATAGAACTGTGCGAGCGATGGCCAAGGGGCTATTGCCGAGTTGAGTGTAGAGCGAGGCCAGCAGCGAACGGCCAGTGGGGCTGTAGATGTGGACCACCAGTAATCCCAGACCTAACCAGCCAATAGAGAGTAGCATCAATGCCAGGCCACTGCGCCAGCGTTGTTGGAAGAGGATCGTCCATAAGCCGAAAACCAATATGACCAGAGAAATCTCCTCTTTACAGGCTAAGGAGAGTATGGCAAAGACGAAGAGCCATGCTGTACGCCGTGTATACATGAAATAGAGCGTAAAAAGCAAGAAAGAGGCGGTGAAGGTCACTGCATGAAAATCAAAAACCTCTGCCTGCTGTAGTGAAGGATAGAGCAAATAGAGCAGCGCGATAGCGACAGCCGCCAGTTCATTGCGCAGGCGCAAGCGTGCCAGCCAGAAAGCTGGAAAGGCACCGCTGGCTACCACCAACGTCTGCATAACCAGCAGTGTTTTCGGGCCGGGCCAGATCAAATAGAAAAGCGAGACGGGAAAAAGAATGGGCTCAAAGTGTATCGCAAAGCGCGAAATCCCATTGATGCTATAGCAGTTTGTATCATTGACTATGTTACAGATAGTCTGGTGGAGTATTTGTCCATGGAGGGTATTCCAGATGGCCTGGTCCATAATGCCAAGGTCTTCCGCGCTGGTGATATAGGCATCATGTCTTCCTGTCAAATAAAAGATAAAGTAGCCTGCAAAGAGTAAGACAAAAAGGGTAACAAGTCCTGTCGCTAGCCAGAATAAGCGCGTATGGGGCATGGCATCAGGGGCCGGATAGAGATAGAGCCGATTTCGCCACACAGCTATATGTTTTCGCCAGTTTAAGTTAATCATTTCATTTCCCAGGTTAGATTGGGGCTTATTATAACACACTACAGGCCAAAAATGGTTACAGATGGTACCTTTGCTTTTGTGCTCTGAGAATTGCAAGAGCAGGCGCAACTCTTAAGAGAGGAAGAAGCTGCAATGCGGGTGTTTTCTCGCGAGAAAACACCCGCATTGCAGCTTCTTCCTCTCTTAAAAAATAGGGGATGACGCATATTGAGGTAAAGAGTACCTTTTTGGTTGACACACCGTGAGAACTACCACTATACTAGGCTTCTGGACGCCAGTATATGAAGAGGAATGTAAGATGTTTAAGCTCAGTGATGTCAACGCCAAAACCAAGGAAGCGGATGAAAAGCACTCATCGTCAAATAAAGCGCATAAGCACGGACTGCAATATATACCTGATACAGCTATCGTTGTATTGATGGGAGTGATACTCTTTTGGGGAGCGACATCTCAATTCCCCAATCAATTTAACGACGCCACAAGATATCAGTGTTATGCCGTAGCATTCTGGCAAGGTACCCCAGGGCTTGCTGCTCTCCCACCAAAGCAGTGCGACTTTCTCAATGCGAGTACATCCTCTACTCTGGCTCAGAAATTGAAAGAACAAGGCTTCCCGGCCTTGCTGGTAAGCCTGGCAGCATCTCAAAATACATCGCAGCCATTGCATCTATTACCGCCAGAGTATCCCCTGCTCACCATCTTACCATTCTCACTTGCCCTGGTTGTCCCACCGCAATGGTACCAGGTGGCATTTGCCATCTGCATGGCCCTGGTAGCAGGAGTAATGTATTTTGTACTCAAGCGATATCGAGCGAGGTCGGCGGCTATGGCTTTTGCGGCTTACCTGGTGATTGGAAGTTGGGCACTTGCTGAAACGCGCTTCGATTTAATTACGGCGGGCTTGACGCTGGGAGCGGTGCTACTGGCGGCACGCGCAAGATGGAAGTGGGCATTCACGCTCTTAGCCCTGGGAACCCTGCTCAAATTTTATCCGGTGATCTTGATTCCACCTCTCTTGATCGCGCAGCAATTACAGAGTAAGAGCAAGTGGAACTCGTGGCAAAGATGGCAGAGTCTGGGAGTATTCGCGGCCATTTGTGCCGGGGTAACGGCCTTCTCGTTGATCCTCAATGTCGTCGATACGCTCAGCCCATTTCGCTACTTTTTTAGCCGCCCCATTCAATTAGAATCTTCGCCCGCAACGCTGGTATGGTTGGGTAGTTTTCTTGGGTATCCCATTCAATATGTTTTCACTTTCCAATCAAACAATGTGCTTAGTCCGTTGGCCTCGAAAATTAGCATATTGAGTACGGTATGTTTAGTGGCGGCCCTACTGTACACCTTCTGGCTGCAGTGGCGTGGCAAGATAGATATCTTCATGTCGAGCCTATTAACATTGTTGATCGTGATTGCGGCCGGGAAAGTGTTCAGTCCCCAGTATCTGATCTGGGTGGCTCCCCTGGTGGCCTATGTTGGCAAAAGTAACTGGAAATGGCTGATCAGTTGGGGCAGCGTGGCACTTTTAACGACGATCATTTTCCCCTTTATCTATAATAGTCTTGCTGAAATCCTTCAATTTTATTTCTTCGTTGTCGCACGGGATGCTCTGATGGTGGCTATCGTGCTCGTGCTTTTATACGCTGCCACACGCAATAAGCCTTCAATTACGGTCCGATCCCAAGATAACAGCCTTACAAGAGGGTGGAAAAACTTTTTCATTTTCATTGACTTTCATAGCCATTTTCCGGTAAAATGTAGACATGAAATTAAGCCAGTATGCAAAGAAAGCTGGGATTAGTTACAAGACTGCGTGGAGGTGGTACAAGGCATGCACCCTGGACGGCTACCAAACTCCCACCGGCATGGTCGTCGTGCGTGATCCACAGATGGAACGCATCGGGACCGGGCGGATTGCCTTGTATGCGCGGGTCTCTGCTGCCGATCAGAAGAGCGATCTGGAGCGCCAGGTGCAACGTCTGCGCGACTATGCAGCGGCGCGTGGCTATCAGGTGGCCAAAGAAGTGACAGAGATCGCCTCTGGTCTCAATGACAGCCGCCCGAAGTTTTTGAAACTGCTGGCTGATCCAACCATCGGGACCATCATTGTCGAGCACAAGGACCGGGGTACTCGCTTTGGATGGACCTCTATTACCACCCTGATGGAAGCGCAGGGACGCCGGATCGAAGCCGTGTTTCCTGATGAAACGAAGGATGATCTGGTCAACGATTTTGTGAGTATCATCACCAGTATGGCCGCCAGCATGTATGGCAGACGTGGCAGCCGCAGGCGTGCCGAACGGATTAAACAGTGTGTGGAACAGGTCATGAAGGCTGAGGATGAGCCATGAGGCTACAAGACGGAACTTGACTTGAATGACGAGCAAATCACCGCCTGTCTCAAGCATGCTGGCTGTGCAAGAAAAGCCTACAATTGGGGACTCGCTCGCAAGCAGGAAGCCCGCGCTGCTGGATTACCCATACCCGATGCCAGGACATTACACCGAGAACTCAATGCCCTCAAAGCCACCGAATTCCCCTACATGTATGAAGTCTCAAAATGTGCGCCACAAGAGGCTCTGATCGATCTCGATCACGCCTTCAAGCACTTCTTTCGCAAAGTGACCTTGAAAAAACAGGGCAAATGGCACGGGAAGTGCGGCTATCCCAAATTCAAGAGTCGAAAGAAGGGCATTGGCGGGTTTCGTCTCACCGGTGCCATGCATGTTTTTGAAAAGAGCATTCAGCTTCCTCGACTTGGTCCCTTGCGACTCAAGGAAAAGCTGTACTTACCCAGCAGGGCCAAGATTGGCAGCGCCACCATCAGCGAGCAAGCTGGACGCTGGTACGTCTCCCTTTGTGTTCATGAAGAACCGGCAGAGCCGACACCCGCCACTGGCCCGGTGATTGGGGTCGATCTGGGCGTGAAAACCTTAGCGACTGTCTCTGATGGGAGAGAGATTGCCAATCCCAAAGCCCTACGGAAACGTCTCTTGAGACTCCAGCGGCTTTCTCGCTGGCACTCACGCAAACAGAAAGGCTCAGCCAACCGCAAGAAAGCCCAACGCCGTCTGGCCCGCATGCACGCGAGAATCGCTCATATCCGTGCCGATGCCCTGCACAAAGCCACCGCTGGACTGGTAGCGAAAAACAAGCCACCTGAACAGCGGCCTGCCGTGATCGTGATTGAGGATTTGAATGTGTCGGGCATGTTGAAAAATCGTCATGTGTCCAGAGCCATTGCCGATGTGGGACTCTCTGAGTTTCGCAGGCAGATCGAGTACAAAGCCCGAGACGCAGGATGCATCGTTCAGGTGGTTTCTCGGTGGGAGCCATCCTCAAAAACGTGCTCAGGATGTGGCTGGCTCCATCCTGAGTTGACGCTCGCTGATCGCACCTTTGTCTGCTGGGCATGCGGTTTAACCATCGATCGCGACTTGAACGCGGCACAGAATTTAGCCGCACTCGCCTAATGTGGGCGTACCGTGAGTTACACGGGAACTGACGCCTGGGGACAGGGCAGCTCTGGCCTTAAGGAAACGAGAGGTGAAACTGCCTTGGGAGAACCAGGAACCAAACACGAAATATGGCTTTGTCCACGTTTGGGTAAGTTTTGGGTAACGGGATAGGGCAATACCGCGGGCGGAGGCAGACCGCGTTCGAGCAAGAAATAGCCATCCTGTGCCACCACAATACCGTAGTTTCCACTTTGCATAACTTTTATGACTTCGCTTTCGTAATCCTGCGCTGCCTGGAAGGGATAGAAATCCCCCGTCACATCCAAAAAGATGTAATCGGCATGATCGTCTGCATCAGGAAAGAGATAGATGGCAGAACGCTGGCTAACATGTGGCACCAGGCGAGTCTGTGCCGAGAGTGAAGCCGTTAATGGGATGGTATCGATGATGTGTTGGGCTAACTCGTCATGTGTAGTGACTTGTGGCCAGTGAAAATCTCGCGCAAAGGGCATACTTGTTGCTGTGTAATCTTGATTTATCACGCTGAAAAGTACGTAGCAGAGCAGCATAGCAAGCAGTCCAAGGTGTACTTTATGGTGCAGTGGCCGATGCTGGAAAGAGGGCTTTTTGTGCGTATCTTCTCTGGCCTCCTCCTGCCGCATACTGCCGCGAGCAAGTCCCCACTGCACCAACCACAATAGCAACACGATTGACTCGATGGCGGCGAAAATGAACACTGGTACGATCTCAGCACTATACTGAAAGGCACCGCTGTTCATGTTTGGGTCAGAACTCAGCATGTTGAGTGCCATTGTGGGCAGAGCCAACACGAATACCCACGGCGCAAGGAGAGGAAGATAGCCTACTGGAGCAAAGAGCAACTGAAAGTAAGCACGATGGACATGTTGCTTGATGATGGATAGAGGATGTAAAAAAATGGTTTGAGCAATCTGTAGCGGGGTATGGCCCAGGTAGGCATAACGTGAAGCCAGCAGTGGGTACCCTTGTGGGCTATTGAGGTGAATAACGTAGAATCCAAGGGCTGTCCAGGCAGAGGCTAGCAAGACCAGGCCAAGGCCACTGCGCCAGCGACGTTGAAAGAGCATTGACCACAAACCAAAGAAGACCACCACGAGCGGTATCTCCTCTTTACAAGCCATTGCAAGAACAGCAAAGACGAAGAGCCAGATGGTACGGCGGGAATACATGAAATACAGGGTAAAGAGCAGCAGGGCTGAGGTAAAGGTCACAGCATGAAAATCAAAGGTCAGAGCATTTTGCTGGGCAGGGTAGAGCAAATAGAGGAGGGCGATTGCCACGCCGGCCCACTCGTTACGCAAGCGTAAGCGGGCCAGCCAGAAAGCCGGAAAAGCACCGCTGGCTACTACCAACGTCTGAATGACCAGAAGCATTTTAGGGTCAGGCCAGATCAGATAGAAAAGCGAGACAGGGAAAAGTATCGGCTCAAAGTGCAGAGCAAAACGCGAAATTCCCGCGAAACTGTAGCAGTTGGTATCGTTGAGGCTATTACAGATGGTCTGGTGAAAGAGATGCCCATGCACAGTATTCCAGATGGCCTGATCCATAATACCCAGATCTTCCGCGTGGGTCATGTAGGCATCTTGCTTGCCGGTCAGGTAGAAAATAAAGAAGCAGGAAAAAAGCAGCACAAGCAGAGCGACCAGGGCGGTCGCCAGCCAGAATGCAGGTGTACGAGGAAGAGGCTCAGGAGCTGGATAGAGAAAGAGGCGATTTCGCCATACAGCGATACGCTTCCGCCAGGTTGCATGGCTGAGGAGGCTAGCGCGAGCGCAGCCACTACTATACAGCATTTGTAGGGGCCTCGTTTGGAGATAGCATATGTTCCTCTTTGCTCGCAGGTTTCTCTTCAGGTACGAGGGATTGCTTCGTCGCCTGTTCTTGTTGGACTGCACGCACCTGGCTCCCGCCACTTAGATAAGCAATACTTACGCAGAGGAGTTCAGCCGCCGTTGAGACAACTCGCGAAAGCAGGGCCAGAATGGCGACAAGGGCAGCAGGTACCGCTGGTAGAGCAAGCGTAAAGAGCACACCAATGGCGATTTCACGGAATCCCAATCCACTGGGGGTAACGAATGTCACAAAACCGAAATCCCAGGCTATAGCATAGATACCAATACAAATCGGTAGAGCCGCCAGAGGAGTACTGGGCCAGAGGGCAAGCAGCATGACAAAGAAGGCGCACCCCGCGATTAACCAGCTTCCACACCATGCCAGAGTAACAAGTAAAATGTCACTGTAACGCAAGGTCAACTGCACGGGGTCGCGCTTCAGGAGGCGCAATGCGAGATTGAGCAACCCATTGAGGATACGAGGGTGCAAGACGATGAGCAGCACAAGAAAAGCAGCTACTCCCAGTATGATGCTAAGTGATCCCTGCAAGAGCGAGCCGACAGCACCAGCATTGCCCCAGAACAACAGGCTGGCCGCGAAGATAAGCGCACCTGCCGCCAGCTTGGTAATCAGTTCGACGGTCATGCTGGCAAAGGCGATAGGGCGCGAGACGCCGTACTTTCCCACCCACAGAATACGGGTCAGCACATGCCAGACATTGCCTGGAATATAGCGTACAAATTCTGAGGCGAGGTAAATACGCAGGCAGATACGCAGATCAAGCCGCGAGCCAAGGCGTTTGAGGACTGCCTGCCAGATCAAGCCAAAGGACAGCTCCTGCAGGATAAAGCCAGCAAAGGCCAGGGCGAGCAGCCAGTAATTCCACTGGGAGGCATGGGCGATTAATACGTTCCAATTCCAGTCATGTATCTTGTAGAGGAAGAACGCCGCAATGGCTATAGGCAAGCCAATTTGCAGGATGCGCCTGCCAATTTTTTTCAGAGAGGGATTTTGCATTAATCGAGTTCCTGCCTGATACTGTACTCTTCCCCCGGCTGGAAGGCATAGTGCCGGATCATCTCACTTTGTAGTCCTGTCAGGATAAACTGCACCCCAAAGATCATCAAGATGATGCCGACGAAGAGCAGCGGCTGGTCACGAATCAACTGACCAAAGAAGACACGGCGAGCTACGACAAAACCATCTACCAGTACGCCAAGGAAAAATATCCAGAAGCCCAAAGGGCCAAAGAGGCGCAGCGGCGTGCGCAGGAAGGACGTGAGAAAGAGCACATTGAGCAAATCTACCAGGCCACGACCGAAACGCCTGGCCCCAAACTTGGAGACGCCAAATTGACGTGGGTAATGGCGTACTTTGATTTCGGTAATACGGAAGCCGCGCCAATGGGCCATGACGGGTACAAAACGATGAAAATCGCCGTAGAGCTTGAAGTGCGTATCCTCGATGACTTCGCGGCGGTAGGCTTTAAAACCATTGTTGATGTCGTGCAGGTGAACACCGGTCAACGTGCTGACCAGGCCGTTGAAGACACGAGAAGGGAAGGTTTTTGTGATAGGATCAAGTCGGGGAAATTTCCATCCTGAGACCAGGTCGTAGCCCTCATCGAGCTTGGCTAAGAAATTAGGGATCTCTTCCGGGTCGTCCTGTAAATCACCGTCCATGGTAAATATGACCTCGCCCCGACAACGACTGAAGCCGGCCACAAGTGCCGGTGTTTTGCCGAAGTTTCGACGGAAGCGCACTACGCGCACTACGCCAGGGTATGCGTTGTGGAGCTTTTCCAGCTCTTTGAAGGTGCCATCGGTGCTGCCATCGTCAACGAAGATCACCTCGTAACTCTTCCCAAGACTATCGAGTTGTGCTGATAACTTTTCGTATAAGATTGCTATGCTCTGTTGTTCATTCATGACAGGCACGACAAATGAGATTGCAACTGCCTGTTCTGAGGGTTCAAGAGGCAATGATTCTGGTTCAACTGTAAGGTTCGATGATATTTGTGTCTGCTGCATACATTATGATCTCCACTGCCTGACCGCTTTGGGTGGCAAGGGCCTGGCACCCGCAAGGAGTGCCACTACATTTCATTCATCAAAACAAGATAGACACTAACCTATAGCCGATGATTGCCGCCAATTATAACATACTCTTTTTAGAAAACAGTAGAAGATGGTACCTTTACCACCTCACTCCCTTGTAATAGAACGGATGGAAAGGCCAAAAGGGACACGGATTCATATAAAATGGGTATTCCGGTCGAATTAGATGATTGAAAACAAATCAGGTCGATCTGAAGTGAGGGAATCAACGCCAGCAGCAGCGAAGCGACGCAGTCCATCCTCCGTATTAACTGTCCAGACACCCAGCATGAAGCCGTGCTGGTGGGCCACTGCTGGCATCTCTGGAGTGAAGAGTTCACAGTCCATATTGATCCAATTGCAGCCCAGGGCGGTCACTTGCCCGATCAGGATATCGAGTGCCTGTTGATTACCGGCCTTCCACACATCCTCGGAAACGAGTGCGCCCGTCTGCAATGCCGGTTCCAGCGACCTGATCTGTGGGAGCACAGTCCAATCAAATGAGATGATCAGCACCTGGTCAAGCATAGCGGCGGCACCTACCTCCGCGATGACAGTTTCGGCGATGTTGGGGTAACGTCCATAATTTTTGTCTCGTTTACTGGGCTTGATCTCGATATACACCTGGACGTGTCCCCTGGCAAGTTCGAGTACTTCACGCAGCGTGGGTATCTGCTGCGGCTGCGGCCAACCGCCGGGGAAGTGCGCGGCAGCATTGAGGCTGCGCAGGTAGGCGAAATCGAGGTCGAGTATGTTGCCATGACCATTCGTGCGTTTATCGACAGCGTAATCATGAAAGACGATGGCCTGACCGTCCCGGCTCATATGAACGTCAAGTTCGATGGCGTCAACAGGCAAAGTGAGGGCATTGCGAAATGCCGCAAGCGTGTTTTCGGGGGCAAGGTAAGAACCGCCGCGGTGGGCGACTCGCTGAATGTTTTTGCGCATAAAGTAGTTGTATGTCTCCCTTACAGGGAATATGTGTGAGTATCAAGCGCTATCATACCACGGGAAAAGGGAGGTTTGGCAGAGGAGGGGCCCTTTTGTTGTATAGTATGGAACACATCCAGCAAGAAGAAGAGAAAGGATATTTGCGCTATGGCACTTCATATAGGTATGACGGGGGAAGCCAGTACTATGGTTGTTCATGAAAACACTGCGGCAGCGGTTGGCGCTGGCGGGGTCGAAGTTTTCGGCACGCCGATGATGATCGCACTAATGGAGAACGCCGCCTGGGGCGCGGTTTCCAGGGACCTGGATCAAGGCGAAGTGACGGTTGGTACGCTGGTGAATGTAAGCCACCTGGCGGCCACGCCACTTGGTCAACAGGTGCGTGCCATCGCCGAACTAATCGAGATCGATGGACGCCGCCTGGTATTTAAGGTCGAGGCCCACGATGAAAAGAGGAAGATAGGTGAGGGCCAGCACGAACGCTTTATTGTTAATTTGGAGCGGTTCATGCAACGAATCGGGCAATAAAAGGGTGAGGTGTGATGGATGTGCCTGCCCTGCAAGCAATTCTGCGAATTGCTTGCAGGGCAGGCACATCCATCACACCTCACCCGGCGTGATTCAAAAAGTTGCGGTTTGTCAGGTAATGTGGTACAATAACAACACATCAAAAGACAGCGATACTATGTATGGCTGTGTTGATGTATTGACTTTCTTTCTTGGGGATGTCGGGTTTCGACAGGCGATCAGATTGTAGAATTGCAGGCCGAGGTGTCGGTAAGCACTCTCGTTAAACAACCGACAAAACAATAGATGCCAAACAGGCACCTGCTTACGCTCTCGCTGCTTAATAACCAGTAAGGCGTCGTCCGCCCGGTTTTTTCTCGTGGGACCGGTAACGGGCGTCGAAAACGCGAGATGCTATGACGATGACCGTCTTCTAGTCGTCATTTAAGACCAGAGGGCCAGCGCTGACGAATCCTGTCGGTGGGAGGCTGAAGCGTAAGAAAAAACATCGACTACGCCTGTAGTACATTCTTCGATAGGCTCGTTTGGACGGGGGGTTCAACTCCCCCCCATCTCCACCACGAACAAGGCTAGAAACGCAATGGTAAACGCGCTTCTAGCCTCGTTTTATATCATCCCATTTACGAACTCTACTCCACAAACTGGAAACCTGAGAGCAACACCAAAAGTGGGATTTTCTCACACTTTGTTCACGAACAAAGATAAGTAATAATTCACCGTAGATAAGATTGTGGAGAGATTGCCACCGAAAATCAGGCAACTCAAAGCTCAACTAAGAAAAGCAGGCTTTTCCTCTCGGCCAGGTAAGGGAAGCCATACGGTATGGGAACATCACGCTCAACAGGCGCATACACGCTGTCCACAAGTAGCCTGAAAACACCCTCTAGAGAAATTCAACTCCCCCCAATCTCCACCATGTAGACCAGTTGTGAAGGGACTTCACAGCTGGTTTTCTGTTGCTACACATGTTGCAAGATGCGCGATTGACAGCAGAACCGCCAATGAGTAATTGCCCCCTTTAAGCTTACCTGAATAGGTATCAAATATATTAACCTCACCTCATATGCCAGCCATCGAAAATTAGGCATTTTTAGTGCTTGACCCTATCAAATTGATAAGGTATAGTAAATCCATAATGTACACTACATTCCTTAAATTTGTAGGAACAGCTACCTTACCCCTTGATAGATGTTCCGAAAGCTCCGACAGGCTACATCTAAATGTTTTGCGAGCCAGGAAATGCCCACATTTCCTGGAATATATGAGCCGCCACATTGGCATATATCTTATCGTTGTCAATCATTGCAGAAGGGCGTTCTGCATTGAGGGCAAACTCTACAGCCAGGGTAGGAAACGAGGTGCATCACTATGGGTATGAATCAACGACGCATTGGAAAGTATGAACTACAGGAGCGTTTAGGGGGAGATGCCTTCGGAGAGGTCTGGAAGGCATTTGACACCCAACAGCATCGCTACGCTGCTTTCAAAATCATCCCGGTCAATGCACAGACCAGTGCCGATTTCACTCCACGTTTCTATCACGAAGCGCAAATTCTCGCTGCGCTACGCCATCCTCATATCGTACCGATACAGGATTTCCGCATGTCAAACAGTGGGAGCGAAGCCTACATTATTATGGATTACGTGGAAGGTCCATCACTCGCCGACTATCTCAGCGCGACTGCTCACATGGGAAAAATCCCTCCTTCCGCCGAGATTATACATCTGCTGGCACCTATTGCCGACGCTCTCGACTACGCCCACCAGCGCAACGTGATGCATGGCGCACTCAAACCAGCAGTGATCCTGCTTGACAAAGTGGGTGCAACATCCTCTTCGCCAGGAGAGCCGAAACTCACCGATTTTGGGCTGCTTCACACACAAAATCCGCTTGCTCTCCCACTGAATGATGTGCCCTACATCTCACCAGAGATTGCACAGGGTTTTGCAGGTACGAACCGCAGCGATCTCTATTCGCTTGGAGTGATTCTCTACGAGATGTGTACAGGGGTATTGCCTTTCCATGGTGACACGACCAGCGACATTTTGATGCAACATATTCATGGTACGCCTACCTCACCTGTACTCATCAACCCGCATATCCCCCCTGCACTGACGGCGGTCGTTATACGTAGCCTGGCCAGAGATCCGGCAGCGCGTTACCCCACCGCCACAGCACTGGTTACAACGGCGGCAAAGGCACTGAACATACGTATGCCAGAGAGCACCGGTCATGCTCAACCATCACTGGGTGCCGTCAATCCACTATCCCTGAGCGGAATCAGCGGTCCCCTGGATACGATGAATAGTCCAACGTATCTCAGCCAACCGCCACAGCAGTCGCAATCAAAAGCACCATCTCCTTTCATCTCATCTTCCACACCCGCCTTGCCTATGACACCGACAGGGTACGCACCAGTAATACAGATGCCAGCACAAACTGAGATGAACGGGCCAACAGTGCCGACATTACGGCCACCACTTGCCATCCCCCCCAGCCCAACACGCACGCCTATTCCCACGACTCTCCCAGACCCCTCAGTATCGCCACAAGTACCGAGACAACCAGTACCATCGCCGACGACACCTGCCCCGCCAGTACAAAAGAGGCGACCACGGTGGTTACATATTGCGCTGGTTGCAGCGTTGTTAGTTGTGCTCGTCGGCTCCGCTCTCGGAGCATCCCTCTTCTACATACGCAGCACACTTCCAACTCAACCCACGATAGTGGGACATGCATTCTTTATGAGTAGCGGCCTGTTGGGCAGCCAGAACAGCAGCCAGGGTATCACCGATGAGCTACAGATCAACTTACAAAACCTTCCCGATCCTCAGCCTGGCAAACGCTATTACGCATGGCTGCTGAACGACCAACAAGTAGATTTGCCATCCGTCGCCCTTGGCCCATTGCCTCTCAATCATCAACGGGTAACGATGACGTATAGCGACCCGCAGCACAACAACCTGCTCGCCAGCTACGGTCATTTTCTCATCACCGAGGAGGACGCGAATCCACCACCAACGATTCCCTCTCTCGACATAAACACCTGGCGCTATTCCGCTGTATTCTCAACAACAGCCAATCCGTTGGATACCGTCAATCATTTCAGCCTGCTCGACCACTTTCGGCACCTGCTCTCCCAGGACCCGAAACTGAATCATGTTGGGCTGGGAGGAGGGCTAGACATCTGGCTCTTCAGAAATACCGAGAAGATACTGGAAGCGGCAGGAAGTGCCAGAGACTCGCAGAAAGGATGCACGCCAGATCCAAATAATGCGTCTTGCGCCTTCGTACACCGATCTCTGGTACGTATTCTGGACTACCTTGATGGGAGCACCTATGTACAGACAGAAGTACCAGCGGGTACAAAACTGTACATTGACCCAACCATTGCTCGCGTCGCAATGTTAGAGTTTGACGTGTTGCATCAGCAGCCTCCTGGCTATCTGGAACACATTGGGGTCCATCTACGGGAACTTTCGAATTCCCCCGGCGTGACGGCGGCACAGCGTACGCTTGCTATCCGGATTACGCAGGCTATCAACAATGTCCAGGGTTGGCTAGACGAAGTCCATACTGATGCGGTGAAGCTTGAGAAAATGGACAACGGCCAGTTGTCACAGCCAGGTGCATTATCTACCCTCAATGACCTGTTCACACAGGCCAACCGTGCCTTCGTCGGGCAGTTCGACCCGAACACGAGTACGGTGAAGGAAGGTGTGGTGCAAATTCACAACTACAATCAGGAGTTGGCAACCTTCGACGTGACGCCATGTACGATCAATACTGAGAAGAATACCTGCTCATAAATGAGGAGATGGAATGATGAGTATACGTCCACGACGCCTCGGCAAATATGAACTCCAGGAACAACTGGGACATGGTGGCATGGCAGAGGTCTGGAAAGCACTCGATACGCAACTCCAGCGTTATGTCGCGATCAAGTTGCTGCACGCGAATCTGAAAGAGGACCCCAATTTTATCGCACGTTTTGAGCGCGAAGCCCAGCTGATTGCCTCACTGCACCATCCCAACATTGTCCAAATCCATGACTTTCAGATTGCCTCATCTGAGGAAGAGGGCACGATTGCCTATATGGTCATGGATTATGTTGAAGGCCAGACGCTGGCAGACTACCTTCACCGTACCTCAAGTCGAGGAAACTTTCCATCCCCTACAGAGATTGTGCAACTCTTTACGTCTATTGGCCTTGCCGTCGATTACGCGCATCAGCAGGGCATGCTTCACCGCGACCTCAAACCTTCCAATATTCTGCTCGACAAGCAGAACACAACGCGCAACCCCATGGGCGAACCCATTCTCACCGACTTTGGTCTTGCACGGCTCCTGGGATCGCCCTCTACATCACTCACAGCTGTTCAGCTTGGGACTCCACTCTACATTGCACCCGAACAGGTGACAGGCTATGCTGGCAATGAGCGCAGTGATATCTACTCTCTTGGGATCATCCTGTATGAAATGGTGACAGGCACACTCCCCTTTCAGGGCGACAGCCCAACCGCAGTGATGTCGCAACATCTCAATGCTCCCCCACCCCTTCCCATGCTCATCAATCCCAACATTCCACCGGCGCTGGAAATGGTGATTTTGCGCTGCCTGGCAAAGGACCCGGCGGCACGCTTTCCCAGTGCTTCATCCCTGGCTGCCGCAATCGCAGAAGCTCTGAACATACCGGTACCGGATAGCCTGAGCAAACCTGCCTATCCTCTGGACGCGGAGTATATGCCGACCTATGTCATTCCCAGTCCTTCCAAACAATCGCCAGGGACGACGCCTTCTTCACCCGCGCTGCCAATGCTGAACATCTCGGCACCGCCGCCCAGTGTGATAGCCCAACCTGGCTCATCGTTTGCACCATGGTCAAGTGGTGGACAAAGCACGCCTCCAGTATCGATAGGCAGTAGCTCGGGAGCTGCTACCCCCACCCCTTCGTCCGCGAAGAGCGCGCATCTTCTTTCCCCTTCCAGTGGCATACCTGGCAGCGGTTCTTTCGCAGCAGCACAGTCACCACCAATGACCACGCCGCCAATGGTTGTCCCCACACCACCACCATCACCCGCGAGACAACGGGGACGGCAGCTCTTCGTGTTGATTGCCCTTCTCATCGTCCTGCTGGGTGGCTCCCTGGGAGCTTACTTTCTGTTTTTGAAATCTAACCAGGTCACGTCCCCTCCGGCTACAATAGCGGGACACGCTTTCTATGTCAGCAGTGGACAGCTCGCAGACGGTGCGCAAGGCGTTGCCGATCAATTGCAGGTCGATCTGCAAAACGTCCAGGTTCCTCCAGCAGGGAAAAGCTACTACCTCTGGCTGCTGGCTGATAAAGACACGACACCAAAACCGGACCTTCTGGGGTCAGCACCGATACACCCGCCCCTCCTGCTGACCAATAATCTGCCTGTGCAGCAAAATGGGACCATCCACTATCAATACAAGGGCGATGCACAACACAACAACCTGCTCTCAGCGACCAGCCGCCTGCTCATCACCCTGGAAGATGCAGGGAAAAACCCGGCCAGCCCATCTACTGACCGCACCACCTGGGTATACTATGCGGAACTGCCCCAGGCACTCATTCCGCAAGACCCTACCGGGTTGAGGGGGCTCGATCATATTCGTCACCTGTACTATAATGAGAACCACCTTCAGGTGTTAGCACTCTATGGTGGGTTAGACATCTGGATCTTGAGAAATACAGCCAAGCTGCTAGAGGGGTCCACCAGTGCGCGCGACGACTTCAACGGAACAACCAGCAATTATACGCTGATGCACAACCTGTTCATCAGCATCCTGGACTACCTGGATGGCATACCAAACGTCCATCTTGATGTACCGGTCGGCACACCGGTCACAGCCGATTCTACTTACGCTAAAGTGAGCCTGCTGACAGTGGACCCAACTCGCCAGGGAGTGGCGCAGTTCCTTGCAACTGACCCCCCTGGCGACCTCGATCACATAGAGCTTCATCTCAATCAGCTGAACAGGGCACCTGAAGCAACACCACAGATGCATACCCTCTCGCTGGAAATCGTTGTTGCGATTGAAAACGCGAAGGGATGGCTGCAGCATGTGCGTACAGATGCCAAACAGCTCTTCAATATGTCGCCCGATCAATTGGCACAGCCTGCGGCACGCGCTGTATTGGACGATCTGGTCACACAAGTCACCTACGCCTACATTGGCCAGCCAGATCCGATCACGGGCATTATCAAGCCCGGTGTGCTCCAGGCGCACTATGACGTGCTGAAGCTGGCAACCTTTGACATCACCAAGAATGTGCCAAAGAGTCTGTGATCGTGTTTGGATGACTTCGCAGGAGCGCGATGAAGCGGCTCCTGCGAAAGTGTGAACCATTGCATTGACAACGTAACACAATGTTTTAGATACTCTAAGGACAGGGAGTAAATCAAGCATACACGACAGGAGCAAGCATGGGTACGGAGCTGCGACACCTTGGCAAATACGAACTGCGAGAACGCCTGGCATCTGGTGGGCAGGGTGAAGTCTGGAAGGCTTTTGATCCCCAACTACGGCGCTACGTTGCCATTAAGCTGCTCCACGCCGATATGCAGTCCGATCCCGATTTCAGCTCTCGTTTCGAGCGCGAAGCACGCTTTATTGCGTCGCTGCACCACTCACATATCGTGCAAATCCACGATTTTCAACTCATCCACACCCCTGGCTCGGACATCTCGATAGCCTATATGGTGATGGATTATATCGAAGGACCAACGCTCGCTGACTATATCCGTAACACATCGCGCAAGGTACAATTTCCAGCCGCTGCAGACATCGTTTACATCTTCACGGCGGTCAGTCTCGCCATTGACTACGCCCATGGGAAAGGCATGATCCATCGCGACATCAAACCCGCCAACATCATCCTTGATCAGCGTTCTCCCAGGCGGAACCCGATAGGCGAGCCTATTCTCACAGACTTCGGCATTGCCAAATTGCAAGGAGTTTCTGCCGACACGACCTTAGTGCTCGGTACACCCCTCTATGTCTCCCCCGAACAGGCGCAATATCATACAGTCGACAAGCGGAGCGACCTGTACTCGCTCGGTATCATCCTCTATGAAATGACCACTGGCGTGACGCCATTTCGTGGCGATTCCCTGATGGCTATCCTCATGCAACATTTCCAGGAAATCCCCACGCCACCTGCTCTGATCAACCCGAATATACCACCCGCCTTATCAGAGGTGATTCTCAAAAGCATCGCGAAAGACCCGGATGCGCGTTTTCCCAGCGCGTCTGCCATGACCATCGCAGTCGCTGAGTCCCTCAATGTACTCATTCCTGCTGAACTGCTCAAGCCCGCCGCCAGGCCCGATACCGGCAGGTCGAACAACTACAACCCACTCCGATCTTCCCGGCCACTGGAGATAACCCCAGCACCTTTAACATCGTTCTCATCGCAATTTTCGCCTCCTCCAATCGTCTCGTCACCTTCCGTACTCACACCGCCTATAAACGACGGGCATTTCTCTTTAACGGGTCCTGCTGACAGCAGACCAGGAAGCGTCTTGCTTCCGAACTCAGGCACGAACACACCGGTCGTCGTCATACCACAACCTTCCCTGCTGTCTACACCAGCACCACAACCACCGACCAGGCAAAAGAGACCGCTGTACATTGCCCTGATCGCCCTGCTCGTTGCTATCGTAGCCGGTTCAGGTCTTTACGCCTTCTTTACCCGGACGACCACACCATCAACGTCAAACTCAGTCGTAGGGCATGTCCGCTTTCTCAGCAGTCCGAATGCTCCCCCAGGAAACATCGACGAGGCGGAGATTACCATTCAGCATATTGACGATGCACCTCCTGGCACTAGCTATTATGCCTGGTTGCAAATCAGCGGTGATAACACATCACCCATCCACTGGCCATTATCAACACAAAATGGCGGCATATCTTATACCTATCCGAATCCACATCTGCTCGCGAACAAACCTTATCTGTTGCTCCTTACGGTTGAAAAGGCGAATATCAAACAACTAATTCCCTCCTTTGACACTAGAGCACGTCTTTACTATGCCAGCCTCCCTGTTAACATCCAGAACCTGGCTAGTTTTGATATTCGACCGTGTCCACAGGACGGCTCCAATAATATTTGTATGTCTTGATGATAGGTCTTTCCACTTTGTTTGGGAAATATCGGACATGCTTACCACTTCCCACATTCCGCAGTTTGACTGACAGTTTTTAGGAAAAAAGTTCACCCCGTTTGCAACACAGAAGAAGGCCTATCCGTATGGTTGGTAGGGAGAATGTATTTTCCCTGTCGTACAGCAGAAAGGATATGAGTATGAATCATGGTTTCCCGCATCGTCGGGTTCCACCTCGGATCCCATACGGTCGTCCAGCAGGACTGGCTAACCTTGTAGCAGCAGTTCTTTTAGGGGTGTTTCTCTATCGGAAAGGCGTGGAAGAGGGCAAGAAAATGGCGGAAAGCCAGAAGCATGAGTAGCCTCGCCGGTTTGTCCTCCACGGTTTTTCCTTCCTCTCAGTATGCAAGATGGACGTAGAGTTTATACGTCCATCTATTCTGCTTGCATGTCCGTATGGATGAGGTTCTCTCATTCAACCACTCCTGATCCTCTATCACGCGCCCTTCTACCCATATCAAGCGTTTCTCTGCACGCATGCACCACCTTGCATGAATGGTCATATAAGCGCGATTGGCACCTGGTTGATAGGGAGAGGAAAACGATTTGTCTTTGGGGTGCGTGTTAGGAGTGGTAGGCATCGGTGTAAGTGTGTTCGTTGGTGGCATCGTTACAAGCCGCACCGAAGCCACCCATGATAAGTACGTTTCCTCATTGATACAAATCGGATGGACTACGAGCGAGCGGCACCTCTGCACGATTTTCTTCAGCACGCACGAACGTAGCTGCTCCTCCTTCCGATGGTAATCAGGAGATTCTTCAGGGATAGGTATTTGGAAACGGCCTGGGAAGCGATGTCGTTCCGTAGGGGCGGGGGCGGAGAAGAGAGGGGTGAGGGCCCTTGTGGTCGCCCGTTGTGTCCTTCACCCCTGCCATTCTCGCGCGCTCTCCCCACCCGCGGGCGGCCACAAGGGCCCCCACTCCACCTCCTCTCCGCCCCCGCCCCTACGCGATGATGTCCCTTCCCAAGCGGTTTCACCAAAAAATCTACCTCCGAGAGCCATCTCCATCCCCACCCCTACGGAACGACGCCGCTTCCTTCTTGATATGTTGGTGTCTATAGGCATTGCTTTGTACACGCCCTACCGGGGCATGAAGCTAACCACGCCTCACAGTACGGTCGTTATCACCACCAGTCTGACCTGTTTGAGGGGGCCAGGGCTGTGGCGGTTGTTGATTCCAGCCCTGTTGTTGGGGCTGAGGTGCTGGTGGTTGTCCCCAGCCTGGTTGTGGCTGCTGAGGATTGGGCTGGTATTGCTGCTGCTGACCCCATCCCTGTGGCGGTTGGGGTTGAGGTTGCTGTTGGGGCTGCTGGCCCCAGGCTTGCTGGGATGGCTGTTGATATTGATTCCAGTCCTGTTGAGGTTGCTGGGAGGCTGATTGCAATTTGGCAGCTTCACCCTGCACAAGGGCGGCACGGGCGATGCGATCGTTGCGAATGTGACGCCAGATATAAAGGGCTACCAATACAACCAGCACAACGAGGATGACCACATCTAAGCCATGGAAGTAGGGTGATAGTTTATCATAATTGTTTCCGAGCAGGGTACCTATATATGCTAAGAGCAGGCACCAGGGGAATGATCCCAGGAAGGTGAAGATGCAGAATTTTACGAATGGCATTTTCGCGATACCGGCGGGCAGCGAGATATAGGTGCGAATCACCGGCAAGAGGCGGGAGAAGAAGGCGGTGGCACTTCCCCAGCGTTGGAAGAAACGGTCGGCCTTGTCTGCATCGTGCTGGGAAATGAGCAGGTAGCGTCCATACTTGAGCAGTAATGTGCGTCCACCACTATAGCCGATGCCATAGGCGGCTATTGAACCGATGAGGCAGCCAAGAGCTCCGGCCAGGGCTACTAATAGCAGGCCGACGATGGGATTGACGCCATTTAGGATTTTGCCGCTGGCAAGCATGAAGCCTGCGACTGGCATGACGATTTCACTTGGGAGTGGTATACAACAACTTTCGATGGCCATAGCCAGGACAATGCCTAACAGGCCAGTCGATACATAGAGATTGGTGATGAGTGTTGTTAATGAAGTTGTCAGTTGATTTAACAAAGAGTTGATCTCCTTTGCATTCTTGCACGTTTGTCCCATACTAGCACATTTTGCTAATTGCGGCTACCTTTTAGTACAAAAACAGAGAAGAGATGTAAGCAGGCAGGCAAAAGCAGGACGCCCCGCGTGCGGGGCGTCCTGCTTTTGCCTACCTGCTTACATCTCTTATTCTTCTTCGTTCAGGTAACGCGAGGAGCGGCGGCGTATAGGGGTTGCATCTATTTGCTGGGCCAACTCCTGGCGCAGGGGATCATCCTCGTACATATAAGGTGCGCGTCGCACAAGTGGGTTTTTAAGGCTGCCGGTGATAATATCAGGGTCCCGAGGCTGTGCTTCTAGCTGGGGATTACGCCCCATCTGCCCAGTCTGCGGCTGACGAAATTGACCTGTTTGTGGGTAACGGTCACCGATATGATCGGTCTGACGATCGCGACCCTCACGACCTTCGCGCCGTCGCTGGGATAGGCCCTCGGTGCTTGGGTAGGAGGAAGTTTCACCGACTCTCGGCAATGCACGATTGCTGCCAGAACCGGGGCCTGGTGGGACCGAGGAGGAGCCTTCGACTGTACGTTTTGGACGATACTGGTTGGGTGCCTGCGGTGTCGACTGTCGTGCAGGGCGTTGACCATTCGGGCGATAAGGTTGTTCAACTAAACTCATATCAGAGCGCAAAGCTGGAAGTCTTTTAGAGGTTCCAGTTGGGAAAACTTCAGTGTCTTTCTCATTACGCCGCTGCTGCGCGGCCTCCTGTTGAGCTGCACGCAAGGCAGATGTCTGATGATAACTGCGCATTGAGCCTGTCTGATATCCAGGAAAGCCCGGATAACGGTTCTGACGATCCGCTTGTACAGGTTGTGGACGACGAACAGGGGTAGGAGCATTCTTGTTGTGTCCGGCCTGAGCGGGCTGTACAGGCTGCCGCTCAGAAGCAGGAGGATACGCTGTTGTACGCTGGCGATAGGCAAGATTTTCTGACGGTAATGCAGGAAGCTGATATTGCCTTGTCGGAGAAACAGGCAGACGAGGACGAGACGGGACCGGCAGGTAACGTTCCCCGGTAGATGCTCGACGGTCGTTGAGTTCCTGGGCTGGTGGAAGCATATAAGGCTCTGCCTCATACACCTCTTCAGCGGTATCCATGTATTCATATTCAATGGATTGTGATTGCGCCAGCGACATTTCCTCTTGAGCTTCGGCCCGGAGTTGTTCATCATGACGATGCGAAAGGTAGGAGAATAACATCAGGGAGATCGGAATGCTGAGTAGCAAAGCCGCCAACCCACCTATCAAACCACCCAGTACTAAAGAGTTCAACGTGTTACCAAACCAGAGGACAACTGCTGCTCCCACAATGAGCACAAAGGCCACGGCGGCAGCTCTCATAGATGTGTATTCCTTTCCGTACACCACGTCTCGACAAGGATTCAGCATAAGGCCAGGATTGCTATAAAGAAAATCCTATACCGTCAATATACCACATTTAATTACAGGTTACAAGCAAAAATAGGAGTAAATGCTAAATTTCAGTGAAATATATGCGTACTACGGGCAAAATACATAGACAGCAATAGAACAGGCATGCTGACAGAAGGAAAAGCTGCCATTCAGGTGTTTGAATTTGTCAAACACCTGAATGGCAGCTTTTCCCCTGAAGAATTCGGCATAACTCATGTTATTATGCGGCATGACATTGGCGGAAAATGGCAACAACCTTGCCTTGTACGGACCACTCCTGGTCCCATTCGCTTTTTGGAATGAGGATGGGGTCCAACTCGGAGTTCGCGGGCTGCAGGCGTATGCGGTCGTGTTCTTTTTCCTGGAAGAAACGCTTGAGGGTGGCACCACCACTCACGCCCTGTTGCAGATGGGTGGCAACCACAATATCGCCGTTGTTACAGGTGGTTTGTGGTTTGATGACCACGTAATCACCGTCACAAATGTGGTCCTCAATCATGGAACGCCCTTTGACAATCAAAGCATAGGTATTGTCATGTTCCATTTCGCGTCCCACATCGATCATTTGCTCTGGATCAGAGGATATTTCGAGAGGTTGACCAGCAGCAATTGATCCCATCACGGGGATGCCTGTCACCGGCTTCATGAGCTTGATGCCACGGCTTTTCTTGGGTTGACGGGAAATAAGTCCCTTTTTCTCCAGCATCGAGAGATGATAGTCAACGTGCCCGGTGCTGGCTATGTGCATCTCATGGCCAATCTCGCGATTGGTCGGTGGCATTTTCTCACTTTTCATGTAGCTTACAATAAATTTGTACATCCGTTGCTGAATGTCACTTGCTTGATCTGAAGTCATAGAGCCTGAAACCGCCTTTCTGTATAGCCCAGCTGCATTGTCTTAGCCATTCAGACTACCAAAAAGTAGAACGGCTATTCAAACTAATAATAGCACATCATCTAACGCTTTTCAAGCTTTTTATTGAACTTATTTTCCGAATTTTTTTTCTTATGGCAATTTTCCTATCCAGGGACTTGGAATAATGGGCAAGTTTTGCTATACTCCAATGTGAGGGGAATGGGAAGACGATAACTTGCGTGCTGTAGAAGTTTGCAGAAAGGGTATAGGGCAGACGAATCATTTGCGCTTACCCCTCGAATAAGTGTATTATAGAGGCGTCAGAAATTCGATAAGGATGAAGTTCCAAAACTTTCAGATATCATACTTGATCCGAAAAAAGGCGAGCAGCCTACGCCGGAACTTGCCGACGACAAATCGGACTCGCAAACAAACAACGAATAAGTGTGTTATAGAGGCGTAAGAGACTCAAAGGCCCGGAGAGGGAGTTCAGATCTATGGTTGAGATGACTGTTGAAAGCGTGCGAATTAACCTGGCCACGCAGCAGCGAGTGGTCATCTTGAAAGCTACGAAGCAAGAACGCTATTTATTTATCTGGATAGCACATGCAGAGGCGTACGCGATTGCCGTCGAACTTCAGGGTACGTCCTCGCCTCGCCCGCTTACCCATGATCTGCTCAAGAATGTGATTGGCGAGCTTGGTGGGAAAATCGTGAGTATTGTGATTTCGGACTTGATCGATGACATCTTCTATGCGCGCATCGTTTTAGATGTGGACGGTAGGCATGCGGAAATTGATTCACGTCCCAGCGATGCTATCGCTCTGGCCGTGCGGGCAAAGACTTCTATCTTTGTCGAAGAAAGTGTGCTCGAGCGTGCAGGTGTAGCACTGGAAACCAATGAGGAGGAGACCTTCTCCAAAGCCGAGAG
>WNFB01001934.1_pt1 | contig 26018 bp, 14 predicted proteins | sample 5400501 | NCBI WGS metagenome assembly WNFB01 (sample SAMN13153341, study PRJNA577476) | soil metagenome | isolation source: 200 cm saprolite under Douglas fir tree site 2 hole 1 | place: USA:California | collected 2015-04-18 | reverse complement strand
GTTCCACCATCCAAGTGCTGATCGTCGACGACGAACCTTCCGCTCGAAATGTGCTCGGCGTGGTGCTGGCCCAAATCGGGTTGCGCTGCGAAAAGGCTGCTAATGGAGAAGAAGCGCTCCGGATTCTTGAAACCCGGCAGATCGACGCAGTGATTTCTGACCTGCATATGCCGGGAATTAGCGGGATGGAGCTTTTGGCGAAGGTGCGGCGGTTATACCCACATCTGGTCTTCTTGATGGTCACCGGAATGGATGATGTCCGGGTGGGCATACAAGCGATGCAGGAAGGCGCAGACGATTATCTAGTCAAACCCTTTCAGGTGGAAGCCCAAGTAGTTTCGGGCAGTCTCACGCGCGCCTTGCACAAGAAACGATTGGAAGAGGAAGTCGAACGCTATCGTCACGGGCTCGAGAAGATTGTGGCGGAGCAGACGCAGCAACTTCGCGAGGCCTTGAGTCAGATCGAGCGCAGTTATGAACACACCCTTGAGGCGCTGGGAGCGGCCATAGACTTGAGGGATAGTCCTACAGCGGGGCACTCCTGGCGGGTGTTCCGATACTCCATCGAAATTGCCAAAGGGATGGGAGGCCTGGAACATCAGTTGAGGAACATTGCGATGGGAGCTTGGCTCCACGATATCGGCAAACTGGGGACACCCGACGCAATTCTCCTCAAGCCGGGGCCTCTTACAGAGGAAGAGCTACAGATCATGCAGCGCCACGCGCAGATCGGATATGATCTGGTCAAGGGCATCACCTTCCTCGCTGACGCTGCGGAAATCATCTTTGCGCATCATGAGCGTTGCGACGGCAGCGGCTATCCGAGAGGCCTCAAGGGGAAAGAGATTCCTATCGGAGCGCAGATTTTCTCTGTCGCTGACACCTTCGATGCCATGACTTCTGACCGGCCCTATCGTTCCGCCCTTCCGTTCGAAACAGCAAGCGAGGTGATTGAACGCGGAGCGGGGAAGCTTTATGACGAGCAAGTGGCGCGCACATTTCTGGACATTCCCAGCCAGACTTGGGTAGATATCCGCGGGGAAACAGCAGCCTTCAAAGTATTCCCGGTGGCGGCCGCTGCCAACCTCGGGGCTTCGGGCAGGCTCCCGGAGCCATAGCGTGGCCACAAGGAATGAATCAGGCAGTCACACTCGCAGCTGCGTTTGCTGGAGCGAGAGGATTGGACCTGCAACCAACAAGCCGGTGTAAAGGAGCTATTGCAAGACCCAAGGGCCGGTTTTCTCGGTGAAGCGGCATCCGTAGCGATGAGGTGGGGCCAACTTCCCATCCGCGTGTACGATCTCGGCTTTACCTATATATTCGTCATGCCCGGTCGCCGTCATATAAATGTCTATGATCGAATGCACGGGGATATCCGTCATGCAGCTGCATAGGAATCCGCTCAAACTTAGGTTTTCTGTTGTTGCAGACTCTTCAAACCCATTTCCGCGAGCGTCTTTGCCACGCAGCTTGATTGTGACTCGCAAGCGGACACGGACCTCACTGCGAGGAGTGTGTAGCCGGGTCTTCACAACTTGGCTGAGGCACGCCTTGAGCGCGTCGAAGTCCACCGGCTTCTCAAAATAAGCCGCCGCTCCCAACTGCTTGCAGTGTTCTTTAGTCTGCGCCCCAGCTTCACCGCTCACGATCACTACGGGAATCGTCTGCGTCCGGCTGAATGACGTGAAGGTCTGGCACAGTTCATAGCCGGAATATTTCGGCATGCGTAAATCGAGCAATATGGCGTCAGGGCGGTGCTCCAGCGCTAGAGCCAAACCCTGGTCCGGCTCCCCGGTGCCGATGACCTCGTAGGTATCGGCGAGCTCCAAGCGCATCAGCGTTCGCAGTGCTTCGTCGTCGTCCACAACCAGCAGCTTTCCCATGGGTCGGCTTCTCCTATCGGTTGGAGAGAATCCCGTTCTTGGGGGTCTCTGTCCCTGCGCTCGAACCTGCCAAAGGCTTCCTGCCGCTATCCAGAACCTCGCGGACCTTGGCGACCAGATCCTCTTCCGTGAACGGTTTGTGCAGGAGATTGGTTCCGGGCTGCAGAACTCCGTGCCCGGCAATAAAGCTGTCTGTGTACCCGGACATGAAAAGCACCTTGAGTCCAGGCTGGCGGGCCGACAATTGCTCTGCCAAGACGCGGCCATTCATGCCCGGCATGACCACGTCGGTGAGCAAGAGATCGAGGAGTCCGCTGTGCCCTGCGACCACCACAAGAGCGGCTTCCGCGCTGGGGGCGGACAAAACGCGGAACCCGTTTCCTTCCAGGAATGCTTGCGCGAGCTTCCGCAACGGGTCCGCATCTTCCACGAGGAGAATTGTTTCTGATCCTTGCGGCTTCTGGCGTGATTCGGTCTCCGGCTTGGAAACGGGAACCGGCTCCGCATCCCAGTACCTTGGGAGGAAGATCTGAAAAGTCGATCCTTTTCCCGGCGTGCTGTCCACCCAGACATACCCGTTGCTCTGTTTAACCACTCCGTACACGGTAGAGAGGCCCAGGCCGGTGCCTTTTCCTCTTTCCTTAGTGGTGAAGAATGGCTCGAAGATGTGCGCAATCGTCTCCGCATCCATTCCGGTTCCGGTGTCTGAAATGGCCAGCATCACGTAATGTCCCACTTTCGAGCCGGGATGATCACGGGTGTAGGACTGGTCCAGTTCGACGTTGGCGGTCTCGATTTTGAGTTTCCCGCCCGACGGCATGGCGTCTCTTGCATTCACCGCCAAATTCATGATCACTTGCTCGATCTGGCTTTGGTCGGCTTTGACATTCCCAATCTCCGGGCCCAAAGAAAGTGACACATTGATGTCCTCGCCGAGCAGGCGCGGAAGCATTTTTTCCATGTCGGATACGAGCGAATTCAAGTTCAGGACGCACGGGGTCAAAACTTGCTGCCTGCTGAAAGCGAGCAATTGGCGGGTTAACGAGGCCGCGCGCCGGCCGGCTTTTTCAATTTCCACGGCGTGTTCATAGCTGGGCAGGGCCGGGTCCAGGGATTTCTTCAGGACACCGCTGTACCCGATGATGACCCCCAGCAGATTGTTAAAGTCGTGGGCAATCCCCCCCGACAGTCTTCCGATGGCCTCCATTTTCTGGGCCATTCTTAGCTGGCGCTCGAGAGTGCGTCTTTCGGTGACGTCTTCCGCAAACACTTCGAAGTACCCCGGGCCGCCGTCCTTGTCGTCCACGCGGTGGCCCGAGCACCGCACCACGATGGGCTCGCCGTCCCGCCGCTTCCATTCCAATTCGATATCCTTGAGTTCCTTCAGTTCGGTGAGGGATTCATTCATCCGGTGAAAATCGGCGGAATGGCGAAAAACTTGTGTTGCAAGATCTGCTTCGCAGAGTGATGGTGCTGAATCATAACCGAGCATTCTTTGGAGAGCAGGGTTCACCTGCAGAAAGTGTCCGCTCATGGTTGCCCGATAGATCCCGTAAGGCGCGCCTTCCACAAGAGATCGGAAACCCGCCTCCGAGCGGAACAAAGCCTCCTCGGCTCGTTTCCGTTCCGTGACGTCGCGGTTCACGATGACAAGTTTTTCCGGCTTGCCATGAGTATTGCTGATGACGCTGGCGACAGACTCCAGCACCATCCAATCGCCGTTTTTGTGGCGGAAACGGTATTCAAGAGTTTTGCCTGCACCCGTCAACCGGGCTTCCTCCGCCGCTTTCTTTACCCGCTCACGGTCTTCCGGATGAATCTGATCGAAGGACGATGAGTCCTGCAGCTCGTTTGGCGAATACCCAAGGATTTTCTGGTAGGAGAGACTGTTGTAGAGTCTGCGGCCTTCCAAATCCACGACGGCAATCATGTCGGCCGCATTCTCGCTGATTAGATGAAAGAGTTCTTCTCGCTCGATCAATTGCCGGCGAATCCGGTGTATCTGCAGATGCTGGTAGATGGTGTAGAGATCGAACAAGAAGACGAGGGCCACGAGGCCTCGCACGGCTTGCGGGAGAACATCTATCGCCCGAACGTCTTCGTGCGATGACTCATGCGGAACCACAAAGGATGCCAGTGCGGCCGTGAGGAGCAGCGTAATGATACCCGCTGCCGCCCACAACCACCATTCACGCCGCTCGATCTTCCTGAAGTTTGCCCGGAGAGCATTAGGTCCAATGTCCGGGAAGCCGTCCGGTGGTTTGCGGTTTCTGGGTTTCATAAATTGTAAGTGCGGCGCAGCTTAGCTCGCCCCAGCGTCCTCGTTTTCCTTCTTGCTACCTGAGGCATATCTTTCCGATGACTCTATGCACGCGGCCACCCAAGCAGGTTGCGTGTTGCTTCGAGGAGGTTGCGCAAGTTGTTGGAAATTGGACAGTTAGGACCTTCTGTCCTTCATAAGCAGGCCCAGTGAACGAGAGCCGGTGCCATTTTGGGTAGAACGTCGCAGTTTGGAACACTCCCCAAGCGGACTCTTCGCAACGCACGGACGTTTAGGTGAGCTCGACTCTCCTGGGGGAAGCCCCTTCGCATTCCACTATCTGCATTCGCCAGTTCCTCCCCGATCTCGAGAAGCCGGCTTGGAACGACCCAAAGATCAAGAAAAGCGCGGAGCAAACTTGGATTGAATTCGAGCCTTTGGCTTTGATTGTCCCGAATGGGCCCCGAGCTGAAGTTGAAGAAAAAATCGAAGTTGCTGTAAACTGTCTAAACTAAGTTCAGTACAACCGCGCGCCCGTAGCTCAGTTGGATAGAGCGTCTGGCTACGAACCAGAAGGTCGGGAGTTCGAGTCCCCCCGGGCGCGCCACTTTTTCCGCTCGTAGCGCTGACGTTCCTACGCTAATATTAGGTGCGACCCGACACACTTCAGCGTCCAAGAGCGCTGGTCTGAAACGATCCGGGTCACAGAAACCTGCAAATTCAAGCCGGAAATGGCAAAATCAAAGAAAGGCCGATTCAAAGAGGCCAACGCGCATTTAGCACGAGCCAGAGATCAATGGGATCGCGCGGCGGTCGATTCTTGGTCGCCAGAAGAGCCGGCAGAGTGCGTGACGAAATGTTTTTATTCATATGAGAATGCCTTAGTTGCGGCAGCTACTGCACTCGGCACAGCGTGGACGAAAAAGCACTACGAAAAAGCAGACCTTGCGAAAAGGCTCTTTGAACAGAACAAACTCAAAACTGACATCAGCGGCTTACTTGTGAGATTGAATGAGCTCCGGAAAGATGTTTCATATGGTGACCCGGGCGAAGAGCTGTCTGAAGTTGACCTGGAAGGTCTCGTTTCTCAGCTCGAAGTTTTTCTAGACGAAGTCGGCGAACTTGTGGCAAGCCTTGAAGAGGACTGATTAAGTGTCGGCGGAACCCACTTACACATCACTTACGCAAGATTTTGTGCGGGAAGTTTCTTCCGCGAACAAGGAGATGCAGATTTCCGTTATCCTGATCGGTTCTGTAGCCCGATCCACTCACACCTCGCAGAGCGATCTGGATTTACTGGTAATAGGCGACGGGCAGCCGCTAGTTGATCGTCACCCCGACCGGCTTCACGTGCAGGCATTGACCGCGCAGCAGTTCGCCAAGCGACTCCGCGCGGGCGATGATTTCGCTGCGTGGTGCGTTCGGTATGGTGTGCCCATTGTTGCAGCCAAACCGTGGCTTGATATCGTCAACTCTGCCGAAGCTGCCATCTGGCCCGACTGGCACAAGAAGGTCCGCCATGCCGCGCGGCGTCTGACGCTTGCTGCGGCTTTATTGGAAACTGGCGACATCGCGGCAGCAGGGGAAGAAATGCTGTATGCGGTTTCGCATTCAGCTCGTGCAATCCTTCTAGAAGCCAGAATCTTTCCGCTATCTCGGCCTGAAATCATCAGCCAACTTCGAGAGGCTAATCACGAGCGGTTGGCAAGGATACTAGAGGATCTGAGCTACCAAGAACCAACCAAGGCGGCGCTGAATCGCGATTTGTTGTATGTCAAACGGCTCTTGGTATTCGTCGATAGGCCGGCGTACCGCGAGTTCGTGCAATTACGCCGGCAGCGCCTGTTGGCCAAAAAGAACCGCTCATTAGATTTGGCCGGTCGAGGAAATGGCCGATCACCCGTCAAGGATCGATAGCAGCGTATTCAGGCAATTCCTTGCGAATTCGCCCCCATCCAGCGGTTCGGAAATCGTCCCCTAAGGCGCGCCACTTTCACTCGGACTGTGCCCTCAAACTGCTGACTCGCCTGGAACGAATACCCCCTCGATGTAAAGTCTTTGGGCGCTCAAGGCGCGTTTGGTTGTAGCGCGAACGCACTCAGTCTCAGTTATCACTCTCCGAATACTTCATTGTCTCCGAAGGATGGCCCAACGCAATCGAATCCGGCACGGCCGACTGATCAACAGGCGTGGAACTGTCGACCGGCTGCGCCCGGCAGCGCGAAGGGAACTAAGTGGGGCCCAGAGCGGAATTTAGAAATGAAACGTCTGATGTAGTGTTTTGCATGGAAAGTATGTAATCGAAGGACTGCTGGCAGCGTATCAAGGAAGGACCAGAAGTGGATTCGAGGGCAATCCTGGCAGCCGCCGGGCTTCGTAAAGAGGCAGCAAATAGCCGGGCGCGCCTGATTTTCATGCTCAGACGTCCAAAGGTGAAGATACCGGAGCTTTTGGAGAGACATTCAGCGGTGAGCGCCAACCATGAGAGTCGTTGGCCGGCAGGCGAACGCAGAGGGGAGATCAGAATGGTAGCCAAGAGCAGACTAACGGCGATTCTACTTGCTGGTGTTCTATCGATTGGGCTGGAGGCACATGCGGAACGGCTGTTGGCCTCGGTTCCCGCCCAAAACCCTGAGGCCAAACAGGATGCCAATGCTCCCCAAAGACCATCGCGCGGCGAAGGCAGAGGCATGGGCCTGTTCGGCAAGCTGACCGCGATTCACGATCAAAGCATTGAAATAGCCACTCCGGATGGAGGGACGGCAACTGTCAAGATCACTGCGGATACCCAGTTCAGAAAGGAAAGGGAGTCGGCCAAGCTGAGCGATTTGAAAGTCGGCGACATGGTATTTGTCCGAGGGCAGCAGAACCCCGATCACACCTGGACTGCGCAAATAATCGGAACGCGGGCCGCTGGCGGTTTCGGTGGCGGTCCCGGAGGCGGCCCTGGAGGTGGTCCCGCTGGAATCGCTCAGATGGGAGTCCTCGGAAAGGATTACCTGGTGGGCGAAGTTAAGTCGATCGATGCTCCCAAGCTCACGATTTTGCGGGAAGATAATGTGACCCAGACCGTCGAATTGAACGAAGACACTTCGTTACGCAGGGGGCGGGAAAGTATCACGATGGCCGATATTGTGACTGGGGATCACGTTGTTATTCGCGGAGCGACGAGTAATGATGTCTTTGCCCCCAAAAACGTTTTTGTCATCGGCGCGGAGCAGTGGAAAAGAATGCAAGAGATGAGGATGGGCGGAGGGCCTCCATCAAACGCTCCCAAGAGTGAGACTCGGCCTCAAAAACCAGCGGAGCCGCCACATTGAAATCGTCTGTTGCGAGACTAGCTCTTCTCTTGGGGATTGCCACCTGCCCAAACATACTTTTCGCCCAAGAGGCAGCACCCGCGGCGCCAACTTCTTTCCAAATTAGCGGGAACGTCCACAACGGAAAGGTGCCGCTGCCAGGCGTCGCGGTGACTGCGGGGAACACTCTCACCGGAAAGAGATTTTCTGCCGCGACGGCCTCTGACGGCACCTTTCTGATGACTGGCTTGCCACGCGGAAGGTACGTGGTGCACACCGAATTCATGGGTTTTGCCGTGCAGACCCAGGAAATCGTCTTGAATCCGGAAAACTCCTCGGGCAAGGCGGATTTTGAGCTGGTCCTTGCTTCGCGCCAGGAGCAGCAGAGCAATCAAAACATTGCTGCGATTTTAGCGGGCCGCGGATTCCAGAGTCTGGGAGTGGACCCTAGACTCTCTGCGCTTTCGGGCGGGGATTCCGGCTCGGTAGCGGGTGCCAGCCAGGGTTCAGCCGGCAACGATTTATCAGGACTTCCGCTGAATGGTGCCGGAGCGGATGCGCCAACAGAATCGGTAAGCGTCAGCGGCGCGCAAGGGCGCACGCAGGATTTCGGCGCGGTCAGGGAAGACGAGTTGCAGCAGCGCATCCAGGAATTCCGCGACAGAATGCAACAAGGAGGCGGAGCGGGAAGGTTTGGCGATTTTGGTGGAGGCGGCTTTGGCGGAGGCGGATTTGGTGGAGGGCCGGGAGGCGGACAGGTTGTCTTGCTGGGGCGGGCGGCCCGAGGCTTTAACGTAAACCAGCCACACGGATTTTTGTATTTCTCCGACGACAACTCGGCTCTGGACGCCAAGCCGTATTCCTTGAGCGGGCTGAGCACGCCGAAAGCGGACTACAACCAGTTGCGCTTCGGCGCGAACTTGGGCGGTCCGCTGAACATTCCGAAGATTTTGAACGCCGGAAACAAGACATTCTTCTTTATTGGCTGGAACGGCTCGCGCGGCGGCAGACCCTACGACGCGTTTTCTACGGTGCCGACCCTGGCCGAGCGCGGTGGCGATTTCTCCGCGCTGGGCTCGCCGATCTTCAATTCTGCGAACGGCCAGCAATTCCAATTCAACGGACAAGCGAACGTCATCGACCCGGCGTTGATCAGTTCTCAGGCGAAGTCGCTGCTGCAATTTATCCCGCTGCCCAACCTGCTGAGCACGCGGCAAAATTTCCATTACGTGGTGTCGGCCGACAGCACCTCAGATTCCTTCAGCCTGCGGCTCATTCATAATTTCGGCGCGGTTCCCGGACAGGGAACAAAGCAGCCCGGCGGGGCGCGCGGCGGCGGGCAAGGGAGTGGACAGGGTGGCGGGCGGCGGAGGTCGCAAAACAACGTCAATTTTGGCTTGAGCTGGTCGCGCTCCACCAGCGACATCGTCAATCCCTTTCCTTCGCTTGCGGGAGGAAACAGCACGCAGGGATTGAACGCCAACGCCGCCTGGACCTACGGGAAGGGTCGCGCAACGAACAACTTGCGGTTCAATTACAATCACAATCACGTCTCAACGACAAACTTGTATTCAACGGTGCTGGACGTCACGGGCAACGCGGGGATCGGCGGCGTACCGACAAATCCGTTCGATTGGGGCCTTCCCGCCATCAGCTTTACTTCCTTCACAGGACTGAGCGATCCCATGCCGCGCCGCGAGCTCGACCAGACCTATTCCATCTCCGACACGCTGGGCTGGAGTCATGGCAAACACACGTACCGGTTCGGCGGCGATTACCGCAGGATTCTGCAGAGCTTTCATTCGGCCAGGAACGCAGAGGGCAGCTTCGTCTTCACCGGTTTTGCAACGGCGCAGTATGCGAATGGGATCGCACAGCCCGGAACGGGCGTCGACCTGGCTGATTTTCTTCTTGGGCTCCCGCAACAGAGCGGGATTCAATTCGGCGCCAACTCGTACGATTTTCGCGCCAACTCTTTTGATTTGTTTGCGCAGGACGACTGGCGTCTTCGCGCCAGCCTGTCGCTGAATCTCGGCTTGCGCTACGAATACAACGGCCCATACACGGAAGCGCACAACCAGATCGTCAACCTGGACGTTGCGCCGGGCTTCACCGCCGCTGTGCCGGTACAGCCGGGGAATAGCGGACCATTTTTCGGCGCGTTCCCTGCATCGCTGTTGCAGCCGGACCGCAACAATTTTGCGCCGCGCTTCGGTATCGCTTGGAGGCCTCTGAAGCAGACTGTAGTGCGCGCCGGCTTTGGCATCAACTACAATCTGGCGCAGTATGGCACGGTGATTCAGAACTTCGCGTTTCAACCTCCCTTCGCAGAGACAGCCACTAACGTCGCTACTCCTTCGAACCTCCTTCATCTGCAAAACGCTTTCCCGAGCCTGACTCCGGGCACTGTCACTAACAACTTTGCCGTTGATCCGAACTATCGCCTCGGATACGTCCAGGTCTGGAACCTGGATATTCAGCGTGAACTGCGCGGCGGCATCGTGATGAACGTGGACTACAACGGGTCCAAAGGGACGCGGCTCGATATTCTGCGGGCGATCACGATTACCGGAGTTCAGCCGTTCCTCTACGAGTCCGCCGCGGGCAATTCCGTTTTTCATGCAGGTTCCGTGCGGTTCCGCAAGCGCCTCTCGAAAGGCGTGGGGCTGGGCGCGAATTATATTTACTCGAAATCGATCGATGACGCATCCTCCATCGGCGGTGGGGGCGGAGTGGTCTCGCAGAACGCATTCGATATCGCGGAAGACCGGGGGCTTTCAAGCTTCGATCAGCGCCACCGTTTCAACGGCAATTGGATCATTGATTTGCCGTTTGGCGAAAACCGGCGCTTCGCGAAAAAAGGCGCGTGGTCGCACATTCTCGGCGGCTGGCAGTGGAGCGGCGACTTCACGCTCGCTTCGGGAACGCCCTACACGGTGCGCGTTTTGGGTGGCACTGTGGACGTCAGCCGCGGCGTCAGCGGTTCGTTGCGCGCCAACGTTGTTCCGGACCAGCCGTTTGGCATTAGCAACCGTTCCACGCTCCAGTGGTTCAACGTCGCGGCATTCTGCGTTCCGCAAACAGCCAGTGGCACAACGCCGGGCGGTGGAACTGCGCCCGGCTGCGTGAATCCCGCAGGTTCGTCCTTTGGTAATGCGGGCCGCAACATTCTCGAAGGACCTGGCCAGGTGTCGCTCAATATGTCCGTGAACAAGACGATCGCCATCAAGGAATTTCGCGCGCTGGATTTGCGCCTCACCGCCAGCAACATCTTCAACATGGTTCAATACACGGCGCTGAATACGGCGGTGAACTCCCTGACCTTCGGCCAGATCACAGGCGCCGGCGGCATGAGGCGGGTGACCATGTCCGCGCGTTTTCGTTTCTAGATCGAGGATGGCCATGTCAGTTGTGCGAAAAAAAATCGCTTGCGTCACGACGGCCGCACTTTTTCTGCAATCGGCAGCAGCTTCGCTTACTCAGCAGCCCCCGCCTCCGCGGTCGCAGTCGCCGATCAGGGTTACGTCGGAGCTGGTGCTCGTTAGCGTCGTCGCGCGCGACAAAAAGAGCAACCTCGTCCGCGATTTGAAAAAAGAGGACTTCACTCTCTTCGAGGACAACAAGAAACAGGAAATCTCCACATTTGACTTTGAAAAAGTGGACGAGCTGGTCACCGCCGGCCCAGCAGAGAACACGGTCACCGGCGAAGCGGCCGCGGGCGGACTGCTGCGTCAGGCGAACAAACCCACCATCGTGGCCCGCGACCGTCGCGTCATTCTGCTCTTTTTTGATTTTTCGGCGATGGATCCGGAGCACGTCGACCGCTCCGTTGAGGCGGCCAAGAAGTACGTCGAGGCGCACATGCAGCCTGCCGACCTCATCGCGCTGGTTTCGCTCTCGACGAACATGCGCGTGGATTTGGACTTCACCGACGACAAAACAAAGATTCTTTCCGTCCTGAGCGGGTACGCTTCCGGGCAGGGCCAGGGTTTTGAAAACGGTGACACGGGCACCACCGAAGGAACACCGGAGACGAGCGGCGCGTACACGGTGGACGATACGGACTACAACACGTTCAGCGCGGACCGCAAGCTGCTCGCATTGCAATCGCTGATGGGCACCCTCGGAAAAATCACGCAGAAGAAAGCCATCATCTATTTCAGCAACGGCATCAGCCAGTCCGGCTCCGACAACCAATCTGCGCTCCGCGCAGCGACCGCCGCTGCCGTCAAGAACAATGTGTCCATCTACCCGGTCGACGTGCGCGGTTTGCAGGTGTTCCCGCCGGGAGGGGAGGCTCGATCAGCAAGTTTGCGCGGGCGCTCTGCATATTCCGGCCAGGCGGTTTTCAATGACCTCGACCGCAACGCCGCTTCGCAGGAAACGCTCTCCACTCTTGCAGCGGACACGGGCGGAAAAGCATTTTTCGATTCGAATGATTTCAGCGGAGTGTTCTCGCAAGTGCAGAAGGACAGCTCCGCCTACTACGTCCTCGGCTACACCAGCTTGAATCCGCTGAAAGACGGAAAATACCGCCGCCTGCGCGTGCAGGTGAATCGTCCCGACCTTCGGCTGGAATTCCGCCCGGGCTATTACGCCGGTAGAGATTTCGGGCATCTCAACCGAGCCGACCGGGAGCAGCAATTGCAGGACGAAGTTGCCGCGGAATTGCCGGAAACCGACGTCGCCGTCTACGCCGGTACGGCTTATTTCCGCAAAGACGACGCGCATTACTATCTCGCGATTTCGCTGGTGATCCCCGGCCCGCAAATTCCGTTCGTTCAAGAAAAAGACAAGGACAACGCCACAATTGACATCATTGGCGAAGTGCTGGTGGCTGGAAAACTTCCGGTCGGCCAGCTCCGCGACACGGTAAAGCTTGCGGTGGACAGCTCGCAGCAGGTGCGCCGCAAAAATCTCCAGTACAATTCCAGCTTCATCCTCGCTCCCGGCAGCTACCATCTGAAATTTGTCGTGCGCGAAAACCAGTCCGGACGGATGGGCACATTCGAGACGGACGTGCAAATTCCCGACCTGCGCAAAGCGCCGCTTCGCATGAGCTCGGTAGTTCTTGCCAGCCAGCGCGTCCCCGTCCCCGCCAAAAAGAATTCTTCAAATCCCCTGATCCAGGACCAGACACAACTCGTCCCCAGCGTCACCCACGTTTTCACCCGCGACCAGCACCTCTATCTCCAGTACGAAGTTTATGATCCCGCGCGCGGCAAAAATTCGCCTGCTCCAACCGGCGCACCTGGCGCCGCGCAACCCAAAGCAACGCGCGAATCTATCCACGTCCTAACGAGCATCGAGTTCCTCCAAGCGAATATGAAGGTCTACGAGTCCAAGCAGGTCGTGGCCACCGAAGTCACCGCGCCAGACCGCAAAGCGGTCATCTTCCAGATCGATCTTTCTCTGCAAGCTCTCAAACCCGGCTTTTATGTTTGCCAGGTCAATGTGATTGACGACGTCGCCGGCAGCTTTGCGTTCCCGCGCGCACCCATCCTGATCAAAGACACCGCTGCTTCGCCTCCGGCAACGTCTTCGACAACGTCCGGCCAGTAGGCGGACGCTACTCCGATCCTTCCAGCATTGCCGCGCCGGTTCAGTTAGACTTGCCTCCTTTCGATCGGTATGGCTCGGCGGAGCTGGTTTGCTATCTTTGTTACTTTGGGTCTCCGCGAAAGGGCGCGATGAATCTGCACGTTTGCTACAACGCCAGCGAAGATATTTTTCCGCTGCCGGAAAATATGAGAGACGTCTACGGTCCTTTCGGTCTTCCCACGCCTCGAAATGCCAATCGCCCCTACATTTCCTCGAATTTCGTGATGGGACTTGACGGCAAGGTTTCGTTCCGCGAACTAAAAGGCCAGGAAGGCGCCCGCATCGTTTCAAGGAGCAAAGAAGACCGGTGGCTGATGGATTTTCTGCGCGCGCATCACGATGGACTCTTGCTCGGCGCGAGCACGCTGCGTGAAGAACGAGGTCCGGACGGTCGTGGGTGGGATTACGGCATCAATGACGAAGAATTGCGAACCTACCGCAAAGAAACCCTCAAGCTCGCGAAGCTAAAAATCTTCGTGCTTACCGGCTCCGGCGAACTCGATCTTAAGTATCAGCTCTTCGCTTCGCCCCGCGTCGAGCCCTGGATCATCACGTCCGCGCACGGTGAAAAGAAACTTCGCTCGCGGCTCAAGAAGTCGCCGAAAACGGGAGCGCTCAATATGATTTCGGTGGGGCGGGGTGCGCATGTGGACGTAACGGCGGCAGCGCAATTGCTCAGGCAAAAACACGGCATCCGCACGTTGCTTTGCGAAGGCGGCCCAATTCTCTACGGCCATCTGCTCGAAAAAAATCTGGTCGACGAAGATTTCCGCACGGTTTCTCTTCAAGTCTTAGGCCGGTCGACGCAACCGAGGGTCGAGCGGCCAACCGCGTACGGCGCTGTGAGCTACACTCCGGAAACCGCACCGTGGTTCAAACTGATCAGTTTTCATTACGCGCTTCCGTACCACGCATTTCTCCGCCTTCGCTGCGAAGGCCCGCGCGGATTTTCAAGTTGAGTGCTGTGTCTGCTGAAACAGTGTGGCGGAGAACTACTCGCCGTACGGAACCCAGATATTTTTCACTTGCGCCGCGTGTTGCAAGAACCAGCGGCCTTCGCCCTGCCTCGCATCGAACCAATCGATGGCTCGGCCTTCGTTTGTAAAGACTTGTTTCAAGTTTCCGATGGAAAGGGCTTTCGCGGCAGCACCGCTGGCTTCGTCGCCGAAGCACCAAATAGCATCCACATCATCGTGCTCGGCGATTACTTTCAAAAGCTCCGCCGATCGGCCGGTGACGATATTCACTGCGCCATCCGGCAAATCGCTGGTTTCAAAAACTTGGTAGAGATCCCCGGTAATCAACGGGTACGCTTCCGAGGGGACAGCGATCACTGTATTCCCGACCGCGATCGCGGCCATCACCAGCGACAAAAATCCGAGCAGCGGCGCTGCAGCAGGGCACACGATCCCGATCGTGCCGACTGGTTCCTGCATCGCCAGCGCCACGTTTCGAAACGGGGGATTGTGAACCGCGCCCTCAAATTTGTCCGCCCACGCCGCATAGGAAAAAATCCGCTCGATTCCCAGGCTGACCTCGGTCTCCGCTTGTTTTTTCCCAACCACCGCCGCCAAGCGTTCGGCGATTTCTCCGCGGCGCTGCGAAAGATTCTCGCCCATGTAGAAAAGCACCTGTGCGCGATTGTGCGCGGTGGTCTTCGTCCAGCCCGCGCCTTTGCGCGCCGCTTCCACCGCGTTGCGAATGTCTTTGCGATTTCCCAGCGGCGCCTCGCCGAGCAGGCGCCCATCGGCGCCGCGCACCGCCATGCTGTAGCCAGAATCCGGCCGCGTTTGCTTGCCGCCGATGAAAAGCTTCACCGTGCGGTCGATCGGCGGCGCGGCAAAATCCACGCGCTCATCGGGCGGCTGGTCAATTGCCAGCGGCAAGGACCGTAGCGGGGGCGCATGCTTGAACCACGCCGGCTCCAGATACTCGAGCAATCCCTCTCTTCCGCCTTCGCGCCCGTAGCCGCTCTCGCGATACCCGCCGAACCCGCAGGAAGCGTCAAAAAGATTCGTGCAATTCACCCACACGACTCCGGCCTTGAGTTGCGCCGCAACATGCAAGGATACGTTGACGCTCTCGCTCCAGACGCAAGCCGCCAAGCCGTACACCGTGTTATTCGCGAGCTCCACCGCTTCGCTCGGAGTTCGAAACGTCATGGCTGCCAGAACCGGTCCGAAAATCTCTTGCTGCGCCACCACCGACGTCGGATGCACGTTACTCAACAAGGTCGGCGGGAAATACAGCCCGCGCGAGGGCATGGGAATGGAAGGTTGCCAGCAGGTGGCGCCCTCGGCGACTCCTTGATCGACGAGGCGCTGAATGCGCTCGAGCTGCACGCGCGCCACAATCGCGCCGATGTCGATCGCCTTGTCGAGCGGCGGCCCCATCCGCAAGTTGTTCATGCGGTCGCAAATCTTCGTGATCAGCTTTTCGGCGATGCTTTCCTGCATCAGCAGGCGCGAACCGGCGCAGCAAACCTGCCCCTGGTTTAACCAGATGCCGTCAACCAGGCCCTCGACCGCGCTGTCCAGGTCCGCGTCTTCAAAAATGATGAACGGCGATTTGCCGCCCAACTCCAGCGAAAGTTTTTTGTGGCTTTGCGCCGTCGCTTTGCGGATCGCGCGCCCCACTTCCGTCGAGCCCGTGAATGCAATTTTGTCCACGTCGGGATGTTTGACCAGCGCTTCTCCAGTCGAGCCATCACCCGTGACGATGTTCACGACGCCCGGAGGAAGCTCGACTTCCTGGCAAATTTCCGCAAACGCCAGCGCGCTCAGCGGCGTAAATTCCGCGGGCTTCAAAACCAACGTGTTTCCTGTGGCCAGCGCCGGCGCGATTTTCCACGCCAGCATCAGCAGCGGAAAATTCCACGGAATGATTTGTCCGACAACGCCGCACGCCGTGTGGCCGGGAAACTCCTGTTCGACCAACTGCGCCCAGCCCGCGTGGTAGTAAAAATGCCGCGCCACCAGGGGAATATCGATGTCGCGGCTCTCGCGAATGGGCTTGCCGTTGTCCATCGTCTCGAGCACCGCAAGCCGCCGCGAATGCTTTTGCACTTGCCGTGCGAGGGCATAGAGATAGCGCGCGCGCGCATGCGGCGTGCGGGATTGCCACGCGGGCAGCGCGGCGCGCGCCGCTCTTACCGCGGCATCCACGTCCGCAGCCGATCCTTGGGCAACCGCCGCTAGTTTTTCTCCCGTCGAAGGGTCCGTCGTGTCGAAATACTCTCCGGCAACCGGCGCCTGCCACGTTCCACCGACGAAATGCCCGAATCGCCGCCCATGGCGTTCGAGCCACGTCAGCACCTCGCGCGGATCTTCCGGCGCCGGACCGTAATCCATGGTCATGAATTTTTCGACGATGCTCATCGCTTGCTCAATTCCGAGTTACCTGCTGCAACGAATCCCGCTTATGCAATTGGGTGGCGATAATCCGCGGAATACCGCCCCGTGGCATAGTGATCGAGTTGCCGTTCGATGTCCGCCAGCATCCCGCTCGCCCCAAAGCGGAAAAGCTCCGCTTTCAGCCAGGAATTGCCCAATTCCTCTTTCATCAGCGAGAGCCACTCAAGCGCTTGCTTCGCGGCGCGAATCCCTCCCGCGGGCTTGAATCCCACCGCCATCCCAGTCTCCTGCGCGTACTCGCGAATCGCCCGCGTCATCACCAGGCTCACCGGCAGAGTCGCGTTGACCGCTTCTTTTCCAGTCGAGGTCTTGATGAAGTCCGCGCCCGCCATCATCGCCACCACGCTCGCGCGGGCAACATTTCGCAGCGTGAGCAGATCGCCTGTTCCCAAAATTACTTTCAAGTGCGCCGGCCCGCAGGCATTCTTGAAGCTGGCGACTTCGCCGTAGAGCGCCTGCCACTTCGCGCCAAAAACGTGAGCTCGCGTGATGACCACGTCAATCTCATCCGCCCCTGCCTCGACCGAACGGCGGATTTCCGCGACGCGTTCCGCTAGCGGTGAAAGCCCCGCCGGAAAACCCGTGGAAACGGCTGCGACGTGTATTCCGCTGCCCTCGAGAGCGCGCCGGGCGGTCTCCACAAAAGCGTGATAGACACAGATTGCGGCGACCTTGAGGTCGAGCTCTTCGATTCCCAGTTTCTGTACAAGTTCTTGCTGGAGCGGGCGGCGGCCCTTTGCGCACAGCCGCCGCACGCGCTCGTCTGTATCGTCGCCGGAAAGCGTCGTCAAGTCCATGCAGGAAATCGCGCGCAGCAACCACGCTGCCTGCCACTCTTTTTTTACCGTGCGCCGCGTGACGAGCGTCTGAGCACGGTGCTCCACCGCGCTGGTATTCACTCGCACCCCTTCTACCCAGTCCAGATTAAGCGGCATGCCTTTATTCGGTTGAAGAGGGCGCCCCGAGAGGTGCGCAATGGCGGTGTCACTTGGGGAGATGGAGCTTCCCAGCGTGTAATTCTCCAGCTTGCTGGTGCCGTCAAGCGGCCGGGTTTCTTTGGACATCGCCGAGTTCTTCTCTAAAAGAGCGTTCTTTGCACTACTCAAATCTTATCACTTTGACCGCGCGGGACCGCAAAGCTGCCGATGAACGCGTCGCCTGCTCCCGTCGTATCGACTGCCGCTACCTTGAAAGCGGGAATGAGCTCTGCGCCGTCTGAACCAGCAAGCAGGCACCCCCGTTCGCCCAACGTAATGACAACGCGGCGAGTTCCGTGCTGCAGAAGAAAGTCGGCGCATTTCTTGGCCTCTTCGATGGACCGAACGGGCATCCCCGTTATTGCTTCTGCCTCACTTTCGTTGGGGATGAAGTAATCCGCGCCGCGGATTTCTTTGAAGTCCACGGGCTGAGCCGGAGCTGGATTCACAATGCAGCGGATTCCGTTCGCTTCCGCGAAGCGCACCGTGTGATACACGGTGCGAAGCGGTATTTCAAACTGCATGACGATGGTGTCGGCCTTCCGGAGGAGCGGCGCGGCGGCCTCCACGTCTTCCGGTGACAGCGTGTCGTTTGCTCCCTTTACGACGATGATGCGGTTCTGCCCGTTTGGCTCCACAAAGATCGGCGCGACGCCGCTGGATACGCCCTCGGCAACGCGCACGTGTTTGGCGTCGATCCCCAGTGATTTGAAATTCTTGATGGTCGCCGGGCCAAAGAGATCGCTCCCCACCTTCGCAACCATTCCTACGGACGCGCCGCACAGCCGAGCCGCCACTGCCTGGTTCGCGCCTTTTCCGCCAAAGCCGAGGTCAAACCTCTTTCCAAAGATGGTTTCGCCGGGCCGTGGAAAGACGTCGTTGAAGGTCGTCAAATCCACATTTGCGCTGCCCACTACCACAATGAAAGATTGCCCCGCCATCTGTTCTCCTTGGATCCTCGGGGGCGGCCCCGTCTCAATCACTGGTCTTCAGCCGGGCGTTCCCATTGGCACTTGAATCCGCAAAGCCTCATTCTCCGCGCGGATTATATAGGAACTCGGCATCCGGACCACTAAGACTCGCCCCGAAATTGAGACGCCCGCGTAATTCCCCCGTGAAAACCAAAAGCCAAGCGCCATCGGGAAATTTTCTTGACACACCAGGTGCTGCCGACTATAAGCAGCGGCAGCGTAACGCGCGCACACTACTTTCCAAGCGGCGGATTTCGAACGTGTGCGCGGCTCTGTTCGAAAAGCTTTCGGCAAGGAGCAGCGATTGCATGTTCATCCCGCACAGTTTGGGAATCGCCCTGCTGATGATGATCGCCAGCGCCATTTGCTGGGGTTCCTGGGCGAACACGTACAAAGGCGTCAAAAACTACCGTTTCGAACTCTTCTACTGGGATTATGCCGTCGGCATTTTTCTTGCCTCTCTTGTGCTGGCGTTGACTGTGGGCAGTCTTTCGAACGACGCAAGCTCCTTTTTGAACAACGTTCACGCCGCGGACCGTTCGAATTTCATTTACACGCTGATCGGCGGCGCCGTCTTCAATCTCGCCAATTTGCTGCTCGTCGCGGCCATCGACATGGCCGGCTTGGCAATCGCCTTCCCGGTTTCCATTGGCATCGCGCTGGTTGTGGGCGTGGTCAGCAGCTACTTGTTGCAGCCAAAAGGGAACGCCGGATTGCTCGCCGTCGGTGTGGCGTGCGCCGTCATCGCTGTGTTTCTGGACGGCAAGGCCTACGGCAGCCTCGCAAAGTCGGGCAGCGCGGTTTCGAAAAAAAGCATCACCACATGCATGGTGTCCGGTGTGTTGATGGGGCTCTGGGCGCCCTTCGTTACGCATGCCATGACGCAAGGAAAAACGCTCGGGCCGTACAGCGTCGGCGTATTTTTTACCCTCGGTGCGCTGCTTTCCTGTTTTGTTTGGAATATCTATCTCATGAAAAAACCGCTCGTCGGCGAGCCCGTGAATTTCGCAGAATTCTTTCGCGGCCCGGCAACAGGGCATCTGCTCGGAATTCTCGGCGGCGTGATCTGGGGCGTCGGCACAGTCTTCAATCTTGTAGCGGCCAATTTCACGGGCGTGGCGATTTCCTACGCCATCGGACAGTCCGCTCCTATGGTGGCTGCGCTCTGGGGCGTCTTCGTGTGGAAAGAGTTTCAAGGCGCGAACCGAACCGCCAAGACCTATCTCTCTTTCATGTTTCTCTTCTATCTTCTCGCCATTTTGCTTGTGGCCAGGGCTAACACCGCAAGTTGACAGCTATCAGAGTGAGAATCCTAATCCTTGCGTCGCCGTGGAAACCGGGTTTTCGAGGGGAACCATCCCGGGTTTCACTGTGAAAAACTTGCCACAATTTCGGAACCAATGGGCCACTTGCGGAAGCGGTAAGGCCAGCAAAATCACTACTAAACTGGATCAAATCGGGTGGCGCACTCAGGGAGAGGATGCCCTTCTGAAAAACCTGGATAGCACTTTGGGACAGATTCGCACTGTACTATCCTATTTTCAATAACATACGGATAGTTCGCTACGTTCTCGAAGGCGGATTCCCACGGGCAAGTCCATTCCTAAGTTCCGGCCCCTTGTGCGCATACTTTGTGCATAGTTTGGCCCCAGTTTTGTTACTATCTAGCTCCACAGGGGTCCTTGCGTGCAGTATCTAGGGAAATACGAAATCATCGCTGAGCTCGGCCGCGGGGCCATGGGTGCAGTCTACAAAGCCCGTGACCCCCTAATCGACCGCCTGGTCGCCCTCAAGACCATTACCGGCGGCCCCAGCGCACAGACCAACCTTCTCGATCGCTTTTACCAGGAAGCCCGTTCTGCCGGCACCCTCCAGCATCCCAGCATCGTTACCATCTACGAACTCGGCCACGAGAAGAACACTCCGTTCATCGCCATGGAGTATTTGGAAGGGGACAGCCTCGACCGCATCATCGATCAACACCCGGTCCTACCGCTGTCCGTCAAGCTCGGTTACATCGTGCGCGTTTGCGAGGCGCTGGCCTACGCCCACCAGCACAACGTGGTTCACCGGGACATTAAGCCCGGCAACATCATGGTCACCAAAGAAGGCGTGGTCAAAGTCGTGGACTTCGGTATCGCCCGCCTCACCGATATGTCCATGACGCAGCCGAACATGATGATCGGCTCCCGCGCCTATATGTCTCCCCAGTTGTACAAGGGAGAGCGCGCTGATGCACGCTCCGACATTTGGGCGGTGGGCGTGACGCTCTACGAACTTCTCGCTTATAAGCGGCCCTTCACAGGCGACAGTGAAGCCGAATTGATGTTCCACATCATTTATGAGAAGCCTCCCGATCTCCTCGGTCTTTCACAAGATTGCACTGAAGAACTGGCGTTCATCGTCGGCAAGATGCTCGAGAAGAAGTCCGACGATCGCTTCCAGTCGATGGACGACCTTCTTCACGCCCTCGAGCCGCTCTGGAAGGCGGCGCAACAGTCTACCGTCACCGGACTCCTCGCCGATTGCCAGCAGCTTGTGGCCGCAAATGACCTCCAGCGCGCGCAAGCTCTTTTGCGCAAGGCTCTGCACATTGACGTGGGAAACAGCCAGGCGAAGAGCATGCTGGAAAAAGTGTCGGCGGATCTTCGCCGCACAGAAATTCTCCCTCGCCTGAAAGAACACCTGGGGCGGGGAGAAGGATTCCTGAAGTCCGGGCATCTCCGGGAGGCGCGATCGGAAGCGGAAGCCGCACTCGGTTTGGATTCGAAACACGAGCCCGCGCAGAAACTCCTCGCGGAAGTGGAAGCCGCTGCCGCCAAAGCCCTGCAGTTGGAACAGAAGCTACGCCTCACAAAACAGCGCCTGGCAGAAGGCGCCCTGACCGAAGCGGCGGCGGCGCTGGGACAGGCGCTCGAATTGGATGGCGCAAACACGCAGGCGCAAGAATTGAAAAAGCAAATCGACGAAGAGCGCACGCGGCGAGAGAAGCGCAAGAAACTTGGCGAAGTCCTCCACCGCGCGCGCACGCTTTGGACGGAACTGAATTATGAGGAATGTCTGTCGGTCATCGGCACTGCTCTGAAGGAGTTTCCAAAGGAGCCGGAGCTGATCAAACTGCAGGAGACGGCGCGGGCGGACCAGGCGGAACAGCAGAAGCAGCGGCAGATGGCGGAGGTGCGCAAACTCCTGGCGCAGCAGAGTTTTGCGGAGTCGCGGAAGGTGCTGGACGTCCTTTTGAAGGTGCACCCTCAAGACACGGCCGTGAAGAATCTGAATGCCCTGGCTTTGCGGGAAGAGCAGGAGCAAAAACGCCAGAAGCGCCTGGAAGCGGAACTCGCCACACTGCGCGGATTCCTGAGCGGAGGGAAAGTCAAGCAGGTTGTAGAAAAAGGCGAGGCCCTGCTCAAGGAGTATCCGGAAGAATACGAACTGAAGGAGCTGGTGGCCTACGCGCGCGGGGAAGTAGCGCAGCAGGAACAGGGAAAGAAGGAGCAGGAGCGGGAAAAGCAAATTCAGTCACTATTGGACTCCGAGCGATTTCTGCAGGCTGCTGAAGTGGCGCGGAAGGCGATGCAAGAATTCCCGGCCCAGGATTCTTTCCGCAGGCTGGCTGGTGAAGCCGATCAGCGGCAAAAAGACCAGGACGAGCGCGAAAAAGCCCGCCGGGAAATGCAGCGGCGAGTGCGCGAGATCAACAGCAAGATCAGTCAGGACAAGATCACCGACGCCATCGACCTGGCGCAGCGCACGATGGAGGCCATGGGGCCGGATCCAAACGTGACGCAGTTGCTGCACGGAGCCGAGGACAAGAAGAAAAAAAGGGAAGAACAGGAGCGTCAAGTCTCGGCCTTACACACACTGGTGGACAAGAGAGATCATGCCGGCGCCACGCAGCTCTTCAACGAAGTGCTGGCCACGCAGATCCTGCAACCCAACGACCCGCGGGCCCTTGAACTGCAAAGAAAAATAGCCTCTCTCGAGAGCAGTCCACAAGAGGAAGAAGAACGCCGGCCCACGGTCCCGAAGGCAGTTCCGCCAATGCCTGCGCCGCCCTCGCCGGGGATCGCGGCGAGCGCAAGCGCATCCTTGTCCGGGCAGAGCGGTCCCCAGGCGGCATTCTCGGCCACGCGCATGGTTAGCTCCGAAACTCCCAGCGTGCGGACTGACGGACCTGCAGCACGACGCACGGAATTCGACGGAAGCGCTTCTGCGACGCGAAAGATGCCGCGCGTCGCAGCAACGGGCGCAAGCGGAGGTACGGCCACGGCCGCAGTCAGACCCGCGCAAGCGAGCCCGGCGTCTCCTCCTCCGCTCGCGGATGCTGCGCCGCGGGCAAAGGAACTCCCTGTCAACTGGCAAGCCAAGGCTCAGGTACTGACGCAACTGCTGCCGATTTTGCGGCGGCCGCCGGTGATGGTCGGGCTGGGTGCCGCGGTGCTGGTGGTTGTCATCCTGACTGCCTGGGGCATGAGCCCAAGCAAACCGCGCGTTCCGGACAAGGATTTGAAGCTCAGGGAGCAGGCGAATCAGCTATGGCAGGATCATCAACTCGACCAATCGGAACAGACTTGGCGGCAGCTTGCGCAGGCGAAAGGATCGCTGCAGACCGAAGCCATCCAACAGATTAATCAGATCGAGCAAAAACGCACGGACGAGCAGCAACGGTTTGATCAAGGAGAGGGCCTCCTCAAGGACAAGAAAGATTTTGCAGGTGCCCAACAGGCATTCCAGGACGTCATCCAGATGAATCTGTGGCGCACGGAAGACGCAACCCGGGAGTTATCGGTCGCGAAGGCAGCCTCGGGCGACAACGACATCCGAAAACAGGAGAAGGACCTGTTTGAGAGCGCGGTTTTGCTCTTTGAGAACAAGGACTACGAGAAATCCAGGCAGGGATTCCGGGCCGTGCTGGACCTCAAGGTGCCTGATTCCCTCTACAAGACTCCGGCAGAGGGTTTCCTAAATAGGATTCGGCAGTCTGGCGATGAGAAAAAACTGTACGACACGGCTCTGAACGATATGAAAGCGGAGAACTGGACCGAGGCGCGTGACCAGTTCCAGGAAGTGGCAAAACGCCGCGGCCCTATGAGCGGCGACGCGAAGAAGCAACTGGACGCCATCAACAAGGTCCTTCAGATTCAGGACGCTTTCGGAGAGTCGCTCCGCGCGGGCAATTTCCGAAATGCCAGGACCCAGATCGATGGATCGCAATCCTGGCCCAAGACGCATGAACGGTTAGCCAAGGAACTGCGCGCGCAGCAGCAACAACAGTTCGAGGCGCTGCGCGCGAATGCGCAGGCCGCGGAGGCCAAGAGCGACACTGCCGGCATCCAGCACGCCCAGGATGAACTGCACAAATTCCAGGTGCGCACCGATGAGGCTTCGATTCTTCAGGCATGCAAAGAGCTGGACAAACGTCTCGCCGACGCCTACACGAAAGCCGTCGAGAATACTGGGGATAGAACCGCATTTGATGCGGCCGTCGCTCATTTCCATCAGGCAGAAGCCAAACGCGACATGAATCAGATGAGTCATGCCGTGGCTCAAGAGTTCCAGAAAATCGCCAACGGGACGGGGATTTACAAGGAACAGGCGCAGATCTACCTGAACTCCACCATTCCTTCGGCGCTTCAGGGTATGAATCAAAATACGAACAAGCTGGCGCTCCCGCCGATTTCCTGCAACGTGGGTCCAAGCCCCCATGCTCTGCCGACGCTGGCCGGAGCTGTAGCCTGCTCGCAACTGGATCAGGATGCTCCGCTGCAGTGGCTGGGAAATCCGATGGTGGATTTCCCGGACGTTGCCAGCCAGCCGGGGAGGCTGCCGTACACCCTCAACCTTATTGTCACTGTGGACGCCTCCGGAGGCGTGAAGATCGACAAAGAGGGAGACGCCGACAAGGATTTCTTCAAGAAAGCGAAAGATGCCTCGAAACACTGGAAGACCACGGTACCGAGGTCTGGTGGAAAACCGATTACCGTGAGGTTTCCTCTCGCGATTACTTTCCATCACTGAGGTGGGAGGTGCTGCAGTTCTTTTGGTGTTCCTCCAGGCCTGCCTCGGGTTAAAGCTCCCTTACAGAGGCCCGTCTCGCCCATCCCGCTTTTGAACTGTGGTGTCGGAGACGCGGCAAAATGCGACGCCCTCCTCATTCTTCCATCCATTCGAATCGTATAAAATGACTTTGACTTGTCAATTGATATCATATAAATTCGTAGGCTCTTTGCCTGCAACCAAACCTCCTCGGGACAGATTAGGCCGAGGGCACAATGGAGAGGGCCACGATGAAGGCACGAGCATCGGTCAGGTTAGTCATTCCGGTTCTGTTTTGCTTGATTCCCGCGGCTCGGGCGCAAACTGCGCCGGGAGGCTCTGGCCAGGCGAGCCAGAGTGACGGGTTCTTCGCTGACTGGCTCCGCATGGTATCCCGAACACAGGCGGAGCAGCCTCACTGGGTGACGCCGGTAGCCACCACGACACCCCGGCTCGAACAGGAGTTTCGGTACGATATTTTTTGGCAACCGGGCAATACGGGCATCACCACGGAAAACTATGGCGGGGGAAAGGGACTGGAACTAATTCCACAGAAAAATATTGAGGTGATTGTGGTCGCGCCGCCTGCCTACCTAGTGCACAACAATCCGGCGGTGCTGGATGGATTCGGCGACTGGAGTTTCCTGGTGAAATACCGGATGCTGTCGGAAAACGAAGAGCACGGAAACTTCATACTTACGGCATTTTTGCAGGTCACATTTCCTACCGGACAGTATAAGAACGGGGCGACCAATACGATCATCACGCCGACAATCGCGTACGGCAAAGGATTTGGCAGGTTTGACGTTCAGGGAACGTTTGGAGCCACGCTGCCCACGGGCAACGAGGCCAATATCGGCCGGACGTTTCCCTGGAACAACGCCTTTCAGTACCACATTCACAGGAGACTTTGGCCGGAGGTGGAAGTAAACTACACGCATTTTCAGGACGGTCCAAACAATGGAAAGACACAAGTTTTCCTGACTCCAGGGATTCTCTTTGGGAGGTTTCACTTGTGGAAAAGGCTTGCCTTAACGGCCGGGGGTGGATTCCAGATCGCCACGACTCATTTCCATACGAACAATCATAACGGAATTTTGACGGTCCGATTCCCGTTCTGAGTGCATGGAGGCAAAGTAGCAGTGCAGGCCGCCATCCTTCCCGGATGATCCCGCAATTCATTTCATGGCTTCCTCGCGCTGCTTTGACTTTCCCGTGCTCCGGTCAATGAGGCGGTCGAGCGAGAATGGGCCTCCGCCCCTGGTAGCTACTACCAACGAGGCCAAGCCCAGGACCAGCGGCAGTTCATACTCGCGCACGGCGTAAATTCCTTCATTAAAGTTGTATTTCCACATTGCCGCGATCATATCGAGCACGAGGAGGAGCCCTGCCACAGAGGTAGAAAACCCCAGCGCCAGCGCAACGCCGCCGAAGAACTCAATCGCACCTGCGATGGACACGAAGTAGGACGGCAAACCCAGGCCCTTGAACGCCTCGACGAATTTCGCCGTATCTCCAAAAAGCTTCGGGTAGCCATGATAGATAAACACCAACCCCAGTCCGCACCGCAATAGGAGC
>WNFB01001344.1_pt1 | contig 26020 bp, 21 predicted proteins | sample 5400501 | NCBI WGS metagenome assembly WNFB01 (sample SAMN13153341, study PRJNA577476) | soil metagenome | isolation source: 200 cm saprolite under Douglas fir tree site 2 hole 1 | place: USA:California | collected 2015-04-18 | reverse complement strand
TGGGCGTCGCGCCCGGTAGCGCCCGAATCACGGCGACGAGCGCGGGCTTGGTGAGCGCGCCGGTAACCGTGACGGTCGTGGGCCCTCCCGCGTCGGCACCGAGCCCGGGTCCGGCGGCGCCGGGCGTGCTGCAAATGCTGGTGACGCCGTGGGCATACGTGTCCATTGACGGACTGCCCCGCGGTCAGCGAACGCGAGGCGTGGACACGCTCCCCGCCGGCAGGACGTACCGGGTGCACTTCGAGCGTGCCGGGTTCGTGTCAATCGATACCACTGTGACGCTGCGGTCCGGCGAGCAGCGACAACTCAGAATCCAACTGATACCGAGGACCCCATGAGGCACGACATCGCCTACAGGTGGCAATACCACGGCTTTGTGCTGGCACTCGCAGTGCTGGGGGCGGCGCCGCTCCGCGGGCAGGATCCGCGAGATGCCCTGGTCGCCCGAGCGTTCAACGAGTTCGACGCAGCGCGACGCCTGCAGTTGCTGAAGAGCGCGGTCAACCCCACAGCCGGCCCTCCACGTGGCGCGTGGCCGGTCGGTGTGCAGCTCCTCGCGCAGACGCTTATTGAGGACGGCCAGGACTCGGCAGCGGGAGTGTGGCTGCGCTGGGCCGTTCGCCTTGCCCCAGACCTGAAGCCCGACACCGTGCAGTTCCTGCCGCGGGTCATAGCGGCCTATCGGGCCGCGAGCGAGTTCGTCCAGCGAACCCGGACACCGGCCGATTCAGGGGCGGCGACCACGTGGCTGTGGCCCACGCAGGATAGCGGCGAGCGGACAGGGCGGCTGCAGGTGTCCACCTCGTCGGTCACCGGCCCGGTGCGCGTCTTCGTCGAAGGGGTCGGGCTGATCGGCCCAGGGGCGATCGCACCGGTCGCACCGGGGAGCTACACGCTCAGCGCCGCCGCCGCCGGTTACGACAGCATGCGCGTCACCCGCGAGGTGCTTCCGGGAGTGACGACGGTACTTGACCTCCGGCTCCGGTCCACGGCGACGCCGGTCGCGGCCAAGCCGCAACCGCCCGTAACACCGCCGCCGCCGCAGCCCAACGCCCCGCCACCGCACAAGGGTGGCATCCCCTGGTGGGTCAAGGTGGGAGCCGGGGCGGGCGTGGTCTGGGCAGTGTTGTGGAACGCCTACATCAAGAGTCACTAATGTTCGTTGCGTCTTGTCCAGATCGATGATTCTCTCTCCTTCCCGAAAGCGAGGCGTGGTATGAAACCCCTGGTTCACCTCCGGGTGCGAATCGTTGGCGTGCTGGCGGTAGCACTCATCATTGCGACATGCAAGGGCGATGCCGGAGCGGCCGGGCCGACGGGGCCGATGGGGGCGATTGGGGCGGCGGGAGCGCCGGGAGCCGCGGGAGCCACGGGTCCGGCCGGCGTGGTGTGGAAGGGTGTCAGCTTTTCCTTTGCAGCGCCGGGTGCCGTCGGAACGACAGTGAACGCAGCGACGTTGACCTTCACTGCGCCGTCGGCGGGGTTTGTGTGGGTGGAAGCCAGTGGCTACTGCAACGTTACACAGGGTCCGGCCTCGGCACAGGCGAGCCTCGGTTGGACGACCACCTCAGCGGGTACTCCGACAATCCCTAACTCTGCGTTCATTCATTCCGCTGTCCTTAGTGAAGCCGCCGCCGGCACACAAATACCGTATGGGGTTTCCGGGGTGTTTTCAGTGGCTACAGGCGCCAACTCGCTCTACCTGACCCTGCACAACTGGAGCGCGGGTGTCAACGACTGCAGCGGCACAGGCATTCTGATATTCTCGTCCTCGCTGCTGCCCCTGGCATCGACCAATGCAGGAGCATTGTCCACGGCAGGCGTACGTGTTCCCTAGATTCCTTGCGCGACGTCGCCGTACTGGAAGCCTGACACAATGTGTTCACGTGCTCGGGAGCTTGACTAACGCGGCCCCTTGAGATGCTCGAATCGGGATTTCGGGCGAGCCTCTGCTCGTCGATCCCGCGATCGATGATGCTCGTTCGATAACCGCCATTCGTTCCCGAGCTTCGCACCCGGGGTGCGGTTCTCGGGCCGTTAGCGCACAAAGCGAAGGCGGCCGCTGCGGTTGCTGTGGCACCGGGGTAGGGCGCGTTATACATTTGGCTGCGTCCCCTCTTGAGATGCTCTCGCATGCCTACAGCGTATCGCTCCCGCTGGCTCGCCGTCTGCGCCGCGCTCCTCGCGGCGTGGGCCTGTAGCTTCCCCACCGATCAGAGCCCGTCCGTCTTCGTGCTCGTGACGGCGCCCCGCACATTCCTGTTTCGGGGCGAGCGGCTGAGAGTGCAGGCGCGGGCGGTCCGGGTCGTGGGGAAGGACACGGTGGTCGTGCCCAATGTCGTGTTCGCCTGGTCAACCGCGAATCCGAACTTCGCGACAGTGCAGCGGGACACCGGCAGCTCGGCGAGCGTCACCGGTGTCAACAGTGGCAACGTGGGCATCATCGCCCACGCCGCCAACTTTGATAAGGCTCGCCCAGGCAACCTCGCGATTAGGGTCGCCAACCCGCTCGAGATCGACAGCGTGCGGCCGCGGATCGCCCACTATGGGGAGGTGTTGAGGGTTTACGGCATCGGCGTGGACAGCCTCTTCCTGACGAGCCTGGGGGGGGTGACCCTGTTTCCCTACCCGTTCTCCGCCACGCGGAATCGCGTGACTGGGGAGGGGCGCGTCTCCTACTGGGTGCCCCCGCCCGCGACCTCGGACAGCCTGTTCTACCTCGGCGCCGGGGTGTTCGGTCGCAACGATTCTGTCACGAAGGTCCTCCCCAGGGACATCTACGACCCGAACGATACGATATCGGCCAAGATCAACCTCGACCTCGGCGGCCCCTGGCCCACGCAGCTCCCCGCCGTCCTGTTCTTGAATCCCGCGCTCGCGTTCGAGGGAACCCCGCGCGGGGTCAGAGGGGCCGACTGGTTCGACTTCAGGGTGAGCGACTCCGTCTCCGACTACACGTTCTTCATCAACTTTCCGGCCTCCAGCGACACAACCATCCGGACGTTCATCCTGGATTCGCTGGCGTACAAGGGGACTGTGCCCGGTGGGTACTACGGGCGTGACTCCGCCGACTTCATCGGGAGCGACTTGATCCGCTGTAAAGGCCAAGCCTTCAGCCCTCAAATGGCGCCGCGCGAGTCCACCGTGGTCGCCCTGCGTGGGCTGCCGAGTCATAGCATGCACGTGCTCGCGTCCTTCTCGGCCTCCAGCCCCCAGCGCTACGGGCTGGCCGTCATCAAGGGGTACAGCCTGGCCGACCCGCGCATCCAGCCGGACAAATACGAGCCGAACAAATTCTGCCACTATGCCGACTTCGGCAACCGGCGGATCCCGCTTCCCGACCCGTCGGCGTTCTCGGACACGCTCACGATCGATAACCCGCACGCGATCGACTGGCTGCGCATCGATCTCCAGGGCGGGTCGGGGCCGACGCAGGTGAACTTCCAAACCATCGCACGACCGTTCCCAACGCAGCCTGACACTTCCGACCTGGACATCTACGTGTTGACGGTGCCGAACTCGGCCACGTCCACCGGGCTGACGGTAGCGGGGGCGGCCACGGGCCTGGGCTCGACGAAGAACCTGACGCTGAGCCTCAACGCCGGCGCCTCCTACTACGTGGCCATCGTGGATTTCGCCGGCGTGCCGACGCGATATTCCCTGTGCATGGCCAGGGCCATCTTGGCGCCGAGCTGCACACTCATTCCTCTCGAGGCGCCCGCCGCTCTCACGGCTCGCAGCCCGATCGTACGCGCCCGTCGCCGCCACGCCGCCGCCATGGTGCAGTTGTTCCAAGTGGCTCCTCCGGGAGCGGCGCGGGTGGGGACGGGAACCGGTGGGCTCTTCGATCCCCGGCGTCCAACCTTCCCGTGACGAGTCCGTCGAGCTCGACCTTCGAATGCGTGCGCTGTCACACGCCGCTGCCCGACAACAGCAAGTTCTGTTACGCGTGCGGGGCGGATCAGACCGGCGGCGGCGCCACCGCCACTAGCGGTCAGGTGCACGACCTCGAGACCCGCCTGCAGCGGCTCGTGGAAGGCAAGTACAAGCTGGAGCGTCTGCTTGGCAAGGGCGGCATGGGCGCGGTCTTCCTGGCCCAGGACTTGACGCTCGACCGCGAGGTCGCGATCAAGGTCTTGCCGCCCGAGATCTCCCAAGACGAGCACGTCGTCAAGCGGTTCCAGCAGGAAGCGAAGACCGCCGCCAAGCTCGACCACACCAACATCATCCCGATCTACCGCGTCGAGAGCGACGGCGGGCTCAACTATTTCGTCATGAAGTACATCTCCGGCACGTCGCTGGAAGACCTGCTGGAGACCAAACAGCCAATGCCGGTTCCGGAGATCCAGCGCATCCTGTGGGAGGCGGCCTGCGCGCTCGGCCACGCCCACTACCGCGGCGTGGTGCACCGCGACGTCAAGCCGGCGAACATCATGTTCGACCACGACGGCAAAGTGATGCTCACCGACTTCGGGATCTCCAAGGCGCTGCAGCAAGCCACGGGGCTCACCGGTACGGGCATGATCATCGGGACGCCGCACTACATGGCGCCCGAGCAGGCGAAAGGACAGCAGGTGGACGGTCGGGCCGACCAGTACGCCCTCGGCGTCGTCGGCTACCGCATGATCACCGGGATGCTGCCTTTCAGTGGCGACTCGGTCCACACGATTCTCTACAAGCACATCTTCGAGGAGGCCCCGCGGACCAGCCAGGCGCGGGCCGGAATCCCCCTATTCCTGTCGGACGCCATCGCCCGGGCGCTCGCGAAGGAACCCGACCAACGGTTCGCGACGATGGAGGACTTCGCCACCGCGGTGTGGCCCGAGCAACCGGTCGCCGCACCGCGCAGCGGAAAAGCCGGCGCCCCCACGACGCGGGCGCGTCGCAGGGCCGGAGTCACCTCCGAGTCGCCGACCGAGGCTGTGTCTTCCGCGGCGCCGACCACGCCGATGCCAGTGGCGCGGCCCGCCGGACGGCCAGGGACCTCTGCCGCCCCCACGACCGGGCCGAAGAAATCGAAAGCCGGGCTACTCGTGGCCGTCACCGGGCTGGCCGCAGTCGGGATCGGCGGCTACGTGGTCTTCCGGGGCAAACCCGAGCCTCCTCCCACCTCGCCCCCCCCCCCTTCGCAGCNACCTCACCCCCTCCGCAGCAGGTCGCCCGACAGTCTCCACCGGCGACCCAGCAGGCGACGCCGCCCGGGCCGACGGCGGAATCGACCAAGACGTCCTCCCCCCCCCCGACGGTGACATCTGCGCCGCAGCGCGCGCCAGCCACGCGCAAGCCCGCGCGTCAGACGCCGGCCGCGCCCCCACCGGTGGCAGTGGAGGAAGCCAGCGGTTTCATCACCGTCAACGTGACGGGGACATTCGGAGAGGTCTACATCGATAACGTCGATGTCGGCGAGACTCCGCTGATCAACTACAAGGTGAAGCCAGGCCGGCACACGGTCCGGGTGGAGCGGGTGGGCTATAAGACGGTGAGCGAGACCGTGCAGGTCGACCCCAATGCCACGGTGCGCAAGGTGTACCCCCTGATCCCGGAAGGATGAGGCCTCCCATGCGGCCCTTCGCCTGGTTGCTCGTGCTGGTCCTTGCTTGGCCCGCGGCGCTGCCGGCGCAGAACGTCCAGAACGCGACGCTGCGCCGCGCGCTGGCCGCTTATGACAACCTCGACATCGGCCAGGCGATCACCCTCGCGAAGCGTGCGCTCACGGAACGGCTGAGCGGACCGGAGCAGGCGCGTGCCTACGAGGTCCTGGGGTTCGCCTACAGTGCGTCCGACTCGCTGCTGAAGGCGGTGGACGCCTTCAAGCAGGCAATCCTCATCGACCCTGACCGACAGCTCGACCCCGCCAAGATCTCGCCCAAGATCACGAGCTCGTTCCTGCTGGCACTGTCGCAGGTGCTCGTCGTGCGGCAGCTCCAAATAGATAGTGCCTCGTTCGTCGGCGGTCGCGGTTTCGTGCCGATTCGCTTCACCGTGACAAGCCCGGCGCGCGTGCGCACGCGGGCGGTGAGCGGCCCGACGTCCGTGCCGATCGACTCGAGCGTCGCGACCGGACAGGTCAACCTGCGGTGGCAGGCCCAGCTTCCCAACGGTGATCCGGTACCCGACGGCACCTACCTGATCGTGGTGGAGGCGACCGCGGGACAGAACTCCTTCAGTGCCGAGCAGGCGGTGAGGGTCACGCACGGTGCCGTGGATACCCTGCCACACCTGACGGCCCTGCCCGGCTACTCGCCGCTGCCGGAGGAGGAAACGCCGCCACGCAACTGGACGCCGCTGGGGCGAGCCTTCCTCTATACAGGGATCGTCGGTGCCGGCACCTTCGCGCTTGAGAGCTCTAGCCTGGGCACAGCACCGCGGCGCGAGCTGGCCGTGGTGAGCGTCGGGGCGATTCTCACCGGCTTCATCATGTCGCTCAAAAAACCCGCTCCCCAGCCCGCGCGGGGGAACATCCTCTATAACCGGCTGCTCGGCGAGCAACTAGTGCGCCGCAACGCGGACATCGCGCAGCAGAACCAGACCCTGCGACGCCAAGTTGCGCTCAAGGTGACGCCGCTGCCCAAGAGGACCCCATGAACTGCCCGGTCGTCGTGAGCCTCGCGCTCGTCGTCAACGCAGCCGCCAGCCTCGCGGCGCAGCGTGTGAGCGTGAGCGTCCAAAGCGCCTTCGGTGACTACCGCGAGGTCGATTCGAACCTGGTGTACCGCGGAACCGGCATCGCCGGCGGCGCTACGGTGTCCTGGCACAAGCTCGGCGCGGACGTGGAGGTCACTCGGCTTACCTACGATCCCCACGGCGGGAGAGCAGACTCGTCCTTCAAGTCGACCCAGGTCGACGTGCACCTGCGCTGGTACGTCGCGAACCAGGTGAGCCTCGAAACCGGGTATACCAAACGCACGACGGACCCCGAGTTCTCGGCACAGTCGATGGGGGCGATCCGCATCGGCGCGCGGGGGCTCTACAACATCGGGCCGGGAGCGAGTCTGGCGCTACGCGGCAACTACCTGGCGGGCTCCAAGTTCTCCGGCGGCGGCAGCGCAGGGTTCGGCATCGAGCTAGGACTCGGCATCTCCGCCGGGCGCAGCGACGGCCGCTTCCGCGTGACGGGCGACTACGCCTTCCAACGGGTCAACCGCAAAACGACGGGGGGGGGCGACGTGCCGATCCAGCAATCGCTCGCTCGCTTGGGGGTGTCGGTGGGGATGTAGCCACCGGAGGTCAGCGGCCCGCGTTCGGCAGGCGTATGTTGCAGAGACGACTCTCATCAGCGGAGATCCCATGATCGCCCGTCTTGCCCTCCTGACCGGAGCCACGCTGGCGCTCGCTCCTCCCCCTTCGCTTCCCGCCCAGCAGCCTACGATCAACGAATGGCCGGTGCCGTGGCCACACACCCGGCCGCGGGACCCGTACGTCGCGAGCGACGGCCGGGTCTGGCTGGTCGGCCAGGAAGGCCACTATGTCGCGGTGTTCGACACCGCTAGCCACCAGTTCCGGCGCTACGATCTCGACCCCGGCACCGGACCACACAACCTGATCGTGGATCCGCAGGGCGTCGTCTGGTTCTCCGGAAACCTCGTGGGCTACATCGGGCGGTTGGACCCGCGCGACGGCCACGTCACGCGCTACCCGATGCCCGACAGCACGATCCGAGACCCCCACACGCTCGCCTTCGACAGCCATGGTGACATCTGGTTCACTGCGCAGGCCGGCAACGTCGTGGGCAAGCTCACGGTTGCGAGCGGCGAGATCCGCCTGGTGCGCGTGCCGACAGCCAACGCCCGCCCCTACGGCATCGTCATCGACCGCACCGACCGGCCGTGGTTCGACTTGTTCGGGACCAACAAGCTCGGAACGGTGGATCCCCGCTCCTTCCAGCTCACGGAGTACGAGCTGCCCCGGGCCGCGACGCGGCCACGCCGGATCGCGCTCACGTCCGACGGCATGCTGTGGTACGGTGATTACGCCGGCGGCTACCTTGGTCGCTTCGACCCGACCACCCACCAAGTGCGGGAGTGGCCGCTGCCCGCGGGCACCGGGGCCCGGCCCTATGCGATGATGGCGGACGACCGTGACCGCGTGTGGGTCGTGGAAACGGGCGTCCAGCCCAACCAGTTCGTCGGCTTCGACACTCACACGCTGCAGTTCATCGGTACGGCACCCGTGCCCAGCGGCGCTGGGGCGGTGCGCAACATGTTCTATGACCGGCGAACGCAGATGATCTGGTTCGGTAGCGACGCGAACACCCTGGGACGTGTCCGTGTGGGGCCGCCGGTTCCTTAGCGCCGGGCTCCTCGCAGCGGCGGCGACGATGGTCGTAGCCGCGCGGACGGCAAACTACGACGGGCCGCCCGTCGCCCACACCGGTGGCTTCGGGGAGCCGACCTGCCGGGCATGCCACAAGGACGAGCCGCTGAACGACCCAGGCGGGAGCCTGCGGATCGAAGGGCTGCCGCAACGCTACGAGCCGGGCCGGACCTATGTGCTCACGGTCGTACTGCGGCGGTCGGGTATGGGGCGCGCGGGCTTCGAGCTCTCCACGCGCGTCGCCGATGGGCCGGAGGCGGGCTCCCAGGCGGGCGCGCTGGAAACGAGTGACGCCCGGGCGAGCGTTGTGCCGGGCCCTCCCCCGAAGGCCGTGCAATACGCGGAGCAGACGCGGGAGGGCTGCAGCGTCTCCGGTCCCGAGACACGCTGGGCGCTGCGGTGGCGGTCCCCCGCGAACGCCGCGGAGGGAGCGAAGGACCGGGGGGTTGAGGGGGGAGGGAGGGGGGACGTGCTGATCCACGTGGCCGCCAACGCCGCGAACTACGATGATTCGCCGCTGGGTGACTTCATCTATGTAGGGGAGTGGCGGGGGCGCGGGCCCCCGCCCTGAGCCGCGGGCGGGCGGAGAGCCCGGGCGGGGAGGGGGGGGGCAGGGGGTCTCCGCGATTGCCATGGCAGAAATGACGCAGAGTGCCGGAGTGGTCCGGGCGCGAACGGTCCTCGTCATCGAGGACGACGCGCAGATCCGGCGCGCCGTGAAGACCGCGCTCGCCGACTCGGCTGAACGCATCGTGGAAGCCGCCAATGGACGCGAAGGCCTCGGCCTCGCAGCGTCGTGGCGCCCGGACCTGGTCGTTCTCGATCTCGGCCTGCCCGACATGCCCGGCATCGAGGTGTGCCGCGAGATCCGCTCCTGGAGCAAGATGCCCGTCGTCGTGCTCACGGCACGGCACTCCGAGGACGAAAAGGTCGCGCTGCTCGACGCTGGCGCGGATGACTACGTCACCAAGCCGTTTAGCACCAAGGAGCTTGCGGCTCGTGTCCGCGCACAGTTGCGGCGTGCCCTGGCCTCATCGCTCTCAGCGGAGGCCGTGGTCACAGCGGACGAGCTCAGGATCGACCTCCCCGCCCGCCGGGTGACGCGGGCGGGCGAGGACGTTCACCTGACACCCATCGAGTTCGACATTCTGCGCGCCATCGCCTCCCAGGCGGGGCGCACGCTGACTCACCAGCAGATCTTCGACGCGGTGTGGGGAAACGCGGTCGGGAACGCGCAGCAGTACTTGCGGGTCCACATCACGAACCTGCGACGCAAGATCGAGCGGGATCCCGCCAAGCCGCGCCTCGTCGTGACTGAGCCCGGCGTCGGCTATCGCTTCGAGCTGCCGCGGTGATCCTCGGCATCCGGAGCTTCACGTCCTGGCTCATCTGGCTGGCGGTCCTGATCGTTCTGACCATCGTGATGCACGGGGTGCGCCAGGACATCGAAGAGGCGCACGTCGTCATCCCGTACCTGCTAGTGGTCCTCGGCGGCAGCGCCACCGGCGGCCGCGCTCTCGGGTTCACGCTCGCCGGCCTCAGCTTCCTGCTGATCGACTACTACTTCCAGGTTCCGTTCGACACACTGAGCGTCGGCAAGCCGCTGGACTGGGTTGTGCTGCTGGCCTTCCTCGCGACGGCCGCGGTTGCGACGCAGCTGCTCGCCCGCGCGCAGGACGAGGCGCGGGAGGCCCAACGCCGAACTCGTGAAGTCGAGGAGCTGTCTCGCCTCGCCGAGCACGCCGAGGCCCTGCGAGAGGCGAACCGCCTGAAGGACATGCTGCTCGCCTCGGTCTCGCACGATCTGCGGACCCCCCTGACCACGATCAAGGCGCTCGCGCAGGAGGTGGCAGCCAGCGGCGACGGCCGTGCGCGGATCATCGAGGAACAGGCCGATCGCCTGAGCCGTATGGTGGCCGATCTGCTCGACCTGTCCCGGATCAAGGCCGGTGCCCTGCCGCTGCACGCGGAGATCAACACAAGCGACGATCTGGTGGGCGCCGTCGCCGCGCCGTTCGCCTCGGTCCCGCGCGAGCGGCTCAAGACAATCCTGCACCTTGACCAGCCCGCGCTCGTGGGCCGGTTCGACTTCGTGCAGTCGCTTCGGATCCTCGGCAACTTGGTGGAAAATGCCCTGCGGTTTGCCCCCGACGACTCGCCGGTGGAGATTGAGGCGACCCGGGACGGCGCAATGCTGGTGTTCACCGTGCGAGACCGCGGCCCCGGGGTGCCCGAGGGTGAGCGGGAGCGCATCTTCGAGCCGTTCTACCGTCCCGACGGCTCGCCACCCGACGCGGGACGGGCCGGCCTGGGGCTCGCGATCGCGCGCAACCTCGCCGAGCTGCAGGGCGGTACGCTCACCTACGCGTCGCTGGCCGGGGGCGGGAGTGCGTTCACGCTCCGGCTGCCCGCGGCGGACCTCGAGCCCCCACCGGCGTCTTTGTAAGTTCTTAACGTCCGCCGGCGTTTTCGGTATGGATTCTTAGCGCTCGCCCGCGCGATGGTTCCGATCCCATGGACGGTCGAACCGTCGCTCTGACTGCCGGCCTGCTGCTCAGCGGGCCCTGCGGGCTCCTCGCGCAGTCCCATCCCACGCTGCGCGACGTGCTCGAGGTCGCCCTGCGCCGGAACCCCGACATTCTCGCCGCGCGCCTACGCATCGACAGCGCGCATGGCGAGCAGGTGGTCGCGCGGGCACTCCCGAATCCGGTCGTCTCTTCCGCGCCGAACCAGCCGTGGCAGTACACCGTGACCCTTCCGCTCGACCTGACGCCGCAACGCTTGCTGCGCACGCGGGCCGCCGGCAGAGGGACGGACGCGGCGCGTTCCGATGCGGCCGACATCGTGCGTCAGGTGACGTTCGCCGTGCGCCAGGCGTTCTACGACGTGCTGCTCGCGGAGCAGCAGCGCGGGCTCGCCGACGAGCGGCGTGACATGTTCCGACAACTGCTCATTGCCGACTCGGTGCGGCTGCGCTCGGGCGACGTCCCGCAACGCCACGTCACCAAGGCCGAGCTCGAGCTTGCCCGTGCCGACGCGGACCTGCTGCGCGCCGACGCGCAGGTGCACGCCGCACGGCTCGCCCTCCAGCTGCTGATGGGCACGGCGGTGCCGGACACCTCGTTCACGGTCACAGGCCAGCTCGCGTATCAGCGCGTGAGCGTCCCGGAGGACTCGCTCGTCGCGATCGCAGTCGCACTGCGGCCCGACCTGCGGGCAGCGCAGGAGCGTATCGCACAGAGCCGGGCGATTAGCAAACTCGCCTCAGCCCTATGGATCCCTGTGCCGGAAGTGACGTTCTCGCATCAGCACGGCGGAGCCTTCGCTCCGGGCGATCTGTTCACGAACGGCTCGTCGAACGCCATCGGGTTCGGGTTCACCCTGCCCCTGCTGTACTGGAACGGCGGCGAGCGCGAGAAAGGCCGGGTCGGGTTGGAGGGGGCGCAGCTGAACGCAACGCGGCTGCAGGCGCAGGCAGCCAACGACATCGCGACCGCGCTCGACGCCTACCGCTCGGCGCGGGGCTTGGCGGAGCGCTACGAGGGTGGACTGCTCGAACGCGCCCGGACGGTGCTCGAGACGGCGCGGTACGCCTACGGCACCGGCGCGATCTCGCTCCTCGAGCTGCTGGACGCGATTGCCACGTGGTCCGACACGCGGTCGGACTACTACACCGCCCTGCACGACTACTGGGTCAGCGTGTACGCAGTGGAACGGGCGGTGGGAAGGGACTTCGCGCCATGAAGCCGAATGTAGCGTTGCCGCTGTCGGCGCTCGCGGTGGTGCTCCTGGCGCTCGGCATCGCCCTTCTGGTCACGGGGGGCCGGCACCCGGGGGCTCTCGCAGCCGCGAGCGAGACGCCGCCACCGGGCGAAGTGTTCCTGGCTCCGGGCTCGCCGAAACTCGCCAGTATCGGGGTGGACACGGTGCGCTCGCGGCGAGAGAAGGTCGTCGCGGTGCTGCCGGCGCAGCTCGTGCTGGATGAGGACCACACGGTGCGCGTAACCAGTCCCGTGGCGGGGCGCGTCCGCTCCCTCGATGCCGCGCCGGGCGACCGGTTGGCCGCGGGCGGCGCGCTCGCGCACATCGTCTCCAGCGACGTCGCGCAGGCCCAAAGCGACCTGCAACGGGCGGAGGCCGCCCTGACGACCGCCAGCGCGGGGCTGACGCGCGCTCGGGACCTGTTCGCGCACCAGGTCATCGCGCAGCGCGACCTGCAGCAGGCTATCAACGACTCCGCCCAAGCACGCGCCGAGCGGGACCGTGCCCAGGCGCGCGTTCAGCAACTGGGTGCCGGCCCCAGCGTCGGCCAGGAGTTTGTCCTGCGTGCGGCGATCGGGGGCGAGGTCGTGGACCGCACGGCCAACCCCGGTATGGAAGTGCGCCCGGACCTTTCCACACCGCTGTTTACCGTGTCCAGTCTCGATACGCTGTGGCTCACGGCGAGCGTGTACGAGCGCGACCTCGGCGCCGTGCGTCGGGGCGAGCGCGTGCTGTTTACGACTGAAGCGCTGCCCGGTCGTACTGTCGCGGCACGCGTCAGCTACGTGAGCAGCGCGCTCGACCCCGTGACCCGCACGGCGACGCTGCGCGCCCTGGTGCCGAACGTCGACGGCTCGCTGCACCCCTCGACGTTCGGCGAGGTGAAAGTCGTGGCGCCCGACATCTCAGGCGAGCCCGTGGTGCCGACGCTCGCCCTGGTCACCCATGGGGCTGAGACGGTGGTCTTTGTCGAGACGGCACCGGGCCACTTCGCCATGCGCCCGGTGCGGGTGACCGACGACGACGGGGAGACTGCCGTGATCGTGGGGGGTCTGCGGGTCGGCGAGCTGGTCGTCACGCGGGGCAGCCTCCTCCTTTCGGCCGAAGGCAGGCCGGCCCGGTAGGCGTGCTCCGCCGCATCATCCGCTTCGCCTTGCACCAGCGCCTGCTGGTCGTCGGCGCGGCGCTGCTCGTGGCGGCCGTCGGGCTGCGCGCGTTCCACTTCCTCCCGGTAGAAGCGTTCCCCGACGTGGAGGATATCAAGGTCACGATCATCTCGCAGTGGCCGGGGCACGCCGCCGAGGAGCTCGAGAAGTCCGTGACACTGCCGATCGAGCGGCAGATGAACGGCTCGCCGAACCTGACCAACCTCCGGTCGATCTCGATGTTCGGCCTGTCGGTCGTGACCCTGGTGTTCGAGGACGGCGTCACCGACTACTTCGCCCGTCAACAGGCGCTCGAGCGGCTGACGACGGTCACCCTGCCCGCCGGCGTGAGCGCGGGTCTCGCGTCGCTGTCCAACTCCACGGGCGAGATCTTCCGGTACACGCTGCGTGGCCGCCGGCCGCTCACCGAACTCAAGGAGCTCGAGGATTGGGTCGTGGAGCCGGCCTTCCGCACGGTCCCGGGAATCGCCGATGTGGTCTCGTTCGGCGGCCAGATCAAGCAGTATCAGGTGGACGTGGACCCGGCCAAGATGCAGGCCTACGGCATCTCACTCGCTCAACTGGACCAGGCGATCGCCACCGCCAACGGCAACACTGGCGGTGGCTACATCGCGCACGGGTACGAGAAGCAGGTCGTACGGGGTATCGGGCTGTTCCGCAGTGTTGCTGACATCGCCCGCGTCATGGTGACCTCCCACGGCGGCGTGCCCGTCCGCGTGGGGGATGTCGGCGTCGTGGGCATCGGCGGGGCTCCGCGCGAAGGGATCGTCGCGAAGGACAGCGCCGACGACGTGGTCGAGGGCATCGTCCTCATGCGCAAGGGCGGCAACGCCCTCGAAGTCCTCAAAGGCGTGCGCGCCAAGGCGGACCAGCTCAACGCGCTCACCCTCCCCCCCGACGTGCGCCTGGTACCGTTCTACGACCGCGCGTCGCTGGTCAACCACACGGTCGACACCGTGACGGAGAACCTCGCGATCGGCGCCACGCTCGTCCTGCTCATCCTCGTGATCTTCCTCGGCGACTGGCGCAGTGCGCTGATCGTCGGCGCGGTGATCCCGCTGTCGCTGCTGTTCGCGTTCATCCTGATGGACTGGCGTGGGGTGTCGGCGAACCTCATTTCGCTCGGCGCCGTGGACTTCGGCATCATCGTGGACGCGGCCGTGGTCATGGTGGAGGCCTTCCTGGTGCGGCTCGCGCTGGAGCCGCCCGCGGATGCAGGGCACAAGCGCGCGACCATTGCCCGAACCGCGGAGACTATGGGCAGGCCGATCCTGTTCTCCAAGGCCATCGTCATCACGGCCTTCCTCCCGATCTTCACGTTCCAGCGGGTCGAAAAGCGCATTTTCTCGCCGATGGCCTTCACGCTGAGCTTCGCCCTGCTGGGCTCGCTCATCCTGACCTTGACGGTGGTTCCGGCGCTTTCGAGCTGGTTCGTGAAGGGCCAGCATCGCGAGACCAGGGCGATGCACTGGCTGCGCCAGGCCTTCCGCCCCGGCTTCGACTGGGTGCTGGCGCACTCGAAGCCGACCCTCCTCACGGCGGTGGGGTTGCTCGTGGGCTCGTTGGCGCTGGGCACCCGGCTCGGCACCGAGTTCCTCCCCGCGCTCGATGAAGGAAACATCTGGCTCCGGGTGACGATGCCCGTCGGCATCTCGCTCGAGCAGGCCAAGGTCGTAGAGCGCCAGGTTCGAACGATCATCCTGATGTATCCGCAGGTTCGACAGGTCGTGACGCAGCTCGGCCGGCCGGACGACGGCACGGACTCCAAGGGCTCGAACAACCTTGAGATCTACGTCGATCTGAGACCGCGGGGGCAATGGGGCGACGTGCACGACAAGGACGAGCTGATCGACCACATGTATGGACAAATGTCGCAGATCCCCGGCCTGACCTTCAACTTCTCCCAGTATATCAAGGACAACGTCGAAGAGGCGTTGTCTGGCGTGACTGGTGAGCTCGTCGTGAAGATCTTCGGACCCGACCTGCAGGTGCTCCAGGAGAGGGCCGGCGAGGTCGAGCGGGTGATGGCCGGTGTGCGCGGCGTGGCCGACCTTGGTGTGGAACAGCAGTTCGGGCAGCCGCAGCTGCGGTTCGAGACCGACCGGGCGGCGATCGCTCGCTACGGGCTGTCGGTCGCGGACGTGAACGATGCGGTCGAGACCGCCATCGGCGGGAAAGCGGTCACGCAGTTCCTGGAAGGGGACCGGGTCTTTGACGTGCGAGTGCGCTACATCGCGCCGGCCCGGGACAGCCGCCGCGCGCTCGAGGCGCTGCCCGTCAACGCACCCGACGGGCGGATCGTGCCGCTCGGCAGTCTAGCGCACGTCGCATCCGAAGAGGGCGCGTCCCGCATCTCCCGCGAGGGGAACGAGCGCCGCATCGCCATCAAGTGCTCCGTGCGCGGCCGGGATCAGGGCGGCTTCGTCGGCGAGGCCCAGCAGGCCGTGGACCGCGCGGTGCCGTTGCCCCCCGGCTACCGGATGACCTGGGGCGGGCAGTTCGAGAACCAGCGCCGCGCGATGGCCCGGCTGGCGCTCATCGTGCCGACTAGCATCTTCCTCGTCTTCGTCCTGCTGTTCAGTGCGTTCGGCTCGACGAAATACGCGGCGCTGATCCTGGCGAACCTGCCGTTCGCGCTGATCGGGGGCATCGTGACGCTGTGGCTGCGGAACATCAACCTCAGCGTGTCGGCCGCCGTCGGGTTCATCGCCTTGTTCGGGATCTCAGTGCAGAATGGAGTCATCCTGGTGAGTCAGTTCAACGCGCTGCGCGAGCAAGGCCTGTCCATCGACGCCGCGGTGCAGCAGGGCACGCTGGAGCGGCTCCGCCCCGTCGTCATGACTGCGTTGATGGCCGCGCTGGGCCTGCTGCCGGCCGCGCTCTCGCGCGGTGTCGGTGCCGAGACGACGCGGCCGTTCGCGTCGGTCATCGTAGGCGGCCTGGTCACGGCGACCCTCCTGACGCTGCTGTTGCTCCCCGTGCTGTACAAGCTGTTCCACGAAGAGCCGCGGGAGGACATCCCCGCCTAGCCCAGACGCATCGAGTCTGCCATGCACTCCCTTACAAGGCCGGGGCTATGAACAAGCGTGTTGCTGTCCTCTCGATGTTTGCCGCAGTCGGTCTCTCCACCGCCTCTGGCGCTGCCGCTCAGCAGAGAACTATCGAGCCGGATCTCGCCAGGCTCGCCGAAGGCCAGGGCTTGCAGGTCTTCAACCGCCACGTGACCAGCTTCAGCGACAGCGCGAAGAAGGGTATCCGTCTGAGCGAGAACCTCGACGCCGGCGTCGCCTACCTGCCGGCAGTCGAGTTCGCCAACGGCGTCATCGAGGTTGACGTGCGAGGCAAGGACGTCCAGCAGCAGAGTTTCGTCGGTGTGGCGTTTCACGGGGTTGATAGCACCACGTACGACGCGATCTATTTCCGTCCGTTCAACTTCCGGGCTTCGGACCCGGCCCGACGTGTCCGTGCGGTCCAATACGTCTCTCAGCCCACCTACACTTGGCAGCAGTTGCGAGCCGAGCACCCGGGAGTGTACGAGCAAGCTGTCAAGCCCGTGCCGGATCCGAACGGGTGGTTCCACGTGCGCGTTGTTGTGGCGGGGTCGAAAGTGAGCGTCTTCGTGAACGATGCGACGGAGGCGAGCCTCGTGGTGAACCGATTGAGCGAGCGCCCGATGGGATTGGTTGGGCTCTGGGTGGGGAACAACTCTGGTGGGGATTTCGCCAACCTGAAGATCCGGCCGGAGTAATCCGTCCGCCTTGCCACGCTTGCGGGATTCCTGGACCGCTTCCCTATTGGAGGACGGCTACCAATACCGCTTCCAGGGGAGGATTCCCATGTCCGATTTCACACCTCACACCACCGACCGCCGCGGATTTGTCGGCGCGGTCGCCGCCCTGGGCGCAGGCTTGGCTCTCGGTCCCGACCCCAGCGTGCATCGGGTGTTTGGCGCCGAGCAGCCGACGAGGGCACAAGACCCGTCGGACGCTTGGCTCGATCGACTCAAAGGGACGCACCGCCAGTTGTTCGATGTTCCGGAGCCCGAAGGCGGTACCATGCTGCGCCACGTGCGCAACTATCTCGACGCCTGGCGTGATACCTACGGGGTCGCGGAACGGGATGTCAGCGTCATCGTCACGCTGTACGCGCGGACCACCCCGGTCGGGCTCCAGGACGAGACGTGGGCGAAGTACCAGCTGGGCGCTGCCTTGAGCATCACAGATCCTACGACCAACGCGCCCCTGGTCCGCAACTGGTTCGCCCACCCCAAGGCCGGTGACCCCGTCGCGGATGGCACACCGGAGAGCTCGATGGAAGCCCTTCAGCGTCGCGGGGTGGTATTCGCCCTGTGCAACAATGCGCTGAAACGGTGGGCGGGGCGGCTCGAGAAGAGCGGGCTGGGCGCCGCGGCGGACGTCCACGCCGATTTGGTGGCGCACGCATTGCCAGGCGTGATCATCGTTCCGGACGTGCTGGTCACGATGACCAAGGCGCACGAACGAGGCTTCGGGTACGTGCGATCCTGACTGGGCAGGGCGTAGCGGCAGATCCTCTGCGCCTTCGAGTAGCGGCTCTGGGGATCGCGAGCTAGGGCGTCGTCGCAGCTCGAGCGAGCGTCAGCGAGCCCGTGAGCGCGATGTCCGCAGAGGAGTTCCCGACGAGGACCCTGTAGGTGCCCTGGTCGGCCCGCCAGCCCTTTCCGGCGACGTCGTAGTACGCTAGCGACCGCACGGTGAGCGGGATCGTGACTCGCCGAGTCTCCCCCGGCTGCAACACGATCTTGGTGAACCCCTTGAGCTCCCTGGGTGGACGCGGCACGGCGCCGGCCGGGCTCGCCACGTAGACCTGGGGCACGGCCGCGCCCGCGCGGGCGCCGGTGTTCGTGACGTCGACGGAAACGTCCCACCGCGGCGAGCCGCCTGAGGAGCCCGCGACCGGCGTCACCGTGAGGTTGGCGTAGCCGAAGGTCGTGTACGAAAGGCCGTGCCCGAACGGGAACAGCGGCGTGATCCCGTTCCGCTCGTAGCCGCGGTAGCCGACGAACACGCCTTCCTTGTATTCGATCCGATCGGTGCCCGGCACCTCGAACCAGTTGGCATAGGCGGGATTGTCCTCCAACCGGCGCTCAAAGGTCGCCGGAAGGTGGCCGGAGGGATTGACCTCGCCGAACAGGATCTCGGCGAGGGCGGTGCCCCCTTCCTGCCCTGGGTACCAGGCCTGGAGCACCGCGGGCACCCGGTCGATCCACCGGCTCATGTCGGTGCCGCCGCCCGACGTCACCAAGAGGATGGTCTTGGGGTTGGCGGCGGCGACGCGCTCGATGAGCTCGTCCTGGCCCGGGGGCAAGGTGAAGGTGCGGTCCCACCCTTCGCTCTCCGTCTGTGGATCGAACCCGACCGCCAGAAGGACGAGGTCCGCCTTCGCGGCAAGCGCGACGGCCGACGAATCCACCCAGCGTCCCTGCGCAACGATCCCCATCCGGACGAACGGGCCACCGAACCCGGGTGCTGCATGGTGCTCCAGCACGACCTTGTGGGGACTCGCATCGAGCGAGACCGTGGTGGCTTCGACGATCGCCTGCATCCGGGACCAGCGGTCGGCCACCAGCTTGTCGTCCACGTAGAGGCGGTAGCCGGCCGCTGAGAATCCGCCCTGCTGTACCACGATGTCGAAACTGCCAGCGTGGTCCGGCGTGTAGTAGCCCGTCCAGCGCGTGCCGGGTGGCCGGGGTGACCCCCCGAGCAGCGAGAAGTCGATCGGCTCTCCGGATGACAGGAACGACAGATCGAGCGGCGTGCCCACTCGCACCGCGCGGTCCACGCGTGTGCTGGCCGGCGTGCCCGAGAGATCCGGGCTGTTGAAGACCTCAGCGGTCAGCCCCGGCGCCCCGCCGGTCGGACTTATCGACCAGCGGGTGCTGGCCGTGATGGTGTTCAGGCTGGGAACGCCACGGGCGTGAAGCACCACCGCGCCGGTCCCCAAATGGTTGCTGATCCCCTCCAGGAAACTCACGGCATGAAAGGGCGGCACCGTAGCACTGCCGCCGCCCACCGGCACGGCGGGGTACGCGTTGGGCCCAATCACCGCGATGGTGTGGACGCGCTGTCGGTCCAATGGCAGGAGCGCGCCGTCGTTCTTGAGCAGTACGATCGCCTCCCGCGCGCCGTCCAGCGCCGCCTGGCGTCCGGTCTGGCTGTAGCGCGGGATCGAGGGGTCGAGCTGGGGCCGGTCCATCCAGCCGAAGCGCACCACGTTGCGCAGCAGCCGGCGCACTTTGTCGTCGATGGTGGCTTGCGCGATGCGCCCCGACTGCACCAGCGGCTGCAGCGAGTCGCGGCTCATGTGTCGCGGGCCGGGCATTTCGAGGTCGGTGCCGCCGTTGGTTGCGCCGAGCGCTGAGTGCACGGCGCCCCAATCGGACATGAGGACGCCGGGGAACCCCCACTCCTGTTTCAGGACGTCCACGAGGAAATGGTGGTTGGCCGTCATGTACTCGCCGTTCGTCAGATTGTACGAGGCCATCATCGCGCCGACTCGGGCCTCCTTGACCGCCGCCTCCCAGACGGGCAAGTAGATCTCTCGCAGCGTGCGTTCGTCGATGCGGGAGTCGGAGGTATTGCGCGCGAATTCCGACTCGTTGCCCAGGTAGTGCTTGATAGTGGCGCTCACCCCCTGGGACTGCAGCCCGGTGATGAAGCCGACCACCATCCGGGAGGCGAGATACGGATCTTCTCCGAGATACTCGAAGTTCCGGCCGTTCAGCGGCGTCCGGTACATATCGGCCCCGGGACCCAGGGAGTAGTGCTTGCCCCGCGCGCGGGCGTCACGTCCGATCTCCGTGCCGACACGCTGAGCGAGCGCCGGGTCCCAGGTCGCGGCCAGCGCGATGCCGCCGACGTAGAGGGTGGAAGGACCAGTCGCGCGGACGCCGAAGGGGCTGTCGGCCGTGCCGCGCTGCGGGATGCCGAGCCGAGCGAGGCCCGGAATGTCGAAGGTGTTCACGCCGCCCAACAACCCGAGCTTTTCGTCGAGCGTCAGCTGGGCGAGCAGTGAATCCACCCGGCGCTCCATCGCGGCGTCCGCCCCTGCCGGCGCCTGAGCGGCTGCGGTCGCGAGTGGGGCAAGCGAGATCACCAGCGTGGAAACCAGGTTGCGGCGCATGGTTGCCGTCCTTCACGTGGAAGTATGCTCCTCAGCGTCATGGCAACGACTGGCGCCAAGATATGGCGCTACGACCCGGGTGGCCAGCAATTGTTGGATCAGAAGGGGCGCCAACATCGGCGCGTATTCCGGGGAGGGAATGCGCCAGGCGGGACTCGAACTCATGACATTCGGCTCCGGAGGCTGCGCGGAGCTCGCATTCGGCGCTCGGTTCCTCCGTTGGAGTGGTGCTAGGGAATCGTGTTCGGTGGTCCGTCCTTCCTACCGACCCAATGCACGAAATACAAGCATTGCTGAGGTGTCATTGATTGCCGCACATCCACCTCGACTGTCGCATCGAAGCCCGACCGCTTGAATTGCCCGTCGATCGTGAGCGTGAACTGCCCGCCCCTGACCGAGAGAGTGGTTGGCGTGGTTGCGAAACGGGCGGCGCTGTCTATGGTGCCCTGATAGGTCTGCCCGGCATGGGTAAGTGCCAGCACCCGCGCTCCAGGCGTGTGAGTGACGAATGTAGGATTGTCCTGCACGGTGACCGCCCCACACGTATTGCGATCAGGAACCAACGAGACTTGCGTCTGATACGTCCCGGCAACAGAGAGCAGGGGTGGTCCCGTCATCGAACGACCGCTTCTGACCACACTGGCGCCGATGAGGACGGCCATGCCGGCAGTGCAATAAACGCTGCGGGCGCCCCACTCTAGTCTTCCTCGACGAAGTCGGTGCGGAGCTGGCCTAGAACACCAAACCCGGGGCCGAATGCTCCCCGGGTTAGCGGGCCGGGCGAAGTGGCCGTCACACTCCAGCCGCGACCAATCAGCGCCGTGAACCCTGGGCTCGGAGTTCATTCAGAATCCAGCTCCTGATGTTTGCAGGGCCGGTGCCTCGGCGATGGAGCACGGTCGATTGAGCGCGCCCATGACTGGCCCCCTCCGCGCAAAGGCTCGCACCTGCAAGAGAACGGTTGCGTGACAAGCAGCGCAATTGGTGTCACGGTGGTTTACACACTTCTCATATACTGTCGCCCGGCGCTGAGAACTCGAGTGCCGCCTCGCGCGGGTGCGTTGAGTTGCAGCAAACGTGAGACGAACGGCGGAAAGAGCGCGACGACTCGGCAAGGACTTGTCGCCTGGCCGGTCTCGCCGACACGTTTCGGAAACCTGCTCATCCCTTCAAGAGCGGTACACGGATGACGTGCCCGCGCCTCTGCCGACGCCGGGGCCAGCCGGTCCAGAGCCGCCGATCGAGGAATGGTTCATGAGTCATATCCTAGTCATCGAGGACGACTCCACGATTGCCGATGGGCTGCGCCGCAGCCTCGAGCTCGAGGGACATAGCGTGACACTTGCGCGCAACGGGGGAGAAGGACAACTGGAGACTCAGAAGCCCACGGTCGCTCTGGTCGTCCTCGAGCCCAAGCGCCCGGGAAGGGATGGCTATCACGTGCGCAGGGACTTGCGCGGCATGGGCAGCGGCGTCCCGGTGCTCATCCTCTCGGCCCGCGGGTCAGAGTTGGACAAGACTCGCGGCTTCCGCCTTGGGGCCGATGACTACGTCGTGAAGCCCTTCGGGCTCTTGGAGCTGCTCGCACGCGTGGAAGCCCTGCTACGCCGGTCATGCGGCGTCATCCCCGGCGTCAGTGACACACCTGCACCGGTGCGATTCGGAGAAATCGAGGTCCATCGAGGCAAGCATACCGTTCTACGTCGCGGAGCTCCCCTGGAGCTTCGGCCCAAGGAGTACGAACTGCTCATTGCGTTGCTTGATCGTCATGGTGACGCAGCGTCCCGCAGTAGTCTGCTACGGGAGGTCTGGGGCTATGCGGACGGCGTTCTGAGTCGCACAGTCGACAGCCACGTCGCGGCGCTGAGACGCAGGGTCGAAGCGGATCCGAGGAAGCCCCGGCACATTCTGACAGTACCGAAGGTGGGGTACCGCTTGCAGGTCTGACGATTAGGTCTGGGTTTCCGATAGCGAATACTTCGTCTAGCGTACTTTCCCACGGGCAGCGACCTTCCAGCTTCCTTCCACTCGGCCGCGGCGGCCGTACCAGACTTCGTCGTGCAGGTTCACCGTCGCGCAAGAGTGGCTCGGCACCACCCAGAGTTTCTCTCCGACGCGGGCACGCCCATCGATCTCCACGTAGCCGTGCTCCTCATTCAGTTTGCGCATGGTCCAGGGGTGCCCGACGATGCGACCGAACGTTTTGGCACCGACCGTCTGATCGCTCGAGAACGTTTTTGACCCGGCGTCGACCACGCACTGGCCTGGCACCGCAGTGCTGACAACCGTGGTGAGCACGCGGAGCGCGCAGTCAGCCTCGCCGCAGACCTTCGCCGCGAGGCTGCTCGCGTCGTAGAAGACGTAGGTGCCGGGCCGGATCTCGGTGGTCTGCGGGATCAGCGGCGTTTTCGAGGCGCCGGGCGTCGAGCCTCCAGAAACAATCTTCGCCTCGAAGCCCGCCGCAGCGAGCGCATCGAGGACGGCGTCGACTTTGACGCACGCCGCCCGGAAGCCTGCCTCGTCGAGCCACGATGGCCAATAGAAGATCCCCTGGAAATCCGAACACGCCTGCGCGATCTCGACCGCTTGCTCAGGTGACTGCGCGCCACAGCGGCCCACGCCGACATCGATCTCCACCAGCGTTTCGATCCCCCCCTCCTGGAGGTCGCGAGCGACGTCGACCGAATCGACCGCAACCTTCACGCGTCGCGTCTTCGCGAGCGCTCGCAACCGCGGCAGCTTCGCCTTCACGAGCGGATAGGCGACAAGCACATCTTCGCCGGGCAACACCTCCGCCTCCCCCACTTTGGCGACCGTGATTCCGATTGCGCCCGCATCGAGTTGCATCTGCGCAATTTCACGGATCTTGTGGGTCTTCACGTGCGGCCGCAGCGCGACACCCCACGCCCGACATTGCCCCTGCATCCGCGCGATGTTGCGCTCGAGAACGTCGAGATCCACGTAGAGGGCGGGTGTGTCTAGGTCGAGCGCCTCCACTATCGAGCCTTCTTCGCGATGCACTCGATCTCGACGGCGATCCCGCCCGGAAGCGCGCCCGCCTGAATCGTGGTGCGGGCCGGAAACGGCGCCGTGAAGTACGTCGCGTACACCTCGTTCATCGTGGCGAAATCGTTGATATCGCGCAGATACACGTTGCACTTGACGACGTGATCGAGTGACGAGCCCGCCGCCCGGAGAATCGCCCGTAGGTTCTCCAACACACGCTTCGTCTCCGACCGCACGTCCCCAAGCTCCAGCTTCCCGGTGAGCGGATCGATGCATCCCTGTCCGGCGACGAAAATGAAATCTCCCTCGACGACTGCCTGCGAATACGGGCCAATCGGCTTGGGCGCCTTCTCGGTCAGAATGGCTTTTCTCAAGGGATCCTCTTCATTCGTTTCCAGAGGTAATGAACGGGGAACCCTGCCGCCGCAATGGCGAGGCCGTAGACCGGCGAAAAGTTGCCAACCTGGATCTGTCCCCAGACGATAGCCGACACGCCGACGACCGTACCTATCACGAACAAGAGTGGCACCCCAGGATAGACAGGCGTGCGGAACGGCCTCGGCGCATCAGCCATCTTCCGTCGCAGGACGAACACCGCTCCGACGGCAAAAATCAGGGCGGCCCATTCGACGACCACGAAATAGGTCGTGAGCGTATCGAAATCTCTGAGGACGAGGACCATGATGATCGCGACCGCACCCTGGATCAGCAGCGCCGCCCATGGCGTAGCCCAGCGCGGATGGGTTTTCCCGAGAAAGGAGAAAATCAGGCCGTCGCGCGCCATCGCGTAGGGGACGCGCGGCTTGGCGAGCAGGTTGCCGTTGAGCGCGCCGAAAATGCTCGTCATGATCGCGAGCATGATGAGGACGCCACCGGCGGGTCCCGCAATCGCCGCCATCACCGTCCGCGCGATGGTTTCCTTTTGCTGCGCCATGATGCTGACCGGCATCATGTACAGGTAGGCCAGGTTCGCGCCGATGTAGAGCGTGACGATGACCAGCATCCCGACGATGATGATCCCCTTCATCAGTCGTTCGGGTGCCACGACCTCACCCGCGATCATGCTGACAGCGATCCAGCCGTCGTAGCTCCAGATGACTGCTGCGACCGCGCGAGCGAGCCCCCCCCCGCTGCCCTGCACGGGGCCGCCCTCGGTAAGGTGGGAAAGACTGCCGTGCCCCAACAGAAAGACGCCGAGAATGATCGCCGCCAGCGCGGTCACCTTCACCAGGGTGGTCACTTCGCTCACGGCTGCGCCCACTCGCGCCCCCAACACGTTGGCGCCCGTCAGGATGATGATCGCGGCGATCGCGATCAGCTGTACGGTCGCGGCGCTTGCCGACATGCCGAGCAGGTTGAGCAGGAATTCCGCGAAGACGACGGAAAGAGCGGCAACAGTGGTGGGCGTCGTGACCAGGACATATAACCAGCCAAATACGAATGCGGCGGCATCGCCGTATGCCTCGCGCAAGAACACGTACACGCCGCCCGCTTGCGGCAGCAGCGAGCTCAGCTCCGCCACCGCGAGCGCTCCGCAGATGCTGATCAGACCGAAGGCCGTCCAGAGCCCCATGATGACGAGCGGATCGGGGACGAGCCCGGCGATGGTGGGGGGGGTGCGGAAGATCCCGCTGCCGATTGTGATGCCAACGATCAGCGCCGTTCCGCCGGCGAGGCCGATGACGCGGCGGAGATCCTGCGTCTGTGAAACGACGGCCGTAGTCAGGCGAACCGCAGGCAGACCGGACTCGGTAGCGCGATACGCTGGCGCGAGGGCGTCAACCTGCCCGTATCCGGATCGCGCCCGAACACGACGACGGAGTCGGACCGCTGATTGGCGACGAGCAGCCACCGCTCGGCCCGATCCAGGCTGAAATTGCGCGGCCAATCGCCTTCGGTGGAGACCACCTGCTCGAGCGCGAGCGCGCCCTCCCCGCTTGATTCCGCCACGGAGAACACCGCGATGCTGTTGTGGCCGCGGTTCGACACATAGAGCGTCCGCCCATTTGCTGCAATGTGGGTGTCGGCCGGGTAATTCGTGCCGGTCCATCCAGCCGGGACGGTCGAACGTGTATCGAGCGGAGCAAGTGTGCCCCGCTCGGCGTCGAAGCGCAGCGTGGCCACCGTGGAATCGAGTTCATTGGCCACGAACACCAGCGGCAGCGTGGGGTGGAAGGCGATGTGGCGCGGGCCGGCGCCGGGGCGCATGACGGCATCGCCACCCTCCACGCGGCGCAGCGCTTTGCCGTCCAGGTCGAGCCGATAGACGAACACGCGGTCGGCGCCGAGGTCTGCGGCGAGCGCGAAGCGGTTCGAGGGATCGGGAAGGATGCAGTGGGCATGCGGCGCCTCCTGCCGCTCGGCATTCGGTCCGGTGCCCGCGTGCTGAACGACACTGGTGGCGGGCGCGAGGGCGCCATTCCCCTGGATCGGCAACAGCGCGACGCTGCCCCCGGTGTAGTTGGCGACGAGCGCGACTCGCCCGCTCCGGTCTACGCTCACGAAGCAGGGCGCGCCACCGTCCGAGGGCTGCTCGTTCAGCCGGGTGAGCCCGCCGGTCGCTCGCTCGACCGCGAAGGCGCTCACCGCGCCGTTCTCGAGCTCGTTCACGG
>WNFB01001068.1_pt1 | contig 26069 bp, 23 predicted proteins | sample 5400501 | NCBI WGS metagenome assembly WNFB01 (sample SAMN13153341, study PRJNA577476) | soil metagenome | isolation source: 200 cm saprolite under Douglas fir tree site 2 hole 1 | place: USA:California | collected 2015-04-18 | reverse complement strand
TGTTGTCGACGATGATCGTTTGACCGAGCGAGGCGCGCATGCCCTCGGCCATGATGCGCGCAATCGTGTCGGTCGGACCGCCGGCCGCGTACGGCACCACCATGGTGAGCGGGCGCGACGGATAGGTCTGCGCGCCGGCGTCGGTCGCCAAGGCCGCGAGCAACGTCAGGACGTGCAATTTGCTCATGGGTCCCCTCATTTGTTCGTCACTCCGCCTTCAGGTAGCACATCCCAGGTGACATGGAGTCAATGCGAGCCGCAAACTCGGTCTCCTCCCTCCCCCTGAAGGGCCCTTTCAGGGGGAGGTAGGGAATCCGCGGCACAAGCTTCGGCTCACACCAGGAGCGACGCAAGCTTGCGGTGACCTCATCGGAACCCGCTCCGCTGACGCTGCGGGGCCGCTCCTACTACGAATGCGTCAAGGACAGCTGCGCATGAATTCCGTGCCGAGCATCTCCGTTACGCTGTGGGCGCTCCTGGCGGTTTCCATCGTTGTCAACTTGGGCACGGCCGTATTCCCGAATGTGATGTCGCTCGGTGTCGAGGCCGCCGTGCTGACATTCCTACCTTTCACGTTCGCCTTCGCGCATGGCTCGGTCAGCTACCGCTTTTCCGACATGGTGGCATTTGCGGTCATCTGTCTCGTCGTCAGCAACGTGCTCGAGAATACGAGCATTCTCACCGGCTTCCCATTCGGCCACTATCATTTCACCGAGCGCCTCGGCCCCAAGCTGCTCGCGGTTCCACTGGTGATCGGACCGGCCTATATCGGGATGGGATATCTGTCGTGGATGCTCGCCCGCGTGATCCTGGGCACCGGCGATCATCGACAACGATATTCGACGTTCACGTTGCCGGTGCTCGCGAGCTTCCTCATGGTGGCCTGGAACCTGAGGGCGGCAGCTATTTCGGCGTTCCCTTGAGCAATTTCCTCGGTTGGTATTTGACCGTCTACGTCTTCTTTCAGCTGTTCGCGCTCTATCTGCGCCGGCGCGAGACCGGCCCTGTCGATCGGGAGCCGCGATCGAAGAGCTACTGGCTACAGCCTGTCGTGTTCTACGGCGTGACCGCCGTCAGGATCGTTCTCGTCAGCGCCTTGTCGGCAGCCACGACCGAAACGGTGGCTGATCAAGCCGGGGTGGTTTGGCGTATCCACGATATGTTCGTCGTCTGTGCATTGGTCTGCCTCTTCACGATGGTCCCGTTCACCGTCCTGGGCCTGATGAAAGTTGCCGAAATGGCACCAGCGCGACGTCAGCAAGCGTAGCCCGGATGAGCGCAGCGATATCCGGGTTCTGCCCCCCAGGATGACCCCGCATGTCGCTACGCTCATGCGGGCTACGGCCTGCTACGACCTGCGCGGCATGGACCACGGGCTCCCGCCTTCGGTGCGCCGGAGGGGAGCGTCACAGCGCGGCAAAGTCGATCGGCTTGAAGCGGTCGAGCGTGCGGCGGACGCCCGGCAGCGGATATTTGAGGCCGGTCGCGCAGTTGAACAGCACCGCCCGCTCGTCGCGGCGGATGCGCCCGTCGGCAAGCCCCTGCTTGAGCGCCGCATAGGTCGCCGCCCCCTCCGGACACATCAGAAAGCCTTCCTCGCGGGCGACCTCCGCGACCGCCGCGGTTATCGCCTCGTCCGGCACGGCGACGGCGAAGCCGCCGCTCTCGCGCACGGCGCGCAGGATCAGAAAATCGCCGATCGCCTGCGGCACGCGGATGCCGGCGGCGATCGTGTGCGCGTTCTCCCAGCGCGCGGCATGCTCCTCGCCGGCCTCGAACGCGCGCACCATGGGCGCGCAGCCCGCGGCCTGCACCGCCACCATGCGCGGGCGCTTCCCCCCGATGAAACCGATCGCCGCGAGCTCGGCAAACGCCTTCCACATGCCGATCAGGCCGGTGCCGCCGCCGGTCGGATAGAGGATCACGTCCGGCAGCTCCCAGTCGAGCTGCTCGGCGAGCTCGAGCCCCATCGTCTTCTTGCCTTCGATCCGGTAGGGCTCCTTCAGCGTCGAGGCGTCGAACCAGCCGGCCTTGGCCTTGCCCTCGGCGACGATCTTGCCGCAATCGTCGATCAGGCCGTTGACCCGGTAGACCGCCGCCCCCTGCAGCGCGATCTCGCTGACGTTCACCTCCGGCGTATCCTCGGGACAGAACACCGTGGTCCTGATGCCGGCGCGGCTGGCATAGGCGGCGAGCGCGGCGCCGGCATTGCCGTTGGTCGGCATCGCCATGTGGGCGACGCCGAGCGCCTTCGCCATCGACACCGCGAGCGCGAGCCCGCGCGCCTTGAACGACCCGGTCGGCAGCCGGCCTTCGTCCTTGATCAGGATCTCGGCCGAGCGCAATCGCGCGGCGAGCCGCGGCATCGCGATGAGCGGGGTCATCGCCTCGCCGAGGCTCACGATGTCCTTGGTTTGCCGCACCGGAAGGAGCTCGCGATAGCGCCAGAGATCGCGCGGCCGCCGCGCCAGCGCATCCTTGCTCAACGCTCGCTTCACGCCGTCGAGGTCGTAGCGCACCAGCAGCGGCTTGCCGGCGCGCGACAGATTATGCAGCGCATCGGCCCGATGTTGCTCGCCGGGGTGACGAAGGTCGGCCGTTCCGCGGTCAGGTTCTCGTCGTCGCGCACGTGCCCCTCCGGTCCTGCTTATTCGGCCGACCTCGGCGCCCGCGGTTCGCGCGTCCTGAATACGACGAAGTGCGAGAGCGAGAAGTTGACCAGAAAGCTGGCCAGAATCGCGCAAATCTTCGCTACCACCTCGGAGACTAAATAGGACAACGCATAGACCGTCGCGGTGTTGGCGATCAAGCCGGCGATGCCCGAGACGGCGAAGCTCGCAAATGCTTTGAGACTCAATCGCCGTCCCGATTCCACTGCAAACGTCACGAACGTGTTCAGGATATAGGAGCCGCTGACGGCGACCGACCAGGCGACAACGTTCGCCGGAATGAGCGCCAATTTCTCGGCGGTGCTACAGTCGCAAAACTCGGCGGCGCGGCCGAGCGCGGATATGAAATAAGGCGATCTGAACAGCTCGCGGGCCATCAGGAAGGTGCCGAAATCAACTAACGTGTTGACGACGCCGATCGCCGCGAAGCTCGCGGCCTTGAGGGCGATCGCGCGCTCCTCCCAGGCCTGGAGAAGGCGACGTCCGAGACGAAAAGCCTCATGATCGGCCCCGCTTAGCACGTCTCGCCGCTGCCGCCGAGCCTCGCTCCCGGCGGCAACCGCGACGCGACAGGGCGCCCCGGTTTGAGCTATAACCTGCGCGTCCGGGGGAACCGCTCGAGAAGGCGGCATCAATGACGTCGAATGCGACGATCCAGAGCGGAGTTGCAGCGCCGGCGCGCCCGCGCGGCCCGAGCGAGCCCGGCCTCGCGATCGTGGTGCCCTTGTTCAACGAGGCGGCAAACATCGCCGCCCTGCACGGTCGCATCGTCGAGGTCGCCCGCAGGCTCAAGGCGGCGCGCGGCCTGGCGACGGAGGCGGTCTATGTCGACGACGGCAGCAGCGACGCCACCCTCGATGCCGCGCGCAAGCTTCCCGCCGACCACCTCGACGTCCAGGTGATCTCGCTCTCGCGCAATTTCGGCAAGGAGGCGGCGCTGCTCGCCGGCCTCGACCACGCCCGTTTCGGCGCGGTGCTGTTCATGGACGGCGACGGCCAGCATCCCCCGAGCCTGATCGAGACGCTGGTCGGCCATTGGCTCGATGGCGGCTACGACGTCATCTACACCGCCAAGGCGCACCGCGAGAACGAGCCGCGGCTGCGACGGCTCGGAGTCAAGACGTTCTACGCGCTGATCAACTGGGGCGCGCGGCAGAAGATCCCGGAGGATGCCGGGGACTTCCGCCTGCTGTCGCCGCGCGCCGCGGCGGCGCTCAGGCAGCTGCCGGAGCGCAATCGGTTCCTCAAGGGACTCTCTAGCTGGATCGGGTTCCGGCAGATCCGCGTCGACTATGAGCCGGCCGAACGCGCCCACGGCCGCACCACCTGGAACCTCTATTCGCTGATCGGGCTCTCGATCGAGGGACTGACCTCGTTCTCGGTCGCGCCGCTGCGGCTCGCGAGCCTGCTCGGCGTCCTGCTGGCGGCCGCCGCGTTCATCTTCGGCCTGCAGATCCTGATCGAGACCTTCGTGTTCGGGCAGTCGGTGCCGGGCTATCCCTCGCTGGTGGTGGGCCTGATGGTGCTCGGCGGCGTGCAATTGATCATGATCGGCATCATGGGCGAATATATCGGCAAGATCCTCTCCGAGCTCAAAGCGCGGCCGGTCTATTTCGTGGCCGAGCATACGCTCAAGGCCGCCGCGGGTGCGGACGCCGCCGACGATCGACCGGCGCGGTCGGCGGCGGAATGAGCGTCGAACCCTCCGGTCGCCGGCGCATCTGGCTGTGCGCCGACGACTACGGCATCTCGCCCTCGGTCAGCACCGCGATCCGCGATCTCGTGGCGCGCGGCCGGCTCAATGCGGTATCGGTGCTGGTAGCGGCGCCGAGCTTCCAGCACTCGGAAGCGGTCCCGCTCAACGTGCTCGACTCGGTCGCAGCGCGCGCGGCGATCGGCCTGCATGTCGCGCTCACCGCGCCGTTTCGGCCGTCGCGCGCGGACTTCGCGCCGGCGAGCGAGGGCGCCTTCCTGCCGATTGCGGCGACCTTCCGTCACGCCCTGTTTGGCCGCTTCAAGCGGGACGCGCTGGTCGCCGAGATCGCCGATCAGATGCGGACCTTCGTCAACTGCTTCGGCCGCGCTCCCGATTTCGTCGACGGCCATCAGCACGTGCACCTGTTCCCGCGGATCCGCGACGCGGTGCTCGAAGTCGTGAAGGAGACGGCGCCGCGGGCGTGGGTGCGCCAATGCGGGCGCGTTGGGCCGCTCGCGCCCCGATTGGCCGACGGCAAGGGACTGTTCCTCGACCTGATGAGCCACCGGTTCCAGCGCCGCGCCGCGGCGCTCGGGCTCGCCACCAATCCGGGCTTCGCCGGCACCTATGATTTCGACGAGGAGGCGGATTTCGCGGCGCTGTTTCCGCGTTTCCTCGACCGGCTTCCCGACGGCGGCGTGGTCATGTGCCACCCCGGCTTCGTCGATGCCGAGCTCGAGCGGCTCGATCCGCTCACCACGCTGCGCGAGAAGGAATATGCGTTTTTCGCCGACGACGCGTTCCCGGCGCTGCTGGCACGCCACGGCGTGACCCTCGCCTGATCGGGGGGTGGCTTCCAACCCATTGGCCGAAAGCGACAAAAGCCCATCGAGCGGATTTTGTCACGGCCGGTCATTCCGCCGCCACCGGCCGCGCCTACATGACAGGCGTCGTCATCGGAGGAAGGAGGCGACCAATGACCCCAGAGGAACGCGATCTCGTCACCCAGTTGTTCGACCGCTTGGCCGCGCTCGAGGACGCCCAGCGCGATCCGGAGGCCGAGCGCCTGATCCGCGATGGCCTGCGGCAGGCCCCCAATGCCCCCTACGCGCTGGTGCAGACCGTGCTGGTGCAGGACGAAGCGCTCAAGCGCGCCGACGCCCGCATCCGCGAGCTCGAAGGCGGTACCGAAGCGCCGCCGCGCGACACGAGCTTTCTCGGCAGCATGCGCGACAGCCTGCTCGGCCGGCGGGAAACGCGCGGTTCGGTGCCGTCGGTACGGCCTCCCGAGGCCGGCATGTCGCCGGCCTGGCAGCGCGCCGGCACGCCCTCGGGGCCGGCGCCCGAACCCGCTGCGGCGCCGACCGGGCCGGGCGGATCGTTCCTCGGCACCGCGGCCGCGACGGCGGCCGGCGTGGTCGGAGGCGCGCTGCTGCTCAATAGCATCCGCTCGATGATGGGACATCCCGGCGGCGCGCATGCCGCCTTCGATCCGAGCGGATCGGTCTTGGGCGGCGGCAGCGCCGCCGGCGGCGAGCTCTCGCGCGAGGCCGGCCTCGACGATATCGGGCGCACCGCAGCCTCGTCTTCCGGCGATCAGCCCCGCAGTCGCGGATTCGGGTTGCTCGACGACGACCCGAATGACGCAGCGGAGGATGACGATACAGCCGACCTCGACGAGGGCGGCTTGGACGACGACGGCGGCAGCGACGAATGACTCAGGCACGTGGAGCATTTTCAGGAAAAGTGGGAACCGGTTTTCCGTCTGAAAATGCGACCACGCAAGAGCGCATTCAGTTTCCGTCGAAACTGAATGCGCTCCCGAAGCATAATGGCGTTTCGTGGATGCCCGACTTGCGATAGGCTCCGGGCATGCGACGCCTCGACGTCATCACCAAGCTGAAGGCGGCCGAGCCCACGCTGCGGGCCCAAGGCGTAGGGGCGCTCTATCTATTCGGCTCGCACGCGCGCGATGAAGCCGAACCGGATTCCGACATCGACGTCTTCGTCGATCCTGCCTCCGACGAGCGCTTTGGTTTTCTAGACTTCATGGAGGCCTATGAGACCATTCGCAAGGCCTTCGGACAGAATGTCGAGATTGGTTATTCCACCCGGGAGGGCCTGTCCCGTTACATCCGGAAAGACATCGAGCGGGAAGCCGTCAGGGTTTTCTGATATGACGACTCGCCGCGTCGTCATGGCCGGGCTTGTCGCCGCGGGCGCTAATATAGGGGCTGTCATTGCCGGGCTTGACCCGGCAATCCATCTTCTTCGCCAAATCACTTCTCGCGAAGTGGATGGATGCCCGGGTCAAGCCCGGGCATGACGGCCTGAGTAATCCGCGGAGACGACGGCCATCATTCCGCTCGTCCTGCGGAACGCGTCAGATCACCACCACCTTGGTGCCGACCTTCACCCGATTGTAGAGGTCGACGACGTCCTCGTTGCGCATGCGGATGCAGCCGGAGGAGACCTGCGTGCCGATGGTCCAGGGCTCGTTCGAGCCGTGGATGCGGTAGAGGGTCGAGCCGAGATAGAGCGCGCGCGCGCCGAGCGGATTGTCGGGGCCGCCCGCCATGTGGCGCGGCAGATCGGGCCGGCGCCTGAGCATCTCGTCGGGCGGCGTCCAGTCCGGCCATTCGCGCTTCTGCGAGACGTGATGGACGCCGGACCAGGTGAAGCCGGGGCGGCCGACGCCGATGCCGTAACGCACGGCGCGGCCGCCGTCCTGCACCAAGTAGAGCATCCGATCGCGGGTATTGATGACGACGGTTCCCGCCTCCTCATGGCCGTCGTAGACGACCTCCTGGCGCAGGTAGCGGGGATCCATCACCGGCTGTCCGGGATGGTAGGCGGATTCGACCATTCCGGGTCCGAGGTCCGCAGGGAAGTTGGGATAGCGGCGGTAATCGCCGCCCTGGCGGGCGCCGCGGCCGCCGAACAGAAACTCGATGAAACCGCCGCCGGATCCAGGCTGCGCCGCGACCCGGGTTGGCGGACTCTGGCGCACCGGCGGCGCGGCCTGGGCGGGAGGCGCGCCGAAGATCGACGCGACCGGCGGCTGGTTCTGCTGCGGAGGGTTAAGGGAAAGCGGACCCGCAAGCGCGGAGCCGCCGGCGGATAGCGTTGAGAGAAGCGCGACGGAGAAGAGAGAGATACGCTGCATGGATTTACTCTCATACTCGAACGCGGGGACGACGAATGCGACACGAACGCGGGAACGAGCATTGCGCTCGTTTCGTTCGCGCCACAGTAAATCCGCAAACCCGCTTGGAATGGTAAAGATCGGAACGAGAATTTTAACGACGATCGCAAGAAACGCTTGATTCATCGAATTATAGTTTCTTTTGAGTAAATCGCGGCGCGTTATGGTTAACCGACGGTTCGCGTCGCAACGCCCGCCGCGGCGATGAACCTCAAATTAAGCGGCGGGCGCTACAACCAGCGCCGAACCCGCGGGATCGCAATGGCGCTACGACGCAAAGTATTTCGCATCGAGGAAATGCAGCTCGGCGGCGAGCGTCCGAGCGAGGCGGAGACCGCATCGCCTTCGCAGCAGCAGATACTCGCCGAGCTCGCGGCGCTGCGCGAGCTCGTCGAGCGGCGCCTCGACGGCGCGCCCGACGTCGACGCCGCCCCGGCCGGCCCTGGAACCGTCGAGTCGAACGGCCTGCGCCGGCTCAAGGACGAGACCGCCGCGATCCATCGCGCCATCAGCCGCACCAAGCGGGAGATCGCCGCGCTTCACGTCAACGGTCTCAGCGGGTCGGAGAGCGGCCGCGTCTATCGCGAGCTCGACGCGGTCGCGGGCGGCACCGAGCAGGCGACCCAGCAGATCCTCGCGGCCGCCGAGGACATCGACGACGCCGCGAACACGCTGTCGGCCGCGCTCCGGCACGAGCAGGAGCACGCGCTCGCGCAGGATATCCGCGATCAGGTCATCCGCATCTTCGAGGCCTGCAACTTTCAGGACGTCGCCGGCCAGCGCATCGCCAAGGTCGTGGCGGCGCTGAAATTCATCGAGGAGCGCATCGCGCACATGATGGAAATCTGGGGCGGCATCGAGGCGTTCCGGGACTATACCGCCGCGGCGCTCGCCGCGCGCGACTCCGGTCCGGTCATGCTCGACGGCCCCAAGCTCGACGGCGATGCCGGCCACGCGTCGCAGGATGACGTCGACGCGCTGTTCAGGGATCAGCAAACAGTCATCGGCGGTTCGTAGAGCACGGCATCCACCCTGATCACCGATCATTGATCAGGGTTTCTGTGGCGGCCGGCGTATCGCCGCAAAGCCGACGAACGAGATCAGCGCGAAGCCGGCGACCACGGCGAGCACGGCTGCGTCCGACGCGCGCTCCGCGACGAAGGCGAGCACGAGCGGCGCGATCGCCTGCATCACCAGGAACGGGCCGCCGATGCGTCCCACGAGATGGCCGTAGCCGGCCGCGCCGAACAGGGCGAGCGGCACCGCCCCGCGCGCGATGGTGATGAGGCCATTCGCCATTCCGAACAGGACGGCAAAGCCCGCGGCCACCGCGACCGCGAGCCCGCAGAGCGCGATCAGCGCAAAGCCGGCGAGCAGCATTGCGACCGCGAAGCGCGCGACATTGAGCGGATGGACGCGCTGCGCGAACGCGAGCTCGCAGAGGCGGGCGGCGACCTGCGAGGGGCCGAACAGCGCGCCGATCGTCACCACCGTCGCCGCGTCGATGCCGGCACGGCCGAAGATGGCGAGGAGGTGCGCCGACAGCCCGGACGGCACGAACGCGTAAGCGGCGAAGGCCGCCGCCACCACGACGAAGGGCCAGCCGGTCGGACGCAGCACGCGGCCCGGCACGGATCGTGCTCCGGCCGGCGGCGCCGGCAAATCGGCGCGCCGCCGCGGCAGCGCGAAGGCGTGCAGCGGCGCGGCGACGAACGCGAGCAGCGCCGCATAGACGAAATAGGTGCCGCGCCAGCCGACCGCCTCGAGCAGCACGTGGGTGGTCGGCCAGCTCACCGTCGAGGCGAAGCCGCCGGCGAGCGTGAGCGCCGTGATCGGACGTCGCGCGGCCGCCCCGAAAATGCGGCCGAGCGTGGCGAAAGCGGGATCGTAGAGAGAAGCCGCGGTGGCGGCGCCGATGAGCGTCCAGACCGCGAGATAGGCGATGGGATGATCGGCGTAGACGATCAAGGCGAGCCCGAGCGCGGCCATCAGCGAGCCGATCGGCATGACCCGATGGCCGCCGTGGCGGTCGATGAGCAGCCCGACGCGCGGCGCAATGAGCCCGGCCGTCAGCAGCGCGAGCGAGAAGCCGCCCATGGCGAACGTCATCGACCAGCCGCGCTCGGCCGCGATCAGCGGCACGGTCAGGACCGGCGGATAGAAGATCGCGCCCCAGGCCAGAATCTGGGTGACGCCGAGCACCAGGACGGCGCGCCAGGGGCCGGCGATGACGTCGCGAACAGAAGGCATGGCGGAAGACGCGGGGGCCAAAGGGCATCGACCCTAGCACGGCAAGGGCGCCGGTAGGGTGGGCAAAGGCGCGGGCGACGAGTTCGGCCTCTCCCCTCGAACGGTGCAGCGCCGTGCCCACGCGTCGCACCGATGCTGGCGTGTGGGACGCGCGGGCAAAACCTGTCCCCACTCGGAGGCGGGCACAGGTTTTGCCCACCCTACACGCTACGCCCGCTTGACCATTGCGGTTGCGCTCGCGGGACAGAGCGCGCTGAACTGCCGGCTGTCGCGGATGCCTTGCGGCACGCGGCTGCGCGGGCAAGGCGCATAACCGAGCGCGGCGAAATAGTCGGCCTGCGACGTGGTCAGCAGATAGATCGCGCGGCATTGGCGCGCGCGCGCCTCGGTCTCGAGCACGGCCACGATCGCCGCCCCCATCCCGACCTGACGCACCGGCGGCAGCGTCACCACCGAACGCAACAAGGCAGCAGTGCCGTGAATCTCCAGGCCGCCGAAGCCGACCGGCACATCCTCGAAGCTCTCGAAGCGCCAGAACAAGAGCTGCGGATCGCCGACGTCGTCGACCGGCAGTCCCGCCCCGGCGAGCGCCGATTTGAGCCCGTCGCGCTCCCATGCCGCGAGCGGCGTAGCCAGCAGGCGGCGCGGCGCGGCCATCATGCTCCCGGCGCCCGGATCACGCCCGCGGCGCGCAACGCACGAAGACGCCGGTTCCGTAACGTCCATCGATCTCCGGATCAACGAATTTGAGCACCATCACGCGGCCGTCGAAAGAGACGATCTCGCGGTCCTGCGGCCCGGGCGTCTGGCCTGCCGGCCCGATATAGTCGCGGCCGGTCGTGCTGCCCTTGAGCCGCAGTTCCTGCAGCTCCGAGGAATCCGCGAGATACATCATCACGCCGCCGCTCGCGCCCTGCCCGATCACGAACGGCTGCTTGCACTGGCCGCGCGCATTGGCCTCGGTGCGCGTGCGATCCTTGGCCTCGTGATAGGAGGCATAACCCCAGCGGCCGATGATCTCGGAGGCGCGCACGCGCGCCGGGATCTCGGGCTGCGGCGGCGCCGTGGGCGTAGTATCGGCGTACGGCGGCGGCGTCGTGCTGCAGGCCGCGAGCGCCGCGCATGCGACCGCCACCAGCGGCCAGGCGAAACGGCGAATCCCCATCGGGTACCTCCCCTCACTCCGATCCGCAGCGTCGGGAGCGAAAACGCCAAGCCTGCGGACGGACCCTCATACCAACCGCTTGGTTAACGCGCCGGCAATCCCCTGGCGGGCGTCCCTGAACCCGATCCGGCCGCTCGATCCAAGGCGGTATTGGTGCCAGGATAGGGCCCGGGCAAGGCAGATATGAGGCAGCGCGTCGGTTGGGCCGGGCCCCGCGCCAGTCGCCGCCAGCCGTTCTCGGCGCGCTTCCCAGCGCTTCGATCTCATTGGAACCCGATGCGTTGCAGCCTTTTGCGTGGCCGCATTTTCGGACCGAACACCGGTTCCCGCTTTTCCCGAAAAGCGCCGCTAGCGCCGGCGCGGATCCTTTAGCGGCGGGTCGACCTTGATGTTGAGGCGCCGCGCGGCCGCGGCGTCGAAATCGGCATCGGCGCGAAAGCCGCCGGCATGGATGCCGTCGACGGCACAGAGGTCGTCGACCTCGTTGACGTCGCCGGTCACGCCGAGGGCGCCCACGATCTCGCCCGGCGGGTCGCGGATCAACTGGCCGCCGCCTTCGAGGAACAGCGGCCCGTCGGCGAGCGCGGACAGCGACTGCATGAAGGCCGGCTTCTCCTTGGCCTTTTGCAGGACCTGTCGCGACGATCGATTGAGCGCGAGCGCCCCGAACGCCTTGCCATGGGCGATCTCGAAACGCATGAGCGAGGCGCCGTCCTGCTTCTGGAACGCCTTCACCCGGCCGCCGGCGTCGAGCACGATCGCGGCCAAGGCGTGGGCCTTGCGCTTCCTGGCCGAGGCGAAGGTTCCCTCGATGATCTTGTTGGCCTGCGCCAGCGTGATCGCGCGCATTCCGCTCTCCCCGTCGCTGCGACTTCCCGTTAGAATAGGGGTTTCAACGCGCTGGTCCAAATGCTCGCCGTGACGCCGGGACTCGTTTCGCGGATCGACCGCTTCGCCGCCGTCGCGGCGGCGACGCTTCTCTCTGCGAGCGCGGCCGTCGCCGGCGCGGTCTACTCGTTCGAGACGACGCCCGGCCGGCTGCCGAAGGCGGTCGTCCCCACCCACTACGCCATCGAGCTCGAGCCCGATCTCGAGCGGCTCACGCTCGCGGGCGCCGAGGTGGTGGACATCGAGGTGCGCGAGCCGACCGCGCGGCTCGTGCTCAACGCCGTGAACATCACGCTCGCCGCCGCCACCATCGACGACGAGGCGGAGAGCGCGACCATCGCGCTCGACGCCGCCGCCGAGACCGCAACGCTGACGTTTCCGCGACCGCTCGTCGTCGGGGCGCACCGGCTGCGGATCGGCTTCGCCGCGCGGATCAACACGTTCGGACGGGGACTGTTCGCGGTCGATTACCCGACCGACGCCGGCCGCAAGCGGATGATCTCGAGCCAGCTCGAGCCCGCCGATGCCCGCCGCATCTTCCCGTGCTGGGACGAGCCCGCGTTCAAGGCCACGTTCGCGCTCACCGTGACGGTGCCGCGCGCGTTCCTGGCCGTGAGCAACATGCCGATCGCGCACCAGGAGCCGGTCACGCCGACGCTGAAGCGGGTCGAGTTCATGCCGACGCCGAAGATGTCGAGCTACCTGTTCGTGCTGGCGGCCGGCGAGCTCGAGCGGCTCTCGGCGCAAGCCGACGGCGTCGCGATCGGCGTCGTCACCGCCGCGGGCAAGCGCGAGCAGGGCCGCTTCGCACTCGACAGCGCGGTCGACCTGCTGCGCTATTTCAACGACTATCTCGGCGTGAAATATCCGCTGCCCAAGCTCGACCTGATCGCGGTTCCCGGCGGCTTCGGCGGCGCCATGGAGAATTGGGGCGCGATCACCTTTTTCGAGAGCCGGCTCCTGTTCGATGCCGCCGCCAGCGCGAGCACCGCCCGGCGCGGCATCTTCAGCATTCTCGCCCACGAGATGGCGCACCAGTGGTTCGGCGACCTCGTCACCATGGGCTGGTGGGACGACCTGTGGCTCAACGAGGGCTTCGCCAGCTGGATGGAGGCCAAGGCCGCCGAGCGCCTCCATCCACAATGGCGGACCTGGCTCAACGACAATGGCCAGAAGCAGTTTGCCATGGAGCTCGATGCGCGGCGCACCTCGCATCCGATCGAGCAGCCGGTCGCCAACGAGACCGAGGCGATGGCGGTGTTCGACGGCATCACCTACGGCAAGGGGCAGGCGCTGATCCGCATGCTTGAGAGCTACCTCGGCGAGGCCGCGTTCCGCGACGGCATCCGCCGCTACATGGCGGACCACGCCTTCGGCAGCACGACCACCGCCGATCTCTGGCAGGCGTTGCAGGCGGCCTCCGGCAAGCCGGTCGAGTCGATTGCCGCGACCTTCACCGAGCAGGCGGGACTGCCGCTCGTGGTCGTCGAGGCGACCTGCGCCGGCGACGAGCAGCGCGTCCGCCTGCGGCAGGAGCGCTTCACGATCCACGACCCCGATGCGGCGCCCCGGCGCTGGCAGGTACCGGTGGCGATCGGGCCGCCGCAGGCGCGGCAGCCATCCGAGACCCTGTTGCTGCAGGACGAGAGCGAGATCCCGGGCGGGCGCTGCGGCGAGCCGATCAAGGTCAATCTCGGCGATCTCGGCTATTACCGCGTCGAGTACGGGGCGGTGAGCGGCGCCCTGCTGGCGCAATCGCTCGCGCTGATGGCGCCGGCGGACCGGGTCAATCTGCTCGCCGACGGCTGGGCGCTGGTGCAAGGCGACCGCGCCGAGCCGGGAACCTATCTCGCGCTCGTCGAGGAGCTCGGCGCCGACGATGAGCGCGCGGTATGGGAGCAGGTCGTCCGCGTCCTTACCCGGCTCGACTTTGTCGCGCGCCATCGGCCGGAGCGCCCTGCGGTGCAGGGCTATGCGCGCGCCAAATTGCGTCCGCTATTCGACCAGCTCGGCTGGGACGCCGCCGCGGCGCCGGATGACGACGCGGCGCTCCTGCGCGCGCGGCTGATCCGGGTGCTGGGCGAGCTCGGCGACGAGGAGATCCTGGCCGAGGCGAAGCGGCGGTTCTCGGCCTTCCTGCGGGATCCGGCGGCGCTCAGGCCCGACCTGCGCGACCCCGTCACGCATCTCGTCGGCATCGGCGCCGATCGCGCCAGCTACGACACGCTCCTCGCGCTCGCCCGCAAATCCACCAACACGAGCGAGCGGGTGCGCTATTATTTCGCGCTCGCGAGCGCGCGCGATCCCGCGCTCGCGCGCGCGACGCTCGAGCTGACGCTGACCGACGAGCTGCCGAGCTCGCTCGTCGGCAGCGTGATCAACGCGGTTGCCTCCGCGGGCGAGCAGCCCGAGCTCGCCTGGGCGTTCCTGCAGACCAATTTCGAGGCGCTCGCCGACAAGCAGGGTCCCCGGTTCCGCAATTATTTCGTGTCGACCTTCATGATGAATTTCAGCGACGCCGCACGCGCCGCCGAGCTCGCGGGCTTTGCGCCGGTCAACGCGAGCTCGGGCGGACGCATCGTCGCCGCGCGGGCGCAGGAGGCGATCATGATCGCCGCCGACCTCAAGGCGCGCGTGCTGCCGGCGGTCGGCGACTGGATCAAGCAGCGGAGCGGGCGGGATTAGGCGGTATCCGTCGCTGACGGCTGGTCAAAGTCCGGAGTTGCAAGACTCCCTCTCGGGAGGGCCGCCCTGCTTGGACGATCGCAGTCGTCAGAGCCGGAGGATTCGACACGCGCTTGCGATGGTCCGGGTCAGGATGCCACCCGAGAAGAAAGAGCATGGCAAAAAATCCGATGACATAGGCGACAGCGACGTGCCACCCGTGCCGCAGCCAAAGACCGACCGACTTCGCCTCCGGATACATGTTGGCCAGGGCAACGCCCGCAGACGAGCCGAACCAAATCATCGACCCGCCGAAGCCAACCGCGTAAGCCAGATATCCCCAGTCGTAGCCACCCTGCTTCAACGCAAGGGCGGTGAGTGGGATATTGTCGAAGACGGCCGACACGAAACCGAGGCCAAGAGCCGTCTGCCATCCGGCGGCCGGCAGCTTCTCGACCGGCATCATCGATGCGCACGTAACGAGCGAGAGAAGAAAGACCGTCCCCCTGAAAGTCCCAGGCATCACCTCCCAATCCGGTCGTCGCACCGGAGTAGCAGCAAGGATGACCGTCCAAACGGCCAGCCCGATGACGGGAACCTCGTCGAGCAGCGCCGGAAACTTCAAGTTCGCCACCACATTGGCAAGCAGCGCGGCGACGAGAATGGCGACGACGATGAACACGCGCGTCCACTCGAGTCGCAATCCCCGCGGTGGCTTCTTAAAAATCGGAGAAAAGCGTTGCTGTTGCTTCGCGGCGGGCACGCCGAAGACCAGTAATGCAACTCCTGCCGCAACGTAGCCGTCAAAGACGCTCAGTGGACTGACGCCGTCTATCCACATCATGGTGGTCGTCGTGTCGCCGACGACGCTGCCGGAGCCGCCGGCGTTCGAAGCCGCAACAACGGCCGCGAGATAGCCGATATGGATCTTGCGGAAGACATGACGCGCCATCGTCCCCCCGATTAAGGCGGCCGCGATGTTGTCGAGGAAGCTCGACAGCACGAATACGATCACGAGTAACGTCAGGCCGCCTTTCCAGTCATCGGGAAGTAGCGCAGGCATCTCATCCGGGATGCGGCTCTTCTCGAAATGACGAGACAAGAGTGCAAATCCCATCAAAAGCAGGAATAGGTTGGCGAGGAGCACCCATTCATGCTGGATGTGCAAACCAAAGCCGGCGAGCCCGGTGCCGAACTTGAACCCGGTGAAGGCGATCTTGTATGTGCTTATGACCGCAAGCCCCGCCAGCGCGATCGGAAGCGTGTGATGATGGAACAGCGCAACTCCCGTCAGCGTCAGTCCAAACAAGATGAAATCAATGGGGATTCCCAGCACAAGCAGGGGTTCGATCATGGCCACCTCGGGAAGGGTCGGTATGAACGCGCAGAATTTGGATTGTCAAAGAGTGTAACAGAATGTGTCGGCTGAGGAGTCATTAGGTGACCTCGAGGCCGCAGCCGGCGAGCAGAACGCGGACATTGCTGCTACCGTTGTCGGGGAACGTCGCCGGATCGGCGCAAGGAGGGCGCATGGCCCGTGGCGCTCGCATTTTCGAGGCGGTCTGCATGCCGGCATCGCTCCGGGGCCTGGCGCTGGCATTCGCCCTGGCGGCGCTTGCCGGCCTCGGCCGCGCTGACGATCCGATCGCGCTGCGGGTCGACACCTTTCCCAACGCCAAGGCGCTGCCGCTCCATGCCGGGATCGCGAACGGCCTGTTCGAGCGGCGCGGGCTCCGGATCGACCTTCACCTCACGGAGAATTCGCGCAGCCAGCGCGACGGGCTCGCCGCCGGCAAATTCGACGTCGTGCACTCGGCGGTCGACAACGCGCTCGCCATGATCGAGGTCGGCAAGCAGGACGTCGTGATCGTGACCGGCGGCGACAGCGGCATGAACGAGTTCTTCGTCCAGCCGGAGATCAAGTCGTTCGCCGACCTGCGCGGCCGCGTGCTCGTCGTCGACGCGCCCGACACCGCCTATGCGCTGCAGGCGAAGAAAATCCTGGCCGCGCACGGGCTCAAGGCGGGCGCGGACTATACGGTCAAGCCGGTCGGCGCCGGCGTCTACCGCCTCAAGGCGATGGCGGAGAGCAAGGACAATGCCGCGGCGATTCTCAACCTGCCCTTCACCGTGCAGGCGGAGGCGCTCGGGCTGCGCAGCCTCGGGCGCACCATCGACCTGCTCGGCCCCTATCAGGCGGGCGGCGCCTTCGTCATGCGGGACTGGGCGCACGGGCATGCCGCCGCGCTCGAGCGCTATATCGCGACCTATGTCGAGGCGCTGCGCTTCGTCCGCGATCCCGCCAACCGCGCGGCAAGCGTCGCGCTGCTGATGGAGAAGCTCAAGATTTCCGCCCGCGAGGCCGAGCGCACCTACGCGCTGCTGATCGATCCCGAGTTCGGCTTCGCACCCGACGCCAAGTTCGACCCGGAAGGCTTCCGGAACGTGCTCGCCATGCGCGCCGAGATCGAAGGCGGCCGCCCGGCGCCGCCCGAGCGCTATATCGACCTCGGCTATTACGAGCGCGCGCTCGCCCGCCTCGGACGTTGACGAGCGGCCGGGCGCACTCGCTCGGCAACGGCTGCGGGGCGGCCTTAAGGCGCGCTCCTTGACAGCGTCGGCGCGAGCCCCTATTTCGCACGCAGGTTTGGCACTCGCCAGTATAGAGTGCTAACAGCCACAAGAACCGCCTTATCATTGAGCCACTTAGCCCAACGTGCCGGAGGAGCCGCAATATGGCCAAGACCAAGTTCCGTCCGCTGCACGACCGCGTGGTCGTGCGGCGCATCGATGCCGAGGAGAAATCGAAGGGCGGCATCATCATTCCCGACACCGCCAAGGAGAAGCCGTCGCAGGGCGAGATCATCGCCGTCGGCCCCGGCGGCCGCGACGAGAGCGGCAAGATCGTTCCGCCCGACGTCAAGTCCGGCGACAAGGTGCTGTTCGGCAAGTGGTCGGGCACCGAGGTCAAGATCGACGGCGAGGAGCTCCTGATCATGAAGGAGTCCGACATCATGGGCGTGATCGCCTGAAGCAAAAATGCGAATCCGGCTCAATGACTCTCCGCGCCGTCATGCCCGGGCTTGACACCGCAAATCGGGTGTTCCCGATTTGCGGCGCTCAACTCGGCGGAACTCGGGCAGGCCCGAGTTCCGATGGCATCCATCCTCCTTCGCAAAGATGATGGATTGCCGGGTCAAGCCCGGCAATGACACGAGGTGGGAGTTGGGCAACAAACCAGGAGTGACTTGAAATGGCTGCGAAAGAGGTACGCTTTTCCGGCGACGCCCGCGACAAGATGCTGCGCGGCGTCGACGTTCTCGCCAACGCCGTGAAGGTGACGCTCGGTCCGAAGGGCCGCAACGTCGTGCTCGACAAGAGCTTCGGGGCGCCCCGCATCACCAAGGACGGCGTGACCGTGGCGAAGGAGATCGAGCTCGAGGACAAGTTCGAGAACATGGGCGCCCAGATGGTGCGCGAGGTCGCCCAGAAGACCAATGACCAGGCCGGTGACGGCACCACCACCGCGACCGTGCTCGCTCAGGCGATCGTCCGGGAAGGCGCCAAGTCGGTCGCCGCCGGCATGAACCCGATGGACTTGAAGCGCGGCATCGACATCGCGGTCGCGGCCGTGGTCAAGGACATCGAGAAGCGCTCGAAGAAGGTCGGCTCGTCCGCCGAGGTGGCCCAGGTCGGCACGCTGGCGGCGAACGGCGACAGCAAGGTCGGCAAGATGATCGCCGAGGCGATGCAGAAGGTCGGCAACGAAGGCGTGATCACGGTCGAGGAGGCGAAGGCGCTCGACACCGAGGTCGAGATCGTCGAGGGCATGCAGTTCGACCGCGGCTATCTCTCGCCCTACTTCATCACCAATGCCGAGAAGATGGTGGCCGAGCTCGAGGACGCCTACGTGCTGCTGCACGAGAAGAAGCTCTCCGGGCTGCAGGCGATGCTGCCGGTGCTCGAGGCGATCGTGCAGTCCGGCAAGCCGCTCCTGATCGTGGCCGAGGACGTGGAGGGCGAGGCGCTCGCCACCCTCGTGGTCAACAAGCTGCGCGGCGGGCTCAAGGTCGCCGCCGTGAAGGCGCCGGGCTTCGGCGACCGCCGCAAGGCCATGCTCGAGGACATCGCGATCCTCACCGGCGGCCAACTGATCTCGGAGGACCTCGGCATCAAGCTCGAGAACGTCACCACCGCGATGCTCGGGCGGGCCAAGAAGGTCATCATCGAGAAGGAGAAAACCACGATCGTCGACGGCGCCGGCAAGAAGAAGGACATCGAGGCCCGCGTCGGCCAGATCAAGGCTCAGATCGAGGAGACCACCTCCGACTACGACCGCGAGAAGCTGCAGGAGCGGCTGGCCAAGCTCGCGGGCGGGGTCGCGGTGATCCGCGTCGGCGGCGCGACCGAGATCGAGGTCAAGGAGAAGAAGGACCGGGTCGAGGACGCGCTCAACGCCACCCGCGCCGCGGTCGAGGAGGGCATCGTGCCGGGCGGCGGCGTCGCGTTGCTGCGCGCCAAGAAGGCGGTCGGCCGCATCATCGACGGCAATCCCGACGTGCAGGCCGGCATCAACATCGTGCTCAAGGCGCTGGAATCGCCGGCGCGTCAGATCGCCGAGAATTCCGGCGTCGAGGGCTCGATCGTGGTCGGCAAGATCCTCGAGAACAAGTCCGAGACCTTCGGCTTCGACGCCCAGAGCGAGGACTACGTCGACCTCGTCGACAAGGGCATCATCGACCCCGCCAAGGTCGTGCGCGCCGCGCTGCAGGACGCGGCCTCGGTCGCCGGCCTCCTGGTGACCACCGAGGCCATGGTCGCCGAGGCGCCCAAGAAGCAGGCGTCGGCCCCGGCGATGCCGGGCGGCGGCGGAATGGGCGGCATGGACTTCTGAGCCGCCCGATCCGCGAGAGACTCAAACGAAGGGCGCGGCGCAAGCCGCGCCCTTTTCGATTCCGACCTCGAGAGCCGCGGTCAAACGCCTATTCCCGATTATAGAAATACTGCTATATACGCGAATGGCACCCCGCAAGCCGGTCGAATGGATCGGATCATCCCTCGACGACCTGCGGGCGTTTCCGAGAGATATCCGCCGGCTCATGGGACAAGCGATCGATGACGCGCAACTCGGTTTCCATCATCCAGCGGCAAAGGCTCTGCGGGGCTTCGGCGGCCGCAGCGTCCTCGAGGTCTGCGATGATCACGACGGCAATACCTATCGTGCCGTCTACACTGTTCGATTTGCCAGAGCCATCTATGTCCTGCACGTCTTTCAGAAGAAGTCAAAGAGCGGCATTGCAACGCCGCGGCAGGAAATCGAAATGATCAAACGTCGGCTAAAGCGCGCCGAGGAACATTACAGACTGGTGCACGGGAAATGAGGCACGCGATGGGACGAAAAATTCCAGTGATTTCCGGGAACGAAAACGTCTTTGCCGATCTAGGCTTTGACAATCCCGAAGAGGAGCTGCTGAAAGCCGAGCTCGTGCGCGAAATTCGCGGGATCATCCACAAGCGCAAACTCACGCAGAAACGAGTGGCGCAACTCCTCGGGATCGCGCAACCGGACGTGTCGGCGCTGGTGAATGGCCGCGTAGCTAAATTCTCGCTTCAGCGACTGCTGATGTTCATGCCGCCCCTCGGTCATGACGTGAAGATCGTGGTGAAGGCAAAGCCGCACGCGCGTCCAGCCCGCATGACCTTGGCGGTGGCCTGATTCTCAAAGTCCGCAGTCGCCAGGCCAAACAGGCGATCAAAGGGCGCGGCGCAAGCCGCGCCCTTTTTCCGTGTGATGGGCGAGGACCGGAGCTTGGAACGCCGGGACCAGCCGCGTCAGGCGGCCACCGCCTGGGGCAAGATCGCGGCGTCGGCGTCGTAACGCTTGCCGGCCCGCAAGCAAAACAGCGGCTGCAGCAGGCGTTCGGTCGCGACCTGCGTCTTTTCGTTGTCCTGCAGAACGAAGCGGCCGCGATGGTCGGAAAGCACCGAGACATCGGCGGTCATCCCGGGACGCAGCGCTCCGATCTCCCCGGACAAGCCGAGCATGGCGGCCGCGTTGGACGTGACCATCGGCACCACCTGGTCGATCGACAAGCCGAGCGCCAGCATCGAGCTCATCGCCTGCGTCAGACTGAATTTCGCCTGCCCGGCGAATGGGTGGGCTTCGTCATCGGAATGCTCCGCCGGAGTGCCGGGCGGAGGCGGAACGTACGTGTTGTAGCCGTGCATATCCGCGCCGAGGGTGTCGGGGACGATGCCTGCATCGAGCGCTTTGCGAGCGATCCGGTAGGAGAAGTGGCTGCCGTGACCGACGTCGACCTTGAGGCCGTGGTCGAGCGCCGCGCGGATGACCGCGTGCACATTGCCGTGTCGGTCCACGAACCCTCCGGGATGGCGGGTGAAGGGGTGCGCCAGGATGTCTCCCGGCTGGAGCACGGGGATCACGCGCTCAATGATGGTGTCGGCATCTTCGCCGTTGGCGCCGCTCTTGGGCAGGCCCCACAGCTGCCCGAAATGGACGTAGAGCGGCAGCGACGTCTTGCGCCCGATCTCGGCGGACAATTCGATGACCTTGATCCCCCAGCGCGCGAAGCCGCCGATCTCGGCGTGGCCCTTGATGCCGCGCACGAGATCGCGGTTGGCATCGGCGGCGGTCACGGTTGCATCGACGTCGATGCACTCCGGACTGTAGAGGTTCGGATAGTAGTGTCCCTCGAGCCCACCCACGAGGTAGGACGACAGGAACGCGTAAACCCGGGTCTTGGCCGGCTCGGCCACGAAGTGGCGGAATCCCGGGAAGGTCATGCAGGAAGGGCCGCCCTGATCGACGACGGTGGTGACGCCGGACTGAACTCCCACCACGTCGGCGTCCAGACCGAAGCGGCCGCTCACGTATTTGTAGACGTGGGCATGGGTGTCGATCATCCCCGGCAGGACCAGCCGGCCGCGCACATCGATCACGTCCTTGGCGCTGGTCGGCAAGATATCCGGTCGGACCGCGGCGATCCGGCCGTCGCGGATCGCCACGTCCATCACCCCGTCGAGCCCGGACGCCGAGCAGATCACGTGTCCGCCGCGAAGCAGCAGATCGAACGGTTCGTTTTCGGACATGGGAATCTCCGTCGTCAGCGGCCGGATTGACGTTGTCGGGGTCAGTATACGTGATCATGGCCGGCGTTTTCCAGCGCGGCTTGCTTGTCATGCCACGGGTCGCGTTGCGCGCCTGGCTTTCGACAGCGCCGCCAGGATGCGCGGCGGCGTGATCGGCAGCTCGCACAGCTCGACGCCGAACGGCTGCAAGGCATCGTTGATCGCGCTGGCGATCGCGGCGGCCGGTCCGATCGCGCCGCTTTCGCCCACGCCCTTCTGTCCGAACTCGGTATAGGGCGACGGGGTTGCCATGTGCAGGATGCGGATATGGGGAACCTCCGGGCATCCCGGCAACAGATAATCTGCGAGCGTGGTCGCCAGCGGCTGGCCTTGGCGGTCGAACGGCATCTCCTCGAACAGCGCCGAGCCGATGCCCTGCGCGGTGCCGCCTTGGATCTGTCCGTCGACGATCATCGGGTTGACCAGGGTGCCGGCGTCTTCCACGACGACGTAGTCGAGGATCTCAACCCCGCCGGTCTCCGGATCGACGGCAACGACCGTCGCATGCACCGATCCGGTATGAACGCCGGTGAGCCGCTTCGGCGCGTAGCCGGCGGTGACTTCGAGCCCATGCGGATCGATATCGTCCGGCAGATCGGCCGGAGCCAGATAGAACGCCCGCGCGATGTCGGCAAGCGAAACGCTGCCGCGCGGGCCGAACACGCCGCCGTCGCGCACGACGACGGAAGTCACATCCGTCTGCAGCAGCGCTGCGCCGATGCTCGCCACCCGATCAGCCAATTCCTTGCAGGCGCGCGCGGTCGCGCCCCCCGCCCAGACGATGCCGCGCGATCCCCAGGCGCCGCTCGAATAAGGAGAAATCTCGGTGTCGCCGAGCCTGACGTGCACGTCGGACGGATCGATGCCGAGGTACTGGCTCGCGATCTGCGCCAGCGTGGTCTCGAGCCCCTGCCCGATGCTTTGAATTCCAACCCTCACGTCGAGCCGCCCGTCAGGCGTGAGCCGGGCAAAGGCCTGCTCGTAGAGGGCGCGGCGTTTGCCGTCGGCGGTCGTGCCGTGCGCGGTCTGCTCGGAGAACACCGCCAGGCCGACGCCGATCAGACAGCCGTCCGCTTCCCCTCGCTTTTGCCGGGCCCTGACCGCAGGGAGGTCGATCGCCTCGATCGCCATCCGCAACAGTTTCGGATAGTCGCCACTGTCGAAGTGCTTGTCGGTGACGTTGTCGTAGGGCATCTGCTCCGGGCGGACGAGATTGGCGAGGCGAACTTCGTAGGGCTCCCTGCCGATCCGCCGGGCGATGGCGTCGATCATCAGCTCCATGGCGTAACATACGTTCGGCCGGGCGACGCCGCGGTACGGCAGCTGCGGACATTTGTTGGTGACGACCGCCGCCGTCTTGCAGCGGTAGACCGGGATGACATAGGGCCCGGGCAGGATGGCGCTGACCTGCGAGGGCTCGATCGCGGACGTGAAAGGGTAGGCCGAATAGGCGCCGGAATCGACGGCCGCCTTGGCTTCGAAGGCCAATATCCTTCCGGTCTCATCGGCATATGCCGACATCAGGTAATGATGCTCGCGGCAGTTCGCGTTGGCCGTCAGCTGCTCGCGACGGTCTTCAAGCCAGCGAACGGGATACCCGCATCGCATGGCAAGCCAGCACAGGCAAACCTCCTCCCCGGCCAAAATCGCCTTGTATCCGAAGCCGCCGCCCACGTCCGGAGAAACGACGCGAATCTGGATCTCGGGCAGCCGCAGCACCTGCGAAAGTCCGGTGCGAACGACGTGCGGGAACTGGGTCGCGCCGTGGACGATCAGCTGAGAAAGCCTCGCGTCCCATTGCGCGATGAAGCCGCGGCATTCGATGGGCGACATGACCTGACGGGCGGTGCGCAGCTCGCGCGTGACCTTCACCGGCGCCGTCTTCGCGATCGCTTCGATCGGGCCGTCGAAGCCGACCTCGAGATAGACGTTGCGCTTGACCGCGTCGTGCACCAGCGCGCAGCCCGGCGCTTGCGCCGCGAGCATATCGACGACCGCCGGCAAGTCCTCGTATTCGACGACGACCTCGGCCGCGAGGTCCTCCGCCTCGGCCCGCGTGTCGGCGACGCACATGGCGATCAACTCGCCGACGTGACGGACCTTGTCGGTCGCCAGCGGCGGCTGCTCCGAGGCCTGGAACCCGGGCAGCGAGGATACCGCCCTGATCGGGCGCACTCCTGCGAGATCCGCGGCGGTGAAGACGGAGGATCGCAGATGATCGGGAATGCGAATGTCGATCAGCCGCGCATGCGCGACCGGACTGCGGACGAAGGCAACCTCGCGCATTCCCGGAAATCGAATGTCGCCGATGTATTGTCCGCGGCCGCGGAGAAAACGGTCGTCCTCCTTGCGCGGAAGCCGCCCACCCACGCCGGTCTTGCTCAAGGTCGGGGTCTCCCGTGCGGTGCTTGGATTGGGCGCGGTGAACGGCCACCGCCTATTGTAGCGACCGGCGGCGCGTTGGACAGAAGATCCCGCATGCCGGCCACGGGCCATCCGAGGCTGGGGTTTCGAACCATGGACGCGTTATAATGAGGTTGACGAGGATCGGGAGAGCAAATGCCGAGCGCGGCGCCCAATTTCGACAACCAGAGTCTGCGCGGCTTCATCGCGATGGTGGCGACCGACCACCCCGACGAGCTGCTCCGCATCGCTTCGCCCGTGGACACGCGATTCGACATGACCGCCGTCGTCTACGAGCTGGAGCGGGCGGGGAAGAGTCCGGTCATCATCTTCGAGAATCCCGCCGCTAACGGCATGCCGGTCGTCACCAATGTCGCCGGTAACCGCAGGCTGCTCGCGGCCTGCCTGGGCGTCGAGGTGCAGAGCCTGCCGGGCGCGTTCCGCGAGCGCTGCCAGAGGTACATCCCTTGCGAGCGCGTGCCGGAGGCGGCCTGGAACGAGGTGTTGATCGAGGGCGACGCACTCGACCTTTCGAGGCTTCCGATCCCGCTGCAGTTCGCGGTGGATGGCGGCCCCTACATCACGGCCGGCCAGATTTCCGCACGCGATCCCGTGACCGGGGTCGACACGACCGGCTTTCACCGGCTGATGCTCAAGGACAAGAACCGGCTCGGCGTCTCGCTCCACTCGCGCCGCCGCATGCATGAATTCCAGCGGCGCGCCGAGGAGCGCGGAGAATCGCTGCCCGCCGCGATCACCATCGGGACCCATCCGCTCCACTACATGGGATCGATGGTCTATACCTACCCGCCCAATGTGAGGAAATACGAGATCATCGGCGGGCTGTTCGGGGAGCCGTATCGGGTGGCGCGTTGCGGGGTCGGCGAGCTCGACGTCCCGGCGGGCGCCGAGATCGTCATCGAAGGCGAGATCCTCGCTGAAATCCGCGAGCCGGAGGGTCCGTTCGGAGAGTTCACCGGCTACGCATCCTACCGCAGCACCCAGCACGTGTTCGTCGCCCGACGCCTGCGCATGCGGCGCGACGCGATGTTTCAGAGCGTCACGGCGGGGATGTCCAAGGATCACATCCTGGTATCCTGCATCACGCGCGAGGGCGAAATCTTGAATGCGCTCCGGCGCAACCTGCCCAACGTGCGCGCGGTGCACGTTCCCCATACCAGCTGTGGCGCGTTCACGGCCTACATTTCCATGAAGAAGATTGCCGACGGCGAACCACAGACGGCGATCATGGCCGCGCTCGGCACGGAATTCTATGTCAAGCATGTCATCGTCGTGGACGACGACGTGGATATTTTCGACACCAACGACGTGATGTGGGCGGTCGCGACCCGCGTGCGCCCGGACCAGGACATCTTCTTCATCCCGGGCGCCAAAGGAGCGATTCTCGATCCGACCTCCGACCCCGAAAATTTCACGGTGACGAAAATGGGAATCGATGCCACGCGCCCGACCGGCCGCGATTTTGCGGAGCGCCTCGTCATTCCGGAGGAGCGGCGCGCGCGGGCGCGATCGATACTGTCGGCGGCCGGGATCATTGTCTGATCCCAACGGCGCTGGAGCCTGACTCTCCTCTCGTCATTGCCGGGCTTGACACCGCAAGTCGGGCTGGCCCGACTTGCGGCACTCAATGATGCGGAACTCGGGCAGGCCCGAGTTCCGATGCAATCCATCACCTAATCAAAAAGCTTTTTTGATGGATGCCCGGGTCAAGCCCGGGCATGACCGGTCGAGAGGGAGTGCCGTTGGTATGACAAGCTCGCTTTCGAGGCGCGCCGTCATCCCGTCAGCTCGCGCACCGCGCGCGCGGCCTGGTCGATGGCCAGATGCGCGTAGGCGTCGCCGCCGGCGTCGGAATTGGCGATGGCCACGCGGCCGACCTTGCGGCGCGCCCGCGCCAGCACGTCGTCGTCATAATCGTCGCGGTCGAACAGCGAGTTGGCGACGTAGCCGTAGCCGTGC